>Ga0315315_10004886_pt1 | contig 12369 bp, 12 predicted proteins | sample M140m3416metaG_FD_203699 | JGI IMG/M metagenome (GOLD analysis project Ga0315315, IMG submission 203699) | Ammonia-oxidizing marine archaeal communities from Monterey Bay, California, United States - M1 40m 3416 | ecosystem: Environmental > Aquatic > Marine > Intertidal zone | place: USA...
AATTCTTTAAGTAAATATATTGCACTGCAGGAAGGGATTCTAGAACAACTAGAGGGTTTAGAACAGCTAAGATTTATTGAAAACAATAATGATATTTATTGTGTTGAGGTTGACAGCAGGGGCCAAAGTTTTTGGGAATTAAACAATCCTGAAGACATACAAAGAATAGAAAGTAAATTACTAGAAAGTGGTTTAGAATAAACTAAGCAGCTTTAGATTCCATTTTTTCTGTTAAAATAGCATACATTGTAGTGGAATTTGAATTAGCACGTAATTTTGAGCACATAGAATCGTCTCTTAGTGTTCTAGAAACGAGAGCTAGAGCCTTTAGGTGTTCAACGCCAGCGTTTTCAGGGGCAAAAAGTGCAAAAATTAAATCTACTGGTTTGCGGTCAACAGAACTAAAATCCATAGGCTTATCTAGCTTGAAGAAAGCCCCTACAACTTTCTCTAATCCGGCTAATCTTGCGTGTGGTATTGCTACACCATTTCCTACACCCGTTGCTCCAAGAGTTTCTCTTTGCATTAAGGCCTCATAGGCCGTTGAAGGAGTGGAATCAGAATTATAAATTGTAATAATTTCGGATATTTCTTGTAATAATCTTTTTTTACTATCCATTTGAGCTATTGAACGAACAGCTTGTGGTTTTATAATTTGAGACAGCAACATTTAAAATCCCAGTTAATATTATCTAAATTTTATAGTTCTTATCGACGACTATTTTAGAATAATCTAAAATAATCATTTTAAATAAATAGCAGACACTTTAATTATAGAATCATTGAATATTTATCGCTGATATAGAACCATGAGTCAAAAGATTCAACCAGAGACTCAATAAAAATTATGATTATTTAACTGACAGAAAAATCATCACCAAGGTATACCTGTCGAACTGTTTTATCTTCTATTACTTCTGAGGGTGTTCCGCTTTTCAATAACTTACCATCGTTAAGAATATAGGCTCGATCTACTATCCGCAAAGTTTCTCGAACGTTATGATCAGTTATTAAAACACCAATACCTCTATTTTTCAGTTTTGATACAATTTCACGAATTTCGTTCACTGCTACAGGATCAACACCAGCAAAGGGCTCATCAAGTAATATATATTCTGGATTTGATGCGAGACATCGGGCTATTTCAACTCGACGTCGCTCCCCTCCCGATAGAGATAAAGCAGAAGAATTTCTTAGGTGACTAATAGAAAATTCGTTTAACAGTTCGTCTAAATCTTGTTTTTGTTTTATCTTATTGGTTTCCCAAATTTCTAAAATGGATAAGATGTTGTCCTGGACCGAAAGGCCTCTAAAAACTGATGCTTCTTGGGGTAAATAGCCCATACCAAGCTGTGCTCTTCTGTACATAGGTAATTGTGTAATGTCTTTTCCGTTTAGTTTCACCGTTCCATCTTCTGGTATTACTAAACCGGCAATAGCATAAAAAGTAGTTGTTTTGCCTGCTCCATTTGGGCCTAGTAAGGCCACAACCTCACCCTTGAACAGAGTTAAATTTATATTACTTATAATTCGTTTTTTTCTATATTTCTTTCCTAAGTTTTCAACGTATAAGCCGTGATTGTTTTTAGAGTTATCAAAAGGTAAAATTTCAGTCATTAATCATCTGAGCCCAAGACAGCCTTTACTCGACCAGATATCGAGCCTTTACCGGTGTTTAGATTGAAAATTAATTTATTACCAGAAAAGTTACTAGTACCTTGTTGAATTGAAACATTTCCCGATAATTCAATTATATTTGTTTTTAAATCATATATTGCTTTATCAGCTTTTGTTACGTCTTGATTTGAAAAAAAAGAAACATTTTTAGTTGCTAGAATCTCAGTGATTGATTGAGTAGAATCTTTGTTGAGAGAATAAGACACTATGATTTCCTGAGCTTTAAGGGATATTTTTCCACGCTTTATTTCGACGTTTCCGCTGAAGGTCGCGGTACCAGAATTACTATCTATTTTGAGCTTTTCTGAATTAGCCTCAATTACACCACTTTTTCCTATTAAAGCAGCCCCGATATCGATCTTTGTATCTGCTGAACCTATAGATGAAGATCCATAAAGACATACCAGAACTAAGGTTAATTTTTTTAGATTTAAGTTGTTATATGATTTCCTACACAAATTAATCGTTTCCCATATTATAAAGCATTTTTACACCATCACTAAATAAGAGAACATAACCAATGTCTGATTTTTGACTTTTATCAGAAAACTCAGCAGCTCCAGCTCGTATCATACCAAAATTTCCAAGCATGAGAACAGGCTGATGTGTTTTTGCAATAGCTTTATCATAAAAGACTTTTAGATCAGATGCTTCTACAGTAATATCATTAAAACCTTCTACATTAACTTTTCCTACCATCTCAGCAGTCTGTTTTTCAATATTTATAACACCTTTTTTGGCGTAAGCAGTTGCCACAATCTTTGGATCTAGTTCTAAACGAGCGGTAATCTCATTTATTTCAATAAGGTTATTATTTTTGTCTTTTGGTACTATTTCATTTGCATACAATTCTAGATTAGATCCTGATGCAAGGGTTCCTCTGAAAGATGGCTTATCTATTCCCGCTTTTTGAACAATTTTCAGCAGGGACTTGTCAATATTATCAAATGCTTGAATTGTCGATCTTTTATCCGGTAGTAAAAACAATACACTTAAAATAATTACAGCAATACCTGGTAGTATAATTTTAGTAATTTTAATTAATCTAGAGTAATTATCTTCTTGAAGCATTTATATAACGCCTGCTCGTAAGCAATCATGTATGTGCAGAATTCCGAGTACTTTGTTTTCTTTTCCTAAAACAAATACAGATGAAATTTTTTTATCATTCATTAAGTTTAATGCAGATGAAGCTAGAATTTCTTTTTTGATAGATAATGGATTTTTTGTCATTATTTCATCACATGTCTTAGACATTAGATTTTGTATATTTCGTCTTAAATCTCCGTCGGTTATAACACCGACCAAAGCACCGCTATTATTTATAATTGCTACAGCTCCAAATCCTTTTGTTGACATTTCTAGGAAGACACTAACCATATCAGTCCCACTTTGTACGGTTGGTATTTCATCATCAACATGCATTATGTTTTCAACAGTTATCAGTTTGGCCCCTAAGTTTCCGCCAGGGTGAAGTGTTTTAAAGCGTTCGGGAGTAAACTCCCTTTGTTCCATAAGAGTGATGGCTAAAGCATCACCTAAGGCAAGTGTCATTGTTGTAGAGGTTGTTGGAACAATGTCTGAGTTACAGGCTTCTTTTGCATTCGGAAGAGTGATGGGTACATTTGCATTTTTTAAAAGACTAGAAGAGGCATTACTAGCAACCCCAATTAATGGGATTTTGAATCTGTGAACGTAGGATATTACATTTGCTAATTCGGGTGTCTCACCAGAGTTTGACAAAAGAATAACAACATCACCACTTGTTATCATACCTAAATCACCATGACTCGCTTCACCTGGGTGCAAAAAATGAGATGGGGTACCTGTGGATGCCAAGGTAGCGGAAACTTTTCTCGCTATGTGTCCAGATTTTCCCATACCGGAAACTATAACTCTACCTTTTGCAGCTAAAATGATTTCTACAGCTTTTGAAAAAGATTCCTCGATACTTTTTTCTAATAAGTCTAAAGCACGAGCTTCTCTTTCAACAACGCGCTTTCCAGTTTTTATAAATTCTTTGGTTTTTTTCTCGTTTATCATGGTTTTTAATGAGCAAAAATATCTATGTCTGGCCAGCCAAGTATATCTAATTGAGCTCTGCTGGGAAGGAAGTTAAAACATTTATCTGCTATTTCAATACGCCCCTCCGTTTTTAAGCGGACATCGAGTATTGTTTTAATTTTGTGAAGATGCAAAACATCAGACGCAGCATAATTAATTTGATCATTAGTTAGTTCTCTAGCACCCCAATAGCTGCTTTGTTGTTGTTTAGAGATATCTAATTCAAGAAGTTCGTTTATTAGGTTTTTCAAGCCATGTTTATCTGTATAGGTTCGTACTAATTTAGAAGCAATTTTTGTACAATAAACAGGTCGTGTCAAAACATTAAATTTTTTTAAGAGAACAGCTATGTCAAAACGGCCGAAATGAAATAATTTAAGTACAGATGGATTTTCTAGCAGCTTACATAAATTTGGCGCCATCTGTTGATCTTTTTCAATTTGAATTATGTGCGAGTGGCCATCTCCAGAAGATAACTGAACGACACAAAGCCTGTCACGATTTGGGTTTAAACCCATCGTTTCAGTATCAATTGCTACTATTGATCCTAAATCAAGATCACTTGGTAAGTCGCGTTTATATAAATTAGTAGCCATAACCTAACCTTTTAGTTTCATTAATATTCATATACCATATTAAAATAATTATAGTACTTAAATAAGATTCATTTTAAAATTCTAAAAGTTTAGAGAAAGATCTCTGTGTCCAGAATTACATTTGGCCAAATATAATGCTTGGGAACGAGATAATTTTTCTGCTTGTCGGGCACCTAAAGTTTCAGAAATCCCAGTTAGGTATGTTTGTAATTTTATTTTTATTTTATTTTCTGCTTCTGCTCTCCAGATAGCTTGTTCTTCATATAAAGTGTATGTTTTTTCATAAGCAATTAATGCTTTCTCGACATTAACCTTACCAGGTTTTAAATTCTTTTGAATTTTTCTTAAAGAAGACGCAATTTTAGTAGCCCCAGCAATTTTTGAAAATTTAGTTTTTAAGTTTTTAGTAAAAAGCTCTGCATCTTTTGAAGAAAGTTCAGCTGTTAAAATCTTGTCTTTAAGAGTGCTTAACTCATCTTTGGCATTAAAATATGAATTATTTGCATCTAATATTAATATAAATTCAGATACAGGTGAAAAAGATTGATCAGCTGCCTTTCTATATTTACGTCTGGCATTAGTTTCTGATTTGGTTAATTTGTTGAAGGCCTTGTAAGTAGCTTCCCAATTTTCTGGTATCTTGGATTTTATATTGGCGACGATGTTTAGAGTAGAAGTAATTTTATTTTCTACTTGGACCCGCTTATTTTTGTCCGCAGCAGATTTTAAATAATTTAAAGAATTTTTGAGCTCTTTGATTTCTTTTTTATACCATCTAATTTCACTTTCGAGGCGTCGTACATAGGTTAGCTGTGGCCTATATTGATTAGATTTTTCTATAACATTTTGAGATGTGGTTTTAATGTTATCTAATGAGCTAATCGCTAATTCTGCAGACTTGAAGGCGATTTCTAAATCATTCTTAATCTTTTTTGGTAGGAAGTTAAGTTCTATTTCTTTTGCAACATCTATTGTTTTGAGTATTTGTTGCTCATTTTGATTTATTTCTTTTGTAACAAACTCTTCTAAACAAATTTGTAATTTTGGATTTCTTGGAGGCGGTGATGCGTCAGAAAGAAAGCTCATTCTATTTGGAAGATAATTCACCATTTGAGGATAATAACCAACTATTGCCAAAGCTAAGAGCTGCAAGCAGATGAAAGCGATTACACCTTTATAAATGGACACAGTTTTCACAGCAATTGGCGCAACACCTCGTAAGTAAAATAAAGCAAACCCAAAGGGAGGAGTCAGAAAGGATGTTTGGATATTTAATCCAATCATAACGCCAAGCCAAACTGCTGTTATGTTTGCTGCAGGATCTGCTAATAAAATTGGTGCTACGATGGGAACAACTACGACCGCTATTTCTATAAAATCTAGGAAAAACCCTAGAATGAATATCACGGCCATAACAATTACAAATTTTGCCCAAAACCCACCTGGCATTGAATTAAGAAAATTACGAACTAATTCTTCACCACCAAAAGCACGAAATGCAGCTGTTAATACAGCTGCTCCTAATAGAATGATAAATACGAGTGAGGTTGTTTTGGCTGTCTCAAGCATAACTTCGTGCATTGTATTGTTTAAATTTAGCACTCTTACACCACTCCAAATCAACGAAAGTATAAGTAAAATGGAGCCAAAAAGCCCTATCCAAATCCCAGTCTTATTAGCGCCAGTGGCGATTACAGCTTTTACATTCATGTTAAAATTTGACAAACAATATGATATTATCAACAAAGATATTATAGCAAGTAGAGCCGGATAATATCTGCCTTTTGATCCTTCAGTTAGTCTATATCCAGCCATAATTAAGGCACCGCCAGCGCCAATTGCACCAGCCTGATTAACAGTTGCAATGCCAGTTATGATTGATCCCAAAACCAAGAAAATTAAGCCAAGGGGCGGCACCAAAGTAAGTAGAACGTTTACCCAAAATTTTATATCTAAATTTCCCTCATATCGCACAGCTGGGGCTACTTTTGGTCTAATTAGAGCATAAATAAGAATAAAAACCATATATAAACCAACAAGGATAAGACCGGGGACCAACGCTCCTAAGAACATTTCTCCCGCACTTGTGGAGCCAACATCAAACATGCTGGGCATTGAGATTTCACCAGTGGCCTCTTTAAATAATGATTTTCTTGCAGACCCCGCTTGATCTGCAGCGGAGCCAAGTTGATCTGCTAATATTATTAAAACTATGGAAGGAGGAATTATTTGGCCCAGTGTCCCTGAGGCGGCTATCGTCCCAGTTGCAAGAGACTGAGAGTAATTGTTTCTTAGCATAGCTGGTAAAGAAATTAGACCCATTGCAACTACCGTTGCACCTACTATACCTGTTGTTGCAGCTAGTAGAGCACCAACAAAAACCACTGAAATACCTAGGCCACCAGGAACAGGGCCAAATAAATTAGCCATAGTTACTAGAAGATCTTCAGCTATTTTGGATTTTTGTAGCATTATTCCCATAAAAATGAATAATGGAATAGCAATGAGAGTGTCTCTTTCAACTTCCCAGTAAACACCACGCAGATTAGTTACACCTGAAGATATCCATTGAAACGGACCTCCTTGATGAAAGAAGGCAGAAGGATCACCACTAAATATGAAACCGCTAATACCAGCGAGAATAATCGTGATTATCGCCGAACCTGGTAAGGCAAAAGCAACAGGAAACCCAGAACCCAAAGCTGTTGCCATTGTTATAACGAGAATAGCGAGAAAAAAAAGTTCCATCAGTGTTCCTTAATGAGAAATAGGTTTTATTTTTCGCTTATCGGGTTCGTTTCTAAGATCGGCTACCGCTTCAAACAGATAACTTACAAATTGGATTTGCATTGTTGCAGCAAAAATCAACAAGAAAGCTGCCATTTGATATTTGATATACATACCTGCAGTTCCATTTTGAGATACTTCAAAATTCATGACTGGGGAATTTACAATTGCTTGTTTTGACCACAAACAAATAACGAAGATGGTTATAGATGTGATCATACCTAATAGTATGGCCCCATAAGCATTAACTTTGCCTTTTGTTTTTTCCTTAAATGTTGAGTATAATACATCCACTCTGACATGACCCTCGTCAAATAAAGTATAGGCAGAAGCGAAAAGGAAAAGTGCTGCATACCAGTATCTTACCAAGTCCCCCATTAATGTTTGTTCGTAAGAGAAGACGAATCTAGAAATAACAATTAAGAGTTCCGCGGCAACAATCATCAATGCTAACCATAAAAACCCTAGAGTGCGGGAAAAAACGGCTATTAAAAAACCCACTATTATTAGTGGCAGATGAATATTTGGTCCAATAAACCCAGAACGTAATAATGCGGATGCAGTGCTTTCGTTGAATAGTGCTGGCAATAGCCCTTCTACTCTAAGCCAAGCGATCGAGGCATCAGTTATACCAACAAGTAAAACAGAAAAAAAACACCCTCTTATTATAAAAGCATTAAAATTAGTTATTCGATTTGCATCACTACGCAGTGAAGTGTTTGAAGTCTTAAAAGTCCATAAAATTGCAATAAAAAATAATAAAATGTAGACAGAAGGCTGTGATATATTTTTTAGGCTAGGATTTTTAAAAAACTCAATTGCACCAGGATAACCATAACCAATTGATAAAATATTATTAATCATAAAAGCTAGTAAAAAACTTAAGCTGCACCAACCAATTGATCTAATTAATATAGCGGGTCGAGTAGCAATGTTAGGCTCGATGGTTGTTGTTGAGTTCATTTAATATATACAGCCTGTTTGTAATCAAAATTATATTAACACAAGGTAATAATAGGGGCTAGCTTTAGAAGCAGCCCCTATAAATATTTTTAAGTATTAAGTTAGGCCAAGAACCCTGTTACGTTGCTGCGAAAATTCTATTTCTGCAATCGCTCTGAAACCACCGATATCTCTTAATGCACCCATGTAAGAGTCATTTACTCGGGCGGCCATTTCAGAATGCTGTCGGGTCTCTTCAAAAACTTCTGCTGATGCCTCGCCAAACGCATCCCAAACATCATCATTATATGAACGAAGTTGCGTTCCATGTTCATCTACTAATTTCTGAAGATACGTTCCATTATTTGCCATGGCTTCCTCAGGCTGAGCAGCATTTTCTTCCATACATGCTGCTGTAATCACTGCTTTCTCATGATCATTACAGTTGTTCCAGAAATCTAAATTCATACCAAATCCAAGACCACCACCAGGTTCATGCATTCCACCCGTGTAGTAATATTTGGCAGCTTCATAAAATTTCATGAAATAATCATTATAAGGACCAACCCACTCAGTCGCATCTACAGCACCTGAAACAAGATTTTCATAAATTTGGCCACCTGGTAAAGAGACAGTTGAAACACCTAATTTAGACATAACTGTTCCACCTAAGCCAGGAATACGCATTTTTAGACCTTGTAGATCGTCAGGAGAATTAATTTCTTTATTAAACCAACCTCCACATTGAGCACCTGTGCCACCGCAAGATAGAGCTTTCAAATTGAACCCAGACGCTAATTCGTCCCACAGCTCTTGACCGCCACCAAACTTAATCCAAGCATTCCATTCAGGTGTAGTCATTCCAAAAGGTACAGATGTGAAATAGTTATATGCAGGATGTTTTCCACCCCAATAATATTCAGCAGCTATGTATGCATCGGAATTTCCAGCAGCAACCTCATCAAAACTATCAAATGCCCCGACCTTTTCACCGGCCGCAAAGTATTCTGTTTTTAGCGCACCGCCAGATATTTCATCAATTCTTTGACATAAACGTTGAGCAGAAGTCCCTAGGCCTGGAAAGTCTCGAGGCCAAGTAGATACAATTGTTATTGTTTTTACGCTTTGTGCAATAGCCGGTGAAGCGAGAGCCGCTCCAGTTCCGACAAGCGCAGCGCTTGTTAAAAATTTACGTCGTTCCATTCCCTAATATCCTCCCTATGGATTTGAGTCATTGGATGTCACTAATTTTGTGACAAGATTTTTTAAGTTGATCAAAAACTAATTCGAATCCTAAATAGTTAGTTGACCATACGTAAACCATACTGCAAGAATGCGTTCTGTAAAGAAAAAGGTTGGGTTTTGTTTTTTTGGCTTTTAAGTTAATAAAAGTTAAATGTCGCTATTTGAAATCAGGTAATTAAAGATGCATATTTTAGTTTTACAGCACGCTAGAGAAGAACATCCGGGCATATTTAGAAAATTTCTACTGGAGGATGGTCATACTTGGGACTCTGTGGAGCTTGATGAAGGTGAAAAACTACCACTAATTGATAACTATGATGCACTATGGGTTATGGGTGGTCCAATGGATGTTTGGGAGGAAGAAAAGTATCCTTGGTTGTGTGATGAAAAAAACTTTATAAAAAAAGCTGTTGAAGAAAAAGGTTTGCCTTATTTAGGTGTTTGTCTAGGCCATCAGTTGCTTGCTGATGCTCTTGGTGGAAAGGTAGTGCCATCAAAAACCCCAGAAATAGGGATTTTAGACGTTTACCAAACAGTCGAGGGGCAAAGTGGGGTGTTTCTAGATGGTATGCCTGATATATTTCCCACTCTTCAGTGGCATTCGGCTGAGGTTGTTTCTATCCCTGAAGGAACTCAAGTTTTAGCAACAACGGATGCTTGCGCTGTTCAATCCATGCGTTGGCACACTAGAGCCCATACTGTTCAATTTCATTTAGAGGTTGAGCAGGACACAGTAAGAAATTGGGCTAAAATACCTGAATATTTAAGTGCACTTGAAAATGCGCTGGGAAAAAATGGTGTAGAGAAACTACAAAATGATGCAAATAAAACTCAAGCTAAATTTGAAACATTAGCAGAGCGGGTTTACATAAATTGGATGCAAACTATCGCTAAGCCATAAGTTAATAGCTTGAAAATTGCTTAAGTTTTTTTATGGCTACAGCATCTTTATTAAAAACAGCGTTAATAGCATCAGTTTTCAACTCATTGCTGGTAAAGTTCTGAAATAGGCGTTTAATCGCCAACAAAGAAATGCTGTCTGTGTTTTCTGCAATATAACTTAAGTTGTTTATATTATCAGTGAACTCAGAGCGCTCGCACATGAGATCTATTAGACCCGTATCTAGTGCTTTTTTGGCGTTCAGCTTTTGCCCTGCTATTAGAATTAGTTTCGCCGTTGACAGTCCAGTGAGGTTTACTAATCGCTCGATGTCATTTGGTTGTGGTAGCAGGTTATTTTTTAAAACTGGGTAAAAGAAGTTTGTTCCAGTCGTTGCTAATCGAATATCGCAGGCTAAAACCATACCAAAGGCGCCACCTGCTAAAGTCCCATTAAGTGCCGCAATTGTTAAACACGGAAGCTCTGCTATTTTATCAGAAAGTGATTTCCAATATATTGTTGTTGTTAATTCGTTATTTAGTTTAACAGAATTAAGGTCTGCTCCAGCAGAGAAAACTGACCCATTTCCCGTAATAATCAAAGACCTAAGTTTTGGCTGCTGTTTTGCTTTATCTAGTATTTCATTTAATGTTATCAACATTTCCATATTGATTGCGTTGGCCTTATCTGGACGATTTAACGTGATTGTCCATCTTACAGAAGTACTATTCAAATCAATCATAAAAAGCCAATTTTTTGCCTGATTTTTTCTTCTCTTAAAGACACAACTTTACCTAAATAGTCATCAGCTTGGTTACTACACATCCACACTAGGCATTTTGCAACCCAATCTGGTGAAATGTGGTCTGACCAATTCATTTCAGATACAGGATTAACTCCACTTTTTTTAATAATTTTTTGCATTTCTGTTGCAACTGTACCTGGTGAAAGGACAAGAGCCCGAATTAAGTCTTTGCGCATTTCAAGATCTAGGCAAGAGTTCAAATGGTGAACCGCTGCTTTAGAGGTGCAATAATGTGACCAGCCTTCTAATGCGTTTGATGCTGCTCCAGATCCAATAGTAATAATAGTACCACCATTTTTCATGTGAGGAAGAACAGCTTTAATGCCATACCAAACTCCCTTAATGTTGACATCAATTACTTTGTCAAAATCAGACACGTCCATGTCAGCAATATTTTGGATAGGATCGATAACTCCAGCATTTCCAATAAGTATATTTATGGACCTGTAAGATTTTAAAGTTACCTTTATAGCATTTTCTACTTCATCAGGTTTGCTTACATCACAATTTATTGCTATAGATTTTCCACCATTTGAGTTAATATCAGTAGAGATTTTTTCTATTTTTTCTTTTGATCGGGCAATTAAAGCCACGTTAGCACCGAGTTTTGCAAAAAGACGGGCTGTAGCTTCACCAATGCCCTGAGATGCGCCAGTGATGATTAATGTTTTATTTTTGATATGTTCCATAATAAGATATTAAACTACAATATGTATGCGAACAATATTATTGTTTTGGAAAATAATCCTCAAATGAACTTTCTCGATAAACGTCTGCAGTACAACAATGTAATCCACCGCCAAAAGCATAAGCGTCTCGTAATTCAACTTCGATAACTTCCATACCCAAATTGTCCATTTGCTCAGCCTGATAAACTTCTGATTTTTCAACACATACTGTTTTTTGATTCAAAACGAGCACATTCATGGAAAGCCAGGTTGAAGAGTAACATAATGGTGGTGGGGCGTTATGTGCTGGTTGTGCTGCATCAATAATCTCCCAATCATTTTTATTAAACATCTGGCGTTGCTCGTCTGGAAGGCGGCGTTGTGGATTATTTAAGATTAATCCTGGGCGAAGGGGCGTAAATGTAGCATCAATATGGATTGGATAAGGATCACCAGGAAAGTTTACAGAATGAACTCTGTGATCAGGAAAATGCCTTCGTAACCATTCGATACCTTTTTCATTTGTTGTAAATCCGTGTTGTACAACTAAATCTTTTCCAAACCTTAGAACATCTGCGGCATCAAAAAGGGGTTCAGTTTCTGTTGTAACAAAGAATTTTTTAGCTGCCCATTCCAAGCGCTTTTCAACACCTATCTTATCAGACAAATAGTCTGGCCTGTAATCTTCATCGGTTAACCTTGGTT
>Ga0315315_10004888_pt1 | contig 12361 bp, 8 predicted proteins | sample M140m3416metaG_FD_203699 | JGI IMG/M metagenome (GOLD analysis project Ga0315315, IMG submission 203699) | Ammonia-oxidizing marine archaeal communities from Monterey Bay, California, United States - M1 40m 3416 | ecosystem: Environmental > Aquatic > Marine > Intertidal zone | place: USA...
ACGATGGCGTCGGTCTCCATTAGAAAATCAGCGTATTCGCTTACGCCACTGCTTCCTTTCCATGTTTGGTCGGGGGCAATGGGCGAATGGGGTGACGGCATTGAAAAGTAGAGGAAAAAAGGTTTCTCTGTGTCTTTTTGAGAATGAATAAATTCGGCGCAACGTTTTCCGTATTCTGGTAACACAGATTCCAAACGCCAATCCGCGACGGCGGGGCCTGGGTTGACTCCCGTGTATTTCGTTAATTGCAGTTCTTCGGCCGTAGTAGAGATGGTTCCCAGCAATTTGTCATTTTCCCGCCAGGCATAGGGTGGCCAATTGGGGACATCATCTCCAAACCAATAATCAAATCCTCTTCCGTTGGGGCCATTTTGAATGTCACCGCTGAAATCAATTTCCGCCAGCTTTGACGTGTAGACCGGTCGTTCACTGTTTTTCTGGTTTCTGCTCGGCCAATTGAATCCGAGATGCCACTTGCCAATCATGTGGGTGTGGTATCCCTGTTGGCGCAACATTTCCGGCAGGGTGAGTCGATTCGGTTCAATAAGAGGGCGTTCCCATTTACCAACGATTCCTCGTTTGAGCCTTGATCGCCAATTGTAACGACCTGTTAGTAATCCGTAGCGGGAGGGTGAGCAAACCGCCGACGTAGAGTGCGCATCCATGAACGAAAGGCCTTCATTGGCTAGTCGGTCAATGTGTGGGGTTTTGAGGCCGAGGCGCTCGTTAAACGCACTGACACAGTCGAGTCCCATATCGTCCCCAAAGATCAAGATAATGTTGGGGTGTGTTTCGGCAATAAGTTGATTGCCTTGGTCGCTGCAAGCCAAACAGCTAAGGAAAACTAGTCCAATAAATCTCATTGCATGATTAGATTTCATTGTCCTGAGTCCTGTTTTTAATGGCCGAGTTAACTTTGTAGGGAGATTGTTGTTTTAAAGCCGGTTGATTTTGTTTGGAGGGAATACAGTTTGGTCGCCCCCGGATAAATTCAGGACACTAATCGATATTTTTCTGGATCTGAGTTTTGTCAGGAGTTGGTGAGGGACAGCCGCCGCTTGGAACCTTTACTTTGGCTGTCCAAAGAATTGCATTGAGAACCACTTTTCTAAAATTGTCGTCTCGCCAACTGTCATGATTGTGAGCCCCAGTAAATCCGAAGCCCCGGCCACCGTTGGGACGTTGGTAAGCCCAGGCAACGTGTTGCGGTTCACCGTTGGCAACTGCGGCTCGAACCGTAGGATTGCCGCTGCGGTCACCATCGGGCCGGCGAAGAGTTTCCGGTGGTGGGAGGTCAGATAGAATGGGTGTGACTCCCTCTAGGTTGTCACGGAAACGCATATGGTAATACCATTCATCGTCAACACTGAACGGTTCGACACCGTTGCTAATTGGGTGGTTGGGGAATTGAGTGAAATTTGGTTTCCAATGAGGATTGACAGACCAGTTGAGATCGCAGAACGCTCCCATCCAATCTAGGAATTTCTCACCCGCCTTGCCCTTCTCTGCTTCGGTTGCCCAGTGAATCATGACGACGCCAGTCCCTTTTTTCATCAATTCGTCAAATTGATCAAGATGAGACTTTAGCACGTGCCCACGGTGTCCGGTGCTGAAAACTACGATGGTTGCGGCATCATCGAGAATGGTAGGATCCTTTGGGTACCCGTAATGGGGCACGAGTTGTGCGTCGACGTTTAGGCCAGAGTCATTTAGTGCTTTGGCAAGGATCATATTTCCAGCCCGGTGCTCGTGCTCCATCTTTCCATGGCTAGGTTTGCCCGAGATGAAAATGATTTTGGTTTTCTCACTCTTGTCTGGAAGTGGTTGGCTCTTGATTTTAACTTCGTTCCAATAAGCCCATTCATTGAGCCAATCATTCGCCCTGTTTTCGATCGATAGTTTAATCGTCTGTCCGGCAAATTGGGTGAGATCGACAGAGACATCGAGCCACTCATTGGTCCCCACTGATTTACTGCTAACCAATCTTTTTTTCAGTAATTTATCGTTGGCAAGGACACGAAGTTGCCAATCGCCATGCGGATGATGACTGACTTGAAGGTTCAGCGCCGTGGCTTGATTGGCTGGCACTTTAAATTCACGGTACAAGTCACAGGGGATTTTTTTATCGAGCGGATGTGTCTGAATTGCAGTCCGGTTGCGGAAGATGTCGTGTCGAATGACTCCTCCTTCGCCAACGTTCCTGACCTTAAAGCCAGGTGCAACCGATTGCAGCATCCGCTGCCATTCAGGTTTTGTTTTTGTTACTTTGACGCGTTTTTTCAAAACCGCTTTGTTGTTTTGACTCACCAACCGTCTGGCAACAAATTCCTGCAGGGCTGGGATCTTTCCTGAGGTTACTAATTCCAAGGCTTCTTTTGGGTTGTCCACTACCATGGGTTCAATCCCAAACCAGTACATTCTGGGAAGGTTGTTGTCGGCAACGTCTTCTGAGTGGGAGACCAGACCCTGCAAAATCGGCCAGCGCTGCTGGAATGGGAGGCGTTGTACTGCGGAAGAAAGATAAAGGCGGACGACAGGCGATGGGTCGTTGTTGGCCAGTGCCGCTAAGCGGTCAACTACCGAATTACTCAAACGGGGCGAGTCTGGGTTGAGCGAATTAGCAAAGGCATGTGTTGAACTGTCGTCGCATAAAAACTGAATGGCCCAGCCACGTACATACTCATCCTCGTGAGCTAGAAGTTGAAGTAGTTTCGCTTCGGATAGTCCGCCGGTGACCTGAAGTGCCCAGAGGGAACGGAGTCGCTGGGGGGAACTTCCGGCTGTATCGAAGTTTTTAACTAACGCAGCACGGACGGCGGAGCGATCGAGGTTTTTTGAAGCCGCCCGATAGTGCAACTGTGTTCTTGCTTGTCGAACGAACCAATCGTTGGAATGGTTTTGAAGATCCACCAATTCCAAATCGGACATCTCACCTAAATCCGGGCAGGTAGATGGTTTGGAATTTTCGGGCATGATTCTGTATACTCGCCCACTATTGGGGAAATTTACGGAATTGCCACAAACGTCCGTATCGTGCCAGTCGAGAATGTAGACACCACCTTCGGGTCCAATTTCAACGCTGAAGCCAACCCAGGCAAGGTCATTCGTTGGCATGAAGTCATCGCCATGCTGTCCAATGAAACTGGAACCATTCGGTTTCATCACGTCGGTGAGCACCGCGTGTTCGTGAATATTGCACATGAAGAGTCGATTGCGATATTCTTTGGGAAATGTATCGGCGAGATAAAAACGCGCACCGCCATGAGCAGACAGATGGGTATGGTCGCGAATGGTTTTAATGTCATCGTAGATGTGTGGATTCACATGGGGTTTACTTTGTTTGTGATATACACCTCCCTGAACAATATGGAACAGGTGAGGGATCACACAGCAGGTTGCGAACCCTTGGCCATGCTGATTAAAGTCAAATCCCCAGGGGTTGGAGAGTCCACGGGCATAGACTTCGAATTTGTGATTTACCGGATGGTATCTCCAGATTCCTCCATCAATGAATTGCCGTTCGTTGTCAGGGGCATTAGGAAGACCGACATTCGATTGAGTGAATACGCCATGGCATCCGTATAGCCATCCATCCGGCCCCCAAATAAAACTATTAAGGGTTTCATGGCGATCGTTGATTCCCCAACCATCGAGTAAGACTTCCGGCGGTCCATCGGGTTTGTCGTCGCCGTCAGCATCGGGGATGAAGGTCAAGTTGGGGGGCGAGCCAACAAAGACTCCTCCAAAGCCGCAAGCGATTCCGGAGGTAAAAGTCAATTTGTCTGTAAATGTCTTTTTTTTGTCAAAGGTTCCGTCGCCGTCGGAATCTTCAAGAATCTGAATCCGGCTGACCTGTTCATCGGTATGCTTTCGGCGGGTTTGGTAGTTGAAGTTTTCGGCAATCCATAACCTCCCCCGCTCATCAAAGCAGAACGCAATGGGTTCGGCAATATCCGGCTCTGCCGCAAAAATGGAGACATCAAATCCATCGGGGATCGCCATTTGAGCGACGGCCTGATTGGGAGTAAGGAACGGAGCATCGCTGGTTTTGTGTTGCTTTTGAGGAAGGCGGTTTTTAGAGTCTGCCGGGGAGTCTTGCGCGTTGACCGACGCGGCTGCAGACGAAACAACAATAAAGCAAAAGCTCAGTAATCGTGCGAAGTTGATTGTCATCAGAGGGGTACGTTGAATGCTCATTTGACCATCTCCACTTGTTCTGTCGTTTGTAGATATTTGATGAGGTCTCGGACTTCCTGAGGTTTCATTTGATCCAGTTGTCCTTCTGGCATCATCGATTTTTCGGATACCTTTCGAGTTTCGATGTCAGCTTTTGCAATGACCAACCTCGGTTGTTCGACAGTTTTGAGAACTACTTTAGTTGCGTCCTCTTCCGCAATCACGCCGTTAACTAAACGTCCGTCGATGGTTTGTATTAAGACCATCTGATAACTTTCGGGAACGTCATAACTTGGGGCAACACTATTGAGTAAAATGTAGTCAAGGTTGGCTCGGTTGGATCCGGTTAGGTCTGGTCCAATTTTTCCGCCAGCGCCATACAGGACATGACAGGAAGCGCAAGTTTTTTCATATACCATTCGGCCGCGAGAGGCATCGGCATTTTCAAGAGCAGACCCGGAGACCATGCGTTTGTACTTTGCAATGGTCTTGATTCTGTCTGTCGTGACTGGCTTGACGTCGCCATAATAGTCGATGAAAGATTGGCCGAGGATTTTATTGAGTGACCTTGCGACATGAACGGGGATGTCTGTTCGCGGGATTCTATTTTCCTTGAGAGCGCCAAGAAGCTGTTCGGCATAAAATTGACGACTGGCTAAAGTTTCAATTACTGCGCGTCGTTGCTCTTCTGAAAATTTACTATATCGTTCCAGGAGAACCGTCGGGCCGGTTGCATTTTCTACTGCTGCGTAGCCTCGAATCGCATCGAGACATAGCTCCGGTTCTTCGATTAGAAATTCCAGCAAATCAGATGCTTCCTCGCTTTGCTGGTTTAGTAGGGACCTCAGGGCTTGTCGTCGAGATGTTAGCGCTGCTTTTTTATTTCTAACTTTTTTGAGGGCGAGCTGCTTAGCGTCTGCATCTCCAAAAAATTGCGACAGTTGAAGAGCAAGATTGCGGATTTCAGGATTTGCGCTTTGAGCAAGTTTTGCGTTAAGCACAGTCGTCCAGTTGTTTGGCGCAGCCACTGCTCGCCGTCCTTCGAGTCCGGCGATCATACCACGCATTAATGATTCCTGCACCTTTGGATCGTCGGTCTGATTTAACGTTTCAACCAGCAGTTCAAGTATTTGGGTTTCGTCTTCAGCCAGAGCTGGTGAGCATGGATAGAGGAAGGCCAAGGGAATGATTGCGATGAAGCAACAAAGCCAACGGACTGGGCTATTTAATGGCATCTGCATGTTATGATCGTGCGAAAAAGACATAGTAATAAGTACTTGAAGGCGTAGAGGTTCGGGCGTTTAGAGTGTGAATTCCGGTAGTTCTACCGGTGCGCCACCCTTTAGCGCTGATTCATGAGCACAAAGGCCGACGCAGGTCCAGTTTGCGCTGGTGCTCGCGTTCGGCCAAGGGTCGCGATTTTCGAGAAGTGCTGAGACCATTTCATGCACCATGTGCGGATGAGAACCACCGTGCCCGCCTCCTTGAACAAAAGAGAGGTGGTCGGCGTCATGTATTTCTTGTGGAAGCGTGTACTTTCGAATTGCTTCTGGAAGCAAGTGAGCAAAATCAGGAACCTCGATTTTCTCTGGAATTTCCGGTTCCGGCTTTTTGGCAGTGTGGATCACGTGGGGTTCATTCTCAATCAAAGTCCATTCAAAACTCTTCTTGGTTCCATAGACATCAAAACTCTCACGATATTGTCGAGCGACATCGTACAGGCAACGCCAGACATGGGCCGTAAGGTCACTGTCCTTGTATTTGATGTGACAGGATTCGACAGCAAACCGGTTGCCGGATTTTTCAGCGATGTCTTCCCGAACGCTGCCTGAACCAAAACAGCTTACGTACTCAGCCACGCCATTTACCAAAGCTAGGCAGGGGCTGACGACGTGTGTCGCATAGTGCATTGGGATCATGCGTTGCCAATACTCTGGCCAACCGTCCATGTCCTGCGGATGAGACGCAGCAACGTGTTGGATTTCTCCAAGCTCACCTTTCTCATACATCTCTTTGATAAAAAGGAATTCGCGGCTGTAGACGACTGTCTCGGCCATCATGTACTTCAAGCCAGTCTCGTTGACTTTTTCGACAATCTGTCGACACTCGTCGATGGTTGTCGCCATGGGGACCGTGCACATGACATGTTTACCGGCATCAAGCGCTCGAAGTGACATCCAAGCGTGGTCTGAGATGGGGCTGTTAATGTGAACAAAGTCGACGTTCGGATCTGCCAAAACTTCATCGTAATCTGTGTATCGTTTTTCTATTCCAAACTGATCTGCCATTTTATTCAGCGCTACCTCATCGCGGCGGCAAAGGGCAAGCACCGTTGTATTGGGGTGACTCTGGTAGATCGGAATAAATTCAGCACCGAACCCAAGACCAATCATGGCAACATTTACATTTTGAGTCATTCAAATTTCCGCGTGTTAATGAGGGTGGGAGATGGACTTTGTCATCATTGCAACGATGAATTATCTGTAGCGCAACTTATAAAGATGCGACTTCATAGTCTATCTGATTTTCACCACGATAAAAGTTTGTTGAATCCACGAAACAAAAAAGTGAGCTTGGAATTGCTTGGGTGGGATTCGCTGGCGGCTTGTTTTTTAAGAAATATGATCTGAACTTTAGTGAATTCGATGTCAAGTTCGTCATTGCTACTTACCTTGAGCGGGCATGCGCATTGCGTTTCGGGAATTCCATTGTTCGGGATCTCACTTTCAGGCAAAACGAGGGGGGCGTGAGTTCGATTTGCGCAGGGGTGACGCTAGATCAAAGTCTATCTGAAATCGCTAATGTTTCGTTGCTCTTGATTGAGGAATGGTGTGCTGCTACAAGCCGAAGAACGGCTCATTTGCCTGCCTTCAAATGAGTTGCAGGTAACCGCGGATAGACTGGGAGGTTTTGTGGGGAAAAGTAAGAAAAAAAGAAAGCAGAAGACGGTATCCCAAAAAGTGGTGAACATGGGGACCAGCGGAATTATAATGCCCAAGGTCGCGCGAGATTTCTTAGGTCATCGAATTATTGCAAGCTTAATTATGCTTGCTGTCCCGTTGCTGCTGTTTTCGGGGGTTGTCTCCGTCGATTTCCGGAATGGAAGACCGCATTTTAGTTTCAACAAAGATAAAGCTGCTCAGGTTGAGCAGCGAGCGAGGGCGCGATTAGAGGATTTTCGTGAAGATCAGAGCCCAAGTTTAGCAACAAATACAACGGAAGCGGTTAAGTCGTTTGTTGGTCAGCAAAAGTCAAACTTGGGTTTTCAAGACAAAGATCCTAGTGGCGTTACAGAAACTATTGGAAAACACATCAATTCCATCCGTCAGGCTGACGCCACGAATGTAATTCCGGGCGTAATGCCAGATCTCAATTCTTTCAAGCCTGCTGAACCGGACGAACCTAGCAGCCCATTTTCAAAATTGAAAAAACGTTTTGATCGCTTGCGTTAGAGGCATCCAGAAGCGGATTGCATTTATTGCAGAGCATATTCGAACTTCTCATCAATTAAGTTTCTGAATGAGTGGTGGCCGTTGCCGCTTGGATATGGCGAACGCTGGATGCTTGTGAGCTGGTCGATTTTAACTCGCTATTGCTTGCATTTAGCAATTTGGCTATGTAAACGGTTTGTATGGAAGCTGTTTTTACGAGATGTCGTTAGTCATGGATGATCAGCAGAGGTGGCGGTTGGAATTGCAGGATTCCGACGCAGGGGTTCGCGCAACCGCGGCAGAGAATCTCTGTCTTGCCGGTTCTGATTCGGTGGCTGCTGCGGTCGATCTTGTGATGGCTTGTGGCGATGTTGAAGACGTTCAAAATTGGGCTGCGGCTGCTTTGGAAGACCTCGGCGTTCCGCCAGTGGATTCGGTCAATTCCTTAGAGCCGCTGGTAAACTCATCAGCGCCCCTCGTGGGCTACTGGGCAGCGACGCTTCTTGGAAGACTTGGGGCGAGTGCAAGTTGTTCTCAGGTAACGTTAGGTAAGGCCGTTTCTGAATCCCCGCATCTCTCGGTGCAGGAACGTGCTGCATGGGCTCTTGGCAAGATTGGGGCAACCGAAGTTTCCGTAGTTGAATCATTAAAAAAAGCTGCGACCTCGAGTTTTCCCCGGTTGGCAAGTTTGGCAACCCAGGCATTAGCTTGATGGTAAACGTGATTATTAGATAGAAATCGCATCAGTTAGGTTTTATAAGATTTGACTTTGATGGTTTCAGATACAGATTTTGTTTTAGTCGGCGCGGTTGAATTAAAGTGACAAAACGTGGTGAGCCAAGTAGGAAACTTGGCCGGTAATGAGATAGGCAGGAGGCCAAGCAGTGTCGAATCGGAATTCCAAATACGGTCGAAAACGAGGATCGTTTAAGATGTTTTGGTTGATAGTTGCAGTGCTTACCGGGGGAGGTGTCAGTGGACTGCTAAACCCCGATTGGCCCATTGTTGGGCCGTTGGTGACGTCGGTAAAAACACAGGCAATCGAATACAAAAATCAAAATCCATTGGGCTTAGGAAGCTCTGATGTCAGTGGTGGGCAGGCAAATCCGGGTGCTTATGCTGGAACACCTGCTCAGTCGGTTTCTGCCCTTGGGCCTAATGATAAGATTCTTATTGCAACCTTTAACATTCAAGTCTTTGGCGAAAGTAAGCTTCGGAAACCTGACGCGATGGCGGTTATTGTTGAGGTGATTCGGAAATTTGATGTCATTGCGATTCAGGAAGTACGAGCAAAGGCGGATGACATTTTGCCGAGGTTAATCGCTGAACTCAACGCAGACGGCAGTCGTTATGACTTTATTATCGGCCCGCGACTTGGGCGTTCGGTAAGCAAAGAACAATACGCGTTTGTTTATGATACGAATCGGATTGAACTTGATTCTGCATCTGTCGGCACAATCGGAGATCCTGGAGATCTGCTTCATCGAGCTCCCTTTATTGCTCGCTTTCGACCTCGGACGACGGATCCTGATCGAGCATTTACGTTCTGGTTAGTGGATACGCACACCGATCCTGATGATGTACCAGAGGAAGTAGATGCATTGGCTCAAGTTTTTCAGGTAATGCAGACAGCGCGGCCGGATGAGGACGACGTGATTTTATTGGGCGATCTTAACGCCAGTGAAAAACAATTGGGTGACATTAAAAAAATTCCTGGTATTCGGTGGGTTGTTGGCGGCGGGGTGATGACCAACACTCGGCAAAACAAAGCTTATGACAATATAATTTTCTGCACACCAGCTACTCAGGAATTTACTGGCAGGTGGAATGTTTTGAATTTCGAACAGGAGTTTAATTTGTCCCGGGAAGAGGCGCTTCGAGTTTCAGACCATTTTCCAGTGTGGGCAGAATTCGACGTGTGGGAAAGTACTGATTCGGTTCACTAGCATCGTTTTCGAACCGTAAATTTTGTACTTAGAGGGTTGAGGGAAACGCTCCGGAGCTTAAACGGCGTTACCATTCCCGTCCGCGTGATGCATTTTGCAAACAATGCTGAGGGGCTTGTTCGGTGGTTTGATTCGCCCTCCACGTGTTGGAACCTAGGTTGTCGTCTAATTGGTTGCCAATTGGGGAAAAGAATCGTACGATGAAACTCCACAGTAAACCATTTGATTTGAACGCGATTCAAATAAATTGCGAGCGTCTATGTTTTGCTAATGTGTCAGAATTTGCGGGAACTTGCTGTCAGTGAAATATCCACTGCCGATAAAGGAAGCCGTGTAAAAATAAATTTCTTTTTTTGACAACCGAAAGCAAACGATGATTGAAGAATTGAACTCAGAAGTGGCCAACGTTGTGGCCTTTAAGTTATCCGGCAAATTGCATGACGAAGATTATAAAACTTTCGTCCCAAAGGTTGATGAAGCGATTGCCGAGCAAGGGAAAGTGAAAATGCTTGTTTGGTTCCATGATTTCCATGGATGGGACATGCACGCTTTGTGGGACGACACAAAGTTTGCCACAACCCATTGCAGCAAGATCGAGAAGATTGCGATGGTCGGCGAAAGTAAGTGGGAAGAATGGATGGCAAAAGTCTGCAAACCATTCACGATGGCCAAAATTGAGTATTTTGACGTAAGCCAAATCGACGATGCTTGGAAATCGCTTGATTAATTGAGGGGTTTGATTCAGAGATCGGTGCCGCAGTACCGGCACCGACAAACTGAATTTAGATTTCCCACCTAGTTGTCTTGAGAGTTCGCTGGAGAAATTTTGAGTGCTTCGTTGTTTTAGCGTTTGTTTAGCGTTTAGGCATGAAGACAACTTCGCGATCGTTGGAGACTGGTTTCCCAGGGGAACATCTCCCTGCGGCAACTTCTTCCTCGAGGATCTTCAATAGTTCTTGAGCTTTGGCCGGGTTTTTTTCGATGAGGTTGTTAGTCTCCGCACGATCCTGTTTCAGATTGAATAGTTGCATGGACGGTAGTCCCTGTTTGCGAGCCTCAGGTTCTCGTGGTGTACTCCAGCCGCCACTGCCATGGGAGATGCAGAGCTTCCAAGGTCCTTTGCGAATCGCGAACGAACCGCCGATCGAGTGACTGATCAGCGTCTCACGACCTGATGATTTTTCCCCAAGGAAGACTGGGCTTAAATCAAACCCGTCTTCGCCACCGGTGTCCATTTTTGTCTGGCCGGTAATCGATTCAAGCGTTGGGAAAATGTCGGTTAAACAAGCCATGGCTTGAGAGGTCGTGCCTTCGGTTAGGTGCCCCGGCCAGCGAACGATGAGTGGTACCCGGTGTCCGCCTTCGTAGATGTCGGCTTTGTGACCTCGAAAACCTGCACTTGGATCGTGACCGTGTGTTTTAAGCACTTTGAAATTTCCTTGTGGCGAGCAGCCGTTGTCGCTAGTGAAAATCAAGAGCGTTTCATTTTCAATTCCGCACTCCTTCAGCGTGTCCATGAGTTGACCCATGTGGAAATCTACCTGCATGACAAAATCTGCGTAAGGGTTCATTCCACTGGCGTCTTTGAACGGTGGAACCGGCACGATTGGAGTGTGAGGTGCAGGAAGTGCTAAGTAAAGAAAAAACGGATTTTGGGAATTTTTCGCGCTAGATCGTTCTTTCACAAATTCCATTGATTGCTCAAATAGATGAGGCAAAACTTGGTCAATGTGAAAATCGGATCCGATGGGACCTTTGCGGTACCAACCGTAAGGATCCTGTGCTGAAGTTACGCCTTCTTCGCGATCGGGAACAGCGGTGACTTTTCCAGTATCAACCCAAACATAGGGCGGCATGTCCAGTGAACCGCAATGTGCGTAGTATTGATCGAAGCCATTGATGTCGGGGCCATTTTTGACGGGTTGTGTGAAATCGATTTTTCCATTGACCTTGTGCCAATCCCAGCCAAGGTGCCATTTGCCAATCATTCCAGTGTGGTATCCCGCGGATTTCATAAGATGCCCGAGAGTGCGTCGTTGGGCGGGAATTAAGTGCTCGCTGCGACCACTAAGGACCCCCTTGGCCAACCGCGAACGCCAGTTGTAACGACCCGTTAACAGCCCGTAGCGAGTCGGCGTGCAAACGGAACTGGGCGTGTGTGCATCCAGGAACGTAAGCCCAGTGTCTGCCATGGTTTGCAAATTAGGGGTTTTGATTTTGCAATCCGCATTGGTCGGAGATACGTCTCCGAGTCCGAGGTCGTCAGCCATCACTACAATGACGTTGGGAAGCGGTGCTTGAGGTGGTTGGTTGCCGTTAACTTCAGCATTTACACTTTGGAAGCTTAGGATGGTCAGGAAGCAAACGCCCCAAGATGCGATTAAAAATTTGGAGTTGTTTTTTTTCATTTTCAGCTGCTTGGCAATTCAAAATAAAGTTGATGGAACGCCGTTGCAGCTTACCAGTTTCCACTTCAGAAACAAATAAATTTAACCAGTACCCGTTAACCCTATAAATAATACTTTGGCATCGATGGCAATCTTTGATTGGATTGCTACGATGGGCGTTTTCCAAATGAATCACATGCCAGAAACTTTGAGTAATTAATGACAACTGAGCCGGCCGAAGCAAAAAATCAACGTTCCACCAAAATTCTCGTTATTGGTTTTGTGGTATCGATCGTTGTTTGTTACGGGGTTGCCGCAATTGGAGGGTTGGCGACCGCCGGGGCAGTTGATAGCTGGTATCGGGAAGTTGCGAAGCCGTCGTGGAATCCACCCAACTGGATTTTCGCTCCCGTTTGGAGTT
>Ga0315315_10004889_pt1 | contig 12358 bp, 4 predicted proteins | sample M140m3416metaG_FD_203699 | JGI IMG/M metagenome (GOLD analysis project Ga0315315, IMG submission 203699) | Ammonia-oxidizing marine archaeal communities from Monterey Bay, California, United States - M1 40m 3416 | ecosystem: Environmental > Aquatic > Marine > Intertidal zone | place: USA...
GCACAACATACTCTAGAGAGTATTATGGATACTAGCTAGTATGCATACTACTAGGTACATCTTATTCATACATCATTATGTACTACTCTAGTAGTATGTATGCACACATACAACATGTTACTGAGCCTATTAGCTAACACCTGGCTGTACTAGCTAGCTAGTACAACAGCAGGTACATAATATTATATACTACTTAGTAGAGTAGTAAAATAATAATAATATATTACGAGTCTCGTATATTATATAACGAGCTACGAGCTCGTATACTATATACTAGCTAGCTACTGAGCAGTATTATTATTACTACTCTAGAGTAAGAATATTACTGTAATAATACGAGCTCGTGTGTAGTATACATTCTGCTAGAGTACGAGCTCCTGCGCTCTTACTACTATCCCACCAGTAGGAATTCCCAGCTTGATCTCGGAATCTCATTTTTTTATCTTCCCTTTTCTTGGAGGTTCTCTCCAAACACGTCGACCATGGGGGGGCACTTGCACGCGGGACAGCGCCGCTACCACGTAAGTCGCCGGGAAATTGTTGAATTGAATGTGGCCGGGGAGCCGAACAGTCGACCAGGCGGAAGCGACTGTCGCCTAGTCCGCGAACCAGATCCACGCCTGCTGACTGACTCGACTCGCCTGATGACGTCACGACGGCTCCGTGCAGAAGCTATTGTTGTCTCTCTTCCGGGCGCCGCCATGATGAGGGGAGGGGCATCGGATGGTTGCTTCTTCCTCGTTGGTTGTTTTAGATTAGTTAGAGGCTCGAATCTAGATGGGATGCCTCATGTGCTGGTCGAATTATTGGGCGCAGATGGTTCACACCCACCATTACAATTTAATTTCACAATGATGGAATTATAGATGCATTCCATCGACACGACTGCTCTCGGCATCTTAAATGTGATCTAGGTTTTTATCTCAACGTGTCACGCATGTCAACATCCCTCCCTCTTCTTCGCCTTCAGGACTTTGCCCGGCTTCGCGAGGCTAGCTTCTCCCGTTTGCAGCCATCGCTGGCTACAATCGGTGGGTTCCAATCCCAGCAGTCCTCGTCGTTCTCGACCGCGTTGTCGGCGACCCGCGGAGGATTGCTCAGGTCCAGAGCCCTGGCAGGCTCTGTTCTTGATTCGTTGACTATGTACGGCGGAGGAGGAGGCGGTGTCCTGATGCCCATCCAGTCCCGGTCCTTGTTCGGCGGTGCCTTCGCCAACCGCCTGTCCGACTTGCGCCTCAAGCAGCTAGAGCGAATCGCTAACAACAACCCGACCAACCCGTCCGCCCAGTACGACTTCCTCTCCCAGTTGGCCCAGCGCTATCCAGAGGGCATGGTCGAGCGGTTCGAAATGTTTCCCGACCTTGCCGTGGATGAGCGTTGCGCGCTCCTTTATTTCGGCGCGCTTCAGCGCACGAACGGCCAAAGCCGCTTCAACCTCGACGGCTTCGTCAAGCGGATGCAAATGGGCGGGGGCACCGTCCACCCGCTCAAGATGCAGGCCCTCACCGATCTCCTCGCCGCCAAGTCATCTGAAGGAAAGAAGATGAACAAGTCCCAACAGGCCACTGCGGCCATGCAAATCGTTGCAGGCGCTGGTGTATCGGCAGCCGGCGCGATGGGAACTGGCGCTGCTTCGTCGCTTGGCGCAACGGCGGGCTTGGGATCCGGATCCCTCCGGGGCTCAGAACCTCGCTACCCCCTCCACGTCCAGATGCATAGTCCTAACTCGGGCAGACTGGCTGTCCTTACCCTGGCTAGGCACGTCCTCGTTGCCTTCGTTGTCGTTTCTGCCCTCACGGCCGTCCTAGATGAGAAAGGCATGGGGAGAGCGATGGGAATGGGTGGGAAGCACATGCAAGAGTCAGAAGGGAGCGACGTCCGATTTGATGACGTCAAGGGCGTTACTGAGGCAAAGGCTGAGCTTGAAGAGATTGTGATGTACCTGAAAGATCCTGATCGCTTCACCCGCTTGGGGGGGAAACTCCCGCGAGGTTTACTTCTGACGGGTCCTCCTGGAACAGGCAAGACCCTCCTGGCGAAAGCCATCGCTGGAGAGGCTGGGGTCCCCTTTTTCTTCTCTTCCGGATCGCAGTTCGAAGAAGTGTACGTGGGGCTTGGTGCAAAGCGTGTCCGCGAGCTCTTTGAGGCCGCGAAGAAGAAGGCTCCGGCCATTGTTTTCATTGACGAAATCGACGCCGTCGGTGGAAACAGGCGCCTCAAGGATCAGTCTGCTCTGAAGATGACTCTTAACGAGCTTCTTGTTCAGCTCGATGGTTTCGAGGAGAACAACGGTATCATTGTTATTGGCGCCACCAACTTCGCCGATTCGCTTGATTCTGCCCTGCTTCGTCCTGGTCGCTTCGACAAGCATGTCAGTGTCCCTCTACCGGATGTTGGGGGAAGGAAGGATATATTGGAGATGTACGCAAGTAAGACAAAGCTTTCTGAGGACGTTGACCTAGATATCGTTGCAAGAGGAACAACTGGATTCTCTGGTGCAGATTTGTACAACTTGATGAATCAGGCAGCCCTCAAGGCGTCAGTGGACGGTCTTAACGACATCACCATGTCCGTGCTGGAGTATGCCAAAGATAAGATCATGATGGGAGCCGAGCGCAAAACGGCGGTCATCACAGCAAAGACAGCCAAGTGCACGGCATACCATGAAGCCGGGCATGCCCTCATTGCTACCATGACCAAGGGGGCCGATCCCATTCACAAAGCAACGATTATGCCGCGAGGTCAGTCCCTTGGCATGGTAATGCAGCTGCCTGAGGGAGATCAGACATCCCAGAGCAAACTTGAGATGATTGCTAGGATGGACGTCTGTATGGGTGGGAGGGTGGCAGAAGAACTTATTTTTGGCGAGGAAAACGTGACGTCCGGTGCTTTTTCTGACATTCAACAGGCGACCCGCATCGCTAGGGCCATGGTTACGAAATTTGGGTTTAGCGACGAGGTTGGAATCGTGTACCATGGTGGCGACACAGGTGAGGAAAGCGCAAGTGCTTCGACCAGGGCCAAAATCGATGATGAGGTTAAGAGGCTTACAGAGGCGTCGTACAAGAGAGCGACGGAAATGCTCAAGAAACATTCCAAACGACACCACCTGCTTGCTCAGACGCTGCTGGAGTATGAGACGATTACGGGCGAGGAAGTGCGAGCGCTCGTTCTAAAGGGGAAAAAGCCGAAGCGTCCAGTCATCAATAAGAATGGTGGAGCTCAAAACGTCAAAGTTTTGTCAAAGAAAGATGGACAATCTGGATTACTCGGTTCGAAGCGTGACTCTCACTGATTGGCATCTATATTCAGACAAGTCTACTGTAAAAAGCATTATTTTAGAGGAAAACCGTTTGTCAAATGCCATGCTATTTGTATATTATTATCTTCCCGTTCTTGCCCGTGTTTATTTCCATTCCAAGATCGACGTGGTACCATTTTTGTATATGTCGCTGTGACGAGAAAAGAATGGTAATATCCACCTGTGGCAACGATCAAATTGATGTACAACAGGGGCGATCCTTGCCTTGCTCCCATCCTTTTCCCAATTGTTGAGAATAAAGCCGGTCACGTTATCAAACTCCACCATGTCGTTTTGAGAGTGGTTAGGATTCGGGAGCTGGTTATTGACGCAAGGTTTACCAATCGTAAGCACAGGTCCCGTACCCCAGGGCAACGAAGTCGTTCTGTCATAGTATCCGAACTTACCAGTGTAGTAAAGATAATTCATGTTCCACTGGTCCGTCATATGCGGGGCTTTGCACCTCTGATTTTTTTTCTGGTTGTTTGCGTAGAATTCATGAACGAGAATAGACAGAAACCTGTGAATCCCGTTTTTGGTGCCTATAATTGTTCCTGAGCACAGGACAGGGCGCTCTAAAAACGCGGTGAAGTTTCTTCCATAGCATGGACCAACACGACTTCTGAATCTAACATTGTTTATTTCAAACCATCTGGAGGGTTCAGGCTTTGGCGACGTATGCTTGGCCACTTCTTCGATGAAAAGGAGATCCTCTTTGGATTTCGCCGGAGGCGGAAGGGATGCGAAGGGGTCCGCCTGAAAGAAAACGTCGCGGGTATCCATGACTAGAGACCACCCCGTGCAAGTCTCACAAGCGTATAGCCATTGCCTTGCCATTTCGAATCGTCCCCATTCCAGATTGAGTCTTTCGAGGCCCTTGGCGCACTTGCCTCGAATATTGGGAACATTGCCATTGGCTTCTATCGCTACGACCGACTCATCACAGTCTACCATTTGAACAGAGTAGTATGTCACATCCATCTCTTTCAAATACTCTTGTTCGGTGTCAGGGATGTCTTTGTGCACACCAAAGATTATGTGCCCATCATATCCAGTCTGTCTCAGGCCGCCGATAAGGCGGACCCACGTTCGCATGTTATTTGGGTATGCTGCGAGGCCGACGATCGCGTTGCTGCCAGGTGGATTGGCCCTATGCATCAGCCCATTCGGTTTTTCGACGGGAGCTTTGATGATTCGATCGCGCGTTTCTGTGTCTTTGACGGTGATTGGAAATGGGGGGGTGTTCGAGTAGTGACTGGGGATTGGAGAAGTGTTGCGAACCATGGGTGTGGTCTGTGAGACTACTTGCTCCGATGATTCCGACGCATCGGTCCACTCATCCAGAGTCAGAGCATCAGTATCCCCTAGTCCATATTCTGTTATAGTTTTCACGAGCCCCACATCAGCCCTATCTGATACCAATACATCGTAATGATCCAAGTATCCGTGAAGTTTAATAAGGCAGTAGAAAGCGAAGAAAAACAACAAGAGTGGAATCGAGCGACCTCTGGTTACCGAAGTGTGTTTGCGCCTCGATATATATCGGACCCATTTTTTAGACAAACTCTTTTTCAGCGGGCTCATATATCTCATGATCTACCTGCTAGTGCATTGTGGATATTTTAAGCCACTCTGCATTATTCGTGATTCAAGTCTTGTGGTCCGGGGGGGGTACACTAATATGTGAAGATTGAGTCACAGTGATCCAGTGATCCAGTGAAAGCAATTTAGAAAAGACAAGCGGATCCAGAAAATGCACATCATAAAAAAAAACCTCTCATCCTAAAGCAAGTACTACGGAGTACTTGGTGGAACACATAAAAAATATGCATATAGGCTAGTTATAAAAAATAATGATAATGAAGCGGTTTATCCACTCTCTCGTAAGACTTATATGCCCACCAAGTTGCATTCCACATGAGCTTGTTCTGAAAGCGATGATGCTGGTCAATATTCAAGGAATCAGGACTTTCTACTACTAGCTAGTACTCGTAGCTAGATCTAGGTACTAGCTAGTGGTGTTAACTTCCGTTAGCCAAACACCAACTGGTTACCGGAGAATCCCTTACGCCTTTAGGCAACTGGTAGGGGCGCTGAACATTATGTACCAGCGGGGTGAAGAATCATCTTACTCTAGTAGTATGTTTTGCATCGCATTTATATCTCAATTCAAGGAAGTTGGATGCCATCCACGGAGTTAAACCGGAGGAATCGAACTATGGTGATGACGAGGGTGACTATCTTGGCACCGATAGCGACGATGAATCTCTCCTCTGTAGCAAAATGCTAAGAGGCTAGTTAGTAATCCATGGTACACTAGATGGTACACTAGATAACACCGTAGAAGCAAATGTCGTAAGTTTAGGAACACTACTGGACACATTGTCCGGCAAAGTTCTTCATATAGGGATCTACTAGCTAACAGTTGCCCCTGTAGCTACATGCATAAGGGAACATCACCTATAAAGAAGCGCCATTGAGAAATTCCTTCAATAGAAGATCTTGATCAACAGTTATGTCTGCAATGCTGATCAAATCATCAATATTTTCTGCGCGGGTGCATTTGTTGATGACAGCCACAAGGCGCTCCGACGCTTGTTCGATATGCTCGTCTGACATTGACACTGCGAAGTCAGCAGAAATACGGTCGAAGATACAATAAAGGACCACCATTGGACGGACGGCGCTGGAGTAATCGCTCAATCCCGGAGTGCCCTGCTGGTCTAGGATAGACCCTGCTCCCTCGACGCTTTCAGACGATGAAAATGCAGGTCCGTCGTCTTCGTCCCCCTCGTCGTCCCAGCTTGCAAAAGAAGTGGAACGCATTCGACGGAGTGAGCCTCTCGATGAAAGACAACCGCTGGATTTGACGTTGTGTGAGTGGCGCCGACCAGCACATCGCATTAGACCAAACAGAAATTTTTCCTTGTTCATTTGCCAGCGCCTCTTGCGATGCGGCGTGGTGGAATCACCTGATCCCAAGGGCATTGATTTTATGTCAACTTCGAGGTTGTGGAATAGGATGCTACACAGGCAGGCCATGGGAGCGCCATCAGCAAAGCCTCTGCACAGCCTTTGGGATGAAGCACCTGCTCTAGTAAAACCCTGTGCTTTGATAATCTCGGATGCAGCAAGAAACCCTAGATCTAGATTTCTGGCGTGCTGGGCAATTTCGGGGGCGTCCAGTGCAGCATCTTTGGCATACATATCCGCGGTGACAAGCATATAGAAGACAAGGGAGGAGTTGGAAGCGAGTGAGCCACCTCCACATTCGTCGCCCAAAGGCTCCCCGCATGCCACGCGAAGAAGAAGCAGACGTATGTCATGTAGAACAGTCCATAAGATAGACTTGGGACGCGTTCCGAGGAGATTAATCATCACTGTTTGGTGTTCGGCTAGGGCCTGATCGACATCGATTAGGGACACCTTCGAACTCCGTGACGAGACCAAGGGCAGAATTGAGTTACATGTCACCCTCGAATTACGTAGACTCGCCCCCTCCCACTCTCGCTTGGGGGCTTTGGCGTGATTTCGATCTGCAGTCCTAGCTCTTGCGTGGCAGGTGCAATGAATTGCATTGCCAGCAGTTACAGTCGTGACGTAGTGCGAAGGCCTTGCCGTTGTAACACTGGACGATGCAGCTGCGGCTGCAGCAGCAAGAGTAGTAGCACCATGCGTTGTTTTGCGGAGCGATTCGGCTGTATCACGCGCTGGCTGGAACCAATCTCGTTCGATTTCGCCTCCTCTTAGCGTGCTAGGAAGCAGAGCAGGAAGAGAAAGCAGCATGAGCGTCCCATCAACATCTCCTCGACCTCCGCATTTATTGTATGGGATGGATACCTTTGTCATATACACATACAGGCCAAGGAGTTCGGAGGGTTGCAATTTGTTGCCTTCCTGGCAAACGACGCAAGTGAGGCCTGTCTCGTCTTCCATTGCCTCCATCTCTGCCAACCACGAAGGTTTGACGCTAACTGAAGCCGTACTCGTTGAGGCAGAGAGGGCCGCAGCGCCGTTGGACACTCGACGTTTCGAATTGGATGGGGCCCGTGCACCGCCAACCTTAGCTATTACAGATGCAGATCGAGAGCCATGCTGGCTTTGAGGCGATTTTTGTGATCCGTTGGCACTGGCTGCGTGTCCACTCCCGGCGAGAGGACTGAACGAGCCCATTCCCACTAAAGCGCGGTTTCGTCTTTCCAAGGCAATTTCCTGTTTACGCTCTCGAGTCTTCTTCCTTATGCTACCAATTCTGGACGTTCCAGTCTCATTGTCGGCCTGTAGGGCATCAAGGAGGGTTTCGGCCTGCAAGCCAAGGTCTGCAAGTGCGATATTGGCAGAGGCTTTATCTGAAGTACTCTCCATCCAGTGCAATGCCTGCAAGAGCGACACAGACTCCTTCTTTGTCGAACCACCAGATGACCCCTTGGTGCTAACCCTAGTGATGAGTGACTGAGTCGGGGCGTGCTGTGTCGCAAGGCTTATCAGGATGCGCATAGATGTCGCGAGGCGTGACCGCTGGAAATAGGCTTTCCACTTTTTTTCAAAGCGCTCCTTCTCCTTTTTCTCGTTCGATGCTTGAGTTCTCTTGCCTGAGGTTCTATTACTGATAGGGTCGTCGAGATAAGATTTCCCAAAGAGAGCGGGTGACCACGGTGGCGGCCTTAGTGGCACATCGCGTAAAAGAAAGCTCGTAATTGTGTCAACAAATCCCTGACGGATAAGTTCTGTCCGAAGCGTATCGCAGACCTCAACAGCTGGGAGATTGATTGCGGCTTCGACAAAAGTTTCCGTTAGAACCCTATCCTTACTACCAGCCATAGAATCTGTGGCTCCACTTTCCTTGTCCAGATCGACATAGTGAACAAATTGAGCTGCCAGCTCTCTTGACTGACGGACCTGCCCATAAGTCAGGAATGGTAATAGCTTTGCGACAATCTTTCGAAGCGGCGGGCTCAGAGATGTGGATCGAAGACTCGAAAGAAGTAGAGGCATGGTTGTTTCTCCTTCTTCATTCTGAGCATCGTCATTATCGCCGAAAAGGTCACTGCTGTCTAGGCTTCCCGATCTTCTCCTTCCTCCCTTTGGTGCCTTCCTTTTGGAAACGACCTTGTCTGCTGCGACTGAAATATCTGAAGCCAGCAACTCGATTAGACCCTGAAGCGCGTCGGCAGTTGGGTTATTGCCAGCAGAGGGACAGCTTCTGCTGCTGGTATTGTTTTTGTTGCTCCCCTCTTCTCCCTTCGAAACACTAGCCCTGGGCTCGTCAATAGCATTGAGAACGTCCAGGAGCATTCGAAGCAGGAGCGTCGGTGCACGCGCCTTGACCATGAGTTTCCTATTGCTGGGAAGCTTGGCGCAGTGCTGGAGCAATAGCAAAGCAGGATGCGCTAATCTCTTGACAAATCGGTCGCGAGACCGATTTTTACTTTTTTGTCCTTCTCGAATGTGGCTCAGGTTATCTCTCCGTATCTTTTTCAGCCAGATCGACAAATCACTTTCGACCGACTTGAGTAGGACATTAATACCATGGCCTTTGGTCATGTGACGAGTTACACCGTATTCTTTCTCCATCTTATCCCTATACGCAGCATCACTTGATTTAGTGTCTTGAGGGGCCTCGGGGTCCACGAGGTCGTTGACTTCGACATGATCTTCAGTGGCCTCTCCATCGACTCCAATCAGACGGTATGTGACGACCATAGGTGGAAGAGACTTGGCCATGGCGGCTTGGAGTGCTGATGAGCTGGTCGCGCTCGATTCGTTATTGCTCCTTCGACCAAGACCCGATGTGCTGAATACCATCGCAAGACCACTGCCAGCTTGGATCATGTGTTGACCACTCCCACTAAGCAGACTGCTCAGTTCGCTGAAAGCCCCGCTACCGCTGGGCGGAGCAGTTGTAGCGTTGTCTAGAACGTGCTCCTTCCACAATACCTGGGACACCACCCTAAGCTTTAATTTCAGATCAAGAATCTTGTTCGCAACGAGCAGTTCAAGCATCTCAGCAGAGTCAGACATCTGCAAATCTTTCGCAATATGATCTCTCAGATCACGGACCGTATGATCGTGGCTCTCGGCGTCGCTTGATGATCCCCCGGTGCCACTGTTAGTTCCTCCTGCGATTGTATTCGAGTTCTTGGAGAGTTGTGCCAAACTAAGGGGATTTCGACTCAGATTTCCTCGGAAAAATTCTTCTTGTGTTGGAGCTCTGCGGAGGAACAGCTTGAGATTAAATGGTTTTTTTGGAGGCCGAATTATGTTGCACATGGATTTCAATAGTGACTGCTCCGCTCCCATCGTAAGAAAGGGAGGTGATAGTGCAGAATAACCAAATAGTAGACTTCTGTTGAGACTACGTTGGTAGGGGTGATTTTGGTGACTGTTCTGGAAGTGTCGGCAGTACTGAGCCTCAAGTAGTGTCATACTCGATTTTAGGTAGGCACGCCGCTTGTCATCCTTCGATGGAGCGCTCTTTGATACGAATGGAACATTCCTGACCTTCGACACCTTGGACAGCATTGACTGAGGCGTAGCAACAGTAGATGTTTCCAAGTGTTCCATTACCTCGTCATCGCTGGCTTCGTCTTCCAGAAGCATTATATTGCTACTGTCGAAGGCATTCTGGATGCTATTGCCATCGTCGTCGTGGTCGTCTTCATCAGGATCGTCGTCGTCGTCGTCGTCGTCGACCTCTTCTTCATCGCTGTTAATCTCATCGTCTCCTTCCTCGTCTTTTTCCTCGTCTCCATCCGCTGTATCTTCGTCGAATCGGAAGTCGCCATCCTCGTCGCCGTCCTCGTTGTCGTCGTCGGAATCGTCATCGGCGTTCTCGGCGTCTGCATCATGGGATTGCTCAATATCGCTCTGTATCTCCTCGTCGACATCAATAGCAATGGAGTGAGATTGATCTGACATGTGTCGAGCTGACCTGTTTGGTCTGACCCTGTCGAGCGCTGACATAGCAGCTGATACTGACCTCGCAATAGCACTTGACGATGCTCGGCCGTCGGGAGAAGAGCCGAAGAGAAGGGACGATGCCAATGATCCTCCAAAAGCAGATTGTCGGCTTGGGCTTCCACTCGCTTCGATACTCGATAACAGGTTTAGCTGGCTCCTCTTCCGTCCTCTATGCCCAGCACTTCCTATCGATGATGCCCCAGCGACGTCGCCACCGCGCTTGCGTGTTTCGGAAGCCGGTTCAGGGCTCGCAGGAAGATCCACGACAACGCCGGCAGATACATCAACTAGGCGGCCCAGGAATAAAATGGCCCGATCTAGTTCACGGCTTCGTCCGGACATTGATGGCAAACCCGTTTCCTTGGATTCAGATGAGGTCCGTAGCAGTTCGTAGGACGCCAGAATACAAGCCAAGGGCGTCAGGTTTATAGCGCAATCCGATTTCTCTTTCACCGAAACAGCTAGGGCAGGAATCTCTGATGACCATAGAAGTTGGTGGACCTTGGAAAGAGCTTCCTGTCGGCGTCTTTGGCGGGCCTTATTCAGGTCTGAAGAGGACTTCTTCCATCCTTCCTCCTCTGTGGTCGTTGCCAACACCGGTGTCGTAATTGAGTCCCCCGGTTTCGGCTGATTCTTGCTATTTTTGGCTAAGCATTCCGATTCGGGCTTTGTACGGGAGAAAGCCGACCAGTCCGAGAGATAGCTGCAGGGGGATAGATTTGCGTAAAGAACAAGTCGGTAGAGAAGGTCGGTCAAAAGGATGGTGCGCACCTGGAGAGTATCGATTTCTGCCTCGGCCGCGTGATAATTCAGGCTAGTCTCGCTCTCATTACGCTCATCATCCATGCCCCAAGCCACCCTACCAGTGAGCTTGACCGCGAGCTGGAGCAGGCACGCGGCGGCCCAGTGCAACCCACCCGACGCAACGAAAGATTCGATGCAGCGATCTCGTGAGATCACGTCCATCTGGCGGGCGAAGACAGTGTCTTCGGCGCTTGGGGCGCCTTCACCGTCGGAGAGCATTCCTCCCAGTGAGTAGCACTGAGCATGCAGCGCTGTCTCGTCTATTACGAGGTGTGAGAGAAGGCCAAGGAGCTGGATGGCAGGATCTCCTCCGGCAGGAATCCCGTGGCCGCGACGGCCGCTGCTAGCAACGTCGCGCATGGGGAAGAGTTCAGACGACGCGATGCCCAGGAGTGCCAAGGTTAGCCTGCTTCCATCTGCAGGGGTGGCGTTGGCCACGACCTTGGCTGGTAAGGTAGCGGTGGAAGCGACAGTATCAGAGGGAGTGGAAGAGGGGGCGCTTTTGTCTTCCTGCAAATCTCGATTATCCTGGCGGAATTTGTAATCGTCCCAGTAGCGAACACCATTGAGAAGGACACTAGACGCAGCCCTCCGAACCTGGAGAGAGGACCCGAGGAGAGATCGGAGAACCCAGTGCCTACGTTCTATGCCCAAATAGGGACCAGCGGTGGTGCTGGGGCTCTGTGGAGACCACGGTTCGGATCGAGTGGGGAAGGCACATCCCTTCGCCATCTTACTGCCACCACCCTTCCCAAAGATGGGAGGTGCTGCTTCTCCGGCTGCAGAGGGCGATCTATTGGTCCTTCGGCGCTTTCTGTCGCTCCCTCCCGGGAGCCATCCCTCTCCAGCCGCTCCGGGGCTTATTTCGGCCCGCTTCCGTTCCCGCCTTAGGGCGATGCCATTGCGGAGGAAGCGATGGATCGTGGCGGCCGCCTCGTGGTCTACTAGGGCGGCTTTCACGGCGCCCCCTTCGGCCCCGGGTCCCCTCCGCATCAGCCCGAACATTATGGGAAGGGCGACTGAGGGCTGGAGCTCCCCCGTCGCCGGCCTATCGACCGGCCCCAACTCCCCGGCTTGGACGGAATGACGAAAGCCGCCGGCCGGGGCAGCGACGGGCCTGACGGCCGCCGTCGCTGCCGAAGCTGTCGCCGCCTCCGACGCGAAGGCTGCGTCCCGCGTCTTCTTCCCCCAGCGCTGCTGCCGTTTGGAAACGCCACCAACCCCTCCCCCTGCTGATCGGCCCATGGTGATGCCTCTGCTTCTCAGCTCCTAACTCCCGCTAAAAGTGCGAAC
>Ga0315315_10004892_pt1 | contig 12355 bp, 26 predicted proteins | sample M140m3416metaG_FD_203699 | JGI IMG/M metagenome (GOLD analysis project Ga0315315, IMG submission 203699) | Ammonia-oxidizing marine archaeal communities from Monterey Bay, California, United States - M1 40m 3416 | ecosystem: Environmental > Aquatic > Marine > Intertidal zone | place: USA...
TGGTTGGTTGTTACTCATCTATTATACAATATTTATCGGCATTGTCAAGGGCGATCTTGACACTTTTTTGAATGTTCTTTCGCCAGCCAGAAAGGCATTTCCCCGTTGAGATTTTTACCGATCATAGTTCCACACTTTGCACATGTCCACTCACCCGCACCATCCCATCCCGCATTGTACAACTGTACATCAGTTGACCACTCTGGATGTTTAGCCTGAATTTGAAAAAGTTTGTTTTTTGCGAAGTCGATCAGTAGCATTTTTTTCTCCATGAAAAGTGACTCCCGTATTATATAATATCGGCACTTCTTGTCAAGAGACTTTAGGGAAAATATGGCAAAATTCTAAAAGTTGTCGTAAGTCGTTGCTATCAAAGGGTTTACGTTTCGCGGGGCGGGCCGCGTCAGACCTAAGTCCTTGCGGGGTAAGGGGTTAGCGTTATTCCCTTTCTTTTTTTAGTTTCTGTTCGACCATGAAGATACAACTATCCAGTGTCGAATCTTCATCGTCTAAGGGTGAATGTCCAAGCCACTCACTGATTTGCATATAGCGTTTCGCCGCTTCAATTACTTTTTCCAGAGCGTAAATGTTTACGTTATTAACCGGCATCATTTCCCCCTACGATTATTAGTTTGTCACAAATTTCAAAACTGGGATTGTTTGGGCCGTATGGTGGTGGATTTGTTTTGCAGTATGTGTAACGAGTTCCGCCATCAACGGGAGTTATATCGTATATATAATACCCCGCAACTTGCAGATAAGCATAATCGGTCATCATTTCCCCCCTTCGATTACCATTACCGGATTCGGCACATCAATGCACATATCAACATAACGTGCAAACTTGATAGGTTTTTCTGTAGCAGTAACAAATGAACTGTATTTATACGGATTATAGGAAACGTCAGTCCAGATATTATTTTCAGGATAGGATTCTATCGAATCTTCCCACTTGTTAATTTCTGCCGCGTCAACAATATAACCTTTGACAAAAGCGTGAACATTCTTTCTCTGCTCTCTTAATACACGTTCACGGCCTTTTTGGGAAACCTTGAACTCAGCATTCTGTAGGCAAATATAATCGGTGTGCAGTTTCACCTTGCCACGCTGTCGAACACTCCAACACTTTTTGTGCAGATTCCGATAAACTTCGACGGGCTTATCTGGATCGACCAGTTCAGAAATACGCTCAAACAAATTCTGTTCCATTGACAGGTGGATCATTGGCCGTTTTTCCTTTGGTGCTGTTGCAATGCTCATGTTCATATTATAACATCCTTTTTTAATATGTCAAGAGGAGAAAGTGGGAATCCCCGGACTCGAACCGGGAACCTGCGAATTATGAGTTCGATGCTCTAACCGATTGAGCTAGACTCCCGTTGTTGCTACCCCATTATACTATTATTATCGGCATTGTCAAGGTCAAATCTTCAACTATTTTGCTCCGTTTTGCGTGATTTTCAGGGTTTAGGAAAGACGACGTAAGTCGTTGGTATCAAAGGGGTTACGCCTCGCGGGGCGGGCCGCGCCAACCCTAAGCCCCTACTGTGTAAGGACTTAGAGCTATTGGCGGAAGAACTACAACCACTACGTCATCACAATTAAAAATACACATCCACCGCAAAAACATAAAACCGCTAAAGTTTCAAAAATCGATTTCCGCGTCATATTCTTCTTCTTCGTTCCAGTCGAAATCTTCATACTGTGATTGCCCGTTACTCTCTGCAACCGTGTCATAATCGTCGTCCTCGTACCAGTCTTGTTCATGGTCTTCATATAGGATGTCGTCTTCTGTCCAGCCAAAATGTTTCATAGCGTTCCTTTTTAGTAAGAAAACAAAAGAGCGACCACCACAATAGTGGCCGCTCTCCGCAACACAACACGTCAGGACACGACGGGTTCAATCATCTTCGACAGAGACAGGGATCGGTGCTTGCCGTCCTTCTCTTGAATAGTGGCAAAAATTCCAGCAGGACCGCAGCCAACCTTTTCAATCGTACCCGAATGGTTCTTGAGAATATTCAAGCGTCCATGTTTAGGGTACTTTGTGGTCAGAGTCTGTCCTACATACAAGTTAGTTGCAAGTGTCGCCATCAGCTACTTCTCCTCAAAAAAGATTTTTTCCACTGCGACAAAACTGGCGGTAAATGTATTACCCTTGAAAACCAGATTGACACAGTCATTCCCGATTGATGTTACGGTCCCAATCGACAAAACCGTTCCCGCTTTGATAAGCGGCTGTTGATTACTCATTTTCTTCCTCTACTGCTTCCTTTGCGTCTTGAAGTCGTTTTTCTGCCAGATCAGTCAGCCTTTCGCCAAGCCTCTTGTGCAAATTCTTGATGACGTTCTCGGGCAGATTAACCTTGACGGTTCCGCCACTGACTTGCATTTCCAACTCGTTGTCGCTCCAGCTTGACATGTAGAACGACTCGACTGAACCTGCTTCGATAACCGTACTGACTTTCATCTCGCTTCTCCTTGTGGTGTTGTTGACGTTACTCATCTATTATACTATAATTATCGGCATTGTCAAGCGGAAACTTGAGCGAATTCTGGAATTTCCAGAGTAATTTCTTTCTGGCTGGCCAAAGGGCTTTCCTTCTGCACATAGATTGATCCGCTGATCTCGCTACCGATTGGCGAGGTGAATCGAACCGTGTTCTTCGTCTCTTTGTCTTGCGTAAATTTGACTTGCATCTGCGTTCTCCGGTTAAGAAAGTGACTGGCGGTGTTGCCGTGTCTTATACTACCATTATACCATATTTATCGTCATTGTCAAGGGGTAAACTTTAATCATTTTCGAATTTTCGCTGGCCCTCGCTGACCGCTGACTGTACATAAAAACGCTTACCCGGAGGGTTTAGAAAAGACAACAGAGCGGGAAGCCGTACCGCTATCGGTGGACGTACTGTACTTCTGTCCATCCGACCCCTTGCTTTTCAGAAGGCTTTGATTGGGCTGTTGTACATCTATTATACTATAATTATCGGCATTCTCAAGGGAATTCTTTAGTTATTTGGGGAAGTTTTTCAAAATAGTTGTAAGTCGTTATAGGGTAAGGGTTTACGGCAACGCCGCCCCGCCCCCGGCGACGTAAGTCGTTACGCCGTAAGGGGTTATAGCTCCCCGACATGGATTCGAACCATGAACCTAGCGGTTAACAGCCGCTTGCTCTACCAGTTGAGCTATCGGGAATTGTACGGGACTGAGCTTGCGACGTTGACCCTGTCGCCTTACCCCGGTTTAGTAGCCTGCTCAGTATGGGACGTTGTTAGTCACCGCCGCAGGAATCGAACCTGCCACCGTTATCATGAATCACGGCGCTGCCGCCTTATTGGTTTATGGTAATTACTCCACGATTAATAAGGACTTGGACGGTGTTATATTGTGCCGCGTTTATACCCTGATGGTAGCGGTTAGGCTTTCACTTTACCAAAAGGGAGCGGCGTTGTATTGTATGGTTTTTTATTAGTAGGAAGACCATAAACTTCCCTTTATATACCAACCCTACTTCTCTCCACATATTTCTATGCTTGTGGGCGTGATTGGATTTCTGGCAAAGCCAGTTTGACGCCCCGTTTTTAGAATGTGCTACGGGTGTATCGGACTCGAACCGATGTCTCTCAAAGAGGCCAACAACCGATTGACTAGATCAGTCGCTTGTGATTTCAGAAGCAGTCAACTTCCTACGTCACGCAGCCTTAGAGTGTGCTATTCCTATTACACCAACCCCGCTCAGTAAAGTCTGTCCCGTGGAAGATTTTTGGCGTTCCACTTCGCCCCGCGTGAACAGTGGCTCTTAACCCTAACCCGAAGGTTCCAGACTCGCTCCGTTTCATATGTGTATTATACCATAACTTTTCGATTTGTCAACCCCTAGTGGGGATTTTTTTCAGATTTTTCAAACATCAAAACCCATTGCTTCGAGCTTATCCTGATGTTCATATTCGTCATTATCATTCCAGCCCCAGCGTTTAATTTGACCGCTGGCAATTTTCGCACCAAGCACGACTGATCGTGACCAGTGCATCAGACGCTGATTTTTTTCTGACTTGTCTTCGCAAAACTGATTCCAGTAGCGAGCCGCGAGCTTTTCGGCTTCTTCGACGCTTTTGATGTTTGCCCGCTGGAATCGGTCAACAGCCTTGCGTTGTTTTTCCTGTTCGATTTGCATGTAGGCTCTGTAACTCATAATTTTCCTTCGTGTTGTGTGTTTTGTTTTCTCTATACTTAATTATATACAGTGGGTTTGGTCGTAACCGTAACCCGTTGGTATCAAAGGACTTACAACTTGGGGGACACTTAGTTTTCAGGACAAGACGTTTTCCCTAAGTATATACCAGACAACGACTTACAAGGTGGACACTTTCGCGGTCAAAAACAGGACAATAATTCCAAAGTATTCCCAAAATAGATATAAACCCTTACTATCAAAGGACTTACAACTCGCGGGGCGGGCCGGGCCGGACCTAAGTCCTTACGGCATAAGGGGTTAGAGTATTTCGCCTTCTATCTGCTCGCGCAGGGCATCGACTTCGGCGCGAAGCCACTCCACGTCGCGCCACTGCTCCATTGGTGGACGTGGGCGGAAGCCGTGAACATCCTTATGGTCATCGCTATAGATGTTCTGAAGTTGTTCAACTTCCGTCAGTTGGTCCCATGTTCGGTATTGTGTCATTTTGTTTTCCTAATCCCAATCCAGATCGTCAGTCACCAAGTACGCCGGAACGTTGTCGTCGTACTGTGCTTTTTCCGCGTATGCTTTCGCATCAGCGACGTTTTCAAATTCGATTGCACCGCCATTCCAGCGGTCACCGCAACAGTCGCAGTCTCGACCAAGCTGCACGCCGTCGAGATACAAGCCAGCTTTTCCAGCAACTTCAAGGGCGTGATTCTTGCTTTTCGCATCGACCACGATAATCGTCTCAGCAGGCTCGGTGAAGTATCCGCCTGAATTGTTTTGTCGAAAACCGTAAACCGTCATGTTGTGTTCCTTGTAGAAAGTTTGGAGCGGCCTCAGTGGTCGAGGTGCTTGCCTCCGTTGTAGATGTATTATACCATCTCAGTTGGTTTTGTCAACCCCTAATTTTTCTTTTTCTTCTCTTAATTCAACTTCGAGCCAGTAGATAACTTGCATGATTCTGTCAATCTCTGCATCCCTATCAGACCATATAACAACGTCATTTAGGTCGTGGAGCATTTCTTCGATTTGTTCTTGTCTTGTCTTCATCACTTTTTCCCTCAGACTTGGTAAGATTTCACGCCAATTTCTTGAGCAGCTTCAACGTTTGCCGCATCGTCATCATAGAAGTATATTTTATTGTATGACTCCATGATTGTCAACAGCACCTTGCGTTTATTTCGGGCAATGTCAAAACCTGAATCACCCACACAATGAACGGCAGTAGCCTTGATATAAAACTGACTTAAGAATCCCTGAATGGCACCAGCAACCGAATCACTTCGAGCCGTCAGAATAAACAGGTCGTGACCTTCGCCGTGAACCTGTTTGGCAAGTTCGATCAATTTCGTTGGCTTGCCGTCCAGAATGAATTCGGGGTTTTTGAACTGAGAAAAATCGAAGTGTTCATGTTTTTGCAATTCGTAGGTGTTGAATTCAGCAGGCGTTAAACGCTTGACCACCTTGCGAGTAGCTCCGCCAAAACCACGACCATCGAAACCAAGAACCAGAACGCGAGCATCAGTAAATGCCAGCGTGTCATCGAAATCGAAAACGAATGCTTTTTTCATGTTGTGTTTTTCACTTTTCATAGATGTATTATATAATGTATATCGGCATTTTGCAACCCCAAACGCCACCTATTCGGGAAAGTTTTTCAAAGTTTTTCAAAGTTTTTTCAAAGTTGACGTAAGTCGTTACCACCAAAGGACTTACGGCTCGCGGGGCGGGCCGCGTCAGCCCTAACCCCTTACGGGGAAAGGACTTGCGGCAATCACCTATATACTGGTAGACAGTCAACGGTCAGATTATCACTGGTGATAACCGTCGCAGGCTTTACGTATATAGCGTGCTTCACTCTTATAATACCGGGTGTATAAATCGGTCTGATAAATTTCGGCTTCGGCTTATTAGTAACGTATCGGAATTCGTTCCAGTCGAATCGTTTGGCTGGTACAATCTCACCTTGTGGGATGTTAATAACAAGAGCGGTCAACAGCGTAAGCGTAAACATTAGAATTTACCTTTCAGTTCAGGGTAACGATCAAAAACGTCTTGTGTGCTTTTTGGTATATACCAACCTGGCGTCATACCATCAACAACCCATAGAATTTCGTCGCCTCTTGACACTACAACGTAATCAATAGAATCTTCAGTAAACCTACTTGTTACCTGTTGCGATGCACAAAACTTTTCTGCAAAGTCTTCAGTAGTAGAAAGACGTGCAAGAACTTCATCGCTGATAATAACCAAAACATTTACGTCAAGATCAGTCATTCATCCACCCCTGTTTTTGTGTTTGTCGTGTACGCTGTCGCTTTGTGCGACGATCCTTATGTATTCCGCTTCCGCCTTGCTTGCGGGTTATTCCCATACGCTTCCACGGTTCATGGTCAACCTTTATTACAGTTTTCATCAGTCCGCATCTTTCCCGTTTGGAGTCACAAATTCTTTTGGTATAAATTGCCAATTGAATTCTTCGCCAATCCAATCAATTGCCACGTTATGGTTACCGCTTAGTTCTACAGCCTCAACAATTCTTTCCGGTATTTCTACTTCAATAGTCGATCCAGTACTGAGCCTAATAGCCTTGCACATTACTTTCGGGAACTTCAATTTACTCTCCTCCGAAAAAGTTTTGTTCGTCGATGTCATCCTGATCGACTAGTTGTGCAGCAGAGCAGAATGCCACCATATTTCTATGTAGTCGATTTTCGTCTACGTCATATTCAAAAGAGTCTTCGGCGTCATACTGAGCGGCCATATTTTCAATGCGGCTGGTTCGTTCCGCTTTTTCTTTTTGTGCTTCAGTTTGCTCGCGTGCTTCGGCGTGAAGCTGTCGATATTTCTTTTCGACTTGTGCTACCGATGGTCCGCAAACTTGACCGTCAAGGTCACGCAGATTGCCCGACTCGAATTGCTTGTGGTTCTGATACTCTGCCGGAAGCCATTCATTCGGGATCACGATAGCCTCTTGAAAAGCGGCGACCAGATCGGCTTTCAGATCGTTGACGTTGTCAAATCCACAGTAAGGTTTGCTTGGATCGTAGTTCATTTCGTTTCCTTTGGTTGTGTTTTTCATATGTGTATTATACCATCCTCCACGGAAATGTCAAGCCGGATCTGGCAAAAAACCAAAGTTTTTTTCAAAGAATTTAACAATTCCAGCCCATCGTGAATACGATACACCGACTGGACAACCAACCCCGTAGAGATAGTGATTAATCATTTGGCTCATGTTTTTGTTCATTTCCATCTTTTTTTCCTTGCTTGCGTTGTTTCTTGTGAAGACGTATTATATAGTTATTATCGGCATTCGTCAACCCCAACCGTGAGCAATTCGGTAAAGAATTTCAAAGTTTTTCAAAATATCGCTGGCGCTGGCCCTCGCTGGCGCTGGCCCTCGCTGGCGCTGGCCCTCGCTGGCGCTGGCTGTACATAAATTCACGCTAGCCGTAAGGTTTAGAAAAGACGTATTGCTTGTCAACCCCAAGCGTGAACAATTCGGCAAAGAATTTCAAAGTTTTTTAAAATAGTCATAAGTCGTTTGATAGTAAGGGTTTACGGCTCGCGGGGCGGGCCGGGCTTGCCCTAAGTCCTTACGGTGCAAGCACTTACGTCACAGCCAGCCTTTTTCGTCCAGCCACACCAGCAAGATCAACCCAGCCGGTACAGCTATGATATACGGCAACGCCGCACTAAATGAATCAATCATTGTCAACCCCTATTTGGTAGAATTCTATAAACATTCGCAATTTTCTGAATATTCGCAACAGTCAAAGCAAATGTCTTCAGGCTCTAAGGAATCGAAGTGTTCTCTTGCGGCGTGATAGGCATCGCATTCGTTCACGTTGTCTTCAATCGTCAGCTTGTCAAACATGACTTTTCCTTTTGGGGTTGTTGTCAGATTTTCTCACACCCTAGAGCGGTCTTAGGGATCCTTACTGGCTTTTCGCCTGCCGCTTTACATCTTACATTTTCAGGTCTCCTTATCTTCGTTGTGCTGTCGGCCAGAGCCAGTCGCTTGCGTTATGTATGTATTATATATTATCGGCGTTTCGGTGTCAAGGTCTTTAGTCTTTTTCTACCATTAATTCCGAAATTGACCGATGCCTTGGTGACGCCTTTGGTGATCGACGAAAGATTCGATTTTTGTTTTCGACCTGTCGTTTTTCGAACATGTAGTTGTCAAATTCTTTTTCTGACATCTTAACAAATTGGCCGTTGATTTCGATTACGATTTCTTGCATTGTGTTTTCCTTTGTGTTGTTGTTGTGTCTTACACGAGTATTATATATGTATTATCGGCATTTGTAAAGGCTGTTCGGTAGTTATTCGGGAAAGAATTCCAAAGTTTTTCAAAGTTGTTGTAAGTCCTTTGGTAGTAAGGGTTTACGACTCGCGGGGCGGGCCGGGCCAGACATAAGTCCTTACGGCATAAGGGTTTACGACCTATTACCAGCACAGGGAATGCAGATTCCCGATTTTGCGGGAATCAGTGCAACAACTTTTTTGCACTTTTTGCACTTTTTGTCAACAATGATCTTGACGATATTTTTAATGTTTTTCATAATTGTATTGTATCCGGTTTGCTTTGTGTTGTCAACCCCTACTTGGGGTTTTTTTTGTATTTTGCGGCGCGGGGATAAATCCCTCTTCATCGGCTTTCACGGTGACGCAATGGGTCGGTTGTATTGTGCAAACGTCGGGAGGCGACTTCTATTCCCGCTTTCGTCTCGTCCTTGCGGTTGCCCGCTTGATGATAGCCAGTTCTATTGTGAACGCCGCTTGCTTGTGTGAGTATTGTATCAGGTTGATCGTGTTTTGTCAACCCCTAGTTGACTCTTTTTTCAAAGTTTTGAAATTAGTTCCAAATTCCAAAGAAGGGGATGTCTTTTTCTTTTTCTTCCAATTCAGCCTCAAGCCAACTTGAAATTGCCAAGAGCTTTTCTGCCACTTCGTCGTTGACTTCGCTGTTGGCGACTATGGAGTTGATTTCACTGATCGCGTTTTTTGAGTTCATCATTTGTTTTCCTTTGGTTGTGTCTTGTGAGAATGTATTGTAGCGACTTGATCGGATTTTGTCAACCCCTAGACGAAGCTTTTTCAAAAATATCTTGAATTTCTTTCATCCAGTTAATGTAGTATTCAGCCTGATCTGAATCGCTTTTTCTGCCGTGTGCTTCAAATCGGTCTGAATAAAATTCGATCTGAACTTGAATTTCTTTGATCATGTTTTCCATTGCTTTTCCTTTGTTTGTGTCGTTGTGTCTTATGCACGTATTGTATATATATTATCGACATTTTGCAACCCCAAACGCCACCTATTCCGTAAAGAATTCCAAAGTTTCTCGACATTGCCGTAAGTCGTTATGTGGTAAGTACTTACGACGCACACCGGGGGCGGGGCGAGTCATAAGTCCTTATATAGTAAGGCTTTATGTCCCTCCCCCTATGCGGCCCTAGGCGTGTGGATAGGCTAATACAACTCCGTCTCTGTACTGTAGCTCTGATCGAAGTCATGCTTATCTGTACACCATGACCACATTGGTGCAGGCATGATCTCGTCCATGTCAGTGGTGCGTGTCATTATGTATGGTGTGATCTCATCCATTGACACATAGCCCAATTCAGTGTAATCGCCTACTACTAAGGCGAATACTATACCGTCCTCATCCGCCGCCTCTACAATGTAATACTCCCAATAGTTGCGAAGTATAATATGTTCGATTACCTTAATAGTATTACCATGTTCGTTTGTCATGTGTCTCATGTGTGTGCCTTGTGTGTGTGTGTGTGTGTGTGTAGTGTGTACTATTGAAAGTATTGCAATGCTACGATCATGCCGACAATACCAAACAGTGCCGAAAGGCCAAAGGTCATAACTTGAAACAAGCAGAAGAAGAAGTCAATCATTCGAGTCATTTTGTAGCCTTATCAACAGATCCGAAGTTCCAAGGGATCGAAGTGTTTCCCTTGATTTCAAGCCGAGGCTCTGAAACCTTAACCGTTGGGATTGGCGTGTTTCCTTTGATTGTGATTCGTGGTTCGTTCATCGTGTTTTCCTTAGTTGTGTTGTTGTTTGTCATGCGAGTATTATAAGATAGTTATCGTCATTTGTCAAGTGTTCTCTCCAGCTATTCTGGAAAGAATCTAAAAGTTTATCCCCAAGAAGAAACTTCGGTGATGATGTTGTTGTTGTTTATTTCGATGGAGATTCCTTCCCAATTTTCGATGCAGTTGAATTCGAATTCGTTAGAGCAAGAAGAGGAAACCTTCATTCCGATAATGTTGTTTCCGTTTTCCAGTGAGTTGAAGATTTCTTTTCCAGTGTTGAACATTGTCTTGATTCCTTTGTTTGTGTTGTTGTTTCTTATACGGGTATTGTACTGAGTAGATCGGCTTTCGTCAACCCCTTACGATATCTTTTTCAGATAAATCATAAAGTTTTTAAAAGACTCAAAGCAAAGATCGTTGATCCACCATCCGCGACCATCGCAGATCAGATCGTTACCATCCGCGATCAGCTTGTCGATGATAACTTTGTCAGTAGCGTTGAACTTAGTAAGCATTGTCTTGTCCTTTGTTGTTGTTGTTTGTTATGCAAGTATTATACTATGTATATCGTCATTTGTCAACCCGCTTCGCCAGTTATTTGGGAAAGAATTTTAAATTTCCTAAAAGTCGTTGTAAGTCGTTGATATATAAGGATTTATGGCAAAAACGGCCCCCGGTTGATGTCGTAAGTCGTTTTTGTGTCTCGGTTTACGTCATTTTCAACGAAAAACGGCAAAAGTCGTCCTACGGGTGGTGGTTTTATCTTCAAAACAGAAAAGTCCCTGTCTGTGTAAAAAAGCCGGGGTGGTCCAAACACAATTCCCTCACTCCCCACCAGTGTACTACCCAAACCACACCACTAGCCCCACTAAACCATCCCCAGAACTGCACTCTCCCCAAACAGACCTAGAACCAATTGATCCTTATTGTTGCTCAGTGTAATGTTATGCTTCTTTAACAGAGCCTCGGTGCGATCCTGATTAAGCCGCCTGTCCCTCACTATGTCAACGCCATACAAGGGCTTCTCCCAGTCGAAGTCAGGATAAGCATCCGTAGGTATCAAAATGGCCCTAAGCGTATCCTCTGTCCAGCTAAACATCAAATAAATAAGCCTCTTGGATATATCCCCTGAGTTTGCATCATAAAATATCAAATTACGATCAGAAGCCTCTTTAAGTTTTTGGTCCAGTTCAGAATCTGATAGTGCCATATTTGCCCCTAATAAAAAAGCGACGGGGTGTGACAGTGAATCCCATGAAACATGAGATGCCAACGTGAACCCCGCCGCTATAGTTGTAATGGAGTGTAAAGGTGAATACCAATTCAGACGGCAGTTTCTGCCGCTTCCGGTATACTATCTTGAACCCCATCTTTTTCAATGATATCTTTGAAAGCCCTAAATAACTCTCTTACGGCATTACAGTACTGAGTACGGTACTTTCTAAACAGACGGTTTTCTTCATCATTGAAGCCCTCGACATACACAGGTTTTTTCTTATTATCACTATTTACATATCCGCCGCGCCGCTTCTTTTTAATGGACTTGGCTGTTACCCCAAGCTCGTCGGCCATTTGAGCGGAAACCCAGTGACGCGCCCCGTGGTAATACAAATTACTTCGCGCTACGCCGCCCTTAAAGTGAAAGGGCGTCATTTTGATACTGTAGCGTTTGATAAATTTCCAAGACGGCAATTTTCCCGTACTCTTTCGAATTCGAGGATTACCATCCGCATCTAACAGTTGAGTAAGAACAGAATAAACCTGAGCCTTCTTCATTTTATTTAGATTTACCTGCCCCTTCTTAACTTTGCCCCTGCTGGTTTTATAGATATCAAGACCAAATGCAGACCGACACGTCTCAGAAACGGCCTCATATACCTGCTGCATATTTTTCACGAGGAAGTCGTCACTTTCGCCACCTTCGTCGTCCTCTGCTTTGACGTAGCTATACCTACGGGCAATATTGAGATACATATTACTATCCGCAACCCACTCGTAGCTTTCTGCACGCTTGTCAGGCACCTCAAAAGACCCTGGAGGGTTCATTAGTGAGATCTCTGGAAAATCCCTTAAAAGAAAATAGATACTCTCTGGGTCAGTCATGTCAGACTTTTC
>Ga0315315_10004893_pt1 | contig 12353 bp, 9 predicted proteins | sample M140m3416metaG_FD_203699 | JGI IMG/M metagenome (GOLD analysis project Ga0315315, IMG submission 203699) | Ammonia-oxidizing marine archaeal communities from Monterey Bay, California, United States - M1 40m 3416 | ecosystem: Environmental > Aquatic > Marine > Intertidal zone | place: USA...
GATGGTTACATATCCATCTACACATGGAGTATTTGAACATAATATTGATGAGATTTGTGACTTAATACATCAAAATGGAGGTCTTGTTTACATGGACGGTGCAAACTTAAATGCAATGGTGGGGGTTTGTAAACCTGGTAAATTTGGAGCAGATGTTATGCATATCAACCTTCATAAAACATTTTGTATACCACATGGAGGCGGAGGTCCTGGCATGGGTCCAATATGTGTAAATAAAAAACTTAAACCTCACTTACCTAAGCATAAATTTACAAACGATATATTTACATATTCAGTTTCTTCTTCACCGTTTGGTAGCGCAAGTATCTTATTAATATCATATATCTATATGAAGTTAATGGCTTCAAAAGGTTTATTGAAGGCATCGCAAATCGCAATTTTAAGTGCTAACTACATGGCAAAAAAATTAGAGAATGATTATTCAATCCTCTATAAAGGGCATAGTGGACTAAATGCACATGAATTTATTGTAGATTGTAGAGAATTCAAAAATAGTGCTAATATAACAAATGAAGATATTGCAAAAAGATTAATAGACTATGGATTTCATGCTCCAACAATGTCCTGGCCAATTCCCGGAACACTTATGATTGAGCCAACTGAAAGTGAGTCAAAATCTGAGCTAGATAAATTTTGTAATGCTATGATTTCCATTAAAAAAGAAATAAATGATATAATATCTGGTGTTTCACCAAAAGATGATAATGTTTTAGTCAATGCTCCTCACACTGTTAAAGATTTGTGTGATAATTGGGAACATCCATACTCAAAAGAAAAAGCTGTTTTTCCAATGGAGTGGATTAAAGAAAATAAGTTTTGGCCCCATGTATCTCGAATTGACAATGCTTTTGGAGATAGAAACTTTTTTTGTGTCTGTCCAGATATAGATAGCTATAAATAATAAATTTTATACTAATCAAAATATTCTTGCAGAGCTTTTACATTCACTTCATTTAAATGCTTCATAGAATCTATAGCTGCCTCAGCGCCTGGCAATGTCGTTATAGTTAAAATATTCTTCATCACTGATGTTTTACCTATGGCTTCTTCATCAAATCGAGATTGCGGACCTTCTGGAGAGTTAATAACTATCTGAATATTGTCATTTAGTATTTCATCAACTACATTTGGCCTTCCTTCTCCAACCTTATAAATCTCATTGCAATCAATACTATTACTTTTTAAAAAATTGCATGTGCCTTTAGTTGCAACAAGATTAAATCCTAATTTTGTAAGTTTACTAGCAATAGAAAGCAATCTAGGTTTGTCCGAGTCATTAACTGATAAAAAAGCAGTACCTGAGCTTGGTACATTATATCCATCAGACTTCATCGCTTTCAAAAAAGCTCTCCCTATATTTGAATCAATTCCCATTACCTCACCGGTAGATTTCATTTCAGGCCCAAGGAATACTTTTTCATTTTTAAATTTTTTAAATGGCAATACTGCTTTCTTAACTGCTATATGTTCAAAATTATTTTTATGAAGATTAAAATCTTTAATTTTTTTACCAACAGATATTTGAGCCGCTATGTTTGCTAGAGGAACATTACTATACTTACTAACAAAGGGCACTGTTCTGCTTGATCTTGGATTCACTTCTAATACATAAACTTTTTGGTCTTTAACTGCAAACTGAAGATTAATAAGACCTACTACATTCAACTCTAAAGCTAATTTTGTAGTTATATCCTCAATATCTTTTTTTACTGAATCAGTCATTTCGTAGGGTGGAATCACGCACGATGAGTCGCCGGAATGAACACCGGCTTCTTCAATGTGTTGCATAATACCTGCAATAAAAACATCTGTTCCATCCGAAAGCGCATCTACATCAAACTCAAATGCATTTTCAATGAACTGGTCTATTAAAATTGGATGGTCATTTGTTGCTTCAGCTGAACGAAATACATAGTCTACAAGCTGTTCTTTCGAGTAAACTATTTGCATTGCTCTACCGCCTAAAACAAAGCTTGGTCTAACAAGAACTGGAAAATGTGCTGATTCAGCATAGTTGTAAATATCTTCATAGTTTTTTGCAATGCAATATTGTGGGATTAAAACATTTAATTTTTTTATTATCTTCGCAAATTCTTCCCTGTTTTCAGCAAGATTAATACTGTTTGCAGATGTCCCAAAAACTTTTACTCCAGCTTTTGTTAATTCATCTGCTATTTTTAATGGAGTTTGACCACCAAATTGCACTAAGACTCCATCAGGTTTTTCAAAATCAATTATATTCATTATATCTTCAAAAGTAATGGGTTCAAAGTAAAGTCTATCTGCTAAATCAAAATCAGTTGATACTGTTTCAGGGTTACAATTGACCATTATTGATTTATAACCTGCATCTCTTAACCCAAATACAGCTTGAACACAACAATAGTCAAATTCAATCCCTTGCCCAATTCTGTTTGGCCCTCCGCCTAATATCATAATTTTTCTTCCAGATAAAGGCTCTAAATCATTTTCTGATTCATAAGTAGAGTAAGAATATGGAGTTTCTGCCGCAAATTCACCAGCGCATGTATCTACAACTTTATAAACAGGTCGCAAATTTTCTGCTGTCCTTGCTTCTCTAACTTTGCTCTCTGAAATATTGTTTAATCGTGCTATCTGTGCATCAGAGAAGCCGTTCTTTTTTAAGTATTTTAGATTATCCATGGAAAAGTGATTTTTTTCTATATTTACTATTTCAGAAATTTCTCTTAAAAACCATGGATCAATGCCAGTATTTTTATGTATTTCATCAATTGAATACTCTTCTTTAATAGCTTCTTTTACTTTTAACATTCTAAAAGCACTGCCATCATTTAAAGATTTTATATCAAGCTCCCTATAACGTTTAATTTCTTGATCTTCATCTCTTGGATCTTTTGTTTCAAAGCCTGGAAAGTTTAATTCAATGGAACGGAATGCTTTTTGGAAAGATTCTCTAAATGTTCTTCCTATAGACATTGCTTCCCCCACTGATTGCATTTGTACTCCAAGCTTTCCAGAAGCAGAAGAAAATTTTTCAAAATCAAATCTAGGCAACTTTGTCACTACATAATCAATAGTAGGTTCAAATGCAGCTAGAGTTTTATTCGTAATATCGTTTTTTAACTCATCTAGAGAATAGCCTACTGCCAACTTTGCTGCAATTTTTGCAATTGGAAAACCTGTAGCTTTTGAAGCTAATGCTGATGACCTACTTACTCTTGGATTCATTTCAATAATAACCATTCTTCCGTCTTTAGGGTTTACTGCAAATTGGACATTTGAACCTCCAGTATCTACGCCAATTTTACGTATGCATTTAATGGCTGCATTTCTCATTATTTGAAACTCTTTATCGCTTAATGTCATTGCAGGTGCAATTGTAATTGAATCCCCAGTATGGATACCCATTGGGTCAATATTTTCTATAGAGCAAATTATAATAACATTATCGTTTAGATCTCTGATAAGTTCTAATTCATATTCTTTCCAACCATTTAAATATTCTTCTACCAACACTTGTCCTGTTGGACTTTCTTTTAATCCTTTATTAACAGAATTTTCAAATTCTTCTTCATTATAAGCAACTGAACCACCTGACCCCCCTAATGTAAAAGATGGTCTAATAATTGTAGGGAGAGAAATATTATCTAATAATTTTTTGGCTTCCTCTAGAGACTTCACGGTGTATCCATAGGGTAAATCTAGCCCTATTTCTAACATTGCATCCTTAAACATTTCTCTACTTTCTGCTGTTTCAATTGCCTTTCTGTTGGCACCTATCAGTTCGACATTATATTTTTTTAAAATGTCATCTTCGTCAAGCTTCATAGCTACGTTTAAAGCTGTTTGACCGCCAACTGTTGGTAAAATTGCATCAGGTTTTTCTTTTTTAATAATTTCTTCAACATATTCTACTGATATAGGTTCTATATATGTTTTATCAGAAAATTGTGGATCTGTCATTATAGTAGCCGGATTAGAATTAATTAAAACCACTCTATAGCCTTCTTCTTTTAAAGCTTTAATTGCTTGTGTGCCTGAATAGTCAAATTCACATCCTTGTCCAATTACAATAGGTCCTGCGCCTATCACTAAAATTGTATCTATATCATTACGCTTTGGCATTCTGTTCCATCATATTAAAAAATTGTTTAAATACATACCTAGAGTCATGAGGGCCAGGACTTGCTTCAGGATGATATTGAACCGAATATGCAGACATTGCATTGCAATTAATTCCAGCAACTGTATTGTCGTTCAAATGCTTGTGCGTTACCTGAACATTATCTGGGAGTGAATCTTCATCAACTGCAAATCCGTGATTTTGTGAAGTTATTTCAATTTTATTAGTAATTAAATTTTTAACAGGTTGATTAATTCCCCTGTGTCCAAACTTCATCTTAAATGTAGTTGCGCCAAGTGCTAATGCAAGAATTTGGTGCCCTAAACAAATCCCAAAAATTGGTTTCTCACCAAGAAGTTTTTTTACTGTTTCTATACCATATGATACAGCAGCAGGGTCTCCTGGCCCATTAGATAAAAAAATGCCATCAGGGTTTGAAAATAATATTTCTTCATGCCCTGAATTTGCAGGAAAAATTTCTACTTCAGCCCCATTTGATAGCATAATGTCATATATATTGCTTTTCATACCAAAATCTATTGCAGCTACTTTGTACAAAGGCTTTTCTACATTACATAAAATTCTTTTTTCTTTTCGGCTAACTTCAATTGCTAAATCTTGTCCTTCCATATTAGGTATATCGCTTATTTTTTTCTTAAGACTATCAATATTAAAATCTTCCGTTGAAATTATTCCTCTCATTGAGCCGTTTTTTCTTATATGAATTGTAAGTGCTCTAGTGTCAATATCTTGAATACCAACAATTTCATTGCTCGATAAAAAATTAGTTAATGAACTTTCTGATCTCCAATTTGAAGGCTGAAGCGATTCACTTTTAATTATAAAACCAGAAGCAAATATTTTATCAGACTCAATGTCTTGATTGTTAGTTCCATAATTTCCTATATGTGGACTACTCATAACAATCATTTGCTTTGCATATGATGGATCAGTAAGAATTTCTTGATATCCTGTCATGCCAGTATTGAAACATACTTCTCCAGATGTTTCTCCTGGATTTCCAAGACTTTTTCCAATAAAAAAAAGGCCATCCTCTAAATATAGGATAGCCTTTTTCAAATTTTGCATGGCCTATTTTAAACTATTAAAATAAAAATTAAAACCTAATTTTTTTTCCAGTAGCCATTAATTGAACTGCCATGATAGTTGTAGCAATTGTAAACATAATTAAAAAAATGGAAGATACTGCAAATGATGCATCAGAAACTCCTAGTGTTGCCTCTCTTAAAGCGCTTATTGCATAATAAATCGGATTTACTTGACTTAAGGTCATTGCCCACCCAGGAAGCATTTTAATTGAATAAAATATTCCGCCCAAAAAACTAAAAGGAGTAATAACAAAATTTTGGATTAAAGCGAGCTGATCCCAAGAATCAGACAACTGCCCAACAAATAGACCTAAGCTCGAGAAAGACCACGCAACTAAAAATATAAATAATAATGTAAGGGGGAGATTTAAGATTGGCATCCCAGCAAGCCAACAGATTACAAGAATCAATACCCCATTAACAAATCCTCTTATTGTTCCTCCAATAATAAAAGATAAGGATAATTCTAAGCTTGATAAGGGAGTAATTAAAAGCTCGGGGAGTGTTTGTAATAATTTCATTTGTAACATTGATGAAGCAGAGTTTGCTGTTGCATTTGTTATTACGTTCATCATAAGAAGGCCTGGTAAAATATAAATTTTATATGATACTCCGCCAATCTCAGTTATTCTATTTTCCAATGCTACACCAAATACAAAGATGTATAAAAGTGTTGTGACAATACCTGGGATAATTGTCTGTCTCCAGACAGAAAAAAAGCGCATAATTTCTCTTGAAGAAAGCGTATAAAATCCTACCCAGTTCTTAATCATTTATCTTTCTCCCTGTTAAATCTAAAAAAACATCCTCTAAAGATGTTTGAGGAATATGAATATCTTCAATTTTGATAGCTTTTTCAGAAAACTTAAGAATAATCGATGGCAATTCCATATTTGGCTTATCCGTAATAATATTAATTTTTTTATCATTTATATGGTGCTCATATTCATTCAAGAATTGAGGTTTATTCTCTAATGTATCTTTTAATTGAATTTCTATAGATGAGTTTTTTACTATCTTTTTAAGATTGTTTACTGAATCTTCAACAATCAATCTTCCTTTATCAATAATTCCTACTTTTTCACACAACAACTCTGCCTCATCAATATAGTGCGTAGTTAATAAAATTGTCTTTCCTTCATGATGTAGTTCTTGTAAATATGCCCATAAATCGTGTCTTAATTCCACATCAACTCCAGCAGTAGGTTCATCTAAAATAATAATATCCGGGTCATGTACTAAAGCTTTTGCAATTTGCAGTCTTCTTTTCATACCCCCTGACAATTCTCTCATTTTTTTAGATCTGTGTTTTGATAAACCTAGCTTATGAAGCAAATACTCTATTCTTTTTTTTGCATCCCTTCTAAGTACACCATAAAACCCTGCTTGGAAATAAAGCAACTGCTCGATTGGAAAAAACCAATCTTGACTAACTTCTTGCTGAGCTATACCAACCTTTGATCTGGCAAATCTAAAATTTGCTTCAATATTTTTACCAAAGATTTCTATAGATCCTTTAGATGGTTTTACTAAGCTAGTAATAGAATTTATAGTTGTAGATTTACCCGCACCATTTGGACCCAGCAGACCATAAAATTCTCCCTTCTTAATTTCAAGATCTATCCCATTTACTGCCTCAATATCTTCATAGGATTTGAAAAGATTGATTATTTTTATGGCAAGATTATTGTTCATTAGTAGTTTTGATTTTATAAACACTTATTCATTTAAAATAGAATTTTAATTTTGATCCAAAAAATCATGTAATTCTTTTTCATGCACTATTTTAATATTAAGATTTTGTGCTTTTTTCAATTTAGAACCGGGATTATTTCCTACAATCAGTGTTGTCGTTTTACTTGATATAGCTGATGTAACAGTTGCACCGTTCCTTTCAAGCCTTTGCTTTAAATCGTTTCTTGATAGGCTTTCAAGACTACCTGTAATAACAATTTTTTCACTAAGCATTTTCATATTTGATTGATCAAAATGTGTTGGGGTAAGTTCTACGCCTAATTTTATACAACTGTTAATAATTTCAATATTTTTATCAACATTGAAATAGTTTTCAATAGCAATCGCTACGGTAGAACCAATTCCATCAATTTCTTCCATTTCTTTCATTTGCAATTTACCAAGTTTTTGCAATGAAGAATTGCAGTACTTATCTATTACTTTTGATATATGTTGTCCAACATTCGGTATGCCTAAACCAAAAACAAAACGAGGGAAAGTAGTCTTTTTTGATTGATTTATTGAATTAATGAGATTCATTGCTGATTTGTCTTTAAATCGTTCTAGGGTAACTAAATCATTATACTTCAACTTATATATGTCATCAAAACGGTTAAGCAAATTTGCTTCTAGTAATTGCCTAACGATTTGTGGGCCCATGCCTTCAATATTCATTGCATTTTTAGAACAAAAGTGTTCCAACATACCTAAAACTCTAGATTTGCAATCAATATTTAAACATCTATAAGCGGCCTGATCTTTTATGCGTTCAATTTTACATCCTGATTCAGGACAATTAAAATCGCTAATAGAAAATTTTTTAGCATTATTTGGTCTTTTATCTTTTAAAACTTTAGATATTTTAGGTATGACGTCTCCTGATCTTTCAATTAAGATAAAGTCATTTATTCTAATATCTTTTCGATCTATTTCATCTTGATTGTGAAGAGTAGCACTTGATATCATGACGCCTGATAAATCAACTTCCTTAATTTTAGCTACTGGGGTAATTACTCCGGTTCTTCCAACTTGAAGATCAATACTTAGTATTTGTGATTCGGTTTTTTTAGCCTTGAATTTTGCTGCTATTGCCCATCTTGGCGATCTTGCCCTCAATCCCAACCTATCTCTTAATTTGTAATCATTGACTTTAATGACAGAACCATCTATTTCATAATTAATAGACAATCTATGGTCTTCTAGTGTTTTATGATATGCAATCATTTCATTTGCGTTTCTAATTTTTTTAGATAAAGGATTAACTGGAAGACCAACAGATTTTAAGTATGAAAGCATCTCCATTTGATTCTTAAAATTAATCTTATGGCTTCCTCCAACTTCATAACAAAAAATTGATAAATTTCTCGATGCTGTAATAGATGGGTCTAATTGTCTAACACTGCCTGCTGCTGCATTTCTAGCATTTGCAAATATTTTTTCATTAGCTTGTTTTCTATTATCATTCAATTTTTCAAAATCTGATATTGACATAAAAATTTCTCCCCGAATTTCAATAAAGGGTGGGGGAGTATTTTCTGAACCTCGAAGCTCTAATGGAACTGAGTTCATTGTTTTAACATTGTGCGTAATATCTTCACCTTTAAATCCATCGCCTCGCGTAAGAGCTCTTTCTAGCAGTCCATTTTTATAAATTAATGAAACACCCAAGCCGTCAATTTTGGGCTCAGCTACAAAATCTGTATTTGTATCATTAAGCCATTTTAAAACACGTTTATAAAATTCATTTATTTCTGTACTATTAATTGCGTTTGATAAAGAAAGCATTGGAACATTATGATTATAACTTTGAAAACTGCTATTAACGGGGTGGCCAACTCTCTGCGTTGGAGACATAGGTGAAATTAGATTTGGGTATTTTTCTTCCATATCTTCTAACTTTCGAAAAAGATTATCATACTCCATATCACTGAGCTTCGGATCATCTAGTACATAATATTCATAATTATGATTATTAATTTGATCTATGATAGCTTTTATTTTTTGTTTTGCTTTCTTTTCCATAACATCCTTATAAATAACAGCAAAAATACTACAAATAGGAGCTGTATGCCTAATTTATTAATAACTAATGAATGTGCATACATATTGAAAGAATTCGTAGCAATATCATTAAAATCAAACTCCCAATAAAGTATGCTCGTATCATTATTAATGCTGCTAGCATTTGTGTCTTGTATTTTCCCAGGCAATACAATGCTAAATGCAAAATTATCTGACATTAATGCTGTATTTTTTTCAAACTCTTTTTCTAATTCATCTATAATAATGCTCATTTCATCAAAGAAAAATTCTGGTAAACGATTTTTGAGCGGCATTAATGCATCTAAAAAGATTTGTGAAGTATTTTTGTTAAACTCTTTTTCTAGCTTTTTTTCTTTTACGTAAGATATATATGAATTTACCTGATTATCAATTCTTTCAATTACTATATCATTTAGACTGTGTTGCTTTTGGTATTTTTCAATACTCTTAGAAAAAATATATTTTTTTACTGGAATCATCCATTCTAGCTCATTTTGATCGATATTCAAATATTGATTGATTTCTGGATATTTTTTATCTATTTCTAAATTTTTTATATTGGAATAAAAATAATAGTTTGTCCATAAAATGGATGATTTTTTACTAATATCTATATCATATTGTAAGCTCGATGAATTACTGAATACTAACTTCTTGCGAGTAGGTGAACTCAGTATAGTTTCTTTTTCCCAAATCTCTTGACTGTTATTGGCGCTGCTAGCTAGCGTTGTAACCCACTGGTGGATATTATCAGATTCTGGGTGTTTAAAATCAATGTCAAGTAAGTCAGTTTTGTTTCCAATAGATGTATATTTAACTAGATAACTGCCATCATTAAGTACAGATATATTAACTAAATTTTCTACACAACCTGCTAAAAAAAATATGGCAATAAATACTATTTTTTGAATCATTATGAAATAATTTGTAATTCTTTTGATGTCTTATTAAGAATTTCTGCACCATTTTCTTTTACAATAATATCATCTTCAATTCTAACTCCGCCTACATTTTTTACATAAATCCCAGGTTCAACAGTCATAACATAGTTCGCCTCTAAAACATCTTTACTGACCTTACTAAATCTTGGATCTTCATGAATTTCTAAACCCAATGAATGTCCAAGTCCATGATCAAAGTATTTATCATATCCTGATTTTTTAATATGGTTTCTAGCTATCAAATCAATATCCTTGCAATTAGCACCTGCTTTAATACCGTCGATACTTTTAGTTTGTGCTTCTAGAACTATATTGTATATAGATTTTTGTTCATCTGAACAGCCTTTGGTGGCGAATGAACGCGTCATATCAGCATGATATCCTGCAAACTTTGCTCCGGAATCTATTACTAACAATTCACCTGGGCCGATTTTTCTATCTGTTGGTTTATGATGTGGCTTTGCTGAATTTGGTCCAGTTCCTACGATTGCTGCAAAGGCATCAGAATCTGAGTCTCCATACTGCCTGTATAAAAAGGACAGCTTATTTGCAATAGCTTTTTCTTCAACGCCTATTCTAACCATCGGGAATACTTCCGCAAAAGCCCTGTCAGTAATCTCTACTGCTGTTCTTATAGCTTCTAATTCTTTCTCATCTTTTTTCATTGCCATTTTTTCAATCATTCCAGTTATATTTTGCAGATTTATTCCGGATAATACTTTTGAAATAGTTTGAAAGCTTTGGTGAGTTATATTGTTACCATCAAAAGCAATAGCTGAACCATTTTTAAGTATTTTTTTTTCTCTAATTACTTCAAAATGTGAAATGCTATCAATTATTATTCTTGCACCTTTTACTTCATTTTCAGATTGAAATACATATCTACCATCTGTAATAAAAATTAATTCTTCTGGCATAACTAAAAGGGTGGCACTAGAACCAGTAAACCCACACAAGTATCTTATATGAATTAAGTTAGTAACCAGCATACCATCAATATTTTTTTTAGCTAGCTTTTCTTTTAATTTATCTTGTCTTCTTTTAAAGTATTCTAAGCTCATATATTTTCCTTACAAATCTTTTAACATTCTATTAGCTTTAATAACATTCTTATTAACTTTAGAGTGCTTAATAATTAATCTTAAATTCTTTTTGGCTTGGAGTTTTTTCCCTTGATCAATCATAAGCTTTATCAAAGATAAGGTCACAAGCTTTGGATTTTTAATACTTTTTTTGGATTTTATATTTATTGGCTTATGTTTTATATCTAAATCAAGATTAAGTCGCTTTAGCTCCTTATATATAACATTTTTTTGGGCAGAATTTTTTCTATTATATAATTCATATAAAAGCAAATAAGCAGTATAAAAATCTTTGTCATGATCTATCACTTTATTTAAAAGGTTTTTTGCATCGCCATATTTTTCTTGTTTAAAAGCTTTTTCTGCTTTTAAGAAAGTTGTCGTTACATTCGAAATCATCTTCTATTTTCCTTAACCCAATTTTCGATGTACACTAAAGATTCTTTCACTGGAGTTCCTGGCCCAAAAAGCTGACCAACGCCTTTTTTTGATAGTTCTTTACTGTCTTCATCTGGAATAATTCCTCCTCCAGTAACAAGAACATTTTTGAGCTTATACTCCTTTATGAGCTCCATAACTTTCGTGAATATTGTCATATGTGCTCCTGACAAGATAGATAAAGCTATAACATCAACGCCTTCTTGAATTGCAACCCTTACTACGCTTTCAGGAGTTTGACGAAGACCAAGATAAATTACATCCATTCCCGCATCTCTGTAAGCAGCTGCTAAAACCTTAATACCGCGATCGTGTCCATCTAACCCAGGTTTTGCCATAAGTATTCTAATTGGTGGATTTATCTTCATGTTTTAATTTAATCAATCCAAACGTTTGATTCCCCTAATAAATCTCTTAATAAAATAAGAAATTGATTGTTGTTTGAAACTTTCATTTTCTTTGAAACAATCTTTCTTTCACCGTCATTATCTGATGGGATATGAACAATAAATAAGTGGTCCCCAGTATTATTTTTTGCAAGATTAACAATGTCATTCATTAAATCTTTTGACGAATTTTTTGGTAGTCTAATATTTACCTCATTTAATTTTAAAACTCTTTTTGCATGGTTGATTGGCACAACCTCATCGACAATTATTTTTAGATCTGCAAAATCATTCTGAGAAGATGTATGGCCAACTAGAAAGACAATATTGTTGTCTTTAATTATTTCTTTATATTTATCAAAAGCATCGTGAAAAATAATTGCTTCCGCTTGCCCGCCTAAACAATCAAGATTGAAGAAGGCCATTTGTTGATTTTTTTTATCAAAATGCAGTTTAAAATTTGTTACAGCGCCACCAATCTTTATTATGGAATT
>Ga0315315_10004894_pt1 | contig 12351 bp, 3 predicted proteins | sample M140m3416metaG_FD_203699 | JGI IMG/M metagenome (GOLD analysis project Ga0315315, IMG submission 203699) | Ammonia-oxidizing marine archaeal communities from Monterey Bay, California, United States - M1 40m 3416 | ecosystem: Environmental > Aquatic > Marine > Intertidal zone | place: USA...
AGCTTCTTCCAATGGTGCTGATGCCACAACCCCCCCTCTCGCTGTGGCACGGTACGATCATCGAATTTCCATTCGTCGAATCGCTCAGCTTTTGACTGGTTGGAACTTCATTCCATCTTTCTTTGCAAAGTCGTATTCTCTCTCTTCTTCGATGCCGAACGTGTTCGCGGCACCATTAAGCGGATGGGGAGATGGGTCTGCTTCCCCTCTCCCGTTGAAGGCCCCTGTGGTCATCCTGGCGCACGGGTACCTCGGTTCCAGATATGATTTGTCGCATCTGGCAGAGGCATTGGCATCCGAAGGATTCACAGTGTTGAGTCCAGAATACCCTGAAAGCCTGTCAGCATCGTACGAAAGTGGGGTGGGCCCACCCATGAGCGGCAACGGCGACAAGCCAGATGATGGTACAATCAAAATCGACCGATCTGCCATCTCTTCCAAACTCTTGAAAACGCTCCGCGAAGAGTGGAATGTTACGCCGACCGCGTATGGAATCGTTGGGCATTCGCTAGGATGTGGCACGGTCGATCGTACCGGTGATGAAAGCTGGGCACGAGTGTCCCTCGCTGGTCCTCCTTCCACCAACTTCCCTCGCTCGGGTAAGGCTTTGTCCGTTACATCTGTTGGAGATGGAGTGATGTCAAATTCGGGGAGGATTAAGGGCTTGCTCGAGGGCTATACCGTGACTGACATAAATTTGTTGCGGCAGCAGAAAAAAACCAAGTTCCCTCGGAGAGCTGCCGTGGTTCTCGACGGCCCTACGGCGCCAAATCATATATCTTTCCTTGCAGAGGGAACCAACGAAGCCATGATCGATTTGCTGTCACCGCTACTTCCCCTGGCACGGACGCTGGGGGTTCCCGTTCTCGACTTTGACCGGTACCAGGAGTCGAGAGATTCTAGGGAAACGGCTGCATTGGTCATCCCCCTCATCGTGTCCTATCTGCAAGATGCCATGCTTGCGAAGGAAGGATGACGACAGCAGCTTGAAAATAAATATATAAAAGTTGATGCTAGTGATGCCAGTACGCAACAAAAGTAAATGAGATTGTATCGATTGTTATAGTCAGCTCATTTCGAAGGGCACGCCTTAGCCTCATCTTTCAGAGACATATCTCGATGCGTACCGGGACTTTGAGGCAGCACGACAGCCTCTTCCTCGAGCCAATCCTTGAGAACCTCGATCGCCTTTTCCAACTGCGCATCACGGCCGTTGTAAGTCTGATAAGGGTCGTTGTCGACCCATACATCGGGCTCGACACCGGTGTTTTCGATGCCCAGTCCCCATCCAAATTTCTTGTTGTACGTCCCAATCTCAGGAGCGGTGGCAATGCCACCATCCACGAGGTGGTTGTCAGATGATAGCCATATGCCACCACCCCAGGTCCTCGTTCCGACAAGCTTCCCGAGACCAAGCTCTGAAACGCCCCGAGAAAAGCCTTCTCCATCGCTAGAGGTCTTCTCGTCCACGAGGACGACGATGTGACCACGGAATGCAAATTGCTCGTCCCAACCGAGCCCTCCATTCGTAACGTTGGTCGCACGTCCCTGCCAATACATCCAGTCCCTTCTCTGAAGAACATCAAGCAACCACGAGTCAATGTTCCCACCATGGTTGTGGCGGACATCAACGATGAGTGCTTGTTTATCATAGTCAGGATAAAACCCTCGGACGAAGGCATCTTCGGCTGATGCTCCCGACATACTTCTCAAGTGCATATAACCGGCTGTGAACCCGGCTTTAGTGGAGAGCTCTTTGACTCGTTCGCGCGTTTGCCATTCCCAAGCACCGTATCTCAGGTTGGCTGCCTCCGGAGGGGAAAGAGGAACGACTATAAGAGGCTCTGGAGGGACGGAATCGTCGCCATTGGCAATAGCGTTCAACGTCCTTCTGCTCTCCCAACCAGCCGTTAGCAACCGAGACGGGCCTGATTTGACGCGGAGTACCTCAAGGCGTACCGACATACCAGCCATTCCGCGGAGGAGCATGTGCATTCCCGGAACGCTCATGACTGACTCACCGTTGACACCAATGATGACATCACCTACTTCCAAGCCACGTTGGCCAGTCATGCGTAGAACTCTTTCGCTGAGGGGACTGTACACAGGCTTGTCGTCCGTTAAGCCGAAATCGGGATCACGTTCGGGTACAGCCGTCACAACATACCCCGCCCAATCCACAGACCGACGCAGTGTTGCTCCTAGACTGGCAACTTCATTCGCCACCTCTGCCAGCTCGTCTCCGTCCAATGGAGATGAATACTCCCCACCGTAAACAAATACATGCAAGGCACTGAGCTCTGATGCCATCTGACGGAGAACATCATCAAGCTCTTCGCGTTTTGCACATCTATCGACAAGTGGCAAGTAACGATCGTGGATCTCCTTCCAATCGATATTGGTCATCCCAGCATCGTAGAAATAGTCACGGAGCAGGCGCCACGCATCAGAATACATCTGCTGATATTCAAGAGAGGGAAATATGCTCAAGGCCCATTGAACATTATCAACAATATTTGTGCTAAACTCGTCATCTTTCACAAGGTTGACGACGCTTCCAGCAGTATTGGAAATGATCTTTGTCCGTGTCTTCCCAGTCATTTTATATATAAGGCAGAGATGCTGGCGAGAAGTGCTTAGGCTTGCTGACACAACCTTCAATGGTATCTTGAGCTTGATTGGCAGCGGTTCTGTTGCATCAGAAGGAAAATCGTCGATAGAGAAAACTTTGAGAGCTGGTGATCCATCTTCCCCATTTTCAAGCAGAATCAGAGATGCGTCATCATTGAGCTGACTGACAATTCCAAGGTAGTCTGCTTTTTTCACATTGCTCATTCTATAAGCGCGGCGAGCGAAACTTAGGGAGACGTCAGACTTTGGGCCAAAATTTATTTCCACGTCGACAGAAAAGTCTGGCGCAACATCGGATTCACTTTGAGACGAATCATTATCTGCCATGGTGACATTTTCGGCGCTTGCATTTGGCAGCGACGTTGGAAGAGTTGTCGGCGCGGATGTATTTTCTTCGGCATCGCCCCCTTCTCCCTTCTTGTCTTTCAGTGCATCCAATACTTCTTGAACTCCTTCTCGGAGCATCATTAGTTCGGAAGCACCGCCACCCGCAAAGGGCGCCCCCAAAACTTCCTTGATTCGCGCTCTTTCTTTATCAAGAGATTCATCGTCGCTATCCTCGCCGTTCTCTAAGGCCAGAGGGAGAGCGAACAGGCTCTTGCCCTTATCAAAGTGAGGGCTCGGGGCTCGAGTGCCCCATGGGGACTTGACATCTGTTAGCACTACGTCGCGATCAGAGAGATAAAAGAGAGTCCTTGCCGTTGGTACGGCATGGAGGGTATTGTCCAATTTGATGTCTAACGCGCTTCTCCCCCAATAAACGTTGCCTGAATTAAAACGATCTGGAGTTGCCTGTACAATGCGCGCGACGTCGATATTCCAGTCTTCCAAGCTCTCATCGCTCGTAGCGTTGACTTCGCCACCTTGGTTCGACACCGAAAGCGCTCCAAGATCAGCTATGCTAATGATTTCCATCTGATTTCTGGCCGTATGGCTGATGGCTAGGTATCGACCTCCAGGACTCCATGTTAATTCTGCACCAACTCCGACCATGGGCTGGCCATTTTCATTCTCCTGAGGAAGGACAGTGTATTGCCCAGATACATCAGTAGCATTGACAGACCAATAGTCTCCCAAACGGGGTAAACTCATGGCACAAATCCTTCCATCTGTATCCGTCCATGCAACACGGCGTCCACAGGGGCTAACTGTGACGCTATCACGGTTGATACTCCCGAGTCCACCCACCTGAACACTACCTCCGCTGATATGGCCGCCAATATAGGGCTTAGGGAGGTCATCCACCTCAGCGAAGGCAGGGGTGCCGTCGGCAAGGGCCTCTACCAGGTAAAACGCGAGCTCGGCCGTGGGACTAAGGGGATCGGTTGCAAGCACGATGGAGGTTCTGGTATATTTCTCAGGCTGAGGTACCATCTTGGCGACCAGAATTCGGGTCATACCGCCCGTCATACTGCCCGGAGCGACCCGGTATCTTCTTGCGGGCATGTTCATGCCACCGCCTTCGTAAGTGTACATGGATTCAAGATCAGGAATTACGGGATTCACCCACAGCTGCCCTCGGATGGTGAGTAGAGCCGACATGGTGCCATAGGGAGTCTCGAAGGCATCAATATGGTTCAGAAAGCGAACGTATCCTGCGTGCGACACGGGCAACAGGCGCTCATGAAGATTCTGTAGGTCCGAAAGAATGGAAATGGGGAGCACCGATGTTGGAGTCCTCGAGATCGCCTGGTCCGTGCTTGAAGGCGATCTTTTCTGCTCCTTCTCGACATCGTTTTTTACGCGGTCGGCCTGAGTTGCATTGTTATGGTTGCTCTTCTTCTTTTTCTTCGCATCACCTTTGGTGTCCTCCTTCTTCAATTGCCTGTCGCCCACATTGCCATTCACTCCACCAGAACGGAGCAATTTCGCCACGCCGGGGCTCTCCATCAAATGGAGATCAGCACCAATTCGAAGGACAACATCACCTGTTGCCTCGTCAACATCATATTCCATCAAAGACATGCCATTGTGGTCACAGCTGACGGAGGTCAATTGGAAGGGCCTATCCATCTCAGGCATACCATCTGCCTCCCCACTGAGGTCAGGGCTCGAGTCGGCCGACGCATACAGAGCCTCCGAGCTTGGAAGAGGGAGCGCCCAGAGGTTCAGGTTTCCTGGGATCCACTCGCTGCCCCCCCCCGCGTCGTGACGGTCAGACAAGAACATCAGGAAGGACGGGCCATCAGGGGCGCCGCAGTAGATCCGCGGGCTGCGGCTCGTTCCTCGGTAGTCCCCCGTCAGCGGCACCGCACGGTCCCTCCCCTCGCACCAGGCCCAGAGGTGCTCGGCGGTGCCCCCGACGTAGCGGAAGGTCGACGAGGACTGCTTGAAACGGGTAAAGTACAGGCACGGCCCCGCCTTCGCCCCCGCCCCCCCCGTCCCTCGATCCATTACCCCATCGATGGCCTGGTGAAGCGGGATCGGCTCGACCGACGAGACCGCCAGAGGGAGACCCCCCAGCCTCCCGTCCGTCCCTCGGCCTCCCTTGCTGCTCCCCTTGCCTTCCCCCGGCCCTCCCCCCTGGACGAGGCCGATCCTGTAGAGGCGCGTGTCCTCCATCCCGATCTCGTCGTGCGACGCGGCGACGATCAGGCCCGTGCCGCCGTCCTCCCACCCCACGATCTGCGAGACGCCGTACTCGCCGTCGAAGTACGTGAGGCGGGAGGCGGGACCCGCCGGGGCTCCTGACCTCAGATCGAGCAGATAGGCCTCGCGCGTCCCGGTGTAGGTGGCCGTGTAGGCGACGAGGTGCGGCTGGGTGGGGTTGATCCTGGGGGTGAGGACGTTCCCCACGGTCGACGTGACCCTGACGGCCGCCATGGCCGCCGGCAGATCCCCACCGGCCGGGATGCGAGTGAGGTAGAGGTCCCCCTCGGAGCAGAAGGCCAGCGTCCCGTTGTGGAGGGAGGGGTGCTGGAGGTAGCCGCCTCTCCCGCCCTCCCCCGCGCCCCTCCCGAAGGCGGGGAAGGGAGGCGGGGCGAAGACGGACCCGTACCACGCGGCATCGGTCAGGTGGAAGGGATCGCGGGGACGGAAGGCGGCGGCCGGGTCCCTGGAGTGCGAGGCCCTCGGCGCCGGCCTGGGGGCGGCGCCGCCGCCGCCCCCGCCTGCCGCCGGCGGAGGGCGGGCGGCTCCCTCGATGGTGAGGTCCGGGCCGCCACCGGGCGCGACCTCGATCGCGCCCCCAGGTCGCGCCCCCGCCCCGGCCCCCGCCCCGGCAGGACCGCCCACCCTCACGACCCCCGCCAGGATCCCCGCCGCGGCCAGAAGGAGGAGGGAGAGGCAGAGGAACACCCTGCGGGCCGCTGTTCCCGACTGCGATCCGACGTCGTAGGTCGACAGCGAGACGGGCATAGGCCTCAGGGCCTCGGACCTCCTCTTCCCTCCCCGTTCGCCGTAGCCGCCGCCGCCGCCCATCTCCCCGCCGTCGTCGTCGCCGAATGTGCCGCCGCCGCCGCCGCCGCCGCCGCCGTCGCCATCGAAGCCGTTCGCCGGGATGTCCTCGTAGGCAGCCGCCCGGCGGGCCGCTGTCGTCCCGGGAGTCATGCCGGACTGCTACACGTGTCTAACCTGGCACTCTCTCTCTCTCGCGGCAAGGATGGGAAGCATAAATAAATATTAATAATACAATATGTACTACGCGCGTATGATACCACAGATATTAATTTTCAGGCGTGGACCCGACGCTCACCCAGAGAGGAGGAGACTGCGGACTGCGGACGATGACCGGCATTTCTGGTGCTTTCCCAAACACGATATTAATACACACGAGTACACGAGTCGTTTTAAGCCATAAGATTATCTTTTATTTTAGCCAGTGATGATCCTCATTCTCGACGAGACAACAAAAGGTGCTACTCTCGTACTAGCTAGTATATTATGTATGCATACATACTACGAGCTCTTAGTAGATCTACTCTACTCGTAGTACATCATGTAAGCATATCGAAGCACCCGGGCATGATGCCCCGGATCTTACACACATACATTATTATTTTATGCTCCCCATCCGCCGATCCGTCCCCAGGGACATCTCTCGTCCGCCACATCCACCTCATCCCACCCCGCGCCCCTAGCCTACCCCCCCCGCCTCCCCTTCTACCATGGTGTCGCCGTCGTCGCCACCCGGCGGGCTGAGGATCGGGACGCCCGTCCTCGTCGATCGCCGCAGGGGTGAGAGGGTGGAGGGGGTGGTGGCCTACGTCGGCCTGGTCCATTTCGCCTCCGGCACTGACTGGGTCGGGGTCAGGCTCACCGGCCCCTCGGCCTCGAGGGGGAGGAACGACGGGTCCGTGGATGGGGTCAGGTACTTCGACACCCGCGGAGGTGGAGGTGGAGGCGGGGGCGGGGACACCTGCGGCGTCTTCGTGCGGGAGCGCAACGTGACTAGGACCGGGCGGGGGACGCCGAGGGGGAGCGGAGGCGGAGGCTCCCCGTACGGTCCCGGGGACCGGTCGACGCCGGTGCGGCGGCCTAGGCAGGCTGCGGCGACCCCACCGAGATCGGCGCCGGCGGGGGGGCGGAGGCCGCTCCAGAGGGCGGGCGGCAGCGCGCCGGCGACGCCGCCGAGATCGGCGACGGGGGATGGGGGGGTGAGGTCCAACTACGCTGACTCCCCGTACACTCTCGACGGTGTGTGGACGCCGACGGGGCGGCTTACCGTGTCCAGAGGCCGGGCGGCATCCCTGTCCGCGACGCCGCCGAGATCGGCGCGGAAGGGGCAGAGGGCGACCAGCAGGGGCGCCTCAGTGTATGCCATCGCCGGTTCGTCGACGACGCCGGCGAGAAGGTTCAGTCAGTCCGCAACGCCGCCCAGATCGGTGCAGAGGGGGAGAGGAGCCGTCCATGAGCAGGGTCCAACCCTACCCGACTTGGTCAGTGCCACCAAGCCCTCCGGGGCGGACCCGCATTCTCCGCCGCCTCCCCCCAATCCTCATAGGACGAAGGCCACACGCATCGCAGCGGACCCCTATGCGGGCGGCACGGCCTCCATGGAGCCTGGGACGCCGGGCGAACGCATGCTGCTCCTTTCTCCTCCACCTGATGGTCGCGCGGCTGCTACCCTCCCCCTCCCCCTCCCCCTGCCCCTGCCTCTGCCCCCGGCCCAGGCTCCGGCGCCCCCCCTGCTCTTTCCCCACGCCCTCCCCGCCTCTCGCCTGGGTTGGCGCCATCCCAGCCTGGAGTCCTTCGAGCTGGCCACCCCTCGCCGATTGCAGAGGAAGCGAAGGTCCTACTCCCTGGTCGTCGTCACCGAATCCTCCCGTCGTCGCATCCTCCTAGGGCTCAAACACCGCGGCTTCGGCCGGGGGCTGTACAACTCGTTCGGGGGCAAGATCGAGCCTGGAGAGACCCCTACCGAGGGCGCCGTGAGGGAGCTGCTGGAGGAGGCCAATGTATGCGTCCCCCTGGAAGTGATGGAGAGGGGAAAGGTAGGGCAGCTTTCCTTCACCTTTGACGAGCCCGAAGACTCGGAGATGGTAGCTCACCTCTTCCGGATAGATCTAATTGACGACCAGGGAGGAGGGGGCGCCAAAGGCGACGAAGCCGAGTGGGGGCTGGCTACCGTGTGTGCGGACCTGAGCACCATCCGGGGCTGCGACGAGATCACCCCCAAATGGTTCAACGAGTGGACACAGATCCCTCTGGACAACATGTTTGCCGACGACTCTATTTGGATGCCCACCCTTCTTTCCGCCGGCGGACGGCACCTGAGGTTCGACGGATGGTTCCACTTCGATAAGGCCGTGGAGGACCTGACCTGTCTGCACCACCACCTCAGTATTCGTCGCGGTGGTCCCGGAGGCGATGGAACGTCAACCCGCCCATACACGCTGGAGCAGCGCCTCTTTCACGAGCTGCATAGCCTGTCCATACACAGCCCCTCCATCAAGGAGTTCAAAGAGTGCTGGGCTTTCGCGTCGGCGGTCTCGTCGCACTACGGGCGACAGTCATTTGACGCAGTCGTCGACGTCGCTGGGGGTCACGGGGCACTCGCGGCCCTGATCCTTATCCTTACGTCGGCGAATGATGCCGTTGTGATTGATCCGGCGGTGGTCGGTGGAAGAGAGGGGGTGATGAGGGCGTGGGGGAACCTCTTGGAGGAGAAGGGGAAGGGGAAGGCGCTTCGTTATCGTGACGAGTGCCTTCGAACAGGCCTTGGAGCAGAGCTGGATACGCTCCTCCAGGGCGGAGTCGACCGCGCCAGAATCCTTGTCGTTGCCTGCCACGCCTGCCAGCACCTCTCCGACGAGACGATAGAAATCGCGACTGAAAGGGGCGTTCACGTGTCTGTGATGCCCTGTTGCCAAAAGGACACCTCCGGAGGGGCATGGAAGGCGGTGGCCAGGAGCATGGGCATTGGCATAGGACCTCTGATGGATCTCCTGGCCGCCGGCAGGGCCATGGCCCCAAACTCCGGCGCATCTGTGGGCATGACCTACCGGGTCAAGATGAAACTAATCGATGAGAAAATTACACCTCAGAACCGTCTCATCATGTGCAGGGCCTGCCCGCCGGGCGATTTGCCACCGTCCGCAAGGGATGAGTCGCACGAACGCCTTCAGAGAGCGTACGTTCGGGCCCATAGCAACCATCATCGGGCTGGGGGCAGGTGGGGCCGTCCCGTGTGGGGGAGGCAGGCGCAGCTGTGCGCAGTCACCGCATTCTGCGGTGTTTGCGCGGGGATTGCACTATCGAGGCTGGCTACAGGTAGACGGTGAAGACGAATGCTCATCGCTTAAAGAGCATAACTGTACAAAATCGTTTTCCTCTACATTATATGCTTTTGTGTATAGTTTACCCACTCTAATCACAACCGTCCCAAAGCTTCCATGGCACTGGAGGCTGCTACCTTTCTTCGATTCAGCAATGATACAGCATCCTCTAAATCGAGCATACCGAAGCCTTTCGATTCCAGCATCGACACTGCCGTTTCATGCAACGTTCCGTCAACCTCGAATGGTGCATAGGGTATATGGCCCAATGGGACGCCAGGAGACATCGGAGCGGCGGTGACCGCCAGTCCCGACAGGCCATCCCGGAGAGATCGGATCTGAGAATTATCTGCGACCATTAGTCGTGCTGCGGCGAGAACGTTACCAAATACTGCTTCTGAGATCAATGACCCCGCGAAGGAACTTCCGATGTTGTCCAAGACGCCGCATACTGCCTCTACGTCGGCCAAAAATTGACCGGCACCGCCCCTTGTGATTTCTGGAATGGCACCGTGGGGGTCTGAAGTGATCTCGGCGAATTTTTCCTCGAGGCGCCGGCCGATGTTCATCACGATAGCCTCAGCCGCGTCCGCATCCGAGAGTTGCGCCTCAGAAACCACATCCACGACGGCATTTAGGAGCTCCAGCACAGTCTCCATCTCCGCTGAGGGAGCCGCGTTGCCAGCTTCGGGGCCCGTGAGGACCTTTCCGGAATCACCCATCAGCCTATGTGGGGCCGTCATGAAGTAACTGACAAGCCCCATCCTCTCCATGATGATCGTATCGACCAGCGTTGAGGAGTACTCGTCCACCATAGCATCCCGAAGGTGGACAAGCGACTGACAGAGTCGGTCCAGGTCCTGGTCCTGGTCCCTTGGTGCCACGGGCGCCAACAAAACGGGCGTCCGAAGAACCGCCGCGGCGAGATCCATGCCACCGAGGACGTCGAGCCAGCAGCAGAGATTGGTCCGGACATTTTCCACGTCAAGCATCAGCTCCCGCAGATCCGACGCGGCTCCGTGCATACCATCCAGCAGGAAGGATGTGACGGGAATGACTGTCTCCGCGACGTACCGCCTCCTCATCGCGGGAGAGGCACCCAGGGCGACGGAGGACTTGAGTAGCATCGATCCCACGAGGGAAGCATAGCTTTCCGCCAGTGGGGATGGCGGGGACGCTGTTGCACCTCCTCGAGAGGGAGGCCGTATCGCCGGCGCCATTTTCATCGTCTCGAGGCCCGACGAACGGTCGGCCTCGATCCAGAGATGAAGCAGGGGGGGATACTCGGCAAAGAGACTAGCAGTCACGCCCTCCCATGGAGTGCCCCGGCTCGCCACCCCCATTACGTCCCGTGCGAAGGAGTCGAAGCGCAGACACTCCTCTATACCCCCCAGGAGCGATGCGGATGCCGCTCCGGCTGGCTGGCGCGAGGACATGCGGAGGACGTACCTGTTCCTCACCAGAATTCGGAGGGCCAGCACCGCAACCCTCGAGAGGAGGTAGCCCTCCAGGATGGGATCCGCGGAGCCCCCACCCTCCATGGCTGCCACGAGATAGGGGTGGCCGCGGGGAGGAGGGACGACCCCAACCTCCGTCTGCTTTGCCGCCGCGGCGGAAGCACGGAGGGCTGATCTCCTGGCCTCCGTCCGCACCAGAGGGAGGAGGCCGGACCGGACAAGGCCCGCGATACCCTCGAGCGGATGAGTACTGTCGCCGCTACCGCCCCCACCCCCCACCAGCGCTTCGCGGAGGTACTGGAACATCCACCTCGGAAGACTATCCAGCCGCCGATTGTCGGCGAGCTCGTCGAGATCCTCTGGCTTTGCCCCGTTGCCTCCCCCGCCGCCGCCCTTGAGGAAGTGATACTCCGCCCTCCGGGCTAGGGGTAGGAGAAGCTCGTCGACGACATCGAGCGAAGGGGGGGGCGCAGCCGTCCTCCCGCCCCGCCCCGCCTGGAGGTGCGCCATGAGCGCGTCGTGAGCTAGCTGCAATCGTACCAGGAGGCCCGCAGCTCGGGCGGAGGGCGGGGACGGACCGCCACAGCCTTCGCCCCCGCCTCCTGACGAGGCGGACCTGCCATCGGCCACGGCCCGCATCTGCTCCGAGAGGGAGCGGCAGGCCTCCTGGGAGGGGTATCCGCCCCCGGCTCCACCCCCACCCCCACCGCGAAGGGATCTGCGCAATCCTAGCAGCAGCCCCGCCCTTGTCCGGGAGTGCAGGGGACGGTACCCCTCCGCCACCAGCCTCGCGTAGGGCGACCCGTCGGACGGGTCGGGACCGTGCCGAAGGAGGACGGAGGCCAGATCCTCGGCGGCGGCAACGTCGTCGTCGGCGACGCCGGCCCCGATTTCCATCCCCTGCGGCCGCCGCCGCAGGAAGGCGGCGTATTCCGTGGCCAGTTCCAGGTCCGCCATCTCCCGGACCATCGAGGGTGCGCGGAGGGGGATGGCGGCAGCGGCCACCTCCCGCGTCTGGTTGACCTGCCCCGCCATCCCCTGGCTCTGCCGTCCCCTCCGGCGATTCAGCCTCTCTTGAGCCTCCTCAGTTCTCTTCAGCTCTTTGGAAAGCCACTCCGACGACGCTCCCCCGGCCGGGACAGCGGGAGGCCGCAGCAGGGTTGGGGCGGTCATGGTGGTTGCGATAGGTATCCAAAGGAATATAAGATGTCTGGTAAAAAAAACATTATTATTTATTTGAACGTTCTATGAATACCTACTGATGTAGAAGATACATTGTATGCAGAGACGCATACATACCATGTATGCCACACTTTGAATGCCTACGGAATACTAGCAAGTACGAGATCGTATGCATAGAAGCTATCGCTCCTAGTCGTAGATCGATCTACAGTACGAGGTACTGTGGATACAATAGTACGCGCGTGGTGTACTAGCTACTAGCTAGTAGTATGAATACTGCGGAAGACACACATACTTAGTATGCCTACTAATACTCTACTAGCTAGTATGTATATTAATATACTAATATATATCAAATTTTTACG
>Ga0315315_10004896_pt1 | contig 12348 bp, 10 predicted proteins | sample M140m3416metaG_FD_203699 | JGI IMG/M metagenome (GOLD analysis project Ga0315315, IMG submission 203699) | Ammonia-oxidizing marine archaeal communities from Monterey Bay, California, United States - M1 40m 3416 | ecosystem: Environmental > Aquatic > Marine > Intertidal zone | place: USA...
ACGGTTTCACACTAGATGAGAAGGGCATGAAAATGTCCAAGTCTCTTGGAAACACAATAGCCCCAGAACAAGTTGTAAAACAATATGGGGCGGATATTTTGCGCCTTTGGGTTGCGCAGTCTGACTACACAGCAGACCTTCGTATTGGTCCAGAAATTTTAAAAGGGGTTTCAGATAGTTATCGACGGCTCCGTAATACTATGAGATTTATTCTAGGCTCACTTTCTGAAACATCAGAAAGTGAAAAAGTTGAACCCAAAGATATGCCAGAGCTTGAACAATGGATTTTACATCGCTTATCCGAACTCGATGAGCGCGTGCGAAAAGGCTACAGTGAATATGACTTTCAGGGTGTGTTTCAATCTGTCTTTACATTTGCGACGGTTGAGCTGTCCTCGTTCTATTTCGATATACGAAAAGATGTTCTTTACTGTGATGGGGATACTCTGGAAAGGCGATCTTCGCAGTCTGTTCTTGATCACATATTCCTTAGATTAACATCTTGGCTTGCTCCAGTATTAGTATTTACAATGGAAGAGGTTTGGCTCGAAAGATATCCAGGTGATAATAGCTCTATTCATTTAACCGATATGCCCAACACACCAAAAGCATGGAGAAATGAAGAATTGGCAAAAAAATGGGCCATTATTCGGCAAGCCAGAAGAGCTGTTACTGCTGCATTAGAAGTGCAACGAACTGAAAAAGTCATAGGCTCTAGCCTCGAAGCTTACCCCGTTATTCACTTAGAGGATCAAAAAACGTTTGAAATATTGGACAGTATTCCATTTGCTGACATATGTATAACTTCATCGATAAAACTATCTTTAGAAAATGCTCCTGAAACAGCTTTTTCTACGGAAGAGATAAAGGGCATTAAAATTGATTTTCAAAAAGCGTCAGGCGAAAAATGTCAACGTTGTTGGAAGATACTTCCAGAAGTGAGCTTACAAAATCCTGTTTGTGGTAGATGTAATAAAGCTCTACAGGGTCAAGATGACCTCTGAAATTAGGTCCGATAAAAGATTACACTTTCAAACGCTTCTTAGCAAAAAAATCTCTTAAAAGTTTTACTGCTTTTTCTTCACCTATGCCCGAATATATTTCTGGAACGTGGTGGGTTTGTTTATGATCAAAAACTCTTGCACCTTGCTGGACTCCACCAGATTTAGGATCTGATGCAGCAAAATAAATACGTCTTATTCTCGCGTTTGCAATTAGCCCGGCGCACATTGTGCAAGGCTCTAAAGTCACATAAATGTCACAATTTACCAGCCTCTCAGTTTTTAAGGTATTACACGCTTTCCGGATAGCTATAACTTCTGCATGTGCAGATGGGTCCATTCTTTCACGTGTTTCGTTTCCAGCACGCGCGATGATATTGCCAGAAGTTTCTACAATAACAGCACCAACTGGTACCTCTCCTCTTTCAAGAGCTTTGACTGCTTCTTCAAGCGCATCATCCATATAACTTCTAAACATAATATTTTTTCGTATTTCTATCAGGGGTTTCCCGAACTGACTTTTTATCATAAGTCACAGATATGAATAATCAATCACCTAAAGGCAATCGTATTGCTAAAGTCTTATCCAGAGCAGGTATAGCAAGCCGTCGAGAAGCTGAAAAAATAATATTAGAAGGGCGTGTAAAAGTTAATGGTGAAATACTGACTTCACCAGCTTTTAATGTTCTTGATAGCGATGTTATCCTTATTGATGGTGACCCAATCGCTAAACCTGATGAAGAGCGATTATGGTGCTTTTACAAACCAGTCGGCGCTGTAACGACGGCCAAGGATGATAAAAACCGCAAAACAATTTATGACTATTTCCCAACGAACTTGCCACGTTTGATGCCAGTTGGCCGTTTAGATCTTAATTCTGAGGGATTATTACTTTTGACAAATAGTGGCGAATTAAAAAGAAAACTTGAGCTACCAAGCTCTGAACTTATTAGGCTTTATAGAGTTCGGGTCAAAGGGCATCCAAAAGAAGCTAGTTTAGATTTACTCAGATCTGGTATCTCTGTTGAAAAGGAATTCTTCAGACCCATGAAAGTTTCAGTAGACCGCCAACAAGGTGCTAACGCATGGCTAACGATTGGATTGAAGGAGGGTAAAAACCGCGAAATACGGCGCGCAATGAGCGAACTTGGATTACAAGTAAATCGACTTATAAGGATTGAGTATGGCCCATTTAAACTTGGAAGTTTAAAACGGGGTGAAATAAGTGAAATAAATAGTAAATCCGTCAGGCGCTCGCTCAAAACCGTCAACATCGATTTAGAAAAAGCAAATAATAATAAAAGAAACCAAAATAAATACTCAAAAGTTTCAAGAAAATTGAATTGAAAGTTATTTAACAAATGATCAAGGAAACCGTTTTTTTTAACAGATTTTAGTCGTGAATTAGCAGAGGAAATTATAAAATGAAAGCTGTCGTTCAAAGGGTTAAAAATGCAAATGTTTCTATCTCAGATCAAATTGTAGGTAAATGTGAAATTGGCGCGCTTATTCTAGTTTGTGCAATGCAAAATGATACCGTCAGTCAAGCAGAAAAACTCGCAAGCAAGATTACCAAAATCAGAATATATCAAGATGAAAACCACAAAATGAACCACTCTTTAATAAATATTAATGGATCAGCGTTAGTTATTAGCCAATTCACTTTAGCTGCTGATTTAAAGCGAGGTAACCGTCCTGGATTTTCCGAGGCGGCGAAACCAGAAATTGCAAAATATCTTTATAACCATTTCGTATCCTGCCTTAAGCAGCATGGAATATCTACTCAAACTGGAAAATTTGGAAGTGAGATGGAAGTAAGCCTTATAAACGATGGGCCAGTAACCATATGCCTGGATACAGATCAATTTTAGAATAAGGCGCCCTAAAATAAACCAGCACACACTAAATTTAAATTTATGTTGCAGAATTTGTGTATTTCTTTAACTCAGCTCGAGCAACCTGCCGACGATGTACGGCATCCGGTCCGTCTGCAAATCTAAGGGTTCTGATATGTGTCCACATATTTGCTAAATCAAAGTCTTGACTTATTCCCGCTGCACCGTGCAATTGCATAGCTTCATCTATTACTTTCCCAGCCATCAATGGAGCAATAACTTTGATTTTTGAAATCCATGGTTGAGCGGCACGAACACCGGCCGTATCCATCATATAAGCAGCTTTAAGGCACAACAATCGAGACATTTCTATATCCATACGAGCGTTCGCAATAATATCATAATTTCCCCCTAAATCTGTAAGCCTTTTCCCAAAGGCTTCACGAGATAAACCACGACGGCACATCATTTCCAAGGCTTTTTCAGCTTGTCCTATTGCTCGCATGCAGTGATGTATACGGCCAGGGCCAAGCCTACCCTGGGCAACCTCAAACCCCTTACCTTCACCAAGTACGATACTAGACGACGGAATGCGTACATCGGTAAATTTTAAATGCATATGTCCATGAGGGGCATCATCATTACCAAAAACCTGCATTGGTCTTAGAACTTCGATGCCTGGTGTTTTTGGATCAAGTAAAAACATGGTGTGGCGATTATGTTTGGATGCACTTGGGTCCGTGCATGCCAATAATATATATAATTGACATCGCGGATCTCCAGCTCCAGAAATCCACCATTTTTCGCCATTAAGCACCCAGCTTTCATCCTCTTTTACAGCGCTAAATACCAGCTGAGCAGCATCAGACGAAGCAGTATTTGGTTCTGTCATGACATAAGCTGAGCGAATTTTTCCATCTAACAAATCATAAAGCCATCGCTTCTTATGATCATTTGTTCCATAGCGCTCGAGAACTTCCATATTTCCAGTATCCGGAGCATTGCAATTAAAAACTTCGGCTGCGATGCTGACTTTTCCCATTTCTTCAGCCAAATAGGCATATTCTACGGTTGTTAAACCATATCCTTTTTCGCTGTCAGTTAACCAAAAATTCCACAATCCACGTTCACGAGCTTTTATCTTCAATTCATCTAGAATTCTAATCTGTCGCTCAGTGTGCTGAAATCTGTTTCCACTTGGATGTTTACCTACCTCTGCGTGAAACTCAGCATCCAGAGGCTCTATTTCATTACTTACCATTTCTCGAACAGCATCAACCAAGGGAGCTACTTTTTTTGTAATACCTAAATCCATTTTTTGATCCAATTAAGCTAATTTATAGTTTGCAAACTTTTCTCTCAGTGTAAGCTTTGACACTTTACCGGTAGCAGTTAATGGTAAAGCATCTAAAAACTCTATAGCATCTGGCAATTGCCACTTTGCAATATGCTCAAGAAGTAAATTATCAATTTCTTTCTTCGTAACACGAATATTTCCGTTTGACACGACTACAAGTAGTGGTCTTTCCTCCCATTTTGGATGAGAAACAGCAATGACAGCACAATTTGCAACTTCTGGATGGCCCATAACAATATTTTCTATATCAATCGAGCTAATCCATTCACCACCTGACTTTATCAAATCTTTCGCTCTATCCTGAATATTGAGAAACCCATCGGGCGTTATCGAGGCGATGTCACCTGTTCCAAACCATCCCTTTTCATCAAAAGCTTCTTCTGTAGCGGAGTCATTTTTATAATAACCAGAAATAATTGCGTTTCCCCGAACATGCAGCTCGCCTGAAGCTTTTCCATCATGCGGTAAAGAATTACCTTTGTCGTCGACAACTTTTAAATCAACTCCAAACACTCTGCGACCTTGATTGCATTTTTTTGATATTTTCTCATCTGAAGAAAGAAATTTAGTCATGGATTGAGGTAGGAAACCTTGGGTTCCAACCGGGCTCATTTCAGTCATTCCCCAAGCGTGACAAACTGTAATTCCCAGACTCTCGAATTCTTCAATCATTGATTTAGGGGCCGCAGAACCACCGATAACGACATTTTGGAATTGGGAGGGAGCCTTGCCCTGCTTGCGAATTTCACCAAGAAGCCCAAGCCATACTGTGGGCACCCCCCACGCAGAATTAACATTTTCATGATCCATTAACTTAAATAGTGAAGCACCATCCAAGTTTGGGCCTGGAAAAATCAATGACGTTCCTGTCAAAGGTGCGGCATAAGGAAGACCCCAAGCGTTAACATGAAATAATGGAACCACTGGTAAAACCTTTTTTCCATTACCAAGATAAAGACCCATGTTTAATGAAATTGTAAGCGCATGAAGTACTGTAGACCGATGTGAATAAAGCGCCCCTTTGGGGTTTCCAGTAGTACCAGAGGTATAACAAAGACCCGCGGCCGTATTCTCTGGCAGCTCGGGCCAAACCATTTTCTCAGAACTTTCAGATAATAACTTTTCATAAGATAAATATTGATCAGATAGGTTAGACATACTTGCGCTGCTCGCCATAACAATAATTACCAAGTTTTTAGGTAGCTTTGAAGCAAGCTGTTCTATGATTGGAACAAAAGAAGTATCTACAAATAAAATAGTATCACCAGCATGCTCGATTATATAAAGCATTTGCTCAGCACTTAATCTGGGATTAATTGTATGGCATACAGCACCAACGCCACTTACAGCATAATATAATTCTAAATGCCGATAACCGTTCCACGCCAGAGTAGCGACCCTATCACCCTTTTTGACACCTAAATCCAAAAGGGCATTAGCTAATTTACAAACCCTAATCAGACAATCGCTGTAGGTATAACGATGTATGTCACCTTCTGTTCGTAGTGAAATAACCTCACTCAATGAATGATTTTCCGCAGCAAATTTTAATATCTCTATTATTGAAAGATCGCGATGCATCATCTGGCCAAGCATTATAATTTCCTCCAAAGATTAAGTGCTGTTTTGCTAAAAATTACTTTTATTAGACCACAAAATAAGCAAATTTTATGTTATATTAATTTAGTAGTGTCCAGAGGAATTTTTGGCTTTGAAAGACGGTTTCTGGTCACCCAATTAAGTTGAAGCTGGGCCCGTGTAATTGCAACATAAGTTAATCGCTTCCAAAGCGGTTGTCCCGATTCTATTCGCCCTGTACCTGCCGCTACGGCCAAGTCACTTGAAATAACTTGCACTTGCTCCCATTGAGACCCCTGAGATTTATGAATCGTAACGGCTGAACCATGTAAAAAAGTAGCCCCCATACGAGCTGCAAACGGTATAAATGGTTCCTCTGCATCAAGCTTTTCAATTTTTACAATCGACGCTGCTGAAACCTGTGGATCGTCTGAACCTAGAATATGAAGCTTCGAAAACCCTGGCTTCCTTCCAGGTCCTAAATAAATGACATGAGCCCCCTTAACGAGCCCCCGAGCCTCTAAATCTATTCTTTTTTTCCGATGTTTCATTGGTAATTCAATACCATCACAAATTAACGGTTCCCCCGGCACCAACTCAGTTTCGGTTATTGAATGGGCCTCCCTAAACGCATTAATCAAACGGATTCGGGTCGAGTTCCGCCAGACTAAAACCGGACTAAATGCCATTAAATCGATATTCACTCTTTGGCTATAAACAACTCTTTCATCTGAAATCGAAGCTTCTCTAACCATCTGATCAAAAGCAAAAAAATCGACACCTGGGTCGTGTAATTTATTAGCCAATTCCAGAATTGGGTTATCGTTTTTTTGGCGATGAATTTGGCTTAAAAAATGTTTTTCTTTGTCAGGAATTTTATCAAAGATCATATTACCAGATTGATTAATAGGCGCTAACTGGGCTGGATCGCCAAATAGAATCAAGTTAGAAAAAATTTCCTTTAAATCTTCGAATTGTTGATCATCAAGCATTGATGCTTCATCAACAAAACCCACATCCAAGGGCTCTTCTCGACGTTTCCAACCTTTTATAAAGTCTGATCCCTTTAAACCGGCAGAAGCTAAAGCCCCCGGTATCGATTTGTTAATATCATAAAATTCAAAGATGCGGTCCAAAATCGATTTTTCAAAATTTTCATTTTCAGGCCGAGCAGAGTTTCCAAGCAACCATTCAGCAATTTTTTCATATTCTGGATCATATATTGGAGTATATAGTATACGATGAAGAGTAGTCGCAGGAACTCCTTTACTCCTCAAAACGCTAGCCGCTTTATTCGTAGGAGCCAAGACAGATAGAGAGCGTTCAGTTCGCAGTTTTTTACTTTCATAATCGCCTGTTATAATATTTACACCTGAGGACTTTAAAGCCTCAAAAAGTTTTGCAATTAGAAGAGTTTTTCCTGTTCCAGCTTTTCCAATTATACTTAACAGGGAAGCTTGACGGCTAGGTTTTTTTGATAACTTTTTTTCGCTCAAGTCTATACCAGAAAGTTTTAGATTTGATACGACTTCGTTATAGGCTTTGGTTTGATCGCCAGAAAAATAAACTAAGTCAATTACCATAAACGATGGTTTATACTTTAGACCTGATTAAGGCCACTCAAATTTTCTCAATTTTAAGTCGACTGACCTACAGGAAAATATTCCAAATCACTTTTTAAAAGGGCCTCCGCGAAACAGAATACTCTTAAACCCAATTTTGTTAATAAAAAGGCTCTTTCTTTTATGTATTAATCAATTACTGCTTCTGCTAAAGTGCTTAGGCCTTTACGCGGTGACTGAATTAAAACTGCCATATTCCCTGGTTTATGTTCGTTCCGGCGCATTTTCATATGAGCCTCTGGTATCTCATTCCAAGAAAATACTTCTGACATACAAGGATCCAGTCTTTTTTCGATCATTAACTGGTTAGCAGCGGAAGCCTGTTTAAGGTGTGCAAAGTGGCTTCCTTGGATTCTTTTTTGATTCATCCATACGTAACGCGCATCCATAGTCAGATTGTATCCAGTCGTTCCTGCACATATTACAACCATTCCACCTGTCTTACATACAAAAGTTGAAACAGGAAAAGTTGTTTCCCCAGGGTGTTCAAAGACCATGTCAACATTAACGCCCTTGCCAGTTATGTCCCAAATTGCTTTACCAAATTTTCTAACTTCAGAAAACCAATCTTTGAATTCAGGGCTATTTACTGTTGGAAGTTGTCCCCAACAATTAAAGTCCTTCCGATTAATAACCCCTTTAGCCCCAAGCTTAGTCACAAAATCTCTTTTATCTTCATCTGATATAACAGCAATAGCATTTGCCCCAGCAGTCTTTATCAATTGAATTGCGTAAGACCCCAGTCCACCTGAAGCTCCCCAAACCAAAACATTTTGACCTGGTTTCAAATCATGAGGCTGGTGACCAAACAACATTCTGTAAGCAGTTGCCAACGTCAACGTATAACACGCGCTCTCTTCCCAACTGAGATGCTTTGGCCTTGGCATAAGCTGTTGGCTTTGAACGGCCGTAAACTGAGCAAAAGAACCATCTGGGGTTTCATAGCCCCAAATTCTCTGACTGTTCGAATACATTGGGTCGCCACCATTGCACTCTTCATCATCGCCATTATCTTGATTGCAATGTATCACAACTTCATCACCCACTTTCCAGCGCGTTACTTTATCACCTACGGCCCAAACAATGCCAGAAGCATCGGAACCCGCAATGTGATATTCAGCTTTGTGTACATCAAAAGGACTTATAGGCACACCTAGACCTGCCCAGACGCCATTGTAATTCACACCAGCCGCCATAACTAAAATTAAGACGTCATTACTGTCGAGCTTGGGAGTATCAACGGTCTCAATTTTAAAGGACTGGTCAGGCTCTCCATGTCTTTCACGCCGTATCGTCCAAGCTAACATCTTCGGAGGCACAAAGCCTAGAGGAGGAATTTCTCCAATTTGATATAAATCCTTTCCAGGACCGTTAGAGCGAATTAATGAATCGTTTGCATCCAAGGCCAATTGTCCCTCCATCAAATTGAATTACGGTGAAATAATCTGTCACCACAAGAGCACTATAATTTTATTTGTAATATTACAACTATTTAAGATCTTATATAGTAATTTTATTTCAACGGTAAATTAAAAAATACTTAAAATATTGTTTTCATGTATTATTTTTATTTAAGAGTAGCGCTCCTTAAATCTGAAAGATAAATAAAAATATTAATTTTACCTCTCTTTTTTGCTAAAAATTGACTTTTTTTTAAATTTTCTAAATAAAGAAACAATATAGTGAAATATTATTATCATGGAAAATTAAGTGACGAATGGAAAAAAAGACCAGCCTTGGTTAATAAGAACATATGCTGGCCACTCAACAGCAAAAGCTTCGAATGAACTTTATCTTTCAAACCTTGATAAGGGGCAAACTGGTTTATCTGTTGCATTCGATCTTCCAACGCAAACCGGATATGACAGTGATCACATATTAGCTCGAGGAGAAGTCGGCAAAGTTGGAGTGCCCATCAGTCATCTCGGCGATATGCGGACCCTTTTTAGTCAGATACCACTAGAGAACATGAACACCTCAATGACGATTAATGCAACCGCGCCCTGGTTGCTAGCACTTTACGTAGCTGTAGCCGAGGAACAGGGGGCAAACATTTCAGAACTCAAAGGTACTGTTCAAAACGATCTTGTTAAAGAATATTTGAGCCGAGGTACATATATTTGTCCTCCTAAACCCTCAATGAAGTTAATCGGAGACGTTGCCGAATATTGCTTCAATAATATTCCCAAATGGAATCCAATGAATATTTGCTCATACCATTTGCAAGAAGCTGGAGCGACACCGGAGCAAGAGTTAGCTTATGCTCTTGCAACAGCGATATCAGTTTTAGATGAACTAAAAACCCGAGTACCTAAAACCGAATTTCCAGAATTGTGTGGACGATTATCATTCTTTGTAAATGCTGGCATCAGATTTGTAACAGAAATGTGCAAGATGAGAGCATTCGTTGATCTATGGGATGAAATTTTAATAAAAAGGTATGGTGTTGAAGATCCTAAGTTTAGGCGCTTCAGGTATGGGGTCCAAGTAAACAGTCTGGGTTTAACCGAACAACAACCTGAAAATAATGTATACAGAATTTTAATCGAAATGCTCGCAGTTACATTATCTAAAAAGGCAAGAGCACGAGCAGTTCAGCTTCCTGCTTGGAATGAAGCTCTAGGTCTTCCAAGACCTTGGGACCAGCAATGGTCTATGAGAATGCAACAGATTATGGCTTTTGAGACAGATCTATTAGAGTACGAAGACTTATTTGATGGAAATCAAGTAGTGGATACGAAGGTAGAAAATCTGAAAGCAAGCGCACGTTTCGAGCTGGAAGCAATAGAGACGCAGGGCGGCGCCCTGAACTCGATAGAATATATGAAGTCACGGTTGGTGGAAAGTAACAGCGGGCGATTACAAAATATCGAAAGTAATCAAACGACAGTAGTTGGCGTCAATAAATTTACAAAAACAGAAAAATCACCACTAGTTTCAGGTGATGGCGGTATCATGATCGTTGATCCATTAGTTGAAAAAGATCAAATTGATCGGCTAAATCTTTGGCGAAGCAAAAGGGATGAAGAATTAGTCAGCCTAGCTCTTTTTAATTTAAGGAAAGCTGCGTTAGATGGTCAAAATATTATGCCAACTAGTATCGAGGCAGCTAAAGCAGGAGCAACAACGGGTGAATGGGCACAAGAAATGAGGAATATTTACGGCGAATATCGCGGTCCAACCGGAGTAGCATCCGGAATATCTAATAAAACAGAGGGCTTAGAAAAAATTCGTAGTGCCGTTGATGCCGTTAGCGATAAGTTAGGTGAGAGATTAAAATTTCTTATAGGAAAACCTGGGCTAGACGGACATTCAAATGGGGCTGAGCAAATTGCTTCTAGAGCTCGTGACTGTGGTATGAACATTGAATATCAAGGTATTCGGCTGACGCCGCAGGAACTTGTGGAGACTGTCAAAACGACAAAATCGCATGTAATCGGTCTGTCCATCTTATCCGGAAGTCACATACCGCTAGTTCAGGATATGATAAGTTTATTGGCACAAGAAGGATTAACAAATATTCCTGTTGTAGTAGGCGGTATTATTCCTGAGGAAGATGAAATAAAGTTACTTAAAATGGGAATTTCGAAAGTTTATACACCTAAAGACTTTGAAATGAATACTATAATGATGGATATAGTAAACTTAGCTGAACCAAAAGAAATAGCCGCAGAATAAAGAATTTTTCTGTTTATAATTTATTTCAAATGGTAAATAAAACAAACTATTCAAAATCCAATTAATCACTTTAGTTAGAAAATCATCTTAAGCTTCACCAAATGGACATAAGACCTTTATCACAAGCCGACTATAAAGAATGGCGAAAACTTTGGGTATCTTACTTAGATTTCTACGAAACTTCCTTAAACGATGAAGTGATTGATAAAACCTTCAATCGATTTATTGACAAACATCAAGCTAAACAAAATGCATTTGTTGCAGAGAAATCAAGTGTTTTAGTTGGTTTAGTACACTATATTTATCATCCTCATAATTGGAAAATTGAGGATGTTTGCTACCTGCAAGATTTGTTTGTTGCTCCAGAAAACCGGGGGCAACAAATTGCTAAGATGCTAATTGAAAAGGTTTATGAGGAAGCTGATAAATGTGAAACCCCGACAGTGTATTGGCTTACACAGGAATTTAATGCGCCTGCACGAAAACTTTATGATAAGATTGCTGATTTAACTCCATTTATAAAATATGCACGAAGGGACAAATAATGACACCTCATATAAATGCCGTCAAAGAAGATATTGCAGAAATAGTTTTAATGCCTGGCGATCCATACAGGGCAAAATGGGCCGCAGAAAATTTTTTAAAAAAGCCGCGATTAGTCAACCAAGTAAGAGGAATGCTTGGCTTTACAGGTCAATATAAAGATACAGAAGTAACTATTCACGGTTCAGGCATGGGAATGCCCTCTCTTTCCATATACGTTAATGAACTTATAAAAGAGTACGGTGCAAAAACTTTAATCAGAATAGGATCATGCGGAGGAATGCAAAAACACGTGAAAATTCGTGATATTATTTTAGCCCAAACAGCCTCATCAATACAAACACCTTCTTCAGCAATCTTTCGAGAATTAAACTTTGCACCTTGCGCAAACTTCGACCTACTCGCGGCAGCAGCTGAAGCCTCAAAAAAGAAGAAAAGCAAAACCCACATAGGTGGAATTTACTCTTCAGACGTATTTTATGATGAGAGACCAGATCTTAATGAACAGATGGTTAGACATGGAATCTTGGGGGTAGAAATGGAAGCGGCAGAGCTTTATAACTTAGCGGCTAGACACAGTTGTAGAGCCTTAGCTGTTTTAACAGTATCAGATCACCTGCAGACAGGCGAGGCACTCCCACCAGAAGATAGGCAGAGTTCGTTCGGGGATATGGTGGAAATTGCACTTGAGGCAGCATTTTCCACAAGTTAGTTAAAATTTTGGTATTAGTTTG
>Ga0315315_10004900_pt1 | contig 12337 bp, 7 predicted proteins | sample M140m3416metaG_FD_203699 | JGI IMG/M metagenome (GOLD analysis project Ga0315315, IMG submission 203699) | Ammonia-oxidizing marine archaeal communities from Monterey Bay, California, United States - M1 40m 3416 | ecosystem: Environmental > Aquatic > Marine > Intertidal zone | place: USA...
TGGCATCAAGAATTGTGCGGCGAGCGTCCTGGCGCTGTCGCTCCCGACGCTCTGCGAGCCGCGGACGAGGATCGTCCGGGGCTTCGCGCGCGTCGGCTGAGCCGGCGGGAAGCTCCCCAGGGGAGAGAATCGACACTGCAGGGGGGTCCTATTGACTTAACGGGCGGTCAGTCTGTTGACCAATGTTATATAGCCGCTCTTTTCAGCAGTCGCAATGAACCTATCGCAAATTCGACTCGGAAATATGTCCGAACTTGAATGAAAACAGTGCGTTGGAGGTCTTTACGCGAAGCCGTTCCAGCCGATCACCTCGGATGGGTCTTTTCGATACGCTGGTTTAAAATCTGTCCCAATCGTATATGCGATCGGAAAGAGACCCACCTGGGTGTAGTAGTCGGGGATCCCCAGTAATTCCGACAGCGCCTGCTCCCGCCAGAGATGTCCGGTTGTCCACGCGCTACCGAGCCCACGCGCCCGAAGTGCCAGCATGAAGCTCCACACGGATTGGATAATTGAGCCCCACGAACTCGCCTGGTAGAAAAGATTAGCTTCCTCCATTCGACCGGCGAAGACCGGAACGAGCACAGCGGGCAGCCTATGAAAATTTTCTCTCAGATGCCCCACCGAACCATCGATTCGGTCGGCACCGGGAACAACGGAACCGGGGTAGCCACCTGAGTCCGCCATCGTCGCAATATAGTCGTCGAGGCCTCCGTTATAGATCTCCGAAATCTTCGCGATCGCGGACGGATCATCGACCACGATCCATCGCCAATTATTCATGTTCCCACCATTGGGAGCCTGCAGCGCGATCGCAAGGCACTCCTCGATGACCTCACGCGGGACGGGACGGTCGAAGTCGAGCCGCTTTCGTACCGCGCGGGTCGTCGTGAGCAACGTGTCAGGGTCGAGATCAAGCATCTGAGTGCCTCCTATAAGAGTGGCGATTGGAGCGGGTTTCCCTCGTCGTAGGATTAAGCCGGTGAGGCGTAATCACCTTGGAAGAGGCGTTCGTCGGATATGGGATTGGGATGGTGACCAATTCCGAACCAATCTGCACCATACTGAGAAGACTGCATGTCGGACCAGGAGAATCTGTGCTCTCTCACCTTCGCGTACTCGACCTGACGGACGGCGGAACCAGTATCGCCGGACGGATCCTCGCCGAGCTGCTCGGACTGGATCAAGAAGCGATCACCGCGCTCGTGATTTCCGGCGCGGTCGAATAACACCTTCTCGTAGATCGTGCCGACCCACGCACCGATCACTCTCTTTATTACTCGCAACCGCCCTGTCGAAAGTCTCCCTCATGCAACGCCTTTTCGTCGCCAACCGTGGAGAGATTGCGCTTCGCATCGTCCGTACCGCTCAAGACCTCGGGCTGGAATGCATTTCATGTTACGCGCCGGAGGACGAGGCACTCGCGAAAGGCTACGGCGCGACACATACTGTCCCGCTACCCGGCCGAGGCGCCGCCGCCTATCTCGACATCGATGCCATAGTGGCGACCGCTCGGGAACAAAAGTGCGATGCCGTCCATCCGGGCTACGGATTTCTGAGCGAGAGCGCTCCTTTCGCGCAGGCATGCGAGGCATCGGGGCTAATATTCGTCGGCCCTGCCCACGAGACGCTCACGCTCTTCGGCGATAAGGCACGCGCACGCGAACTCGCCATGATGCACGAGGTTCCAGTCGTGCCCGGACTTCCTGCTCCCGTTTCAGTGGCGGATGCCGAGGGATTTATCGGTGCAGCAAAGGGCGCTCCTGTCCTATTGAAGGCGGTTGCTGGCGGCGGCGGGCGCGGAATGCGGCGGGTGAGCGCGGGAGATGATCTCCAACAAGCCTTCGACCGCTGCCGTTCCGAAGCGGAGCGATCCTTTGGCTCCGGTGAGCTCTTCGTCGAGCGTCTCGTCGAAGGCGCGCGGCATATCGAAATCCAGGTCATCGCAGACCGGGCTGGCAACATCAGCCATCTATGGGAACGCGATTGTTCACTGCAACGGCGATATCAAAAGCTCATAGAGCAAGCCCCCGCCTCGAATCTGTCCGACTCGCTTCGCAGCAAACTGATCCATGCAGCGCTCACCCTTGCCAAGGCAGCCAACTATCACGGCGTTGGCACCTTCGAATTCCTCGTGAGCGCGGACGACAGCTTTTTCTTCATCGAAGCCAACCCTCGACTGCAGGTCGAACACACCGTCACCGAAGAAGTCACCGGCGTTGACCTCGTCGAGCTTCAGCTCGGAATTGCCGCCGGCAAGAGCCTCATGGATCTAGGAGTCGCAGAACCGCCGACCGTTCGCGGGCATGCCATCCAGCTTCGGATTTTTGCTGAAACGATGGAAAGCGATGGAACGGCGCGGCCTAGCGGTGACACGATTGGCTTTTGGCGCCCACCCTGCGGCCCCGGCGTGCGCGTCGATAGCGCGATCCGGTCCGGGCTCGCCGCCCACCCAGCCTTTGACTCCATGATCGCGAAGCTGATCATATCGACCCCCGATCGCGATCCCGCACGCACCCTACGCCGCGCGCAAAGAGCTCTTACAGAATTCGAGATAACGGGCCCGCGCACTAACCTGGCAGTCCTCGCGGCCCTTCTCGAGCGCCCCGAGATGAATACTGCGCTCCTAACGACGACTTTTATGGAGGCTCACCTCGACGAGATTCTCGCCTCCGCGGATCTGCACGCGGAAGCAGCTGAGAACGCTCTAGGCCTCGCCACCGAGCAGGGAATCAGCGCAGGCGCAAACCAATCCCTCGCCCCCGGTCTCATTGCCCTTCGCGCGCCTCTCATAGGCACGGTCATTGAACTCAACGCCGTCACAGGACAGCACGTCGAGGTAGGGGACTCCATCTGTGTCCTCGAATCGATGAAGATGGAGCACGTTGTTCATGCTGATTGTGACGGGTTAGTCGACGAATGCTTCGTCGCCTTAGGCGATGTGGTCGCCGAGGCTGGACTTCTCGTTGCCCTATCCCCAAGCGGCAAACTTCAAAAAGGTACTCCGCAAGAGGCGGAGCGTGATATACACAGGATCCGTCCCGACCTAGCGGCTCTACAAGCACGGGAAGCGCTACTGCAAGACGAAGCGCGCCCCGAGGCGGTCGAGCGCCGCCGAAGTCGGGGACAGCGAACCGCACGTGAAAACCTCCTCGATCTCTGTGATCCGGGTACGTTCACGGAATACGGCGGCCTAGCGGTCGCCGCGATGCGAAAGGTTCGCGAGCTAGACGACCTCCAAAAGAACACGCCGGCGGATGCGATCATTACCGGCACGGCGACCGTCAACGGCAAACTCTTTGACGAGGATTCGTCGAGCTGCGCTCTTCTCGTCGTCGACGCGACCGTACTCGCGGGCACTCAGGGCTTCTTTCATCATAAGAAGATCGATCGAATCCTAGAGATCGCCGAACACGGCAAGCTCCCGGTAATCTTCTACCCGGAGGGTGGCGGCGGTCGACCAAACGACACCGATGCTAGTGACGTATTCGTCGCAGGGCTTAATCTCACAAGCTTCTCGGCATTCGCGGCTCTCTCGGGCAAGGTGCCGCGGGTCGCAGTGGTCTCGGGATTCTGCTTCGCCGGAAGCGCGGCTTTCGCGGGCTGCGCCGACGTCATCATCGCAACGAAAAACGCATGTCTTGGAATGGGCGGCCCCGCCATGATCGAAGGCGGCGGCCTTGGCATCTTCGAACCGAAACAAATCGGTCCAGTCTCGGTGCAAGAGAATAATGGCGTCCTCGACCTCGTCGTCGAGGACGAACAAGAAGCCGCGAGCGCGGCCAAAAAATACCTATCGTATTTCCAGGGCATGCTCTCTGAATGGACAGCCCCGGACCCCCTCACCCTTCGTCATGTCATCCCTGAAAATCGGCGGCGTATTTATGATGTGCGTGAGCTCATAGCGGGACTCTGCGATGTCGGTTCTGTGATGGAACTTCGGCGCGCGTACGGCCCCGGCATGATCACAGCATTCGTGCGAATCGAGGGGCGACCAATCGGACTGGTTGCGAACGATCCTATGTATCTAGGCGGAGCAATCGATGATACCGGCGCACAGAAAGCGGCACGCTTTCTTCAGCTCTGCGATGCATTTGGACTTCCTGTTCTCTCGCTTTGCGACACGCCCGGATTCATGGTCGGACCCGAGATCGAAGAACGAGCGCAGGTTCGCAAGGTTTCGCGGCTCTTTGTCGTCGGCGCCAATATCAGCGTGCCGCTCTTTTGCGTCATCACGCGAAAGGGATATGGCTTGGGGGCTCAGGCCATGGCGGGCGGCGGGTTCTCCGCCCCTTTCGATTGCGTCGCATGGCCGACCGGCGAAATCGGAGGCATGGGCCTCGAAGGCGCCGTCAATCTCGGATTCAAAAAGCAGCTGGCCGCATGCGAGACCGAAGAAGCCCGCGCAGCCCTTTTCGAGAAACTCGTGGGCGTGATGTACGAAAAGGGCAAAGCACTCAACGCGGCGAGCGCGCTCGAATACGATGCCGTCATCGACCCCGCCGAGACGCGGCAAAGAATCCTAAAAGGACTCCGTGCCTACGGCCCGGTCGCCAAGGGTCAGCGTGATTTCGTCGATACGTGGTAGGCCACTAGAAGCCGTCGTTTTCCGTCCGGCATTCGCGTGCGGCCCACCGGCTGGTCAAAAGTCTTAGACCGACTGTGCTCCTCGTACGAGGCGACCCGGCAGCACTCCCGTGGGCTCACCATTTCGGAACGTGATCTCTCCCGACACGACCGTCGCCTCGTAGCCGTGCGCCTTCTGAACGAAGCGAGCCGCTCCAGCAGGGAGGTCGTTCACAATTTCGGGCAGAGCATTCTCAAGGCGGTCGAGATCGATCACGTTGAGATCCCCCTTCATGCCGAACTGGAGCGTCCCCCGATCCATCAGACCGTAGAGTGACGCGGTATCCGCCGTCATCTTCTTGACGGCCTGCTCGATCGCGATCTTCGGGCCTCGCGTACGCCCCTTCACCCAATGCGCAAGGAGTGAAGTCGTCATGGAGGCATCGCAGATCGCGCCGCAATGCGCGCCGCCGTCCCCAAGACCAAAGGCCGTTCTCGGATGGTCGAGCATCGTCTTCACCGCATCCAGGTTGTAGTCGCTGTAGTTGAGAAGCGTCAGCATCAAGAGCTGCTTGCCGTCGAGCTCCAGCAACCAATCGTAAAGTAGGTCAAAGGGATCACGTCCCTCACTTTCGGCGATCGCCTTGAGACTCTCTTCCGGGGCCGGCTCGTAGTTAGGCGGCGTCCCTAGTCGGAAAATTTTATCGATTCCCTGCTCGATCATCTGGACAACGACCTTCATCTGTGGGATCGCATAATAAGATTCTTCCGACAGAATCTTTTCGCGAACCTCTGGCTTCCGCAGCTCTGCGACCTTCTCTTCGAGGGGCCGCTCATGCATGGCCATATAAGTCGGTCGGAAGCTGAAGGGGTGGAAAGACTGATGCCCTATCAGCAGCGTGTTCGGGCGCGCACTCACCTGTGGCCGAAGGTCCGCTCCCTCCTTTTCGCCAGCCTCATCGCATAAGTCGAGCAACCGCTTCCAATCTTCTGGGGCGACGTCGTGCTGAACGAGCGCGAAGGAAACGGGCCTCTGAATCTCTGCGGAGAGCCGTCGCATCCAGTCCATCTCCTTGTCGGGAGCGGACATGTCTTCGCCCTGGATCCCTGCCGGCGCGAGTTCGACAATTCCTTCGCCTAGTTCTCCTAGTACCCGAGCGATACCGAAGATCTCGTCTTCGGCCCCGTGAGTGCCGGGCACGACCTCCCCGTCTACGGCTCTATGCACAATTGTCCGCGACATCGAAAACCCGAGTGCGCCCGCCTGAATCGCTTCCTTCACGACGGCCGCCTGCTCTTCAATGTCCTTTGCGGTCGCGGGTTCGTTCTTCGCGCCGCGATCGCCCATAACATACGCACGGACCGCGCCATGAGGGACTTGGGTACCTATGTCCATTGCGTATTCGCGGCGACCAAGAGAGTCTAGGTATTCAGGAAAGGTCTCCCAGTCCCAGGTAATGCCCTCGTGCAGCGCCGTTCCGGGAATATCTTCGACGCCTTCCATCAGGCCGATCAAGAATTCCTGTTTACCCGGGGCGACGGGCGCAAATCCGACGCCGCAATTCCCCATCACCAGGGTCGTCACCCCATGCCATGCAGTCGGCGTGAGCAACGAATCCCAAGTCGCCTGACCATCGTAGTGCGTGTGGATATCGACGAAGCCCGGCGTCACGATTTTACCTTCGGCATCGATGACGTTTCGCGCTTCCGAATCTTCCGCTACGACGGACCCAACGAGCGCGACCTTCCCATCCTGAATCGCGACGTCCCCTACAAAGGGCGCAGCCCCGGTCCCATCGACGATCGTTCCGCCTCGGACAATTAAATCGTACATTTCGTGCTCCTTGCCTTCGTATATTTTAGAGAAGTAGGTCGTGTCTGGGCGGGCAGTTGAGCTCGCCTCTTGTCTGAATCGTGCTGCAGCTAGACACCTAACACGATTACGATCGAATCCCTTTGGCGCTATTCGTATCCCGAGGCTAGAGGAATCTCGACTTCCAAAGCCGCCCCATCACTTCGTACCGAATAGCAGGTCCCTGATCGGCGAATGGGCATCCCCTTAGGCGTCCCATCCCGAACGTCGATGAGTCCACCATGGAGCGGGCATTCCAGAATCGCACCTCTAATAAGGCCCCCTGCCATCGACGTTCGCACGTGCGGACATTCGTCGTGAAGCACATACGCGGTGCCTTCTGCATTACAGAGCAACAGGGCGAGCCCGCCGACTTGAAAGGCAGCCGTCTGGCCAACGACCGGGAGCGGAACGGGAATCTCTACCCATTCTCTGTCGGCACCAGGCTCAGCACTAACCACGACCCACTCCTGCGTCTGCGGCAGCTTCCGCGCCCATGCCTCTCTCCAGATAGCCTTCGAGAGTTTTGTGATGATGAAGGATACGAATCTCCTGCTCCCCAAGATGAAGATCAAGGAAGGCGCGCGAGCGCATTCCCGCTTGGATCCTCGGAAGGTTGTAGAGATCTTCGTCGAGCAGATCACCGCCGTCGCAAACGCCGTCGAGGGTGTCCTGATTCGCAGTCGAAAAGAAGAGTTTCTCAGGCCTTGGAACATCGACGTCAGGCGCATTCATCAAGCTGTAGAAGTCGAAGTACATCTTATTTGGATCGGTCGGATGAGGGCGATGCCAGAAGACCCAGGTAAAGAGCGAGTGCGTATTGAAGGTCATGTTCGGAAAGACCGTGTAGTGAAAATCATCGCAGAGCTGTGACTCGTTCAAGTCACCGAGGTTCGCACCCATGCTCGGTGCGATCTTCTTTTGCGCCTCGCCAAACGCGCGACGCGCTTCTTCAGGCGTTCCCTCGAAATCCACCAGGCCGATTCGCTCAAGAAACATCTTCTTGATCTCCGGCGTAACCGTATTCGCTCCGGGATGTCGCAGACTCGCCTGAACCTCCGGGAAGATCATCCGCGTGTGCTTGTCATAGCAATCGTAAAGCGTGCGGGTGTCATCGCTGAACGCAAGCGTCCAAGTATGCGTCGCGGCAAGGTGATAGGCTTCGTTGAATGCGTCGACGCTCGTCTTCCAGTTGCATTCGATTTCGATAGTGCAGTCGAAGGCGACCTTCCAATCCGCGAAGTGATAGGGATCGAGATGCTCCGGGATCACGCCGAGGTATTCGCGCAGTGGCTCGGCTTCGGGATCGAGATTTACGAAAATAAAGCCCGCCCAGACATCACAACCGACCGAACGAAGCGAGAGCTTTTCGCGAGGCGTGCCCTGCGGAAAACACTCGGGGTCCAGGGCGGCGATCAGTTCGCCGTCGATCCCATATTCCCAGCCGTGAAAGAGGCATGAAAACTTTTCAGCGTGCCCGCGGCCGGGTTCGCGCAGGCGATTGCCGCGATGCATACAGACGTTGTAGCGCGCGAGAATTGAATCGTCGGGCTGCTTCACGACGAGAATCGATTCGCTACCTAACTCGAAGGTGAAGTAATCACCTGCGCGCTCGAGATCGGAGACGCGTCCCGCGCATACCCACGTCTTCGTCCACATATGCTCCCACTCAAGAGCAGCAAATTCGGGACTCGTATACCTCGACTTCGGAATCGGGGCGAATTCGAGTCCAGGATCGGGCGCGCGCTCCATGGGGGTCGACAAAGCTTTGGGTGAAGCGGCCATATGCGAGTCTCCAAAAACAAACGATCGGTGCCCGATGAAAGCCGTTCGTCAGGACGTCAGACCGATCGTCTTGCATGGGGCTTCGCCGGGCGGGAACAGTCTAGAGACCTCTCACAACCTCCGTCAATCACTCCCTCAGGCGCGAAATTGCCCCGCTAAACGCAGCGTCCTCCCCTCAATCCGTTTAGGGCGCGTAGGCGACCCGAGTCACACGCACCTGCGTGATCACGTGCGACCTGCGCCAGCTCACGCCCGCCATTATTTCCGTAGCTCACACCATTGCAACCGCATATGGGATCCCAAAATAGCGAACAAAGCTCCGGGACGGCCTGGCGCGTACCTGGAATAGCCGCGACATAACATTTGCCCACGGGGGCCTCAGAGTACTCACCGACATTGCAAGACGGGTTCGGTGGATCGGTGAAGGCACCGCAAAAGGCCGGCCCCTCCGACGAGATGGGCGTATAGAACTCGCTCGGCTCGAAGCTTCGACCTTGCCCTACCCTCTGCTCCAGAAAGCTTGGGCATCACGCCCCAGTATTTTCTATACGAAGCTTGCATGCCGGTGTCTCCTCGCCATGCGCCGATTCACGCGCTCCACGACGACTCCACCGTTCAGAGGACAGGGGCAGAGGCGCATGCCGAGATGGGAGGCCCTGTAGTAGGTAAATTAGAGACATCTTGGTTGCCCAGGCCCAAAAACAACTAGGGTGGGCAATACGCACACAAGTAAGCCTCGCAAGACGAGATCGGCCGTCCCCAACTGCCTACGCGGCGGGCAGCTATTCGGCGAGATGCCTGCCTCCTGAGCAGTTACGAAGACGATTCCTCGATCAACGTATAGGACCGGGCCGATCAGAGACCTCTAAGTCGCATCTCCCTCACATTTTGGTGCCTGATGGCGATTGAGTTTGTCCCGTTCCTTTGGCACAGTCGTTGCTTCGTATACAGCGATTGTCGAGCTCGACTCGACTCCGCACATCGGAGATCCAACCGTCCCCTGTCAAACCGGCTAGAGCGCGGGCTGGAAACCGATTCCAAAAACTCACGAACTAATCATGGAGGTCCCCCCGATGAGCACCAAGTCGAAGCTCGAATACATCTGGCTTGACGGATACAAGCCGACCCAGAGTCTACGAAGCAAAACGAAGGTCGTAGCCGACTTCACCGGCAACCTTGAAGATGCACCGATGTGGTCCTTCGACGGTTCGTCGACGGAGCAGGCCGAAGGTGGCGCTTCCGATTGCCTTCTCAAGCCCGTTGCAATCTACCCGGATCCCGGCCGCAAGAACGGCTTCCTCATCATGACGGAAGTCCTGAACGCAGATGGCACGCCTCACGAGTCGAACGGTCGCGCGACGATCGACGACGCAGACTCGGATTTCTGGTTCGGCTTCGAGCAGGAATACTGCATCTGGGACAACGAGAACAATGCGCCCATCGGCTTTCCAGAGGGGGGCTTCCCCGCTCCGCAGGGGCAGTACTACTGCTCGGTCGGCGCCTCAAACGCAGTCGGACGCGAGATCGTCGAAGAACATCTCGACCTCTGCCTCGATGCCGGCCTTAACGTCGAAGGCGTCAACGCCGAAGTAATGTGCGGCCAGTGGGAATATCAGGTGTTCGCCAAGGGCGCGGCGAAGGCTGGCGACGAGACATGGGTCTCTCGCTACCTCCTCGAACGTACTGCGGAAAAATACGGCTACGGGATTAACATCGAGCCCAAGCCGATCAAGGGCGACTGGAACGGCTCCGGTATGCACGCGAACTTCTCGAATGAGCTGCTCCGCACCTGCGGTGACCAGAACGTATACGACCAGGTCTGCAAGGCTTTCCAGCCCGTCGTCGCGGAACACATCGCCGTTTACGGTGCCGACAACAACCAGCGCCTGACCGGTGCCCACGAGACGCAGTCGATCGATCAGTTCAGCTACGGCGTCTCTGACCGTGGCGCATCCATCCGCATTCCGATCGCAACGGTCGAAGCGGGATGGAAGGGATGGCTCGAAGATCGCCGCCCCGCCTCGAATGCCGATCCGTACAAAGTCGCGTCGGTCATCGTTAAGACGGCCAAGGGCGCGAGCAAAAACATCAAGGCTTAACGAATAGCTGATCAATCGTGTAGCCAACATGTCGCTCGGATGAGCGCCGCCGGTTTCGCTTATTATGCGCAACGGGCACCTAGCAAGAAAATGGGCGTACGAACTTCGGTTCGTGCGCCTTTTTCTTTTCCGATAGTGGCATCGTATCCGAGCCTGGCGGGCCGACGCTTCAGCTGCGCCGCGCCAATCGCAGCTCGGGTTCAGCTCGCCGCTTAGCCTGTGGACCGACTGCATCGTCATCTCACCGCAGGTACTGACACCGCGGGCACTCACTCTCGATCGTCTATCCGGCTGGGGTCATAGCGAGTGCCCACACATCGCTGATTGAACGTGAACCTATGTCGGGAGATATATCGCGACGACGTCCTATCTGGATTGGCAGGAAGTCGCTGAGACATTGGATCAAGCCGCAGAGATTCGGCTACCGCGGATGCTCCCCCATGGCGGCGCGATCTGATTATTGAGGCGACTCGGCGACCTCCTCCGACCGATCATGAACATCGCCCCCCCCCTTTCGAGAGAAGCGACACGCCTCGCGACCCAGTGGCTTCCCTTTCATGCAAGCCGTGCGGAGCGAGGCCTAAAAACTAATGTCGGCTACCGGGATCGCTCAGCCGCGGGTTACGGCGATCGGCTCGGCTCGGCTCGGTAGACACGCATCTCGCACTCGCCGTCAGCACCGCGAAACTCCCTTCAAAATACCGACGGGACGCCATCTCTTCGTTGCTCTAACGTCGACGATTCATTCAGCTACTCCGACCTTTCCCTACCCGCAAAAGGAATGTCCCTCATGTCCTCAAAATCATCCCGAATCGAGCCACGAGTCGTCCGCTATGGCGGCGCTCTCTTTGATGAAAACGAGATCAGCCGCGTCAACGCGCAGCTCTCCGATCCGATGGGACTAATGCCCGGCGCCAAAGTCATGGAGTTCGAGCAGAGGGTCGCAGACTACATGGGAATGCAACACGGCGTGATGGTGAACTCGGGCTCGTCCGCCTTGATGATCGCTATGCGGCTCGCCAACCTCCCCCTAGGATCAGAGGTCATTACGCCAGCGCTGACCTTTTCCTCCGACGTCGCAGCGATCTACCACGTCGGATGTACGCCGGTCTTCCTAGACGTCGGACTTTCAGATTACCAAGTGCGGGTCGAGCAAATTCCTGACGTTGTCTCGGACAAGACAAGAGCGATTCTAATTCCGGATCTTGTCGGAGGCATATGCGACTGGGACGAAGTCCGGCGCTATGCCGACGAGCACGACCTCTTCGTCATCCACGACAGTGCGGACACGCTAGGCGGGACCTTACGCGGTCGAAAAACGGCCACTCGTGCTGATATATCGATCACTAGTTTTTCGATTCACCACATCATCACTGCTCTAGGAAACGGCGGGATGGTATTCTTCGATGACGACAAATATCTCGACCGCGCGCTCTCACTTCGCGCCTGGGGCCGGTCCTCCGAAAAATTCATGTGGGGCACCCAACGCGAGGAGAGCGATGGACGATTCTTAGAAGACCTCGACGGAGTTCCTTACGATGGCCTCTTTATCTTCGAAGAAAACGCCTATGGCTTTATTCCGAACGAGTGCGGCGCCGCCTTCGGTCTCGGCCAAATGGACAAAATCGACCGCCTCTGGAAATTGCGTGAAGAACGGTTCCATTGGCACACCGAGTTCCTGAGCCAACACGCCGACAAATTTATCCTGCCGACGATCGTTCCCGAAACCGAAACCACGTGGCTCTGTTATCCCTTGCAGATCCGGCCCGAAACGGGCTGGAGTCGACGCAAGCTACAAAGGCAGCTCGAGGATTCGGGAATCATGAGCCGCGTCATTTTCTCTGGCAATATCACGCGCCATCCCATGCTCCGGAACCATGAATTCCGTATGCATCCAGACGGACTTGGCACCTCCGATCAGATCATGGAACACGGGATCATGTTGCCTTGCCATCCCACGCTCTCGCGAGAGGATTGCGAGTATCTTTATCAAGTGATCGGAGACTTCATCAAGGCTGGTGGCGAGATCACCGTC
>Ga0315315_10004901_pt1 | contig 12335 bp, 17 predicted proteins | sample M140m3416metaG_FD_203699 | JGI IMG/M metagenome (GOLD analysis project Ga0315315, IMG submission 203699) | Ammonia-oxidizing marine archaeal communities from Monterey Bay, California, United States - M1 40m 3416 | ecosystem: Environmental > Aquatic > Marine > Intertidal zone | place: USA...
TAATAGACGGTCGATGAAGCACGGTTGACCGAACCGCCATCCCCATCTTGTGCCATGTCATACCAATAATTTAACTCCTTCAAGTAGCATTCAGCGTTGACGAGTAGAGATTCTAGCAATGGTGAGTCTATCGTTGTTTGCTTAGTCATCATCGTTCTCCTTGTCATCTTTCTTTGGATAATCTTCAGACCGCAAAGCCCAATGCCACGCCTCTTTTTCATCGTCAGTTTCAGTTTCTTCGACTGACCCTAACGGTTCGTAAAACATGTCTCCAACTGCCATATCCCATTTTTTAACGTCTGTTGCTAACAAGTCTCTCACAAGCTCGTCAATTCTCGATTGAGCTATTCTTTTAGCCTCTACCTCGCTATCAGCTACGACATCGACAAACCTATCGAGACAAACCGATACGTTAAAACGACGAAGTTTTGTAACCTCTGACGCTATTTCATCGTGTTTCGCTCTCTCAAACTCATTAAAAGCTTTAGCTATTTCATCGGATCTTGAGTTCGGCTGTTCGTCAGGATCTGCATCACATTTTTCACAAGGCTTCACTTCGCTTATGTGGTGTATGTAATCGGTATCGCATTCACAATCCCAGTAATGGGCATCGGTTACTACGCCCCCAACATTTTCATATCTAGTCATTTTAGTTCTCCTGTTGTGTTATTGAATTAACCAAGCGTAAACCAGTAAAAGCAAGCTGATGCTAAAACCTACACCGAATAGAACCTTCGATACTAAAGAGGTTTCATCCTCCCAGTTGTGCATGTCATGAGGGTCATGAGTGTTAAGCTTACGCATAAGTTCAAGTAGCTCTTTATCATCTGCAAGTCCATCCTTAAGCTTATTCATTGTGACACTCCTATGCTGTCTATAAATTCTGTGGATAGGTCTTCTACAATTGGGGTGGGCGGAGTCCAGTAAGTATTGACTGGTCTATATGTGCAGTCCCATGTATCGTAGCAATGCCCATCGACGATTGATGTTAGGTGTCCAGAGTTCTTGATGACTGCTGTCTCTGGGCGATCCTTCCAATCCTTAAGTTTAATAAGCTTGCCCTTGGAATCCCTCGGACATTTGTTTTTGTTCCAGCCTAATCGCTTAAGGTATTCATGGTAGACGATGTCCATGTTAGGAAAGCAAACCATCTCAAGCCCTAGCTTCATTAGCTCCTCGAAGACTAACTGATAGGGTCTACCAGTTGCATTGCTGATCGACCTCACAACGCAGTCCGTCTTAAACTTGGGATTGATTCGGTACGAATCGTTTTGTTGTACGAATGGTACGTGCATTACGCAACCCTCCTGTCTTTGTTGTAGCCCTTCAGTGAGGCTGTCACAACCTCAGTGACGCGAGTGTGCGACACCATGAACTGTCGGCTCAGTTTCTTACGAACCGCGCTCATATCGAGCGTGGCGCGTTCTGATACCGACACCTGTAAGTAATGCTCAGTGCCGCAGTATCTGCCCTCACCCTCAGACTTAAGGCTTTCGATGAGAGCTTTCTTGGTTTCATTTAGATCAGCAATCTGTGCTGACAATTCGGCTATATGATCTACTGTGTTTTGATGTTTCATGTGGAACCTCCAAGTTCATTTTTAAAAATAGTATTGCTTATGTTAATGATATTAATCGGCATTGCAAGTATTAACTTTAATCATAAAGATTCTGACAGGTACTCCAAGCCTTCCGCGATGCTGTCTTTAAACTCTCGCAGTTCTCGCACCTTGGCTCCCCAGACTTTGTGCTTGGCTAGAGCCTTGGCTGAGATCGATTGATAATTTGAACTGTACCTGTGAGCTTTGATGCAACTGCTAAAAGGGTCAGATTCTCTATAACCTAGACCACGTTTAGCCTGTGGTACGTCTGGGTCGTGATCTACTAGCACCATGTAGACTGCCCCCTGTGGCATCCTGTAAGCGATCAGAGCACGTTTTTCGATAGTCGCTAGGACCATGCCCTCTCTCCATGCTTGATTAGCATGGAACTCCACGTTGTCACCCGCCTCGACCTGTCGCTGTTTGGCGGCCTCTTGTCTTCGGTATTTCTTAACCTCCTCGATAGCTATGTTTTCAGGATCAGTCCAACCATGCCCTGATGACTGCCAGTCATGCCAGACGTCGTAGTAGTGAGTATCTGTCTCGGTCATAAGTCCATCTTCGATGGCAAACTTTCTGAACTTGCTGTCCTGAGGAACTATATGCTTACCCGCTTGCCTGTAGAGTGGCCGGTTGATGTCAGCCTCTGATCCGAAAGCAAAAAAGTGATGCTTCAAGGAATTGTGCGCGCATTTAACGATGACTATTTGCACATCCTTTCCAAGCTTTTTAAAAAGATTTACAGAGTCATGGTACTCTGATGATATGCCCAAATTTTCACTCTTTCGATACTCACCGTTAGTTATAAACTTGACGACTTCAAACCCTTTCGGATTTTTAGCGGGTCGGTTACGGTCATTCTTTTCAAGTGTCCAGTCTCTTATAGTGGTTGTCATGATAGATCTCCTGATCTTGGGTTATCCATTGGTTGGTCTCGATGGTGCTTTTCAATCGCACCTACGTACCCAATCTGGGCAAGCTTGGCTATGTAAACGGTTTGTGATCTGGATAGATCGACACCGTACATTTCCATAGCGGCTTCCCTGACAGGGTCAAAGTAAGTGCGTATAACACTACTGACCGCATTGTTTCTGCCCTCAGTGGCCGCCTCTGAGACCTCAAGAGCTATCTCTTGGATCTCATTATCTTTAAGGTATCTATTAACTAGCATCGTGCGCTCCTTAAGCGACCTTCTCAGTCGCTTTTTCGTTAGTGTTAGGTTGTAGTGATTTTAGGTGGTTCAGTGCCTTCTGAGCCTTTCCTGCGGCTTTAAAGAACAGGCGTTCATCATTCTCTAGAGCCTTCATCCAACTTGCTAAGTACTGCGCGTGGTCAGGGGCAGGGGTATGCTCAATGCCTAGTTCGGCACAGGCGAACACTGCACACAACTCAGCGCACAATTCCTCCTTGGCATAGTTCTCTGAGTTCCTCTCATAGATCTCAGCTCGGTTCAGGCGTGACCTGTGCCCCGTCCAATGTCCTAGCTCGTGTAGGGCTGTACCGTAGTAGCCCTGTTGCTTTGCGGCTTCAGTGTCCCCTATAAAGTCCTCAATAGCAGGCAGGACTATGTGGTCAGCGATGGGCGTGTAGTGTGCCGATGGTGAGCCTTGGACAATACGAATATCTGCGTCGCAATTCGCTATGAAATCCTCGACACTCGCGAGGGTTTGTACGGGGTCTTTTTCCTCAACCACTAGAGCCTCAGCACCTACTTGCTGTGCGTTCCAGACAGCAACCGACCGAAAGAAAAGACCAGTTTTTTGATTGCCATTTTTGTCAAGCACAGGCTTGCCACCTTCCTTCATTTTGACAGGCATGGGTGTCAACACATAGGCACTAGCCTTCTCACCTTTTGGCACTGGCGTTTCTGTGGATTCCCAGCCCTTGTATGTTGACCAGCGAGGATCTGTGTAGCCATTTTTTTGAGCGGCTATCCAAAGCATAAAAACATTACCGCCTGTGTAGTAATTTCCAGTCACGCAGTTATGGTGACCACCGCCCGCCATCTGTCCCGACCAAGGCTTAACCCAGCCTGTGCCATGCTCCTTCATTTGCTGTAAGACCTTGCGTGTCAGGTCAGCGTGTGGGTTCTGCTTGCTTTTTTTGTATGTAGCCATGTGTGTTACTCCAGTTTATAAAAATTTTAAAATCAAGATGTATTGCGAATCTTAAACGTATTAAATGTATTGTCAAGTATTGTATTTGTGATGATCTGTAATATTCCACTTTTCAATCACAGGCTCTCCAAGCTCATCTTCATCGACTACGACATAGACAACTTTTTTGAAAACCTTTGCATATCGCATCATCTCAGGACCGACAAAAACGTACTGGTAAAAATCGGGATAGACTGTATGTTCCAGATTGCAGGAATTTTGGCAGTACTCAAAAAAATTACCAGTCTCAGACTCTCGAAAACAACCACCATTTTCCAATGGATAAAATTCTGACGGTGCGTATGACATATCTATACCTCTCTTAAAGTGATTGGATCTATAAACTGATAGTGTCTAACTCGACGGACTACCACATCATCAAGTAATAAATGTCTCTGCATCTCATAATTATTGGCTATTTTTAAAGCCTCAGATTCATTATCAGCATGGAATATATCAACAGAAAAATCCTCCCAAGTAACTTCAATCTCCCAGTCTTCAATTAGCCTCATTTATACCTCCTCCATTTCTAGTAAGTAATCGTGATCGTGATTTTCCATATGGTTGCTCCTATATATAAAAATTTAAATTAAACCGTATTGCGAATATTAATGATATTAACGGACATTGCAAGGATAACTTTAATAAAAATATCAGTTATTTTTGGGTGTTGTGTAAGTCATTGATATTAAAGGTAAACGCTCTGTCAGCAATATTAAAGAGAAATCAATAGTAGTGGTAGGGCCAAGTTGATCGTTCAGTGAGCGGCCTCTGTGAGCCTCTGAGAGGCACTGTTCAATTTTTAACCAATTGGGTGTATGATCTAATTATTGCTACACACTAAGGGTACTTTAAAATGGCATCAAAACTCACACCTAAACAATTACACTTCTCAAGATGCGTGGCATCCGGTAGCACCTATAGCGATGCGTATAGAGAGGCGTATGACGTTAAGCCTGAGACGAAAGCAGGATCTATTCAAACAGAAGCCAGTAAACTTATGAGCAACCCTGAGATTTCACAAAGGGTCGAGGTACTTATAGCGGCTCGTGAAAGGGCTGTACAGGCTTCTGGGGTCTCTGATCGAGAGAAGGTTCTGAGTAAGCTCAGGCATTTCATGGAATGTGCCGAGGGAGCCGACGCAATGAAGATCCGTTCAGCTGAGTTGCTAGGTAAATCCGTGGGTTTATTTAAAGATGTCGTAGAGCAGAAGCAGGAGGTTGCAAGCGCCGACATAGAAGCCAAGCTTCAAGCCAAGTTAGAGTTACTATTAGCAAGCCAAGAAACCAAGGATACCGATAGCAAGGATTTGCATTAACGTAATCCTATTAACGCCCCCCACATAGTTGACCCTTCGTTCAGTAATGACACACTTAACGATGGTTGACTATTCGTTCAATAATAATATGCGTGACACATTTATTAACTTGGACAATCATTCCACAACGAAATTATATGATCGTTCCATAATCACTCTTTTTTATGCGATACCCCACCCCCCTTTACAGCTAAGGCGTACTTGCGTATCCAGTACACAGTGATACACTCAAACAATTACCTAGTTTTGAACATGACCCCACCCTATTTTCTAGAATGCCCAATAATATCAAGAACTTACATTTATACTGGTCAAATTTTGTACAGAAAAAGGGGTAGGAATCCTAGTGCCTAAAAAAATTTTGCAAAAAAAGTTGACCTTTAGTTTGTCAATAGGCAAAATATGTTAAAATTTATTACACTTTTGTCTTAAGGATTACCCTTACTAAGGATTACCCTTATACGTTTGCAGTAACTATTACTAGGTATGCCTTATTTTTAAATTAAAAGGTATTCTTTCAAGAGTAATCCTTACTAGTGAAATCCTTACAAGAGTAATCCTTGTTATTGGAAAGGCGAGTACCGCTTGGAAATTGATCAAAATTTAATCAATAATTTGGATAACATTCCTGTTGAAGATAAGCAGGAGATACTTAGCCTTCTTGAGCAGCTTGATGAAGCGAAGAAGCTTGAGGCTGCTAGGGCAGGGTTTATAGATTTTGTACGCACGATGTGGCCTGCTTTTATTGATGGTGAGCATCACAAGATAATGGCTTCGGCCTTTGAGCGTATTGCTAATGGTGAGTTAAAGCGGTTGATTGTTAACATGCCGCCCAGACACACTAAAAGCGAGTTTGCTAGTTACATGCTCCCGGCTTGGTTCTTGGGGCAATACCCGAATAAGAAGATAATACAAACCGCCCACACAGCAGAGCTTTCCGTTGGGTTTGGTAGGCGGGTTCGTAACCTCGTAGATAGCGAGGATTTTAAGAAAGTTTTCCCAGAGCTGACTCTTAGGCCCGACTCCAAGGCCGCTGGGAGATGGAGTACCAGTGCTGGTGGCGAATACTTCGCTATTGGTGTTGGTGGTGCTGTAACTGGTAAAGGTGCAGATCTGCTCATTATCGATGATCCCCACTCGGAGCAGGAAGGACAGAGTGCCGACCCCACTGTGTTTGATCGAACCTATGAATGGTACACATCCGGGCCTCGTCAGCGACTTCAACCGGGAGGCGCTATTGTTATCGTGATGACGCGATGGCATATGCGTGACTTAACCGGGAAGATAACTAAGTCTGCCTCTCAACGGGCTGGAACCGATGATTGGGAGATAATTGAGTTCCCCGCTATCATGTATGAGGGGACTGAGAAAGAGAAATCCTTATGGCCTCAGTTCTGGAGTAAAGTAGAACTAGACGCTCTTAAAGCGGAACTACCGCCTTCTAAATGGAATGCACAGTACCAACAGAACCCCACTGCTGAAGAAGGGGCGTTGGTTAAGAAGGAATGGTGGAAGATCTGGGAACATGAAAGACCGCCTCCCTGCGAGTTTGTTATTCAGTCTTGGGATACAGCCTTCCTAAAGACACAAAGATCTGACTACTCTGCCTGTACAACGTGGGGCGTTTTCTATGCGCCGGACGATGATGGCATGAGCCAGCCCAACATTATTCTTCTTGACGCTTACAAAGAGCGTCTGGAGTTCCCAGAGCTTAAAAAGAAAGCGCATGAGATGTGGCAGATGATGCAACCAGATGCGTTTATAGTGGAAGCTAAGGCAGCTGGAACCCCGTTGATTTTTGAATTAAGAGCGATGGGTATTCCTGTATCTGAGTACACCCCCTCTAGAGGTAATGACAAGATAGCTAGAGTTAATGCTGTAGCGGATCTATTTGCTTCTGGTGTAGTGTGGTGTCCAGAAACTCGCTTTGCTGAAGAGGTGGTTGATGAGTTTGCTGCTTTCCCTGTAGGAGAGCATGATGACTTGGTTGACTCATCGACTCAGGCACTGCTTAGGTTTAGGCAGGGCGGCTTCTTGAAGTTGTTAAGCGATGAAGAGGATGAGCCATTCTATGGCAGAAAAGCCAGTTACTATTGATCTTCAGGAAGAAGAAAGAAAGATAGAGGCTGAGATAAGGGAATGGTCTTCTAGTATTATTGAAATCCCTAATCCTAACTTTAAGAATATTCCTACCTGCCCTTATGCTAAGACGGCGTGGGAAAAGAACTTAGTCAAGATTGTGTTTGATCATGAAGGCAGAGACGCTAAGTTGCTGAAGTATCTCTCTAGCTATGATGATGACTATGATTTAATTATTATCGTTGATACGGATTATGAAGAAGATCAAGAAGCTTTTCATGATAGTATTGGCGAAGTTAATGAATTAATAAGTAAAGATGTTTGGGGCAATTCGGATTTGTGGATCATGGGGTTTCATCCTTATGATGATGAAAATGATGCTCTAGATAGCGAAAGCTTTGAGCCTATTAGTGATTACAGCTATGGTTTGATTTTTGTTCAAAGGCTTTCTTTTTTACAAGAGGCTGCTAACAAGCTTGAGCTTCAGGGTTATTATAATGTTTATAAAGATGACTCTGATATAAATCAGATGTATAAAGTTCGCAAAGACTATTACAGGAGACTGAAGCATGGCAATGGGAAAGAAAGTAGGTCCAGCTAAAAAGAGAGTTGGTATGCGTGGCGGCAAGACTGTTGCTAAGAAAGTAATGGGCATGAGATCAGGTAAGAAAGTTAAGAATCTTAAGAAAATGAAGTCTGGTGGTCAGTGCCGTGGAATGGGTGCTGCAACTAGGGGCGGGAACTTCGAGGTCGTTTAATGGCTGTTGAAAAGTCTTTAGTCAGCAATCCGCTTGATATTGATAGCGAAGAAGCTGTCGAGGTCAGCATAGTTAACCCAGAGTCAGTTTCTATTGAAACCGAAGATGGAGGCGTTATTTTGGATTTCGATCCAAATGGCGGCTTTATGGGCGAGATGGAGCATGGCGCTAATCTAGCTGAATACATTGAGCCTCAAGTGTTAGACATGATTGGCTCAGATCTTGTTGGCATGTATAACGCTGATAAAGACAGTCGCTCTGATTGGGAAGAGTCTTACGTTAGAGGGTTGGATCTTCTAGGTCTTCGCTTTGAAGATCGTACAATGCCTTGGGCTGGAGCTTGTGGTGTTTTTCACCCAATGCTTTCTGAGGCTGTCGTTCGCTTTCAAGCGCAGACAATACAAGAGATATTCCCTGCCAGTGGACCAGCAAAGACTTCTATCGTGGGCAAGCTCACTGATAACAAGGTTAAGCAGGCTAGTCGTGTTCAAGACTATTTAAATTATTTAATGACACAGAGAATGTCTGAGTATCGGTCTGAGACCGAAAAGCTTTTATTCTCTTTGCCTATTGCAGGATCAGCTTTCAGAAAGGTTTACTTTGATCCTAATCTTAACAGACCGTGCAGCATGTTTGTTCCGGCAGAAGATTTTGTTGTTAGTTATGGCGCTTCTGATCTAAAGACTTGCGAACGTGCAACGCATGTAATGAAAAGAACCCCCAACGATATAAGGAAACTTCAGGTTTCTGGGTTCTATAGAGACATTGAGTTACCAGCTCCTACTCCAGACATTGGAGAGATCCAAGAGAAGTACAATAGATTGACTGGTGATAGTGCAAACTATGAAGTTGATCACAGACACACCCTGCTGGAGATGGTTGTTGATTATGATCTTCCCGGTTTTGAAGATGTACAGGGTGGAGAAGAGACTGGAATAGCTCTACCTTATGTAATTACTATCGATAAAGGCTCTCGAAAGATTTTATCGATCAAGCGCAACTGGAATGAAGAAGATCCGCAGAAATTAAAGGTAGAACACTTCGTTCATTATACTTATTTGCCGGGATTAGGGTTCTATGGTTTCGGTTTAGTCCACATGATAGGTGGGTTAAGCCAGTCTGCGACCTCATTACTGCGACAATTAGTGGATTCAGGTACGTTAGCTAACCTTCCGGGTGGTTTAAAGGCGCGTGGTCTTAAGATTAAGGGCGATGACACCCCAATTATGCCGGGAGAGTTCCGCGATGTGGACGTTCCGGGCGGAACCATCCGCGATAACATCAGTTTTATGCCGTATAAGGAGCCGTCTAACGTTCTTTATCAGCTTTTAGGGGACATTGTGTCGGAAGGTAGGCGATTTGCCTCTGCTGCCGACGTAAAAGCCTCTGATATGAACTCCGAAGCCCCTGTTGGCACGACATTAGCCATACTTGAGCGCGAAATGAAGGTGTTAAGCGCGGTTCAAGCGCGTGTTCACGCCGCAATGGGGGCAGAATTAAAGATATTAAGCCGATTAGTGCATGATTATGGGCCGCAACGCTACCCATATGATGATTCAGAGCAACCACTAGCGGCAGAAGACTTCGATGATCGCATAGATATCATTCCTGTTAGCGATCCGAACAGTGGAACGATGGCACAGCGCATTATGCAGTACCAAGCTGCGCTGCAACTCTCCGTCTCAGCTCCACAAATGTACGATCTACCACTACTTCATCGTCAAATGATAGAAGTTCTGGGCATAAGGGATGCAGATAACATTATCCCAACGGATAAAGACATTAAACCTACAGATCCTGTGACTGAAAACATGAACATCATTAATGGAGAACCCATTAAGGCGTTTGCTTATCAGGATCATGAAGCGCATATACAGACTCACATGTCAGCAATGGAAGATCCTAAGCTATTGAAGATACTCTCAATGGCTCCTGACGCTAAAGTGAAGCAGGCAGCAATGATGGCACATATCTCAGAGCATGTGGCCTTCTCCTATCGACAACAGATAGAAAAAGAACTTGGTGTAGAACTGCCGCCACCAGAAGAGCAATTACCAGAAGACATTGAAAGTAGGCTATCTAAGCTCGTTGCTCCTGCTGCCGCACAACTTACCGGCAAAGACAAGAGAGAGATGGAAGCCCAACGCATTCAGGAGCAGATGAAAGATCCAATCGTCCAGCTCCAACAAGCTGAATTACAACTCAAGGCCAAGCAAGCCCAAGACAAAGCTGCAACTGATATGGCTAGAATTCAAGTTGATCTTCAAAAGAGTAAAGAGAAGAACGAACTTGAAAGAGAAAAGCTTTCTCAGGAAGTCAGAGTTGAAGGGGCCAAGCTTGGTGTTCGTGTAGCTGAGGATTCATCTAGAGAGGAAATAGAAAAGTCTAGAATGAAGTCAAAGGATATGCTTGAAGGCGTTAAGGTCGGTGTTGAAATAGCGAAGGAGCTATCTGGTGAATGATGTTTTTAGTAACAATGCTTTAAAAGTTCTAAAAGATAATATCCGAGTAATGATGAATGATGTAAGTGATCATATTAGTACGGGTAGCTGCAAGAACTATGATGAATACTCTAAATGCTGCGGGATTATAGAAGGTCTTGCTATGGCTGAAAGAGAAATTCTTGATCTAAATCAAAAGATTGAGAACGCTTAATTCTCCGCATGTTGCGGTGCAAGGTGACTCTGGACACTAAATTCCAGTGCTAAGGAAATAACATGAGTGAAGCTGCTAGTGTGGAAGTTGAATCAGTTACAGCAAAGGCTGAGACAAGTGACAATAAAGATGTCGAGTCAAAGCCTAGTCAGTTACCTGAACCTTCTGGATATAAAATTTTAATAGCATTGCCTGAAGTTGATGAGAAGACTGAGGGCGGAATCATTAAGGCGCAACAAACAAGACAGCTTGAAGAAGTTGGATCTATTGTTGGCTTTGTCATGAAGCTTGGTCCAGACGCTTATCAAGATAAGGAGAAGTTTCCTAATGGTCCTTACTGTAAAGAGGGCGATTTTATTTTGATGAGATCTTATTCTGGAACTAGGTTTTCTATACATGACCGAGAGTTTAGACTTATTAATGATGACAGCGTAGAAGCTATTATTGATGATCCAAGGGGCATTAGAAAAATATGAGTGATGCAGAGCAAGTACAAGAAACTAGCAGTGAAGATAAATTTTTTGGTGTCAAGACTCAGATTGGCAAGAAGTCCGAGCCAGCTCCTCAAGAAGCAGCAAGCGATATTGAGGTTACGATTGTTGATGACACACCAACGGAAGATAAAAACAGACCTACGTTTAGTGATGACACCCCAGCCGATGATGGTATTACGGAAGAGGATCTCAAGGGCTACACTGGATCTGTTCAAAAAAGAATTAACAAGCTTCGTGCGATTAATAACGATGATCGTCGTAAGCGTGAAGATGCCGAGAAGCTTCGTGATGAAGCTGTTCGCGTTGCTCAAGAGCTTGTAGAAAAGAACAAAAACTATCAATCTATGATAGATCGTGGCGAGACGGCTTTGATTGATTCTGTCAAGCAAAAGGCAAAGCTTGATTATGAAAACGCCAAGCAGGGATATAAAACTGCATACGAAGAAGGCGATACTGATAAGATACTTGCTACTCAAGAAGCTTTAAATCTTGCTCAATATGAGTTAAAAGAGATAGAAAGAAAGGAACAAGGTAGACAATTTGCCCAACAAACTAGGCAAGCTCAGGCTCAGAATGTTGCTCAAGTCCAAGAGCAGCAACAACCTCAGCCTCTTTCTAGTAAGCAGGTTAATTGGAAAGAAAACAATCCTTGGTTCTTAGATCCTAATCATAAGGACATGACTGCCTTAGCTTATGGATTGCATGAGAAATTAATAAAGGATGAAAGATTAGACCCAGCAAGTGATGAATACTATAATAGGATAGACGCTACAATGCGTCAGAAATTTCCTGAATACTTTGGTGCAGATGAAAGCTATGGGAGCAATGTTCCATCTACACCTAGTAGGGCAAACGTGGTGGCCCCTGCCAATAGAAATAATGGCGCAAAACCACGCACAGTAGAACTAACTCCCAGCCAAGTTTCTCTCGCAAAGCGACTTGGACTCACTAACGAGCAATACGCCAGACAACTCATGAAGGGGTAATTAATGGCTAATCAGCGCACACCACGCTCTAACGAGAGCAGACAAACCGAAGCTAGAACTTCTGATAGTTGGTCTCCAGCATCAGTGTTACCTGTTCCTGCACCTAAAGACGGCTGGGCTTTTCGATGGATAAGAACCAGCGTTCTGGGACAACCTGATAATACTAATGTCTCTCAGAAAATGAGAGAAGGCTGGGTTCCTGTTAAGGCAGATGATCATCCAGAGATGCAAGTCATGTCTGATTTAAACTCGCGTTTCGTTGGTAACATCGAAGTTGGCGGACTTTTGC
>Ga0315315_10004902_pt1 | contig 12334 bp, 12 predicted proteins | sample M140m3416metaG_FD_203699 | JGI IMG/M metagenome (GOLD analysis project Ga0315315, IMG submission 203699) | Ammonia-oxidizing marine archaeal communities from Monterey Bay, California, United States - M1 40m 3416 | ecosystem: Environmental > Aquatic > Marine > Intertidal zone | place: USA...
GGCCAGGACCAGGCTCCGGGTCAGATCTTTCTTCAAGCGTAAACGACTGCCCCCATTCCTTCACAACCATCGCGCGCAATGCCGTCTCTCCTCGCTATCAGCTTATCTTCCAGCCCTCGATAGGGGACCATTTCAGTCAAATGCTAACAGGTTTTAAAAGCATGTGAATAAATGCACGGAAGAAACTTCAATTATGAGAAAGTCGATAGCCAAAACCCACACCTTCTAGTCTCGATGAGTTTTTTCCATGCGTTCGTGGCGTTCCTGCGCCTCGATACTCAAGGTAGCAATCGGACGGGCGATCAGCCGTCGAACGCCGATGGGTTCGCCCGTTTCCTCACAATAACCGTATTCACCCGTTTCGATCCGCCGCAGGGCATCTTCAATCTTGGATATCAGCTTGCGTTCGCGGTCACGGGTGCGCAGTTCAAGCGCCCGTTCACTCTCAACCGAAGCACGGTCACCGATGTCGGCTTCCTGTCCGCTCGATGTCTGCATGTTATGAAGGGTCTGTCCGGACTCGCGAAGAAGTTCACTCTTCCATTCAGTCAGACGCTGCCGGAAAAATTCCTGCATCATCGAATTCATGAACTCTTCGTCGTCTGTCGGCACATAATCTGGTGATTTCGCTTTTGACGCCATGACGATCTGTTCCCCTGCGCTTGCCCTGTTTTCGGACAAGTTATTTTGGGCGCGGAATATATGCATCAGAACGCAGTCCGGCAAGCGGGATCACGTGACGAAGTTGTGACGAAATCTCATTCTAGGAAATATTTAACTATTTAAAAATATTATCACTTCTGAGGAAACGCTGCACACCGGGTTCACAAATCAAAGACCTAAATCACTGATAACCTGGCCAACTCAACTCTTGCCCGGAGTTCAATCTCGTCAATCAGTCCGGCCAGACGCGGCTCGATACCGTCGCGACGGCTCTCATTCAGGTTCGTGACAATCGATGTGAGCGCACTGCCCGTCAGGCTAACGGTCAAAATCCCAACTCGAATTTGATCCAGACGGTCAAGAATATCTTCTGCTCGATTGATTTCCGTCTCAGCGCCTCCTTGGGAGGCGTCACCGCCGGACTGCAATGCCAGCAACGCCCCGACCGATCCGATCTGAGACGCACCCGATACTGCGGCCGGTGTCGATTGGAATGCCGAGTTCATATGTGCTGCGAAGCCTCCAGAACCCGTTGCATCAGCGCCGTCCTTGCGGCGTGCCGCAGTCGCTCTGACTGGTCCTGTACCGTTAATTTTCATCGGTATGCGGTTCCACTGTGGTGCCAGTTTTTTCCAACAGCCAGAGAGTGACCAAACGCGGTTAACAGCGCGTTAAGAGACCGGGATGAGAGGGAAATTCTTGCCTGCACAGGCACCTGTCTTGGCGGGGCGCATATCAACGCCACGCAGGATGAACGAAATTTGACCATATATAACAATGGTTTGTGCGTTTTTCGAAACTGGCACGCTTCTCGCTGTCACACAGCCGGGGCAAAACCTCATTCACGCACCAACTGGTTTCAACATGTATCCCAAATCCACGATAACCTGCCGCCCCCGTTTCCTCCGTACAGTCAATCGAACTAGGTCCTCCGCAGCATCAAGTTCGATGGTCACCCCCATGCGCTCCGCCGCCAAGTGGGTGAAATAGCCATGTGCGGTTTTCGGGTCGAGGTCTTCACTTCCAAGCGGGCCGGACAGTGCCGTCCGCAAATGCGCATCGATCCGGGGCCCTTCACCCGCCGCTGAAATCTCGACATTCATGTCCGGATCGATCATCACCCGCAACTCAACACCACGCGGGAGGCATTCTCCAACCAGCAATGCGATGTTGAGCAGGATTTTGACTGCGCCTTGCCCTGGCAGGGATCCGATAGTCCGGTCTTCGACCACAACGGTCGTCCGCTGATTGGCGCAGACCGGTTCGATCAGACGCAATCCGACCCCAAGTGGAATATTCGCTCCTGAACCGGCATTGCCTTAGGCGATCCGGAAGAATTGCAGTTTTTCTGATGCGGTTTTCGCGCTTGTCGCGATCAGTTGCATGCTTTCGCCATCGGGATCCTCGCCAAATTCGGTCAGCAATTCGGTACCGTTGTTGACGGCGCCCACCGGGCTGATCAGGTCATGACACAACCGCGAGGCCAGAAGCTCTGCGACACGCAATTCGATTGTCGGCTCCATGATTTTCCTCTTGCTCCATGACTGATCCGCAGTTGACCCGAACACTGCGGCGCAATCTAATGCGATTCGCACCGTCGCTTCCAAATCAGCCCTATTTCAGCCTTTCCACGTCGCGCCGGGCGCGGCACGGTGTCATCCCACTGGAGTTTGTATCCGACGATGAACGCGAAAACCCCCAAAGAATTTCATCATCCGGGCGAAGGCCGCCGGCGTGCTGTTCCGCACCCGAAGGATCGCCAGGTTGATACAGTGGCCGTAGAGGAAATTCAGAACTTGCTCGGCGATGTATCCTTGTCCCGGGGTCTGTTGATCGAGCATCTGCATGCGATACAGGACCACTATCATGGCCTGGCACCACGGCATTTGGTCGCCCTGGCTGAACTGATGCGACTGTCACTCGTTGAAGTCTACGAAGTCGCAACCTTCTACGCGCATTTCGATGTCGCCACCGATGACGATGGCAGCATGCCCGCAATCACGGTCCGTGTCTGTGACAGCCTGTCCTGCGAAATGGCTGGGGCCGCTTCGCTTCAAGCCGCGCTGTCAAAGAACAATGCACAACAGGTGCGTGTCCTGCGCGCGCCGTGCATGGGTCGGTGCGATCATGCCCCGGTTGCGGAGGTCGGTCACAACCACATCGATCACGCGACGGTTGAAACCGTGAATGCGGCGATTGCAGATGGGGCCATTGAGACGATATTGCCACCCTATCCGATTCTGGAAAACACCCGCCAGGACGGTGCCTATTCGATCTTCCGCGCCTGCGTGAACGAGAGCCGAAGCTACGAGAGTGTGCGCAACACTATCGAAAAATCGGATTTGCGCGGAATGGGCGGCGCGGGGTTTCCGGTGGCACGGAAATGGGATTTCGTTACTGCTGAAGACGGCCCCCGCACGGTTGTCATCAACGCCGATGAAGGTGAACCGGGAACCTTCAAGGATCGTTGGTTTCTCGAACGCGCAACCCATGGCGTCCTGGAGGGCGCACTGATCGCGGCCTGGGCCGTGGATGCCGAAGAGCTCTGGATCTATCTGCGCGACGAGTACCCGGCCGCACGGGAAATTCTTCACCGGGAAATTGCCTCTATCGAGGCAGCCGGCGTGATTGGGCCAGGCTTCATCAAGCTTCGGCGCGGCGCCGGGGCCTATATCTGCGGCGAGGAAAGCGCACTCATCGAATCCCTCGAAGGCAAACGCGGTCTGCCCCGACACCGGCCCCCTTTCGTGGCCCAGAACGGTGTGTTTGGTCGCCCAACACTAGTCCACAATGTCGAAACGGTATTCTGGATTCGCGAAGTTCTGGAATCCGGTGCGGACTGGTACCGGGATCAGGGCGTGCACGGATACACCGGTGCCCGCGCCTTCTCCGTTTCAGGGCGGGTTAATGCTCCGGGCGTAAAAATTGCAGCCAATGGCATCACGCTCAACGAACTGATCGAGCAGTATTGCGGCGGGATGCCGGAAGGGCACAGCTTGCAGGCTTATCTGCCAGGCGGTGCGTCAGGCGGTATTTTGCCCGCCTCCATGGCCGATCTTCCGCTCGCATTCGGTTCGCTGGAAGAACATGGCTGTTTTGTGGGATCGGGTGCGATCGTGGTGCTGTCTCAGGAAGACAGCCTGCGCGATGCGGCCATCAACCTGATGAAGTTCTTTGAGGACGAGAGCTGCGGTCAGTGCACGCCGTGTCGCGTGGGCACGGAGAAGGCCGTCAAGTTGATGCATGCCGACAATTGGGACGCCGGACTTCTGGAAGAACTTTCCGCCGCAATGCGCGACGCCTCGATCTGCGGACTGGGTCAGGCGGCCCCAAATCCGATGGAAAGCGTTCTACGCCACTTTCCGGACGCCGCGCGCCGTTAGGATATTGCGTTTTGCGGCACTGACGCCGCATTGACGTTTCTGGCCTGAGGAAGCCACACACGAACTCGGGTTCCCTCTCCCAACGTACTTTCCACATCGATTTCACCGCCATGCGCGGCGACAATCCGTCGACATATCCAGAGCCCCAGACCGGCACCACCATGGCTGCTGGCAAAACTGCCCTTCGACAGGATTTTTCTGACATCCGTGTTTGGCAAGGAGCCCTTTTACGAAAAGTTCGGGTTTCTCGAGCAAACCAATGCCATGGGATGCTATTCCGGTGACGCTCTCAAAAGCGCGGTAAAAAGGGGTGTTTTGCGGCACGTCAGCGAATAAACTCACGCGCAATTCATTTCATACAGGGACAGGGCGAGGTTAAACCTCTCCCTGTCCTGCTTTCCAAACTCCGGAGCTTCCAGTAAATGTTTTTCTTTCCCTTCACTAAATGGATGTCTGCGGCGGTCTTCGTTGCGGCACTGGTATTGACCATGACCGAGAATTCCGACGCACAAGAAACGATCACGACCTCCAGCGGATTGCAGTATATCGAGCATGAAGTCGGTTCCGGCGACATCGCCAAAGCGGGCGACACTGTCGATGTCCACTACACAGGCTGGCTCTACAATGACGGTGAAAAGGGCACCAAGTTTGATAGCTCCGTCGATCGCGGCCAGACTTTCTCCTTCCCGCTTGGCGCAGGTCGCGTCATCAAGGGCTGGGACGAAGGTGTTGCCGGCATGCAGCCGGGCGGCAAACGCACCCTGATCCTCAAGCCCGATCTGGGCTATGGCGTCAGCGGCGCCGGCGGCGTGATTCCCCCGAACGCGACCCTGATGTTCGACGTGGAACTGATCGCGATCCGGTAACGCCTCTGGACAGGAGTGGCGTGCACACGGCACGCTATCCCGGTCATGCGCGAACGTATCTCCTTCACCCTTGACGGCCGCGCCGTCGAAGCCATGCTCGATGAAACCATCTGGCAGGTTGCCGCGCGTGAAGGCGTGGACATTCCGCATCTTTGCTATACGCCCGAGCCGGGCTATCGGCCCGATGGCAACTGCCGTGCCTGCATGGTGCAGGTTGAGGGCGAACGCGTTCTCGCGGCATCCTGCCTGCGCCGGCCCATGGATGGCATGGTGGTCGACACTCAGACCGAGCGGGCAACCAAAGCCCGGAACATGGTCATGGAACTGCTGGTCGCCGACCAGCCTGATCGTGCCACGGCCCATGATGCAGATTCGAAATTCTGGCAATGGGCCGACCACACCGGCATGACTGAAAGCCGATTTCCGGCGCGTAATTCACCAGCTGCAGACACGAGCCATTCGGCCATGGCCGTCAATCTTGACGCCTGCATCCATTGCAATCTGTGCGTCCGCGCCTGCCGCGAGGTCCAGAGCAACGATGTCATTGGAATGGCTGCCCGGGGAGCAGAATCCAAAATCGTTTTCGATTTCGATGACCCGATGGGACAATCCACCTGCGTGGCCTGTGGCGAATGTGTGCAGGCCTGCCCCACCGGCGCATTGTTGCCGGCCACCATGATCGACGAATCCGGTGTCGGCGTCGGCGCCGCGGACCGCACCGTCGACAGCGTCTGTCCGTTCTGCGGCGTTGGCTGCCAGGTCACCTACCATCTGAAAGATGACAGGATCATCAAAGTCGATGGCCGTGATGGACCAGCCAACGAACAGCGGCTCTGCGTCAAGGGGCGTTTCGGCCTGGACTATGTGCACCACGCCCATCGCCTGACCGTACCGCTGATCCGCAAGGAAGGCGTCGGCAAACGCTGGGATGACGAGATTGATCCCGCCGACCCCTCGACCCATTTTCGGGAAGCGAGCTGGGAGGAAGCACTGGAACTGGCAGCGCGAGGACTGGCAGACACCCTCGATAATCATGGCAGCGACGCCATTGCCGGATTTGGCTCGGCGAAAGGCTCCAATGAAGAAGCCTATCTGTTCCAGAAACTGATCCGGACGGCTTTTCGGACAAACAATGTCGATCACTGCACGCGGCTGTGTCACGCGAGCTCGGTCGCCGCACTGATGGAAACCATTGGATCCGGCGCAGTCACGGCCCCCTTCACCGCCGCCGAGGACAGCGACTGCATCATCGTCATCGGCGCACGACCAACCGAAAACCACCCCGTCGCAGCAACATTTCTGAAGGCCGCCGCCAAACGCGGTGCCAAGCTGATCCTGATGGATCCGCGCGGCTATGCCCTGACCCGCCACGCGGACCACTTTCTACAGTTCAAGCCGGGCACCGATGTCGCGCTGCTGAACGCCATGATGCACACGATCGTCGAAGAAGGTCTGGTCGATGACCATTACATCACCGGCTACACCGAGGGTTACGAAGCTCTGCGGGACTCTCTGACGGACTTCACACCGGAGAAGATGGCGGAAATTTGCAACATCGATGCCGAGACGATCCGCAGTGTGGCCCGCATCTATGCCACCTCGGAGCGGTCCATCATCTTCTGGGGCATGGGCATTTCCCAGAGCGTGCACGGCACCGACAATGCCCGTTGTCTGATCTCGCTGGCACTGATGACCGGACAGGTGGGACGTTCGGGCACAGGTCTGCACCCGCTGCGGGGACAGAACAATGTGCAGGGCGCTTCGGATGCGGGGCTGATCCCGATGGTCTTTCCGGACTATCAGAGCGTGGCCGACTCGGCAGCCCGTACACGCTTCGAAAAACTATGGAATATCAAAGACTTGAATCCAAATCCGGGCCTGACCGTCGTCGAGATAATGGACGCTGCCCGCGAGGGTGACATCCGCGCCATGTATGTGATGGGCGAAAACCCGGCCATGTCGGACCCGGACCAGCATCACGCCCGGCAGGGTCTTGCCGCGCTGGATCATCTGGTGGTGCAGGAAATCTTCCTCACCGAAACCGCCTTCCACGCCGATGTCATCCTGCCGGCTTCAGCCTGGCCGGAGAAAACCGGCACGGTGACCAACACCAACCGGCAGGTGCAGATGGGCCGCCCCGCCTTCGATCCACCGGGCGAAGCCCGCGCCGACTGGGCGATCATCCAGGACCTCGCCAACGGCCTCGGTCTCGGCTGGAGTTACGCTGGGCCCCACGAAGTCTATGAGGAACTGCGTCAGGCCATGAACTCCATCGGCGGCATTTCCTGGGACCGCCTCGAGCGCGAGGATGCGGTCACCTATCCCTGCGATGATGACGGCCCGGGCTCGGAGATCATGTTCGCCTCGGGCTTCCCCACCCAAACCGGTCGCGGCAAATTCGTCGCCACCGAACTGGTCGCCCCGGACGAACTGCCCGATGACGCCTATCCGATGGTACTCTCCACCGGGCGCATGCTCGAACACTGGCATACCGGCGCGATCACCCGACGCGCCACCGTGCTCGACGCCCTTGAGCCGGAAGCCGTCGCCTCCCTGCATCCGCGCGAGATGAAGCGCCTTGAGATCTGGCCAGGTGACCCGATTCAGGTCAGCACCCGTCGCGGCACCATCGAGATCACCGCGCGCGCCGACCGGGACGTGCCCGAGGGCATGGTCTTCATTCCGTTCTGCTTCGCCGAAGCCGCGGCCAATCTGCTGACCAATCCGCAGCTGGACCCGTTCGGCAAAATCCCCGAATTCAAGTTTTGCGCCGCCAAAGTGGAACGCGCAGAACGCCGGGCGGCGGAGTAGCGCCACACGCTTCCAACCTCCGTCAGACCAGCAAAAAAAGTGTGGGCATGACGCTCTTTTTTGCGGAAGGTGAATTGACAGCCTCCCAGCGTCACCGGACACTTCTGTTAAGATCAACAGAGGACACCGACATGGACACGCCCAAAATCTCGACGGCCGATATGGAAGCCCGACACGTCGTCCGCTTTGCCGACTGCAACGGCTCCGACCTTGCCTATCTCGACCAGCGCCTGCCCGGGCATGAGCGCGAGATCGTCAATGTGATCGGCATGAACGTCACCGAGAACACGGACGACCCGATGCTGGAGCCCAAGCTCGGCAGCGCCCAAGGATTTTCGCTGGTCTACAACAAGGCCCATCCCGGCAGCGGCTCCGGCCCGGCCTTCCATGTCCACCAGACCGAAGAAGTCTTCGTGCCCATGAAAGGCACCTGGGAGGTTTTCTGGCTGGAGGGTGAAAAAGAACGCGCCATCGCGCTCGAACCCCTCGACGTGGTCAATGTCCCCACCGGAATCTATCGCGGCTTCCGCTGTATCTCCGGCGAGCCCAATGCGCTCATGCTCGCAATTGTGGGCGGACCGGATGCCGGTAAGGTCTCCTGGCACCCCAGCGTCATCGACGCCGCGCGGAACACCGGCCTGAAAGTGGATGACGAGGGCAATCTGAAGGACGTTGCTGCGGAATAGTACACTCCCGCCTCAACCGGCTCGCACTGCGCGCCACCCTCTCCTCCCCGTGGGAGGTGAGGGTCGGGGTGAGTTCAGATATCCCAAAAAGAAAAAGGGCCGGCGCGTTACCACACCGGACCCCCCAAATTTAAGACAGAGCATTTTCTACGGGGTAGGTTTTCTTGTCCCCCCTTTATCCCGCCGGACCGCGCAAGCGCCGTCCAAACTTTGCTCCACTCTCCTCCCCTCCCTCGGGCCGTTTGGCGCACCGTCGATTTGTTACCGACTTGTGCGCGACACCCTGTTTTGATGACTGGGTGCCTATATACGTCGCGGATTTAAGTGACTCTGGAGACAAGAGTCAATTCAGATCGTGTCCGGTTTGGAACCGTTCAAATCCGCCACAATTCGCGTGGCCACCTCCAGGTCCTCTGGACGATTGATGTTGAAAAACGGGTCGACAACCGGGGCGGGAAAATCGACTGTGATCAACCCGTAACCTGCCGTCCAGCGATCGACCTTGCGGATGTCCTCATGGATCAGCGCATGACGCAGTTCGGCGCGCAGGCGCACCGGCCAAAGCCCGAAAACCGGGTGGGTACGCCCGTTGGATTCGGCACAGGCCATATCTGCATCGGCGGCATCAACTGCCGCCGCAAGCTGCACCACAAGGTCAGTGGGAAAGAAAGGTGCATCGGTTGCACAGGTAACGATCCACGGAGATTCGGGCGCATTTTCTGCTGCCCAGTCCATCCCGGCCAGAACCCCGGCAAGTGGCCCGACAAACCCCTCGACCGTATCACCGGCCACCGGCAGACGGAACGAATCGAACCGGGCGGGATCGCCATTGGCATTGATGACGATCTGGGAGACCTGAGGCGTGAGCTGTTCAACGGCATGGGCCAGCAAGGGCCGGCCCGCGAGATTCTGCAGCGCCTTGTCACCCCCACCCAGCCGACGCGCCTGCCCGCCTGCGAGGATGACGCCGAGAACAGAACTGTGTGTATCCAATGCCAAGAACTGCCTCAAAAAAAGTGCCGTGAAATGAATAGCCCGAAACTCAGGGAGTTACACGAGGCCCCACCCTGCTAGTCCGCTCCAACCTTCCGGAACGCGGCCCAGCCCACAAAGAACACGGTCCCGAACAACACGGGGAAACCGACGAAGCTCTGATAGCCAATGCCAAACAGCATGGAGATCACGGCACTCACCATCGCATGTTCCGGCTCTGCCCTCAGAAACCCCGCCACCGGTACGCCGAGCCACACAATGGCGAGCGACCGGGACACGAACGAGAACGCGCGACTCGCAAATTCCTCATAGGTGTCGAAGGACAAACTGCCGCGACGCCGGAGCCAAAATGCCAAGGCAGCTCCAAACAACACAACGTTCGAACCCAGCAGTACGATGGAAATCCAGACAAACCTGCTGGCCTCCATCGGTACATTGGCGATTTCGATAACAGATTTGTTCCAGTTCCCGGCGACGACGAGAGCCAGAATGATCACGGTCGGCCCAAGAACAGCCCCGATAAACCGTGCCCAGAACAGAGGCTGCGGACCCACGGGCATATCCCTTCGCGCACGCTGCGCCTGCGCAAGGGATTGTTGTTCAGTCATGTTTCTTCCATCCCTTTGACACTGGAAGCATTTGGCTGCGCATCGAACACAATCCGTTCCTGCCCGGCCAGTGCCAAGAACCGCTGCCCGCGCGCGCGGCCGATCAATGTGAGATTTGCTTCGCGGGCCAGTTCCACACCCCAGGCGGTGAAGCCGGAGCGGGACACAAGTATGGGAATGCCCATATGGACAGTTTTGATGACCATCTCCGAAGTCAGACGGCCGGTGGTGTAGAACACCTTGTCGGCCGCCGCGATCCCGTTCAGGCGCATATAGCCAGCGATCTTGTCGACCGCGTTGTGGCGTCCGACATCTTCCATATAGATCAGTGGCTGATCTCCCTGACACAGGACGCAGCCATGGATCGCGCCGGCTGTGAGATACAGGCTTGGCATGGTGTTGATCGCCTTGGTCAGCGTATAGAGCGATGACGTGTGAAGCCGGGCTTCGGGGTTGAGCTGAACCCCTTCAAAACTTTCCATCAGATCGCCGAAGACCGTGCCCTGCGCACAACCGCTTGTCAGGGTCTTCTTCTTCAGGCGCTCTTCGTAATCCGTTGTGCGATTAGTACGCACCACCACCACATCCAGATCGTCGTCATGGTCGATCTCCGTGATCTTGTCTTCGGGCAACAGCATGTTCTGGTTCGCCAGATAGCCAACAGCGAGATAATCCGGGTAATCCCCGATCGTCATCATGGTGACGATCTCCTGCCCATTCAGAAACAGGGTCAGTGGCCGTTCCACCACAACGCGGGATTCGACCGCGTTGCCGTCCTGATCGATACCCGAAACAGGCTGGGTCAGACGGGGGTCGTCGGGATGAGGTGCGAGCGAATCCATATTCAGAACCTAGAACATGTGGGAAGAGGTGGAAACTGGACAGCGTGTGTCAGGTGACTACATTGCATTTCGTCACGGATTGAGTGATTTAAACGCAAAATCCACCCCATTTCAGTTCGACAACCATCGCCATGAACACCATTTTGAATGCCTTTGCCGAAGCTGGCGTATTGCTCGCCAGTTTTGATGCGGATTTTCTGGCGATCGTCGGTTTGTCCCTGCGGGTTAGCCTGAGCGCGGTTCTGATTGCCTGTCTGATCGGATTTCCGCTGGGTGCTGCGGTTGCCCTGTTTCGTTTTCCCGGCCGTGGCGCTGTTGCACTGATGCTGAACACCTTCATGGGGCTGCCTCCAGTGGTTGTCGGTCTGATCGTGTTCCTGATCCTGTCACGCAGCGGCCCACTCGGCTTACTCGGACTGCTGTTCACACCAACGGCCATGATCATTGCGCAAGCCATTCTGGTCACCCCCATCATTGCAGCCCTGACGCGCCAGATCATCGAGGATTTGTGGGGGGAATACAGTGAGCATCTACAATCACTCAACGCCGGGCCGCTCGATACATTGGGCACCCTGATCTACGACGCCCGTTTCTCCCTCAGCACAGCCGTGCTTGCAGGGTTCGGGCGAGCGATTGCCGAAGTTGGCGCGGTGATGATCGTCGGTGGGAATATCGATCATGCCACCCGGGTGATGACAACGGCCATTGCGCTGGAGACGAGCAAGGGAAATCTCGCCACGGCGCTGGGACTGGGCATCGTGTTGCTGGTGATTGCGCTGGCGGTGAATGCCAGTGTCCAGATCATCAATGCGATGGGTGCGCGAAAGGACGCCATTGCATGAGCGCGCCCCAATCCATCCTGCCCCTCGAGGTGCGACAACTGGTGTACGAGGCCGGGGGAACCCGTCTGCTGCACGATATCAACCTGACACTGAACCATACGCAGCGGACCGTCATTCTGGGACCGAACGGCGCCGGGAAAAGCCTGCTGCTTCGCCTGTGCCATGGCTTGCTGAAACCCACATCCGGCGAAATCGTCTGGCGCGGCGCCGGTACAAGGGATCAACCCATCCGCCATCAGGCGATGGTGTTCCAGCGTCCGGTGATGCTGCGCCGCTCGGCACATGCAAACATTACCCATGCGCTGAAGCTTCGCGATGTCAGCCGGTCCGAGCGCCCCGAACGTGCGAACGCGGCGCTAGCGCTGGCCGGACTTTCCGACCTGGCGGACCGCCCGGCCCGGTTGATGTCAGGCGGCGAACAGCAACGCCTGGCTCTGGCTCGGGCCTGGGTCACCGAGCCGGACGTATTATTCCTGGATGAGCCCACCGCCAGCCTGGATCCCGCCGCGACTCGTGCCGTGGAAACCCTGATCGAGGGGTTCCATGCGGCCGGTACAAAAATCATCATGGCCACCCATAACCTGGGACAGGCCCGCCGACTGGCCGACGAAATTGTATTCCTCAACAAGGGTCGTCTGCT
>Ga0315315_10004903_pt1 | contig 12334 bp, 9 predicted proteins | sample M140m3416metaG_FD_203699 | JGI IMG/M metagenome (GOLD analysis project Ga0315315, IMG submission 203699) | Ammonia-oxidizing marine archaeal communities from Monterey Bay, California, United States - M1 40m 3416 | ecosystem: Environmental > Aquatic > Marine > Intertidal zone | place: USA...
GAATTCCAAAATCCTTTAAAGTTAGAATAATTACTTCTTCCAAAAATCTAAGATATTTATGAATATCAGTAAAAAAATTATCCAAATCAAGAATTGGGTATCCAACTATTTGACCAGGGCCATGATAAGTAATATCACCTCCTCTATTAATTTTATAAAATTTAGCTTTTTTTATTAAAAGATCTTTTTTACTTATCAATAAATTTGAAAAGTCTCCACTTTTTCCAAGTGTATACACATGAGGATGTTCAACAAAAAGTAAATAATTTGAAGTTATAATATTAGTTGAATTTCTTCTATTTGAAATTTTATCATCAACAATACTTTTAAATAATTTTTCCTGAAAGTCCCAACATTCCTTATAATCAGTCGTTCCTAAATCCATCAACTTAATTTGCTTATTACTCATATTATTATTTTGGAATATCTAGAATTATTAAGTTGGTTATCACTATAGTAGACCAAACCAACAATGTTAGTATTAAAAGAATTAATATAGCTCTGATTCCTATATCATAAACTACTAATGTTGGAAATAAAATAGATGTAAAAAACCTAATTAAACTCATATTATTTTCAAATATAGAGAATATCAGTTGATTGAATTATTTCACTTTTAATTTTTTATTATTGAAAACCTTATTTATTACGATTATATTTGTATAAATAATGAAAATCAAAATGAACGAACTTTCAGAACAAGAATTAGTAAGAAGAGAAAAATTAGAAAAACTTATTAATTTAGGTATTAATCCCTATCCTGCAGCATCATTTACAACAAATAGTTCAAGTAAAGAAATTATAAATAATTTTAAAGAAAATAAGTCTGTTGTAATTGCTGGTAGACTGATGTCAAGAAGAATACAAGGAAAAGCAAGTTTCGCTGAACTTCAGGACAACGATGGTAGAGTTCAGGTTTATTTTAATAGAGATGAAATTTGTTCAGAGGAAGATAAAACTCTTTACAATGAGGTATACAAGAAACTTCTTGATATCGGAGATATTATTGGTGTTGAAGGGACTCTTTTTAATACACAGGTAGGAGAAAAGACTGTATTAGTTAAAAATTTTACACTATTAAGTAAATCATTAAAACCTCTTCCTTTACCAAAAAAAGATAATGAAGGAAATATTTATGATGAGTTTAATGACCCTGAGTTAAGGTATAGACAGAGATATGTAGATTTAATTGTAAATCCAAAAGTAAAAGAAACTTTTTTAAAAAGAACGAAAATAACAAATACAATTAGAGATTTTTTAAATAAAAAGAGCTATCTAGAAGTAGAAACCCCTATACTACAACCAATACCTGGCGGTGCTGCCGCTAGACCATTTCTTACGCATCATAATGCCCTTAACATACCTCTTTATCTTAGAATTTCTAATGAACTTTACCTTAAAAGATTAATTGTTGCAGGATTTGATGGTGTTTATGAATTTGCTAGAGATTTTAGAAATGAAGGAATGGATAGGACTCATAATCCAGAGTTTACAATTATGGAATTATATGTGGCGTATAAAGATTATTTCTGGATGATGGAGACTACCGAAAAGTTGCTTGAGAATGTTGCTTTAGAGTCTAATGGCAAATCAAAACTTACAGTAGGTGAAAATCAAATTGAATTTAAGGCACCATATCCAAGAGTGCCAATATTTACTGCTATAAAAGATCATACTGGATTAGATGTTTCAAATATGAATGAAAGTGAATTAAGAGAAACTGCAAAGAGTCTTGGTATTGAAGTTGACCAAACTATGGGTGTAGGAAAATTAATTGATGAGATTTTTGGAGAAAAATGTGAAAAAAAATACATACAACCAACATTTATAACAGATTATCCAAAAGAAATGAGTCCATTAACAAAAACACATAGATCAAACTCAAATTTAACTGAGAGGTTTGAGTTAATAATTAATGGAAAAGAAATAGCTAATGCTTACAGTGAATTAAATGATCCCATTGATCAAAGATTAAGATTTGAAGATCAATTGGAGCTTTCAAAAAAAGGAGATGATGAAGCCACTGAGTTTATAGACAATGATTTTTTACGAGCATTAGAATATGGAATGCCACCAACATCAGGTATTGGTATTGGAATTGATAGGCTAGTAATGCTAATGACTAATAACAATTCAATACAAGAAGTATTATTTTTTCCGCAAATGAGACCAGAAAAAAAGAAGTTAGAATTAAATGAAAATGAAAAAATAATATTTGACTTTCTAAAATTAAGCAATAAAATTGAACTTAATTTATTAAAAAGTAAATGTGGGCTAAGCAATAAAGCTTGGGATAAAGGAATTAAATTTTTAACCAAAAGTAATTTAGCATCGGTGACTAAAAATGAAGAAGGATTATTTGTAGAATTAAAAAATTAAAAAATTATTTAATTTTATGTTTAATTTTTTTAAAATTTTCTAAGTCTTCAGTAGATAGCAATCTTAAAAACATTTCATAAAATTGTTCATCAAGAATATCTTGAGAAGGGAAGGATCCTTTTTTAGCAACATGAGCAGCTTTTTTAGTTGTAGAATATATTAGTCTTGAAACAATAGTCATTTTTGATTCATCAAAACCAATTTCTTGAAATAGATCATAGTTTATTCTTTTAACATCGTCAATTGAACTATAGTTTGACTGAGAATTAACATTTAGGTTAAAAACTAGTGTAAGTAAAATTGTAAAAATTGATCTTTTCATGTTTATTTTTTTTTAAATGTAAAAAATATAATCTAATTATAATAGTTTATGAGCAATCTTTTCAACTACTTTAATTGTATTATCTAAATCTTCGTATGACAATGCATCACTTATAAACCATGACTCATAAGAACTTGGTGCTATATAAACACCATTTTTTAAAAGCTCGTGAAAAAAGACTGGAAATACTTTATTATCTCCATATTTTGCTGAATGAAAATCAGTTACCTTATATTCAGAAAAATGAATTGAAAACATAGAACCGACTCTATTTGTAGTAAATTTTATTTTATATTTTTTCAAAACGTTTGAAATACCTAAATCCAAATATTTTGTCTTTTCTGCAAGCCTTTCAAATAAATTGTTATCCTCATATATAGTTTTTAGAATTGAATATCCAGCAGCCATCGCAAGTGGGTTTCCACTTAAAGTACCCGCTTGATATACAGGACCATTTGGAGATAGATAAGACATTATTTTAGTTGTAGAAGCAAATGCTCCAACAGGAAGTCCACCACCAATAATTTTTCCAAAACATACTATATCCGCATTAACATCATACAGCTCTTGAGCTCCGCCTTTAGATAATCTAAAACCAGTCATAACTTCATCAAATATTAAAAGAATATTATTACTTGAACATAATGATCTTAAATTTTCAAGAAACTTTTTTTTAGGTGGTATACATCCCATATTTCCAGCAACGGGTTCTATAATTATACAGGCAATCTCATCTTTATTTGAGTCAATTATTTTCTTTACACTTGCAATATTATTGAAACTTGCAATTAATGTATCCTTTGCTGTACCTTTAGTTACTCCAGGGCTGTTAGGTTCTCCATATGTAACACTTCCACTTCCAGCTTGAATTAAAAAAGCATCACTATGTCCATGATAACATCCAGAAAATTTGATTATTTTTTCTTTTTTTGTATAACCCCTAGCTAATCTAATAGCACTCATACAAGCCTCAGTTCCAGAATTAACAAATCTAATTTGCTCAATATTAGGCACCATATTTATTGCTAATTGAGCTATTTTATTTTCAATTTCTGTTGGTGCTCCAAAAGATGTTCCATTTTTAGTCTTACTAATTATAGCATTTATAACTGGTTTATAAGCATGACCATAAATCATAGGTCCCCATGAATTTATATATTCAATATACTTGTTATTGTCTTCATCAAATAAATATGCTCCACTAGCTTTCTTAATAAAAATAGGACAGCCTCCAACAGCTTTAAATGCTCTAACAGGTGAATTCACTCCTCCTGGAATTATATTTTTAGCTTTTTTAAATAAAGCACTACTTCTTTTGTAAATCATTTTTTTATAACTAAATATTGGCCTAAAATTAAAACTTTACTATTCAACTTATTGATTTTCATTAACTTTTCAACAGGAATTTTATATTTTTGGGAAATGGAATATAAAGTATCACCCTTTACTATTTTGTGTTTTCCAGCATTTGATCTTTTCTTATTTTTCTTATTTAAAACAAGATTATCAAATTCATAAAGCTTATATCTTTCAATTAAGCTAATAAGTTTTGAAGGGTACTTTTTATCAGTTGCATAACCAGCTTTCTTTAGTCCAATTGCCCAACCTTTATAATCATCTATTGACAAGCTAAATAGATTAGAATACCTTGATCTGGATGAAAGAAAAATGGAATGATCTCTATAAGAATACTCAGGAGCACTATATTTTCTAAAACATTCTTGCTTCTCATCATCATCATGATAAATAACAGGACCTTTCCAATCATGACATTTTATTCCAAAATGATTATTGGCATTAACAGCTAATCTTCCTTTTCCAGAACCTGACTCTAATATACCTTGCGCAATTGTAATGCTAGCAGGGATTTTATATAATTTCATCTCATCCATAGCTACTTGACTAAAATAATCAATATAATCATAGACGTTAGATATATTAGGAGACTGTTTATCTACTGTAATTACTTTATTATTTTTTTCTTTTTTAGATTTTCTTTTATTTAAAACGCTAGTTTCATTATTATCATTAGAATTAATTGTTACTTTTTTTACACCACATCCAAAGAAAAAAATTGAAAAAAGAAATATTGAGATAAAACGAGCCATTAATAATTGATAGTGTTTAACTTATTCATTAATAAAAATCTATTCATTGGTTCTACTCCTTGTAAACCTCCAGTATGAATCACTAATACTTTTGATTTAGGTTTAAAGTAATTATTTTTCATCTTATTAACTACTCCATAAAATAATTTAGAAGTATATATAGGGTCTAACTTTATATTATGAAATTTATAAAATTCATTCATAAAATTAACTAACTCATTATTAATTTTTGCATATCCATTAAAAGAAAACTTATCTGTCAATTTCCAATTATTTTTATTTACAAATTTACTAATATCATTTAATAAAAACTGCTTGCTTATAGAAGAAAATCCAATAATTTGTTGATTCATACCAGAACTATTTATAATACCAGAAAAAGTTCCACCTGTGCCAACCGCACAACAGATATAATCAAAATTTTTATCTTTAGCAGTCAAAATTTCCTCACATCCTTTAACGCCTAGTAAATTAGAACCTCCTTCAGGAAGAATATAATAATTTGGGTATTTATTTTTAATTTGCATTGTAAATGAAATAGTATTTCTTTTTTTATATATTTCACGTGTTATAAATTCAAAATTCATACCACATTCCCTTGCATATTTTAAAGTTGGATTAGTCGTAAATTTATTAGATATTTCCTCACCTCTTATTAATCCAATAGTTTTTAAATTATTTACCTTTCCTGCATAAGCAAGTGCAGCTATATGATTTGAATAAGCTCCTCCAAATGAAATTAAACCTTCGTAATTTTTATTCTTTGCATGTAATATATTATACTTAAGCTTACGATATTTGTTTCCGGAAATTATTTTATGTAATTCATCTTCTCTTTTAACAAATATTTGAACATCATTTACATTTGGAAAATTAAGCAAGGTATTAACACTATTTTTTAACAAAACTTTCATCAATTCAAAGGTAATTGAAATTGCTTTATATTTGTGAAAGATTTCAGTTAATCATGGATACAAAGGATTATTACATAACTAAAGAGGGCTACAAATGTTTTACTGAAAAATATCATTTAAAAAGGGGTTATTGTTGTCAAAGTAACTGTAAACATTGTCCATATAATTTTAATGTAAAAACGAATTAATTTTATGACTTTTAAAGAACAAATAAAAGAGGGTATTCCGTTAAATATTCCAAAAATAAAAACTTTAAATGATGATATTAATCATGCTCCAATAAGAGAAAAAATATTATCTAACTCAGAAAAAAAACTAGCAATTAAGAATGCTTTAAGATATTTTAATAAAAAACATCATAATATTTTATCAAAAGAATTTTTAAATGAATTGAATAAATTTGGAAGAATTTACATGTACAGATTTAAACCTGATTATAAAATGCATGCAAGATCTATTGAAAAATATCCGTGTAAATCTAAAAAAGCTGCAGCTATAATGCTAATGATTCAAAACAATTTAGATCCAAAAGTTGCTCAACATCCAGATGAATTAATAACCTATGGTGGAAATGGTTCAGTTTTTCAGAACTGGGCTCAATATAGGTTGTGTATGAAGTATCTTTCCGAAATGAATGAAAATCAAACTCTTGTAATAAATTCTGGACATCCCCTAGGTTTATTTCCGTCTAACAAAAATGCTCCGATGGTTGTAGTGTCAAATGGTATGGTTATTCCAAATTATTCTTCAAAGTTTGATTTTGAAAAATTCAATGCTCTTGGGGTTACTCAATTTGGGCAAATGACGGCAGGTAGCTATATGTATATTGGACCACAAGGAATTGTTCATGGTACAACAATTACAATATTAAATGGCTTTAGAAAAATCAATAAGAGTCCTAGAGGTGCAATTTTTTTAACATCTGGTTTAGGAGGAATGAGTGGTGCTCAACCAAAAGCTGGAAAAATTGCTAAATGTATAACAGTTTGTGCTGAGGTAAATCCTAAAGTTATAAAAACAAGACATTCTCAAGGCTGGGTTGATGAAATTTTTGATGATATTAATAAATTAATTGAGAGAGTTGAAAAAGCTAAAAAAAATAAAGAAATTGTATCTATAGCATTTCATGGAAATATAATTACAGTTTGGGAAGAGTTTTATAAAAAAAATATTTCTGTAGATTTAGGAAGTGATCAAACTTCTCTGCACAATCCATGGTCTGGAGGTTATTATCCCTTAGGTATTGATTTCGAAGAATCTAATATTATGATTTCTAAAAATCCGAAACAATTCAAAGTAAAAGTTAAGGAAAGTTTGATCAAACACGCAGATATAATTAATAAACATGTTGCCAGAGGTACTTATTTTTTTGATTATGGAAATGCATTTTTATTAGAAGCTTCAAAAGCAGGAGCAGATGTGTTTTCGAAAGGTGGTAAAACTTTTAAATTCCCAAGTTATGTTCAAGATATTATGGGGCCAATGTGTTTTGATTATGGATTTGGACCATTTAGATGGGTTTGTACATCCAATAAACAATCAGACCTTGACAAAACTGATGAAATTGCGATTAAGGTTTTAAAAAGATTAATGAAAGATGCTCCAGATGAAATTAATCTTCAAATGCAAGATAATATTGATTGGATCGAAGCTGCTAAAGAAAATCAACTTGTTGTTGGTTCAAAGGCTAGAATTCTATATGCAGATTCTATTGGAAGAATAGAAATAGCTAAAGAATTTAACAAAGCTATTGCAAAAGGCGAAATTGGAGAAGTAGTTCTCGGAAGAGATCATCATGATGTTTCTGGAACAGACTCTCCATACAGAGAAACATCTAATATATATGATGGTTCAAAATTCACTGCAGATATGGCTATTCAAAATGTAATTGGAGATAGTTTCAGAGGAGCTACTTGGGTAAGTATACACAATGGCGGAGGTGTTGGTTGGGGAGAAGTTATTAATGGAGGGTTCGGCATGGTTATTGAAGGTACCAAAGAGTGTAATGAAAAAATAGAATCAATGCTTCACTGGGATGTTAATAATGGAATTGCTAGACGAAGCTGGGCAAGAAATAAAGAAGCTATCTTTGCTATAAAAAGAGCAATGAAATCAAATAAAAATCTTAAAGTTACCTTACCTAATGAGGTAGATGATCATATTTTTAAAAACCTATAATTATGAAAAAATCAATCCAGTATTTATCAATTTTAATGTCATTTTTAATAATATCATGCTCCTCTATTAGAGTTTCTAATGATTACGATTCTCAAATTGACTTTTCTAAATACAAAACATATGCTTTTTCAAAAAAAGGTATAGATAAAGCACAGATAAATGATTTAGATAAAAAGAGAATAATAAAAGCAATAGAAGTTGAATTGTCGTCTATTGGATTTAGAAAAAATGCTATCAATCCAGATGTTATTATCAGTATTTTTACAGGTATTGACCAACAGATAAATGTATATAATCCTCAAAGTCTTGGTTATGGTTTTGGACCATGGTATGATTTTAATTACAACTCAACAAGCAGAGGAGTTTTATTTATTGATATTGTTGATAATGTTAAAAATCAATTAGTGTGGCAAGGTATTGGCAAAGGATATCTTTCTGAAAATAATTCAAAAAAAGAGAAGCAAATTAAAGCTTTTGTGAATAAAATTTTACTTCAATATCCTAATAATTAATCACCATTTAACATCTAATTGATCTCTTAACTTATTACCAAGAAGCATAAAGGCTGTAACAAGTGTCATTATACAAAACCCTGGAATTAAGGCAAGTATTGGTTTACCAATAATAAGATAATTATAGTGGTCTTTTATAATAGAACCCCAGCTAGCAGTTGGAGGTTGCGCTCCCAGACCTAAAAAACTTAATCCACTTTCAATCAATATGGCTGCGGCAAAATTAGCTGCGGAAATTATTATGAGAGGAGAAACAATATTAGGAAATATATGCTTAGTAATTATCCTTAAATCACTAAATCCTAATATTCTTGCAGCTTTTACAAATTGTCTTTCTTTAACTGTAATAACTTGACCTCTTACAACTCTTGCAACATCAACCCACATAGTAATCCCAACCGCAATGAATACCTGCCATATACCCTTTCCTAAAGCTAAAGTAATTGCTATAACTAAAAGTAAAGTAGGAATTGACCAGGTTACATTAATTAACCACATAATAATTTTATCAACAAATCCAGAATAATACCCTGCTATACTTCCAAGTATAATACCAATCAATAAAGAAATAAATACGGATACAAAGCCAATAAAAAAGGATATTCTAGTTCCTAAGACAATTCTACTTAATACATCTCGACCAAACTTATCGGTACCTAATAAATAGGTTTTATTTACTATATTATTTTGGACAAAATTTTTGCTATCTATTTGATCAATAATTAATTCTTGATTGTATTCTTCTGAAACAATTCCATATTCATTATAAAGTAGTTTATTCCCTTTTAAAGTATAGTTTTGTAGCGGTATTTCAGTATTGGAATTAATTTCACCAAAAAATAATCGATTAAAAGAACTCTGATAAGATTCATCTGTATTTTTTAATATTAGCATATCAACACTAAAACCAGGTGATAAGGAATGAATAGGCAAATGCATTTGATTAGCATTTCTTGAATTATCAGGAATAAAAAAATAAGCAAAAATTGAAATTATAGCTAATAATATAATATATACTATGCAAATTTTTTTAATCAAATCTAATAATTTATAATAAAGTTAATTATTATAACTAATTTTCAAATCATTTAAAACATTTAAAGCTTCATCAACATAAAAATCTTTAGACAAATTTTTATGCCACCTATTTCTTTTTAATTTTAATGTTGAATCATTTTCAATCAATTTTATTTCATAAGGAAGTGATCTAAACTCAAGATCAGTTTTAAAATCTTTTAATTCATTAAAACTCTTTACTATCTCCTCATCAGACATAATTTTATTTGAATATTTAAAATAATTTAAATTAAAGTCTTCAATATCTCTAACTGATTTTACCCATTTTGCATTATCATCAATGAGTTTTAAATAATCACTACCTTGTATTCTGCTATTACTTTTTTCAATTGCTTTATAAAAATCAAAATTACTATTCCAAGGAGTATAATCGACTGCCGAAATTTTATCCCATTCTAGTGGATTGTCCTGTTCTTTTTCTCCAAAATCAATATAACTATATCTATTTGGAATAACTATGTCACTTTTAACACCTTCTAGCTGAACCGAACCTCCATTAATTCTGTAATATTTTTGAATTGTAAATTTCAAAGCTCCCATATCACCATTAGTATTTGATTTAATCATTTTGTTTAAATCTACAATATTTTGAACGGTTCCTTTACCATATGTCTGCTTACTACCAATTATAATAGCTCTTTTATAATCTTGCATTGCAGCTGATAAGATCTCAGATGAAGATGCTGATAATTCATTGACTAGAATAACTAAAGGACCTTTCCAAATAACTGATCTATCTCTATCTCTTAATATTTCTTTATTTTTTCCAAATGATTGAACTTGAACAATCGGGCCATCTTCAATAAATAATCCAGCCATATCTATCGCTGGTTTTAACCCTCCCCCTCCATTATTTCTAAGATCTAGTACTAATCCTTCAATACCATTTTCTTTTAATCTTATTATTTCTTTTTTAATATCATTTGCAGAATTTCTTTCATTATAATCTTCAAAATTAAAATAAAATTTAGGTAAGTTGATAAGTCCAAATTTAGATCCAAATTTTTCAACAATAGAGGATTTAACATATGTTTCTTCTAATTGAACAATATCTCTAGGAATTTTAATTTCGGTAATTTGACCGTCTACTTTTTTTACAGTTAAAAAAACACTACTTTCTAGTGGTCCTTTGATTAATTTTACAGCATCACGAATTCGCATTCCAACTATACTGACTGCTTCATTTTCACCTGTTTGTCTAACTTTTAATATAATATCACCAACTTCTAGTTTATTTTGTCTCCAAGCTGGACCACCAGAAATTAATTCAACAACAGATATTTTATCAACTTTTTGTTGTAACCTAGCCCCTATTCCAGCATAATTACCTGTCATATCAACATCAAAATCTTCTTTTTCTTCTGGATTAAAATAAAATGTATGCGGATCAAACTGATAAACTATTGCGTTTATATAATCACTAAACCAATCTTGTCTAGTTTTATCGGAATAGTATTGATGAATCTCATTACATAAATCTAAAGTGGATTTTCTAGATTTAATTTCAAAATCTGAAATTTTTAACTCAAAATCTTTATCGTCTTTGATTAAACTTTTAATAGAATCATTTTCTGAAATTAAATCATTCAAATTATTTAACGTGTAATATTTGAATGTTTTTCTCCATCTTTCTTTGAGATCATTTTTATTTTCAACAAATTTTTGATCATCTGAAATATTTAAAACTTCATCAATCTTGTAATCAAATGGTTTTGATAAAACTTCAGTATAAATATTTTTTGATTCCATAATTCTTTTTACTAAAATTTCATAAGTTAAATCAAAAAATGATAGATCGTAATTTTTAATCTGATCATCAATATCTAATCTATATTTTTCAAATAGTTTGATATCAGATTCTAAAAAGTATCTTTTGTATGGATCTAAAATTTCAATGTAACTATCAAAAACATTTGAAGAAAATTGATCATCGAAATCTTTTTCAACATAATGACCTTCCTCTAAAACATATGAAATTAGTTGTAATAATAATTGATCTTTATCAGATCCATTAATTGTATTAGAAGTAAAACTGCATGAAGCAAAAGCTAAAATTACAGTTAGAAGTATTATAATAGAATTTTTTTTCATTATTTAAATTAAGTTAGCACAAATTAATTAAAAAAACATGCTTTAGATAATTAGTTGGTACTAAAATTTTGTTAAAGAATTTATTTTATTAATTAATCTTGAAATTAACTACTTTTGTTATATATAAAATATATGAAAACAAGACCACTTATATTGATTACTAATGATGATGGAATAACAGCGCCAGGACTTAGGTCTCTAATTACATTTATGAACAAAATTGGAGATGTAGTAGTAGTTGCCCCAGACAGTCCTCAAAGTGCAATGGGTCATGCTATTACAATAAACAATACACTCTTTTGTAAAAAAGAACAAATTGATAATGGTCCACAATCTGAATTTAGTACTTCTGGGACTCCAGCAGATTGTATTAAATTAGCAATAAATGAAATTTTAGATAGAAAACCTGATATATGTGTCTCTGGAATTAATCATGGGTCAAATGCATCCATCAATGTAATATACTCAGGAACTATGAGCGCAGCAATTGAAGCTGGAATTGAAGGCATACCATCTGTAGGTTTTTCTCTTCTAGATTATAACTGGGATGCTGATTTTTCACATTGTGAAAAATATATAATTAAGATTGTTAAAAATGTATTGGAAAATGGATTAGAAAATGGCATTATTTTAAATGTAAATTTCCCAAATGCAAAAAAAGAAGATATAAAAGGAGTTAAAATCTGTAAACAAGCAAAGTCTTATTGGGAAGAAAATTTTGACAAAAGAATAAGTCCATTAGGGAAAAACTAT
>Ga0315315_10004904_pt1 | contig 12333 bp, 11 predicted proteins | sample M140m3416metaG_FD_203699 | JGI IMG/M metagenome (GOLD analysis project Ga0315315, IMG submission 203699) | Ammonia-oxidizing marine archaeal communities from Monterey Bay, California, United States - M1 40m 3416 | ecosystem: Environmental > Aquatic > Marine > Intertidal zone | place: USA...
TCAGTAATAGGAGTACTTTGGTTTTTTAGAAAACTTGTAGGAGTTACATAAGCGTATTCATCTCCTACTGGAGTAATGCCTCCTGTAGAAGTGTAATTAGCAAATCCTGACTCACTTGACTGACCTAATACTGGTATGGCAGTTGCTGTGATTGGATCCGTTACAAACTTTTCTATTTTACCTATTAAACAAGTAGTTCCTTGAGATACACTGCTAATAGAATTGTTAGGATTATTAGGATCGTTTAAACCTCTATTATTAGAACCGCTTCCTCCAGGAGTAAAGTCTGATATCCAATTTCTATAATTAACTCCATCTATTATATAAGTTGCTAAAGAATCATCAGAATTAATAAAATAAGGAGCTTTTGTTAAATCTTTAAATTTTTTTACATATTCTATACCTCTTTTTAATGTATTTGCTCCAGTATATGCTCCTAAAGCACTTGTCTTATTAATAGATTGACTGTTTCTAATAGTTAATCTGCTATCAATAATTCCTCCATTAAAATAACTAGGTCCTAAACTTCCAGCAGCAGGAACGTTATTTGTATTACTATAAACAAAATCTCCATACGCACCTGTTATTAAAAGTCCTGAAGCCGCTCCATTAATTCCTGAATTAAAAGATCCATTAAAATCGTAAGAAATTTCTGGGCTATAGAAAGCAAGAGAATCTTCTTTTATAGTGTGGTAAGTATCAAGTGGTGCTGCTGTAGCAATTAAATCTACTTGTCTTTTATTAGATAAAAAATTAAAAGTTCCGTTTTCTGAAGTTACTCCTCCTGGATTTTGATCTTCTGTTCCTAAATGATATACAGTTACTTCTCCTGCAGGGCCTTCAAAATTGTAATTACTTCCTGCAGGACCCATTCTAAAATCTACAAAATTTTTAAGAAGTCCTGAACATATTCTTCGCTTATCTTTATTTTGCCTATCTACTCTAACTATTTGGTAACCACTTAGTTTAGTAAGTAAGCTAGGGCAGCTAGTAAAATCTACTGTTATTTCTATTCCTAAATTATAAGCAGTAGTAGTATTAGCAGAAACTTCTTTACAGATTGGCCAATAATTAGTACCAGTGCCGTTAGTAGCTCCATCTATTTCAGAAATATCAGGAAATTTAATATCTCCTATATATTCTACAAAAGAAGCTTCTCCTTTTAAATTGTAAAATACTATACCAAAACGATAAGTATCTCCTCTTTTATATCCCTTAGTTAAACCACTTAAATATGGTGAGGCAAAAGAAGTAAATGTTTTATTAGGATGAGAATAACCATCTGCTAAGTTTGTATTAGCTTGTGGGCCGGTATTAGCTAAATTAGCAAAACCTGGAACATTATTACCATCTATTAAAAAAGGATCTACTGTAAATTTATATTTAATATTAGCAGGATTACCCCCACTAGCAGCAGCTTCTCCTCCTAATGTAGTATTATTATTTTGAAATTTATACTGTCCTGCACCGGCTCCTGTTTCTAAATGCCAATCATCATCCCAATGAGCGTCACTATTATAAAGGGTATTAAATTTTCTAGCATCTCCTGCTGCAGGTAATGTTGTACTACTTTTTAAATATCTTAAAGCGTTAGCATCAAATGTTTCTGCGCCTACTAGTAATTCTTGAATACTAAATCTAGTCTCTTTTATGTTAGCTACTACTAAAGAATTATCTTTAGGAACCATTGTTTTACAGGTAGCAAATGGATATACCTTAATAGCAAATTCTATAGAAGTGATTGTAGTAATAGTTGATTCTAATCCTGTATAAACAAAAATTATTGTATTAGCTGTGCTACTTATAATTTGACTTTCTACAGAAGTTATTTCAGGAGTTCCTCCGTAAGTATTATAAAATAAACTTATTAATTCTATTTTTTCATACTTTGTTTTATAATTAGTAGTGTCAATAGTTACTTCTATAGATTTAGCAGACAAAGTATCTTTTGGATCTCCCATATACTCCGCAGTTCTTGAACCATTGTCATCATCACTAGTTATATGAGTTAATACTCCTGGAGGAGATATTAAAGTTTTTTTCCCATCAAAAGTTGTTAGTCTATATGCAAATTGATACTCTCCTACTAGTAAATTACCTCCTCCTCCTATATTAGTTATAATAGGTTGTGTATAATCTACTAAAGGAAAAATATCTAGTAATCCTAAATCAGTAGTTAAAGCTCCTCCACCATTAAGGACAGACGCTATATTCATAGAACGTAAAGGCTCAAAATAATCTGTAAAATAAATTCTTTGAGTGTTCGTATTTTCGAAACGTCCTATTGCTTCTATAGGATTTGCTTTTTTAAAATTAAGTGCTGCATTATAATAAACTAATACAGGATTACCACCAGTACTAGTAATATCTCTAGTTTTTTCATCATATGATATATAGTATATCCAACCTTTTGTATTGCTATCATCTGCGCAAAAAAGTATAATATAATTTCTTAAAACACAGTGGCCTATTATTTCTTTTATTCCTGTAGCTCCTGTTTGATCTATAGTAAAAGAAAGAGAGTTTCCTTCAATATTAGTAATAGCTCCATTAGATTCTCCATCAGTAGTACTTATTCTTACATCTGAAGCGTCTATATACATATTAGGTTGTATACTATCAAAAGCAGTGTCTTGATTTAATCCGCCATATGTATTAATATGTTGTTGTGTAGGCATTAAAGAGTTGTAAATGTTGTTTGATTACCATAACTAGTTCCGGTTGCTGTAGTAGCAAAAGAACGTACATAATAAGTTGTTCCTGTTGTTAGTCCTGTTAGATTAGTACTAAAAGCAGCGGGAGCACTAATAGCTCCTAAAGCTGATACAGAATCAGACGTAGTAGGATTAGGAAGTGTAGACCAACAATTTCCATGATTAGTAATAGGAACAGAACCATAAGAGGTAAGTTGACTAGTTACTTTAGCACTTGTTGTTGTTATAAGTGTAGCTACACCTGTAACTAATACAGGAAGTACGTTAGGATTATTAGAAGCTCTATTGCTTAAACTTTGAACTCCTGTGCTATTAGGAGTATTATCAATATTTCCTCCTGCTTTAGGCCTAAAATAACGTTGTTCAGGTAACTGCATATTAGCAAAAAATGAAGCATGATCCTGTATACTGGGAATAGTTCTAACATGTTGATTTTTAAAGGATTCAGCATCATCTACGCCGTTCCATTGTTTAGAGAAATTAACTGCTTGGGCAAAATACCACTCTTTGTCTCTCTCTATAATTTGATACTTATCTCCTCGTATTTCATCACGAAGCCAAAGCTTCTTTGCTATCTTATATGCTATGTAATGGGCAGCTGCTTCTAACCATTGCTGTTCTGCAGGAATAGTAGGATATCCACAGTCATCTGTTGGTATTGCTTCATAGGATATTGCTATCATTCCTTTACTAAAAGAAGGAAATATAAATCCTTGGCCAACAGTATATGTATTAGCAGATTGTGTAGTATAATCTCTAGAATCTTTATGATATCTCATATGGAAATTATCAGTAGACCACCTCATCGGTAACATGCGTCCTTTTCCGCATTCAGCATCTTCTACACTAGCTGCGCCTGAAACCTCAACAGTTTGTTTAATTTTATGAAGGTCAATAGGTAAGTCTGCTCTACCATCACAAACTTCTAAGTATGATATTTTATCTTCCATAGTAATTCCAGAGTTAGTATGAGCCATAAACTCTGCTAACCATTCTAGAACTTCTTCGTCATTAATATCATACTTGAAACCAAAGTCTCTAAAGACCTTGTCTACTATAGTAAGATATGATACTGTATTTCCTGAGTACATTTGTTATCCTTTTAAATAAGATGCTAATTTTTCTATGATAGATTTTTCCTCCATAGGATTATCTTCATGAATAGACTTAGTAGTTTTATATTCCCAACTATCTCCGTCTTTCATAGACTTATCTACACATTTAATATAGCCATTAGATACTTTTTCTACTTTGGTCATTATATAACCGCCGTCTTCTAACTCTACTTTTTTAGTCCATGTTACTGCTCCTTTAGCATCTGTTTCTTCTGTAAATTCATCCATAATAATATGTTTTTCTTTCTGGGTCAGTAACTACTTCTTTAATCAGTCTAGAATATTGTCTTGACGGAGTAAAAGTATAGAACCTGTGGTACTTTACTGTAGACGTAGCAGTGTCCCAATGGTGTTTATAAAATTCTTGATTAGTATGCTCATTCATAAAATAAACAACTTTTTTATTTTGTAATGCAACTATTTCATCTCTTGTTAAGTCTTTATACTGAGCTTCCCACTTTTTCCAGGTAGCATCCCAGTTTACTTTTAACGACTTTTGTAATTTTCCTTCTTTATCAAAGAAGTTAAGTTTTTTAGCCTGTACTCTAAGATATCCTAGACATCCTAGTTTTAATTGTAGGTTTTCTTTTACAATAGCTTCACTAAAAGTAACAAGTAAATCTTTTAAGAAAGCATCATATGCTTTTCTAGAAAGCTTGTTAAGCTTAGCGTGTTTATTATAAAAAGAATAGAAGTGCCTTTTAATAACGTTTCCGTTAGTTTTGCCACTACCTCTTTTTAAATAGTTATTGTTTTCTTGTTTGTCCACCTAAATCTGTTTTATTGTCTTTAGCATCATTCTCATTATCTTGAGGAATCTGCTGTTTTTGCATTAATTGTTGTACAATCTGAGGTTTAATATATGCCCACATCCACTGATTAAGAGGGTATATAGTATATGGACTCCAACATGCTTGACCAGAACAATCTGTAAATTCTCCTAGTTTTGAAGGGTCTTCGAAAAGGCCTCTTACATTAATATATTTAACAATTTTCATTGAAGGATCTTTACTAATTACATATACGTAATTATCATAAAGAAAAGCATATACAGCATTTCTAGTAGTTCTACCATTACCTGCATAAGGAACTCTATTGTAATCTATCATAGTAAACCTCTTTTTAGTAATGTCTATAGGACCTATTGAAGTAATACCTTTTCTAAAATAGAACTCTATAGTATTAGGTATTTGTTTTTTACTTCTAAGAATCTTACAGTTTAAAGGAATAGATAAATCACAACATACGTGTGGGTCTACTAGTTCCATTTCTAAACATCCTATTTCTTGTTGTATATTAGGGTCTATGGTTCTAGACTTATTGTATTCGTTTCTTAACCATAGTGCTCTCTGCTCATTGATGAGGTCTGTATAGTATAAATCATCAAATACAGAATCTGAAGAGTTAGTGTTTAACGCTTCATCTAATTGGCTCTGTAAATCTATAAGTGGTAGCATAATGCAAATATAATTAATCTTTATTAGTTTTTTTAAAATAAATTCGTTATTCTAGCGACTTGTCCAAATTTAGGATGATGCACATATCCCTCGATGGCAGCATTGTTACTAGAAGTGTATCCCATTTTGTGATGCCAAACATCGCTTCCTGAAGGGCTACGGAGAGACTCAATAGAAAGCCCTGGATAATCTTTTGCTATTTTATGATGAACATGGTGAGTAAACATATAACGATATTTACAACTAGACCAATCTTTAGCCTCGTCTGCCATTAAATACGGTAAAGTATCCATTTTAGTTCCATCTCCGTGACAACTGCCGATAAGATTTGCTCCATAAGTAAAATACTTACGGTATTGTAATGAAGAATCTATTTTAACATTCTTGTGGTTTTTAAAATATACCTTAATGATATCGGCCAAGAAAAAGGAGCTCATGTAATCATGGTTACTAGGATTATACATTATATAAACATCTGCTATATTAACTAGATAATCTATAATATCTACATATAACTTTTTAGCTAGTAAGAAGTTATCGTACCACATACCGTCTACATCTTGACGAGTACCTCGAGTAGTAGTATTGTTAGGACCATCAACATGTAAAATATCGTTTCCTAGTATTAATACTATCTTATCAAAGTTAAAACCTGCAGTTTTATTTAATATTCCTGATACGCCTTCTAAAGTCCTTTGTACTGCTATCTGGCTGTTATACTCTTTTCCTGATACTAAGCTTGTACACAGCTTTCCTATGTGCACATCAGCAGGATCTAGTATTAATAAATGTGGATCAGAAGATTGCTTTCTTTTAATCTTAGAAAAAACAGGACTATATTCTGCTAATTCTTTAATAAGTTCTTCTTTAAACTTATCGTATTCTTCTTTTTGGTAATGAGGATTTTTAAAAAATAATGATGCTTTTTTTGATTTTATCCAACCATGTTTTATACTGTTAGGGTTTATCCCTGCAGCTACAGCTTCATCTCTAATTCTTCGATATTCTAAAACAATTTCTGCTTCATCAGGCTTAAGACGAAATTTTGGATTTCCTGGAACTTTTTCTTTATATCTATTATTGTAGTTTTTATTTGGATCTCCGCTCATTTTGTAAAATTTTTATAAATAATTAAAGCTACAAATAAACCTAGTAGTATGTATACTAATGTTTGGTACTGTTCCCACCAACTAAGTTCTTTGTAAACGACTTTCTCAACCTGTATAATTTTCTCCTGTATAACCGTATCCCCGAGGCATATATATTCGTGGTGTATTTCTCTGGTAAGTGTGTCATAAAAATATTTTAATATAACTTTTTCGTTATTAACCACAGTAGTACTATCATGAAACTGAAAAATAGTAGTAGTATCATGAGAATAGTCTTCTATGACTATAGTATCTCTAATTACAATTGTATCTAGCTGTACTAAGGTAGGATGTTTTTTTATTAACTTGTTAAGTCTTTTTTGTGGAGTACAGCTGATTAATAGTATAATTAAGAAGAAACTTTTGATAAAGCTTTTTTTAACCATTCTTTTGTTTCTGATCCTTTAAATAAAAATAATGCTAAGCTAACTACTAGAATTGTAACAAAACTTGCTAAAGTCTCATCATCTTTATAGTACATAACTACATTAACTATTAATAATATTATTCCTATAATATTAGTTATTATATTTTTTGTTTTACTACTCATTTTTTCTTTTTTTTATTTTGTTGTATTATCCCATCTAGCCTTAGTACCTCTACGGTCATAGTGAGTAAATGTGTTGTATCTTCCAAGACCTCCTTCTTCAATAGCTCCTATTCTTATTAACCCTTCAATAACATCAGCTAGTTGACTAGGAGTATAATTATTAGCAACCAGGTCACTTGCGTTTCCAGTAAGGTGCTGAGATTTGGATGCTCCTCCAACCTTAGAATTGTAACTAGGGCATCTGTACCCTGAGTTTATTTTTATAGACTCGTTTAAAAAGTCTCTAATTGTTTGTAGATTTTGCGCATGTACTTCAACGTTTTCAAAAACATCTTCTGGCATATCACATCCACTGTTACAATCAAATTCTGATTTGCTAAAATTTTTTGTTAAATTACCCATAATTTTTTATTTTATTTTTTCTTTCCATTATGCTGATCCTCCATCAATTATAGTGTTTCCTGCAGCTATAATCGCTTCTCTTGCTGTTGCTGCTGCACTACCAGCTGTATAAGTAGAAGTATTCATTCCAAAAGTTATACCTGAATTAGTATTAGTAGCATCTATCCTAAGTAAGAAATTATCATACTGAGCAGTTGTCATTCTTGCACTACCTAAAAAGAAGTTACTAGCACTTATTACAGAACTAAAATCAGCGTTGCTTGGAAAAGCGAAAGATGTTATAGTAGAACCTCTTCCAGCATCACTAAAACTTATTACGTTGCTAAAATCATTACCTGCACCACTTAAATCTACAGACGTAATTTCTGAATCCCTAAACGCTTGTCTCACAGTTTTAAATCCATTAGCACTTAAATTCCACCCAGAGCCATCTACAGAAGTAATACCATCGCTAAGCCAGAACATACCGTAAATTCCTCCAGCATTAGTACTTCCACCTGTAATACTTGACATGTCAAAGTTGGATACATCTACATTAGCGTTAAATTTTACTCCTTGAAACATACCTTGAAAAGTATTACTACTTCCAAAAGTAGCAGTTCCAAAATTAGGAGGATTAACACCACCTGCCACATTCCTACCAACATTTAAAAAGATTCCTCTTACGTTAGTAGCACTACCAAATCCCTGCCAAAAAGAAGTAGGTATGTCATCTAAATTTGTAAGTGATTTACAATTAGCGAAGATGTTATTATTACTACCAATTACGGATGTGCTATCTAAACCACTTAATCCAGTTATTGTAGATACTGAAACCATATTGTAAAACGTATCTCTATAACTAGTACATGCGCTAAAATCAAAACCTGCTAAGCTAAATGCTGTTGTAGTGCTGTCGGCAGTGCTAGCACGGTAAAACGCCCTATACAAAGTAGTAGGCTTTTTGTTAGTCCAAGTTTGTAAAAAAGCAAAATCTGACCAACCTGCATAAGTTCCTCTTGTTTGATAAAATGCGTTAAACCAATCTTGACCAGTTGTGGGTAAGATCCAATTGTTGATGTTGGAACCACTAGCTAATCTTGCAAGGCTAAATATTTGATTTAATAAGGTAGTGCCACAACTAGTTAAGTCAGCGTTAGACATAGTTAACAAACAGCCATCAGTTACACTGCTTGCTAGGTTGGCAAACATGCCGTTTATGTTTACTGAGTTGGAAAAGTCCCAACCTGATAAATTTAAAGTTTCAAGATTTTTAGCGTCTCGGAACATACTAGTATGCCTAGTCAAGTTAGCAGTATCTTGCCAACCACTTAAATCTAAACTAGTAATAGTATCACACCCCCTAAATAGTTCAGTTACTGCAGGGTTGTTTCCACCTGTGTCTAAGTTAGAAATATTAGGATAATCAGTAGCTTCATATGCCATATTTTGACATTCATAAAACATCCTGTACATACCTGCAAACTCACAATCAGCAGTACCCCAATTTTTAAGCTTAGTGATCTTGTTCCTATGCGTTTGGTTCATGTGGCTATTCATAGCAAACCTACCATCAATCTTTACATCGTAACTACCAGCAACAGCATATGTATGAGTGATGTCAAAAATAACATTAGAATCAGTGTTTCCATCGCCCCAATCAACGTTGAAGTTTATACCTGCTGCACCTGAGTTATTTCCTGTGTCTATTTTAAAGTTTTCACTAGAGGTAGTTGTAGTAACCTCCATGACAAATTTAGTTTCAACGCCTCCACTACTCCTAGTTGCAGGATTAGAAGTAAGAACTTCTCCTATACCATATCCATATCCGGGACTCATTATTTTTCTTTTTTGATTTTATTTGCTCTTAATCCTATTTGGTAAAGACCGCTCTCACCTATAAATTTACTATCATACTCTAGATCACTTTCAAGTTCTACTTGATCTTTATAATAATTAGGATTATTTGCTATTTCATTTACTGCAGTTTGTAATTTTTCTTCAGTAAAAAATGTAACAAGTATTGGTAATCCTGTTTCAAGTTTTGTTTGACCTTGTAAACCTATATAACCAAGCACTTTTAAACTATCTTCACCTGTTCCTGATATTTTACCATAGAACCATCTATTAGGATTATTTTTTTCTATTCTTTTCACTACTCTTTTTTTGTTCTTAATCCATACTCATATATTTGAGAAGGCATTTGAAATTTATAACTTTCTGTTTCTACAGCTTCTTTGTAGTAACTATCACTTCCAGCTATAGAGTTTACTTCTCATCTATTGGCTCTGACCAACTTGGTGTACTCATTAACTTTAAACATTCTTCATGACTTAAGATCTGTGAAGGTGTTACTGTTCCATCTTTTATAAAGGTAGGTTCTGCATTGTATTTAATCACAAAAAGAGTATCATCTAAACTTCTTCTAATTGTTCCTGCTGAACTTTGCCCTACTTGGCTAAAATCAATGTTTTGCAAATCTGTTGCAATGTTACAAATTGCGTAATTTAAGTTATTTAATCTTGCTTCCATTTTTTTATATTTATTTTAAGGTGTTGGTGGTGTATCTTCCTTTCTATCAGTTTCTAACATATTAAAACTAACTGCATTTGAGGTGCTATTAGGTGCGTCACCTACTCTATCTTCAATTGTCATATTTGCTGATAATCCACCTCCTGTATAGTTAGGCGCGTCACCTTCTAAATCTGCTATTGTCATATTTGCGCTTGTTCCTGTGTTACTTGCACTACCATTATCAGGCAAACTCCAATTAGTTGAGAATGTAGCATCTTCGCCCATTCTCCACCAAGATACAGGTGAAAGAGATGTTAAATCTGCTGGAATACCTGAGTTATAAATAGAAGCTACATTTGCACTTTGGTCACTATTCCAAACCGCAACCTCGTCAATGTTTCCACTAAAGAAAGTAACTGGATTGCCAACAGATTTTATAGCACCTATAACAAAATCAGCAGCGTCATTGTCAATAGTAGCTGGAATCGAAGTTGTATTTTCTTGTTCTAAATTTCCATCAATATACAACCTTAAATAAGTAGATGGATTAAAAACTGCTAATAAATGGTGCCAATTCCCATCGTCAACTACTTTTCCTGAGGTGGGGGTTTCGTATATTGTGCCTGAATTATATATAAAAAACTTAGGTGAATGACTTGAGCCACTTCTATCTCCCTCTAACCCAAAACTTTTAGGTCTTGCTGCACTACCACTTTCATATTTAGAAACAATTGGAGCAGTATTACCAGTAAATTTAACCCAAGCAGAAATACTTAAAGCACCAGTTATTTGTAAACTTGTTGGGTTTCCAACATCTACATAATCATCCACCCCATCAAAATTAAATGACCTTGTTGAATAAGGTGGGTTAGCGTTAACTGTGGAAGCCACTAAAACAGGAATTGTTTTTCCTGAATTTCTTGGACCAGTTCCTGTTACATTATTACCACTTGAGTCTGTTACTTCTACCTTGGTATCTGTTGTTACATTTCCTGCATCCAATTTCCACCAAACATCAGGAGATAAAGAACTTAAGTCTCCAGGTCTACCATTATTATAAATATCACTTACATTAGCTCTTTGGTCTGAAAGCCAATAAGCCCAATTACTTATTTCTGATGACATTGTACCACCACCTCCACCGCCATTTCTAAACACCCCGTAAATATCAGTTATCTGTGAAGTTCCTGTTCCATCACCAATACCTGTTCCTGCTCCTAAGTCTACACCATCAACATAAATCTTGGCATCTGCTAAGTTCCAAGTGGTTGTGTTAGGTATGTATATTATTATGTTATGCCAACTACCGTTAAATATATTAGGAGCTGACCAATACCTATACTTTGCTCCAGCTTTATTTATATATATATAATTATTATAAACTTTAATAGCAGTTAAATTGGTCGTAAAAATATGACCCCAACCATTTGTGCTGTTTGTGCTTTTAAACCAAGTACTAAGTGTTATGTGATCAGAAGAAACTGAAGTTGATGAAGCAAGTATTCCTTGATAACCTGACCAAGGAGGACTTGTGACATAAGTGCCATCAAATTGTAATGCTCTGTTTGGGCTAAGTGAATTGTTTACTAACCAGTTATCTGTAAAGTTAGCTTCTTCTCCCATTTTCCAATGTGCTACCGCACCTGTTATTGTAGTAGGAGTACCACCACCATAAATTGAAGTTATGTTTTCTTGAGTTAATGAAGAGTTCCAAATTGCAAATTCATCAATGTTCCCCAAAAATGGAGAATTATAATTTTGACCATTTCCGAGCCATAAATTTCCAATACTTGCACTTAGTGCTGTTGGTACTGTTCCCACAAAAGTTAAAGAACTACTTTTGTCAACTCCATTAATATATATCTTAATTTTATCTGTATTCGTAGCACCTGAACCATCATAAACTAAAGCCAAATTATGCCAAACATCATTTGAAACAACTAAATTTAAAGTTAAATAACAATATAAACCAGAGCCATATTCAAAATACATCCTATTAGCACTTCCCCAATATTCAAAAGAAAATATCGGTGTAGCTGAATTATCTCCAAAAACTACTTGGTTATCTGTTACATCTGAAGTTTTTAACCAAGTTGAAACTGTTAGATTAGTTGCAGAAGGTAAAAAACTAACTGCTCCAACATCTATCCTATCATCCACCCCATCAAAATCAAAACTATAATTACTTACCTTATCTTTATTACTATTCTCAGGTATTAGCCATTGTGGAGATTTGTAAGAACCGTTGTCACCATTGCGATACCACACTAAAGGATTAAGTGAAGTTAAATCGTTAGGGGTTCCACCATTATAAATAGAAGCAACTTCTGCAGGTGAGTCAAGCTCACCATCAAAAACAGCAAGTTCGTCAACGCTACCATGTAGAAGGCTTCCCATGTAACCAATGTTACCTATTTGTCCTATTTTTATTTCATTTGCAACACCTCCGTTTAC
>Ga0315315_10004905_pt1 | contig 12331 bp, 13 predicted proteins | sample M140m3416metaG_FD_203699 | JGI IMG/M metagenome (GOLD analysis project Ga0315315, IMG submission 203699) | Ammonia-oxidizing marine archaeal communities from Monterey Bay, California, United States - M1 40m 3416 | ecosystem: Environmental > Aquatic > Marine > Intertidal zone | place: USA...
GGAGTTTCTGTTGGTGCACTAGCAAGTCTCTCTCTGGCACACCGGGTGAACGAGCAAAGTTACGGACTATCTTCAACAGACGCTGGCTCAATGCGGACCCATTGTATTTCAAGTTCAAACGGACCGGGTTTCTTGTCACTCAACATGAAACCAATTCCACTGATCTGATCAGGAGATAAGGGCCCCTTATTTTGCACGCGTCGCCCAAAGGAAGTCGGCGTAAAGTCTTCCAGAGGAACCGTTACTTCAGTCCACTCACCGGCTACCGTTGGTAAGGAGGCTCGGTACGAGAATGCCATCCTTCGTGTTTTGGGATACAGGTTGAATATGTATGTACGGCCATCACCCTTTACGCGGACACGAAACGCTTCTTGTGGGTCCATCTCGACCTGTAAGCGACCTGAGCGAATTGAGGCAAACCCGCCGTTATTCTCAAGTGATAACGTGCCAAAGAATTGCATGGCACCATCTGTTCTTGATTTTATTTTACCGACTGAGCGTCCCCCCATGACACCGTCATTTACAGCACTCCACGCGGAAGCCTCCTTCTGGTTTTGAAAATTCACCAGTGCATCTTGTTCTAACAGTGCATCTTGTTCTGTAGTACCAGCCAACTGACCAGCAAAGACCGCAACAAAAACAGTAGTCATAAGTGAAATATTCATTGAACCAGCTTTCACAACATGGAAGGGGAGATCACATTAAGCCATGTAATCATAAACTGTAAGACGGTCGCAATTACAACCCAGGTAAGATACGGAACTTGCAAGATGGCAACCCAGCGTTGGTACCGCCAGATCACAATCATCCCCCACACAATCGTTACAAAAACGATAGAAATATCGAAAAAAGCAAGTACTAAATTACGTAGCCCGAACTGAATTGGTGTAAAAGCAAGATTAGCAAGGAGATTGATCGCAAAGGGCAGGGCGACACACCAAGGAAGTTTCCCTCGGTAGGCTTTTAAGAATACAAAGCTGCAACTGAAAAAGATCAACGGATAGAGGACCTGCCAGATAAAACCGATCGTCGCTGGCTCCGGTGTCCAGCCAGGCTTCTGAAGGCCCGAATACCACTGCATCCATGTTATTTCCATAACACCTTCCTGATTCTTCCATATAATCTAGAAAAAGTTTTTTCTCAGTTACGATGTCTTTCCTAACGCTATCGGCGAGCAAGTAAGAACACTTATATCACGGCACGGAGCAAATCTTCTTTCCGGAGGGTTTTTCTCTACCGAATACCCACTCCCAGGCATGCATACGTCGGCCGCAAAACTCTCTTTTGTTTTTTATGGACCAGTCGTCTCAATGCGATAACAAATTGCGGTTTCGTTTGGAGGGACCAGAGGTGATGTCAAATAGAGTACATCTTCCTCAAGGCTCCAGCTGATTTCTTCTGGCGAATCAAGAACCGAAATACTCTTGATCCCTCGTGCGCCAAGCTGCTTCCTTCCGAGGCTTTTCATTGCAATGCGCTTTTGTGATCCCGGCCAACCCAACTGAATCGCGAAAATGGTACGGCCTTTCGTGGTAAAGCGAATATTCTCACTCGTGTACTCTCCACTCATCTCCACAAAGTGCCCGCTCGAAGTCAGGCGTTTAGGTCCTTCACCATACGTAGTGAAAGGGCGTGTGCCATAAATTGCTTCGCCGTTTGCTCGTAGCCACGTCCCCATACCCATTAGGCTTTCGCGTTGCGCTTCTGGAATAACACCCTCAGGCGTTGGCGAAATATTGAGCAGTAAATTTCCATTTTTACTCACAATATCGATGAGCGTATGCAGCAACTCCTTCGCCGGTTTGATATCGAGTTCGTCTGTGTATGACCAGCTTCCAGTTGTAGTCCACGACCCCGCGCTTATCGTGTCATCGGTCAGCCAGGCATATTCAGTCACCGTATCAAGGCGGCCTTTCTCAAAATCGACGACGCCTACATTACTCGGAAGGTCGTCCTGCTTATACGTCACCACAACGTCTTTGCCCCAACGCTCCGCGGCATTGAAATATTCAGCAAGGAACTTTCTTTGCGTGCCCGCAGGAATTCGGTCGAGCCACGAGTCAAACCAGATAATATCCGGATGATATTGGTCGATGACTTCCGAAAGAAGCACACTCCACAGGTCCAGAAATTCTGGCCATGGCAGCGTGCCGTATAGCTTTTGTAGCTCCACATCGTCCCCACCGACATTCTTCGGTGATTCACGTTCAAAATATTTTTCCCTGCCAAGATAATGCCACCGATGTTTCTCCGTATCTTCTTCGGCGGCACGACCCACTTTTGCATGATGAAACGTTGTGATGAACTTCATGCCCCGCTTGCGTATCGCGTGGGCAACTTCACCCACAATGTCCTTTTTCGGGCCAAGCAACTTGCTATTCCACGGTGTGGCCGTTGAGTTCCACATGGCAAAACCGTCATGGTGCATTGCAACAGGGCCAGCGAACTTCGCACCTGCCAGGAAGAAAATATCTGCCCACTCCTCGGCGTTGAAGTTCTTTGCTGTAAATAGGGGGAAGAAATCGTGATATTCAAAATTTTTGGGAAGCCCATACTTCTCAATATGAAATTCATGTTCTCGATACGTCTGGAAACCTATTCCTTGTTTGATCGGCCTCTTGGGTTTTGGGGTCTTCCCACTGGCATGGCCATACATTGTCCGCGGGTAATGCTCGTTCCCAAAAGATGGTACCGCATAAGGACCCCAGTGAAAGTAGATACCAAACTTCGCATCACGAAACCATTCGGGGGCCTGCTTATGGCGAGCAAGCGATTTCCATTCCGGCTTATATGTCTCGCCAGCTAGGAGCGTCGATGCCGATACAGCGATCATCACAGTGACACACACATACACTGCGTGCAGTCGAACCACAAACCTTTCGGTTACTACATGGCCAGGTATTTTCATCAGGGCAGACCTCCTGGCATAGGACAACTTCATTGATCTGAGAACTGTATCTTCAGGCAGTGCGCAAACTCAGTTGGTTTCTTCTCTGGAAACGTTACACGGAGGCCATCAGGGTGCTGCTCCCAGACAAGATCTCCTTCATGCCCAAGCATTTCGACAGAAACAATGTTTCCAATGCGGATATTCCCCGGTGCAAGTAAGGCAAGTTCAACATACTCTTTATTTTTCGGTGGCCACTTCAAAATGAACGCATAGAGGTCTTCGCCCTTTGCGGTGTACCGCACATCACGGAACGTGTACGGAGATTCTTCAACAAAGTGGGGGATCTCATTGACCTTCCCCTCGCCGAAATAATGCCATGGACGAGTTTCGTAGATACCCTCTCCATGGACCGCTAACCACCCACCGATATCTTCAAGAATTTTTGTTGCGGTCGCATCGAGGGTGCCGTCCGCCCGAATAGGCACATTGAGCAGTAGGTTTCCGTTCTTGCTCACGATATCGACAAACTTATCAATCTGAAGATCTGATGTGGTGTAGGGCTTGTTGACGTCATAGCCCCACGATCCAATTGAATCATCTGTCTGCCATGGTTCGGAAAGAATGTGACTCGCCTTGCCTCGCTCGTAGTCAAGCGTTGTCATACCATCAGCGTAGAGCCCTTGCCACGGTCGTTCTTTTACGCACATCACACCTTCCGGACGGGCGTTGTAAAAGTGCGCAATGACATCCATCCCGGTCTGCCCATGGTCGTCGCCACGGAAAGGCACGGCACAATCAAAATACAGATGATCAGGTTGGTAATCATCAATGAGTTGCTCAAGCCGTTTCTTCCAGTGATCTCGCCATGCCTTCGGTGCATTCAGCGGTGCTCGCGGATGCGTGGTCTGCCCATCGTTTGGTGGGTACAGGCCTTTTCCAGCACCTTGCCCACCGTCATAGGGAACACCTTTTTTTGGACCGGAGATATCTGCCTGGTTTGCAACATTCAGCCAGCTGTAACTTCGCGATAGATGCGTTGTGACTCCAAACCGCAGGCCAGCCTTACGTGTCGCGTCACGCCAGGCACCAATAATATCTTTCTTCGGTCCCATCTTGACTGCATTCCATGGATGGTGCTTTGAATCCCAGAGATCAAAGTTATCGTGATGCACTGCACAGGGTGAAAAGTACTTTGCACCGGCCCGCTTAAAAAGTGCGAGGAGGGCATCAGGGTCAAACTTTTCGGCCTTCCACAATGGAATGAAATCCTTATACCCAAATTCTGATGGATGGCCGTACTTCGTAAGGTGATACGCATAGTCATCACCACCTTCTTCATACAGTTTTCGTGCGTACCACTCGCCCCGCTCTACCACTGAGTAGGCACCCCAATGAAGATAGATGCCAAATTTTGCATCACGAAACCAGTCTGGGCACTGATACTGCTGCAGCGATTCGACAGTCGCATCATATTCTTCCGCCGTATGCCCGGGAGCTGGCGGTACAGAGCAGATTGCCCCAACGAGCAAAGCTACCCAAATGATTTTATTTCGTACGATCATTGTAGTTCCTATTATTCCCCGCCCGCTGGAGTGATGTTTGTCAGTTTAAAGGTGTAGACGTGGTCGCATGGCAGATCATTAATTCCTATTTCTGTGAGGTCGATTTTGATTGTCTTGCCAACCTGTTGCCACGAAAGATGCTTTTCTACACCGAGAAGCGAAATCTCGGTGTTATCTGCCGACACAACATCTCGCACAACAAGCGACGTACCCTCTGGCCAGCCCGGACTCATTGCATAGACGGTATTGCCATTGCACGTAAATAAAATTTCACGTGATGCATTTCCTGGCTTTGGGAGAATCGTCGACTGCCTCAGTGCATCTCCTGAGTGGTGGTCTTCTTTCGAAAAATCTGGCATTGTGCCAGGACTCCACTGTGCATCTTTTACCCAACGTCGGCTTCCATAGATCGCCTCACCATTGACATCGAGCCATGCTCCGATTTCTGCAAGCCTCTCTTCCATAATCACCGGGATTCTTCCGTCATGCGTCGGGCCCACGTCGAGAAGCAGGTTGCCACCGCGCGAGACGGTGTCGATGAGCATGAGGATGAGCTGTTCGGCAGAGTTATAGTCCTCAAAAGATTCTTCCCGGTTAAACCCGAATGACATCCCAATGCCACGGTTTTCTTCCCACAGAACTTCAGGATCATCAAATCCGGCGCCATATTCGGTTGTGAAGTACCCGCCATGTTTGCCTCGCACCTTGCCCCACCGATCATTGATCACAACTTCATCTTTATTCGGTGCATGGTTATACAGCCAGGCAAGTAGCGGGCGTGTTTCCCATTTATCATCATCCATCCACCAGTCGCCGTCCGAAAAAATCAAGGCTGGCTGATACTTCGCTACAAGTTCCTTGAACTGCGGGTACATGACTTCGTGGATATATTTCCTTCGCCCCGCTGCACCTTCAGGGCTCTCATCTTTTTTTCCAGTATATGGATGCTCTATTTCGGGCCAATATGGATTGAACCAATCCCAGATGGAGTAGTACAGACCCATCTTGAGCCCTTCAGCTCTCACCGCCCGAGTCAGATCACCCACAAGGTCACGGTGTGGACCTGACTCGACACTATTCCAAGCGGTTCCAAAACTCTCAGTAGCCTCCTTACTCGGCCAGAGACAATAGCCGTCGTGATGTTTTGACGTGAGCACAACATATCGTGCACCACTTCTTTTGAAAATTTTCGCCCACTGTTCTGGCTGGAAGAGTTCGCAGGTAAATAGTGGTCGGAAGTCCCTGTAATCAAATTCTTCTCCATAGACCCGTTGATGAAATTCCTTCACGGCATCTGATCGAGCCACCGCAGCGGCGTGTTTTCGAGGGAGTCCATCCTTCGCATGCCAATACCATTCTGCATAGGTTCCTCTGGGCGACCATGCTGGCACGGAGTACAGACCCCAATGAATAAAGATCCCAAATTTTGAATCCTGAAACCACGATGGCGTCGGCCGCGAATCGAGTGACTCCCAATTTGCTTCATAGGTGGTTTCTTGAACTGTTTCTGCCTGCGCAGCGATGTATCGTTGTTGACTACCCAACACGGCAAGACATGCAACGAGTAAAAGCTTGCCCGTAGAACCTACGGCTTGGAAACAGTATTCATAATGTGTACGGTCCCTAGGTTTCATCCAGTTCATCAAGTCTTCCTTTGTTCAGTATTGACCACCCAAATATACGAAAACCGTAAACTCAATGTAGAAGACGAGCCGACTGGCTCAACCGCCCCCTCATGTACCCGCAAACTACGACAGTTTGACGCCCTTTGAGACCATTGGGCCACGTATGGTATCGCATATCGCCTTGGTGAACTTCCCGAGGGTGTCGAAAATCTTTTACCCTATGACAGTTTTCGGTGTGGCGTCATGATTGTATTTTAAAAACGTCCTTTAGGCATCAAATTCAAGACGTGATCTGAGTATTCAAAAAAATTACTGAAGTTACAGATTCCTGAAATGTTCCATCTTTTCGCAACCAATGCTATTGAGATATCGCCTTCATCAAAAAGCGGCTTAGCATTCGCGATTTGCGTCTATATACTTTTTCTTTTTGCAATCAGTCTCGTCGCCAGCCGCCGCGTCAAGACGGAATCTGACTATCTCATCGCAGGTCGGAAACTACCGCTCTTCCTTGCATGGGGCACACTCATCGCAACGTGGTTTGGCGCTGCAACGATGTTTGCTGCTGCAGGCGCAGTCCGTCATGAAGGACTTCGCGGTGTTGTGCTTGACCCTTTTGCTTGTGCTGGCACTCTCGTCATAGCGGGGTTCTTCTTCGCGCGTCCGCTCTGGAACAGAAATATTTTCACCATGGCTGACTTCTACCGTCAGACATACGGGCCCGCCGCCGAGCTAACAGGTGGGCTTATACAAGTACCAAGTTACTTTGCCTGGATTGCCCTTCAGTATTCTGCGCTCGCAGGACTTCTTGAATTATATTTTGGCATTCCATTTTCTACTGGCGTCCTGCTCGTAGCAGTTCTGACACTTGCATACACCTTGATTGGCGGCATGTGGTCGGTGACGCTTACTGACAGTTTCCAGATAGTCGTCGCCATCACTGGACTAGTAATTCTTACGTCAGCAACTCTTTCTGACCCACTCCTAGGTGATGGTAATCCATTTGTAGGCTTCTCTGTTCTTTTTAAAACACTTAGTACCGATTATCCTGATCACCTCAGGCTTTGGCCAGACTACGCCACCGCTGGTTCGACCAGCGCATACATCACGGCAGTGCTGAGTGTGCTTGCGGCATGGGCCACAGGGCTTTTTGGAAATATTCCGGGACAGGATCTTCAACAGCGAGTGTTTGCGGCCAAAAATGCCAACACGGCATCACGCGCATGCATTCTTGCGGGTGTTTTGTATCTCGCCTTTGGTTGTCTCCCGTTGATACTCGGGTTTGCCTCATTGGTGACACACCCCGGTGGTGATCTTGAACCAGTTGCCTTTCTGGCAAATACATATCTTTCTCCAGCGATGCTCGTGGTGTTTGTGCTCGCTGTTGTGTCCATGATTATTTCGACAGCCACCAGTGCGGTGCTGGCACCCGCAACCATTCTTGGGCACAACCTTCTTGCACGCATCTCGTTCTTTCAAAAAAGGAAGCCGCTGTTTCGAGATCGACTGAGTGTTGTCTTGGTATCCCTAGGTGGCATTTCTGTGGCAATGCTTGGTGAGTCACTAATGGGGCTGCTTGACATTGCTCTTTCAATACAACTCTCAGCATTGTTTGTACCAGTACTATGTGGCATTTATGGACGGCCCAAAAATCAGGCCTGTTGTGTCCTGGCGATGCTCTTTGGATTTACCGCCTGGTCAGGCACCTATGCGAATGAGGTTTTTTCACCGGCCTACCCGCAATTCCTCTTGAATATGCAGTGCATCCCATCAGACTTCTATGGTGTCACTGCAAGCATGTTTGGCTATGGGCTAGGATCATGGACATCCCAAAGTGCACCGCCCAAGAGCTTTCCACCTGCTTTGTCCGATAAAACGGTTCCCATATGACCAACTCACTTTCAGAAGACATACAATCAGAACCAATAGACAGCCGTGCCTGTTCAACGTGCCACTTTTGGCGAAAGCAGGCAATCCGCGATGAGTCTGACTGGGGGCAATGCCGTAGAATGCCACCGACGTTACCAGAACTTGATGATGATAAACTTGTCATCGCGGGCATCTGGCCTTCGACGAAATCAGGAGACTGGTGCGGAGAGTGGGAATCATCCTTGCCGACCGGAACGGACCCCCCTCACCCGTAGTAATACAAATTTTTAGGTGGTAGCTCTTACAATAGGAAGAAAAGGTTTTTCATGTTGAATCGACTAGCGTTTCTGGCTGTTATTTTTTCGGGACTAACCGGTTGCACGGGAGAACATTCTCAAGAGGTTATCACCAAAGGGGAAGGTGCCAAGAAAAACATTCAGGCTCTTGGAACTGCCCAAGATGATCAGGCTGAAGAACTTTTTCTGCCTGGACAAGACTAGATCACCATGGCGTAGAGCGTACACATAAAACGAAGACGCTCTTAATCGAGAGCACATACAAATCCTAAAAATCAAATTGCGATACGCTCGTTTAAAAGATGCCTCCGAAACAACGGCTTGATGAAACTCTCGTCATAGCTGTACTGTCTCATCAAGCCCCTGAGACTAATCCTTCAAGGGCCAGTGGCTAATTCGAACAACGTGTCCATCTAGCAGACATCTCCATGATCTGCTTCGTACAATTCCCTGTTCTTGGTTTTTGATCGATCAATTTGAAACGTGCTAGACAAACGGAGCACCCAAGCAATAATATTTTATGTAATGTACTTCAGCGTTTAGCTATAGTATCTAAAACACGGTTCATGACGACGTGACCTTGCCGGAAAAAATTCGTCCTCAGTACTAAATGCTATTGAAGAATACAACAACATGAAAAAAGCTTTTACTCTCATAGAACTACTTGTGGTCATTGCAATTATCGGCGTCCTTGTAGGCCTGTTATTGCCAGCAGTTCAGCAGGCGCGAGAGGCCGCACGGAGGCTCAACTGTCAGAACAACTTCAAACAGACGGCTCTTGCCTACGCCAATCAGGCATCTGCCAATAATAATGAATTCGCACCCCGGATGATTCAGGACCCAACAAAAAGTTGTGGCTGGGGCCCTTTCCTCCTTCCCTTCATCGAGCGAAATAACCTTTACGAACAATACTCTTTTGATGCACCATTTTCTTACGATAATCTTGCATACGGCATCCAGAACCAGACGGTGTCGAATACTCGCATTGATGACTTTCTTTGTCCATCCAGCCCTGATCCAAGTGGGCCGTACACATACTCAATGCCAGCTTACGGCGTAACGTGGACGGCTTTTGTTTCAGATATTTCACCAATTGCGCGGGTCACTGAAGAGCTCATGGTTTATCTTGGCAAAAGTACCACAGAATCGCAGCGAGCGGGTTGCCTCGAGGCTGATGACACTACAAGCTATGCCGAAATTGTTGATGGCACTTCCAACACGGCACTTTTGGTTGAGATCGCAGGAAAAGACAAGATTTGGCAAAACGGCAAGAACACTGGGAGCCAACTTCTTGGAACTACTGGTGGACTAGGCGGGTGGGCCGATGCAACAACCAGTGGAACAAAGTTTCTTGGGAGCACGCCTGATGGCACATCAGGGCCGGGTGCATGTGGTGTAAACTGTAGCAACGACTTTGGGCTTTATTCATTTCATCCTGGTGGAGCCAACGCTGCTTTTGTTGACGGCTCAGTTCGATTTATAAATCGGAGCATTGACATTGAAACGCTTGTAGCGTTCATCACTCGAAATGGGGGCGATTGATCGCAAAGTTGCTTTTCTAGTCGACACCACTGCTTAAACCCTGCGGATTTCCTCTTGTCCAAATTCTTCTTTCTCATTTCCGTTCCCTTTTTCATTGGTTGCACACGCACAGAGTATCCCAACCACACCTACCCGGTGAGTGGGCGAGTTCAAACTACTGATGGAACTCCAGCCAGTGATGTTCGCGTAACCCTGCATTCATCAGAAATTATTGCCGAAGGTGACCCATTTCGGCCCTCGGGAATAACTGGTGACGATGGCACTTTTCAACTCACCACCTACGAGACGTATGACGGTGCTCCTGTCGGCAGCTATGCCATCACATTCCGCTGGGCTGAGCCACAGAAAACGCTATTTGACCCCATACCAAAAGATCGCTTACGCAATCGGTTTTCACTCCCTACGGAAAAATCTTTGATGTGTGAAGTTAATAATACTGAATCACAAGATCTTGGCACGTTTGAAGTTGATCTCAGAAAACTCACGATTGCGCGATTGGACCCTTAGGGTTCTGTTTAAGTCCCGAAAACGGTGCCAGTGATAAGCACATCTTTAGGGCAACGCGTTGCAACAGGATCAACACGTATAACACCAAAAAGATATTTTTGGTGTTTTGCAATTATCATCTCGCTCCTCCTACTCCTTTGTACAGAAACAGCTCTGCACGCAGAGGACCCAAGTTGGCCACCTAGTTCATCGCCCCATACTTTATCGTCTCACCGACCACGAGCCGTACCAGACCCTTCGATTTTTACAGCAGACTTTGAACACGCAAATACTGGAATTTACACACAGAAACACCTCGACCAGGAGTGGAATAGTCCTGAGTGGTCAGATGGTATTGAAGAGCGGCGTGTATCGATTGTTGATACCGCCTTGGGCGTAAAAGCGCTTGCTGTAACATACCCTACCCGTACCTATGGCCCAGAAAACAGCGGTGCCACTTGGAAGCTCGACTTTGATAAATCCTACGATGCTTTGGAAGTTCGCTTTGATGTCATGTTCAAAAAGGGTTTTGACTTTGTCCGGGGCGGCAAACTCCCGGGGCTATTCGGTGGCGAAGGAAATACTGGCGGAAACAAACCGACTGGACATGACGGCTTTTCAGCCCGGATGATGTGGCGCGAAGATGGACGTGTTGTGCAATACCTGTATTATCCTGATCAACCCGGCCGCTATGGGCACCAGATTCCATGGTTGCAGGCTTCCACTGGAGAATCGGTTCGGTTTATCCCGGGACAGTGGCACACCGTGGTACATCAGGTCACAATAAATACGCCGAACAAGCGAGACGGTTCCTTACAAGCGTTCTTTGATGACCACCTTGTTTTAAAACTAAACAATCTTCGGTTTCGTAATACAAAAAACTTTTCAATTGATGGGTTTGTTTTCAGCACCTTTTTTGGTGGTGGAGATGCCTCATGGGAGACTACCGCTCGGGAAACAATCTATTTCGATAACTTTCAGATAGTTGAAATAGCATTCGAATAATAAGTTCCTCGATTCACACATCACTAGCTATTTTTGCGGTACTGCTTTTGCTTTTGCGCCGGCTTTGATTTTCTGGCAGGAATTTCCTGCTTCCCACAACCGCTCGTTTTAATCGCTGGCGACTCCCAACCCCAGCCGGCAATAAGAGCACCCGCGATGACATTTTTTTCAAATCGGCACCGAGATGGTGTTTCGTGTTTCATATTTATACCCGCCTGACGTTGTACATAGAAAACGCTAGTCCGGGTCTTCTACGCATGAGATCGGTATTAGATCGTTTTTCTTAAACTATTGGCTAAAAATCCACATTAAGACTGACCGGCAGTCTCAGGCCACGGTGTCAAACAGGCAAACAAAACCTAGGGCCAGACTCAACCCCTCTGAATAGTGTGTCAGGTTTCTAGAAACGTATCGGTGTGCTCATACCCTGGCGCACAAGTACAAAGAAAGACCAGCTCCTCATCACCGGTATTCTGAATAGTGTGGCGTTGACCGGGAGGAATAGCTATCGCATCACCGGGCCCAACGGCCCGAGTTTCCAGGCCCAGGGTCATTTCTGCTTCGCCAACCAAGATGTAATAAATCTCTTCCGTCACTGCATGGTGATGTGGCGTGGTAGCAATACCCGGCGCCAGACGTGCCTCAGCAAGCGACTGTTGCCGGATTGCAGAGTTCCTATGGGCGAGTAGTTCACGAATGGTTGAACCATCGGCCGTTGTAAACGGAACAGTATTTTTTTGGTTAATAACATCCATGTTCTTTTTATCCGCTTTCTGCTGGTGCCAATTTCTACTCTACGAAAAGCATATCATCTCAATATCCGCCATACTGGAGAATCACTTTGTGACCACAATAGCTTTATGACCACGATAACTTTAGAACCAATGAAGCCTTCGCAGAACCTCATTGCTTGAAAGTAGTACTGTTCGGTCAGTGACCGCTCGACCCGTGCAGGATAGCATTGACGCAATACTTATTTTCTCAACTAAAACTACTTTTGTGTGTTCTGTTTCTTCTCAGGATCTCCATCGGGATTTGATGCGTTACGGCCACCAAAAT
>Ga0315315_10004909_pt1 | contig 12323 bp, 9 predicted proteins | sample M140m3416metaG_FD_203699 | JGI IMG/M metagenome (GOLD analysis project Ga0315315, IMG submission 203699) | Ammonia-oxidizing marine archaeal communities from Monterey Bay, California, United States - M1 40m 3416 | ecosystem: Environmental > Aquatic > Marine > Intertidal zone | place: USA...
CCTTGAAGAAGTCCTTGCGGCCCACGGGGGTGCTGCTGTTTTTCGCAATAGAGACGGGGAGGAGGTCAGCGGGGCGCGAGCGCGGGGAGCCTCGAGCGAGCGCCGAGGACGGGTGGGGGGATTCGCGAAGCGTCGTTGTGTCTGTTCCCCGATCGCTGGAAACGCGGCGAGGCGCGACGGGGGGTCGCGCGGGTTCGGGGGGGCGCACGCACCGGCACGCGGACGCGCTCTGCGCGAACATGGCGGCGGACATGTCCTTGGTGGTTGGGTTGTGTGCGTTTGACGCGCGGCGAACTTGTGCCGCGCGCGCCGCGAAGGCGGGGGAGGAACCAACTCTATCCTCTCCCGCGTTTTCAACTGTTTACAACCTCGGCTTCGAGCCACGCTGGCAAGCGCTGATGCGCTGATGCGCTGAGTGCGTCTCGAGGTCCCTGCGAGTTCCAAAATCCCCGGCGCCGGCCGACGGAACGCACGCGGACGATCGAACATGAATTCGGCGGGCATCCAAACCTGCACCGAGCGCGCTTCTGACGGCGGACCCGTGTGCGACGCGGCCGGTGCGCGCCCCCTCCCCCTCGCGCCCTTCGCCCTTTGCCCGCCTGGATCTCGCCCCCCGATTACATCGTGCCCACCCGCCGCCCCCCGACCTATACCTGACCTTCGCTTCCCATCCCCCACGACGTCATAGACGGAGAGACGGTCGCGCACACCGTCCCGGCATCGTTTCACATCGGCGACGACGTCCAGGGCAAGGCCGGGACCCTCCACATCACCACCCGCCGCCTCGTGTGGTTCGGGGAGGGCGCCGACTCGGCCGGGTACGAGGTGCCGTTCACCTCGATCACGATGCACGCGGTGTCGCGGGGCGCGGAGGACGGATCAAACGATTTCACGAGCCCGTGCATATACGCGCAGGTTGAGGGTACGCCCCCGGAAGGGTTCGGGGCGACGATCGCGATTGGAGGCGACGGACCAGGACCCGAGGACGCCGACGAGGGCGACGAGGAGGATGACGACGAGGGAGATGAGGACGACGCCGGCGGGTTCGCGATGGGCGGCGGCGACGACGGGGACTACGACGACATGTTCGAGCTGCGCATCGTCCCGAAGGACCCCGAGGGTCTCGATCAGATGTTCCACGTGCTGTGCGAGTGCGCCGCCATGAACCCGGACGACGACGAGGACGAGGAGGACGACGACGGCGGCTTGTTCTTTGACGAGGACGAGGTGATGCGCGGCGCGGGCGCGGACGGCAGGGCGGCGGCGCTGGAGCGGTTCGACGCGATGCTGCAGATCGATCCGGGGGTGGATGAGCTGATCCGCGACGATCCCGGACGTTTCGAGGACGACGACGACGAGGAGGAGGAGGGGAAATAGGTGTGCCGGGTGGGTCGCGCGGGTGTGTCTCAATAAAATATGCGCAACACCTTGCCCACTGGAAGCTGCGCGGGTCTCGATCTCCACACTGCCGGTCTGCCGGTTTTTCTTTTTTTTCCTTCCTTCTGTCTGCCTCGCCACCTGGTTCGTCGTGTTTTATGTGTTTGGCGGGAGGAATCTTTTGCAATTTTCGTGGCGCGTATGGGTATTCAGTTTAATCCCTCGCCGCGCCAGACGCGAAGTGGAATCTTCTCCCGACAGGGAACACTGCTGACTGGGTCAGAGAGAGCCGACAGAAACCGTTTTGCGAGAATGGCACCTTAAAAAAGCGCCTTCGCAAAAATCTCCTAAACTTCGGGGTTCGTGACTCATGGCGCACGTTTGTTTGTCGATGCAATTCCCGGGAGTTCTGCAATTCGGGTTTCCGGTTATGAAAGATTTTTTCAAATGACTGGGAAGTGATGGAGGTCTGTGAACCAAAAGAAATCCTCAGTTTCCCGGCGACCTTTCGCAAAACGAAAGGACCATCAGCAAGAATGGCGAAAAACAGAAAACCCGTCTTCTATGGACAACTAGTGACAAAAACGTGAAAAATCTGTCAAAAAGTGGATAATTCTCCGAGACCCCCCTCAGAATCGGTTAGGAATAACAAACATTTTGGCGGCTGGCGCGTCACATTCGTGCAGCGCAGCGCTCCGCTAGCGGCACAGAAACTTCGTTCGTCTCGACGACCTCGTTTCAGTCAACTTCAACACCATGTCAATCGCCGCTGAATTTAATGTCAACGCCGGTGACACCGCGTGGATGCTCATGAGCTGCGGGCTCGTCAACTTGATGACCCCCGGCCTCGCCTTCTTCTACGGTGGCCTCGTTCGTCAGCAGAACGTGCTTACCATGATCATGCAGAACTACGTCTCCATGGGCCTCATGACCATCGTCTGGGTCATGTGGGGCTACTCCATGTGCTTCGGCGAGATCAAGACCTCTTACATCTGGGGCAACCCCGCGTCCCACGCCATGCTCGCCGGCATCGAGAACGACTCCGGCTCGGATGGCGAGGGAATCCCTGGCGTCGTCTTCGCTGGTGAGTGCCCGCCTCCCGCTTCCCTTTACCGTGCTCGAAACCCACTGTCCGGGCGCCAATGTCCGATAAACTCCGTTTCACACCCGTCCGGCTGGTTTTGGCGCGTTTCCCGTCGCTGTCGCGGCGGCGCGAACGCGTCAACCCGGCGTCCCGCAACCCGAAATTCTCCACGTGGTCCAAGGGAGAGCGGGGGGGACGAGAGAACTCGACAAAAAACCAGACTGATCGCCACTGACTTTTGAAAAATGCTGACTTTTTTTTCTCCCCTCTCTCCTCGACTCGCAGCCTTCCAGGGCATGTTCGCCGTCATCACCCCCGCGCTCATGACCGGTGCCTTCGCCGATCGCGTCATGTTCAAGCCCTACCTTCTCTTCATCTTCCTCTGGATCCACCTCGTCTACTACCCCTTCTGCCACTGGATTTGGGGCGGCGGCTGGATGATGGATGAGGGAGTTTGGGACTTCGCCGGCGGCATCGTCGTGCACTGCACCGCCGGTTTCGGCGCCCTCGCCGTCGTCATGGCCCTTCCCCACCGCAAGAAGCTCGAGCCCGAGCTCGACACCGACCCCCACAACATCCCCTTCGTCGCTCTTGGCACCGCCCTCCTCTGGTTCGGCTGGTTCGGCTTCAACGGCGGCTCCGCCCTCGGCGCCAACCAGGTTGCGGGCTACGCCCTCATCAACACCGAGATCTCCGCGTCCTGCGCTCTCTTCGTGTGGCTCATGATCGAGTGGGCGCACAAGGGCAAGCCCACCCTCGTCGGTGCCTGCGTCGGCGCCATCGCCGGTCTCGCCACCGTCACCCCCGCCGCCGGTTACGTGTACCCCTGGGCCGCGATGGTCATCGGCTGCCTCGCCGCCCCTTGGTGCTACTTCCTCATCGAGGTTGTCAAGAACAAGTTCGACCTCGACGACGCCCTCGACGTGTTCGCCGTGCACGGTATGGGCGGCTACCTCGGCACCCTCCTCATCGGCGTCCTCGCCGATGACCGCGTGTACCCCGACGGCCCCAACGCCAGCGGCAAGCAGTTCTTTAAGCAGCTCTGGGGCGCCAGCTTCTGCGCCGTCTACGCCTTCGTCGTGTCCTTCGGCCTCATCAAGGCGATCAACCTCGTCATGCCTGTACTTCCCCCCTCGTCCCATCTCAGCGAGGGTCTCGACACCTCCATCCACGGCGAGAAGGCGTACAAGGAGAACAGCCAGAGCGGCACCGAGTACACCAACCCTCTCAAGGCTGCCCAGGCCGTCTAAACGGCGCGGCGACACATACATCTAATAAGTGCTTGTACCAAGTATCACCCTTGCTATGCGTTGCTCTATTTTTCTTTGAATTTAATATAAGACAAGACAGATCAGATCACCCGCGCGTGGAGACGAACAAATATTACATACATAGCCGCGATGGCGGCGAAAAGAATATTTTCATTATAGTCGTTACATCCTTCGAAGCACGCGGTCGAACGCGTCCAGAAACACGCGAGCGTGCTCCGGCGTGAAGTACAGTCCGGGTCGGCACCTGATCGCCGCCTCTCCGCAGAACGCGATGTCGACGCCCTCCGCCCTGAGCTCCTTGACGGCGCCGTCCCTCTCGGCACCCGAGGCTAGGTCCGCCGCGACGAGCGTGCCCACGCCGCGGACGTTCATCAACTTGCCCGGGTACGCACCCGCGAGGGCTTCGAGTCCGCCCTTGAGCACGTCACCTGTCTCCCTGGCGTTGTCTATGAGCCCGTCTCGCTCCACGCATTCGAGAACCGCCTCGAGCATGAGAACCTTGGACGGGTCCCCCATCCAGGTGTTGAACACGCGGTAGGGCTTGTCCGGCACCATGTCAGCCTTGGTGTAGTACCCGGCGATCTGCATCTTCTTGCTGAAGGTCACGGCGTCCGGCGGGTCGTCGAGCTCCCACGCCTCGTGCGCCCAGAACAAGCCACTCGCCGCGCATCCGGTCTGAACCTCGTCCACTATGAACTTGACCCCGCGCTCCGACGCCGCGCCGCGAAGCTTCCGGAAGAACGACGGCGACGCGTGGTTATCACCGCCCTCCGCCTGCACGGGCTCGACGATCAGCCCCACGACGTCGGGATCCGCGTCCATCAGCTCGCACGCGGCGGCGAGGCATCGCTCCTGTAAACAAAACACGACGTCAATCTGATTGCCCGCACGAGCATTAAAATAATAAACTAACCTCCTCGGCTGCGTTCGCGTCGATGTTGTCCGCCAGCGGGTACACGAGTTTGGGAAAGGGCGCGATGGGCCAGTCGTACGCGGGGATGTCCAGCTTGTGTATGGGCTTGCTGTGCGTGATGGACAAGCAGCCGTGCGTGCGGCCGTGGAAGGCGCCGTGGAAGGACATGATCTTGTACGGCTTGGCGCCCGGGGAGCGATTCACCATGGACGACTCCAGCTCCTCGGCGGTGGGACCCGCCAGGCCCGTCGCCGCGCGCCTGGCGTGGGCGACCGCGATGTACACCTGCTTCATGGCGTTCTCGTTGGCGCACGATCCGCACATCTGGGTGGTGACGTGCGTCAAGCCCGGCGGCGCGACGCGCATGAGCGTGGACTGGATTCGTTCGGCCCAGCCCGCGGGTGGGAGGTTGAAGAGCGCGGGCCTGTGCGCCAGCCAGGTTAGGTTGGCGGGATTTTGGAACACGGCGAGCATATATGGGTTGTTGTACCCGATGGGAAGGGACGCGATGTGCGAGAACATGTCCAGCATGCGGTTGCCGTCCACGTCCACGACGTAGTTGCCGCGCGACTTTTCCATGTCGACGAAGTATTTGACCGCGCCGGTCTCCTGGGTCGCGCCCAGCTGCGCGCGCATGCGCTCGGACTCCGGGCCGGGACACGCGGTTCGCATCGACGGACCGGTGGGTTCACCCCCGGGGAAAGCCGGGTGCGACTGAAAACGTCAGGGATCGCGGGAGGATCCGGTCAGCGCTCGAAACGACGCCGGTTCAACGCGAGCTGAGTGGATAAACACAAGATGGACACGCGCGGGAAGCGCGACGCACCTGCACGGGAGGTTCCTCGGCGAGGGCGGGCATCGAGGCCAGTCGGGTGTGGAAACGCCATGTCGCGGGTGCGGCGGGCGCCAGGCGCCTCGCGGCGGCGCGCAACATCGTGCGGGCGCGTCCCAGAATGGCGCGCGAGATTCAGATTTGCGCGCGAGTTTTGCCACGCTGTTTGACGACGTCCAATAAAAACTCACGAAACCACGCAGCTCTTCTTCAGCCTGCTGGAGTAGCTCTTCTTGCCCCCCGTGCGTCGCTTCGTCGGCTCGAGCTTGAACGCCTCGCCCCCGGGCTCATCCTTCTTCTTCTTTCCCTTGTGTCGCATCCCGGGCGCGACGAAGTGCCCCGGCTCCGCGGGTGCCTTCTTTCCGCCCGGCGAAGCAATCGCATCCGCCGCGCCCGACACAACCGCCTCTCCGCGATCGATCTCGGTCTGCCTCGCGATCTCCCGAATGTCCATCGCGGGTGCCTGCGCCGCGACTAACTCCCTGTCGCAGTCCGACCACTGACGCACGAGGTAGTCGAACACGTTGTCCACGTTGAAGTTTTCCTTGACGCATACGCGGTAGAACTTGAGCCCGAGCCCGCGGCACAGATCTTCCGCCTCCTCCGGCGACACCGCGGACTCGTCGATCATGTCCACCTTGTTCTGGCAGACGCACATGACGATGGGCCCGCACACGTCCTCCACCTTGCGCTTCCACTCCTCGATCGCCTCGAAACTGGCGCGGTCTGTCGTTGAGAACACGAGCACGGCGGCACCCGCGCTGCGACGACGATGATGGGGTGAGGGTTTTTTGACGTCAGTCGCGTGGCGTGGAGAGTAAGAAGGGTTCCGTGGCGGGTCGGGAAATGTTTCGATGGTTCGAGGCGGGCATCATTCGGGTCGGGAACTTACCCTCGGTAGTACGTGCGGGTGATGGTGTCGAACTCTTCCTGCCCCGCGGTGTCCCAGACCATCATGCGTACGTCCTCGCCGATGCTGTCGATCCACCGGGTCTTCTCCAGGAAGTCCACCCCTATGGTCTTCTTGTACTCGTCCGTGTACTCCCCCTTGCAGTACCGGCGGATCATGGACGACTTACCCACGCCACCGTTGCCCAGCACCACGACCTTGATCTCCTTCTCGAAGTCTTCCTCGACGAGCATGGCGAGCGTCGGGTGATCTGCGCTCGTGAGTTTGAACCGCGATTTCTCGGAGACGACGTTTTAGAAGCCCGTCATTTCAAGTAGGCACCCGACCAGCTAGAACGCCATGGGGGTGCTCTCAGACGAGAGCGACACCTCCGCTCTCTTCACAGAGTCGGAACTCGACGATTCCGATCTCGACTTCGCCGCTCGCCGTCCCGGGCGCCCTACAGTCGCGTCCCCGCGCGTCCCAACCAACGACGCGCGTGAGATGCGATTCAGCTCGGAGGATGAGGAAGAGGAGGAACCGCGTCCCGCGCCCCGCCCGCCGCCCGCCGCGGCTCCCACGTGGGTCGGACCGAACACGACGATGGGCACGAGCACGCGCGCGGCGTCGGCGTCGGCGTCGGCTCCCGTGGGCCGGCCGGGTGCCGGCGGGACCAGCGGAGGTGTGCCGACCTTCTCGTTCTCGCATCGGTCGAACGACTCGGGCGTCGGCGCCCCCCGGCAAGCATCGTACGCGCCCGCACCCGTGTCCAGGCCGCCGCCACCGGCGCCGAGGGGAACCACGAACGCGCAGAGCTCCCCAGCGCGCCGCCCCACCGCGTCCGCATCGTCCACCCAGCCGAGCTCGAATAACATCCTCGCCTCCGTGCTGGGCATCGACCTCGAGCGCGGCGTCGGGGGAGACAGCGACGACGACGACGAGGACATCGCGTCACCGCTGAGGGGCGGGAGGCGGGGTAAGGAGAGCAGGCGCGACCGCGCGGCGAGGCTCGCGAGGGACGGACGGGATCAGACCGCGCAAACGAAGGGCTCGGGCTCGAACGGAGGCCGGCTCAACCTGAGTTCGGTGTCAAAGTTCGGCACGGGCGCTCGGTGGTCGGCGCGCGGGTCCGGGCACGAGATCGGCGCGTGGACGGCGAGGCAGGCGGCGCTCGCGGTGGACGGTCGTACCACCGCGACGTGGCTCATCGTGTGCGCCGCCGCGCAGTTACTCGGTGGTCTCATCGCGTGTCTGTGGGAATCGGGCGGGCAGTGGGCGGCTCCGGGGCACGACCTCCCGATCGCCGTGTTGACGGTGTGCGCGGCGCTCGCGGGCGGGAAGGGCGCGCTGGGTAGTAACTGGAGGACGCAGGCGGTGCTGCAGGTGGGGCACGTGTGCGCGCTGGGATTCGCGCTGGGCCTGGACGTGTTCGTGATGGCCAGGATGTCCGACATAATGTTATTAGGAACGAGGCCCGAGCTGGTGGCAAACAGGCGGGCCGCGCGCGGCGGGGTGGGACTCGCGCTGGCGGCCAAGGCGGTCGCGCTGCCCTTGTCGGTGATACACGCGGCGAGGGTGGTCTGGCCGGGCCGGGGGGCGCCTCGGGAGTAGCAACGTACCTTGTAACGAGAGTCTGAGGAAACTAACAACGCCGTCCGCTGGTAAAATAGGGTCAGAGCGAGTCGCGCGATGGGAAAGAAGCGCGCCAACCGTAAGGAGGCGTATCGGCCGCCCGCCGCCGAAGATGCGCCCGCGATGAAATCGACGGTGACGTCACACACGGTCGGGATCGTCGCGATCGTGGGGTACGTCATGCTCGCGGTCCTGGTGCAGGTCGGGACCCACCATCTGGTTCCCATACACGCGGCGGGGGACTACGATGGGATGCGCGCGACGGGAGCTCTCGCCGCTCGGACCCTCGCCCACGTCGAGCCGCACATCCAGCCCGGGGTCACCACCGCGGCGTTAGACGCGATCGTGCGTGACTTCATAGCCGACAACGGCGCGACCGCCGCCACCTTAGGGTACAGAGGGTACAAGCACTCGTCGTGCATCAGCGTCAACGAGGTGGTCTGCCACGGGGTGCCGTCGACCGAGGTGACGTTGAACGCGGGCGACATCGTCAACGTGGACGTCACCACCGTCCTCGACGGGTGGTACGGGGACACGAGCAAGACGTTCGTGGTGGGGGGTGAGGACGCAGCGAGCGATGAGGCGAACAGGCTGGTGCGTGTCACACGGGAGGCGCTGAAACTTGGCTTGGAGGGATGCAAAGCTGGGGCTCGGCTGGGCGACGTCACCGAGCCGATACACGAGCACCTGACCCGCGCGGGGTACGGCGTCGTGAACCAGTTCAGCGCGCACGGCATAGGACGGACGTTCCACGCGGCGCCGTTCATCCAGCACGGCAAAGGACGGAAAGGACGCGGGCTGCTACTCAAGCCCGGCATGTTCTTCACCGTGGAGCCCATGGCTAACCAGGGCTCGACGGCGACGAAGACGCTGAGGGACGGCTGGACGGCGGTCACCAAGGATGGGAAACTCTCCGCGCAGTTCGAACACACCGTGGGGGTGGTGGAGGGCGGGTGCGAGGTGTTCACGCGCGTCCCGGGGACCGACGCGTTCATCTGACGTACGTAGCGTAATCCGTCGTGAAAGAATTTGGTAGACTAGTTTCTCTAATCCGCGTGTGACCGCTGCTTATACTTGAGCCAAGACCGGCCGCGGCCCGTGGACTCCCTGAGCGCCCCGCCGACCCTCGACCGCCCGCCACTCCCGCCCCGCAGGTACACCACCGCGAGGTACGCCCCCGCGCCCAGGACGGCGACGAATGGGAACGCGCCGTGCCCGCCTCGCCCCGCCCCCGGCCGCGAGTGCTCGGCGCGGCAGCACCGCAGACTCCGTCGAGCCCTCGATACCTCGTCCCGCGCCTTTTGCTCGAAAGCGTGCGCGGCGATGAGGATGGACGACGACATGGAGTGCGCCTCGTCCAGGTCGTGGTTATACAGCCTACCTCCAAGGTCCACGAACGCGCGTTCCACGACGCCGAGCTCCTCTTCCAACTGCGCCACCACCGACTGCGGCAGCGGCCCGGGCACGCCCACCCGCTTCGGGTCGCGGTACAGGTAGTCGAGCCACGTCCCTTTCGACGACTTCAGCGCCACGCGCTCGTCCACGTCGTCCCCGTCACGTACAAGGGACCGGAACGGCGAGCCGAGGTACTCGTCACCGAACGCCTCGATCTCCCCGAGGCCCGATCGAACGGATCGAAGCGCCGTATCCACCCGGCTAATCGCCGCGTTGCGCTTGGCGACGTCTTGCAGTATGACGCTCATCGTGGGGCAGGCTGCGAACGGGCCGAACGGGTGGTGCCCCACCGCCCACAGCCAGTTCTCCACCTTCCCGCCGTGGATCGGGGACCATCGCTCGGTCGGCGACGCGACGCCGCCGAGCGCGCGGGCGACTCCGGCGACGGCGTGTCGCGTGGGTTCCCCCGGCCTCGCGTGAACCAGCCGGTCGTTGGACGAGAACCGAATCGGGACCCACTCCCCGCGCCCCGACCCGAGCTCCGCCACCTTGGCCGCGGCGGCGGCGGCGGCAGCCTTGACGCTCGCATGCGCCGGGTGCCCCGCGGAGTGCATCTCGAGGAACTCCGCAGCCTCGGCGAGTTCCGCGGTGGCCGCCTCGGATTCGGCGTCGAGGTCCCTGGCCCACGCGCCTCTCTGCTCGGCGCCCGGCGCCGCCAGCTTGGCATCCCCGACGCCCTGCAGCACGATCACGAGGTCGTCCGCGGCGGCGACCATGGACTCGCCGTCGATCAGAACCCCGGGGGGTAGGCCCGCGAGGGAGAGGACGTACACCGGCACCACCCGGGTGCCCCGCTGCTGTTTGGGTTTGGGTTTGTACCCTCGCGCTTTTGTTCCGGCGCCGTCCCCGTCGTCGTCGTCCGCGTCCCCCAACCTACTGGCCTGCCTGTAGAACGCGGCGTCGAGGTCGGGGTCCTCCAGACCGACCAGCCCGGACGCCAACAGGTCCGCGCTTCGCCGAAACTCCTCCAGCAGCGTCGCGCCGTCGAGGTATCGTCTGGCGGTGACGTGGTAGGTGTGCGGGTGCCCGGGCCCGGCTCCGTCGTTTCGCCGGTCCGCTCGCGACGACGTTCGAAGCGACCGGAGCACGGCGGCGGTGAGGTGCTTGTGCTCGTGGAGGTTGTGGGTGCCCGTCATCAAAACGATCTCCTGCCCGGGCTGGAGCATCTTCTTGGCCTCCTCCTTGATGAGGTCCGCGTCGAGGTGCCTGTAAGGTCCCGCGCTCTCTTGGTCCAGGGGCCAGAACGAGTTGTGGTCCCGAAGCACGACCACCGGGATCATGACCCGCTCGGCGAAATCGAGCGTCTCCGCGGCGACGTCCGGCGCCAGTAAGTGCCTCACGCTGGACAGCACCAGCGTGGAGAGCCGGCCGCGGAGGTGCGCGTCCCTTCGAGTCGCCAGGTCACCTTTAGCCGCGTCGCCCGTGCCTTTGTTTTCGGCCAAGTACCTCGAGTACGGCAGCAACAGCGGCCCGAGCCTGGGCAGCGATGTCTCCACGGTCGTCGTCGCGTCACCCCCGTCCGTCCCGTCGTTTCCTGCCGCGTTCGTCGTCGCGCCGCCCACGCCCCGTCCAACCCTGGTCAACGCCGCGGGTCCCGCGCCCAGGTCCAGCACCGCGTACCGCCCCGCGCCCACCCACGCCGCGGAAGCGCCCTCGCCGTCCATGTACCTGTACCTGTACACGTACCCGCACTCCTCCTGCACGAGCTCCTCGGGGGTGAGCGCGTCCGGGTTCTTGTCGCTGATCCCGCTCTTGTCCCTCCAGTTCCCGGTCTCCTTCGGTGAGCTCCGCGCCGGGTTCATCCGGCACTTGTCGGGGTTCAAGACGAACACGGCGACGGGCTCGAGGTTCCGCACCGTCGGGTTCAACGACGCGAATATCTTGCGGTAGACGTAGTCCACCGCGTTCTCCACCGGCCCGGCAGCCTCGATCTCGTACGCGCGCCACCGCTCGTTGGCGGAGAGGTCGCTCCACGGGTGCGGGGCGGGTTCGTCGTCAACCGCCTCCGCGGTGTGCGAAATGGCGGATTCGATCGTTCGCAGATGGTCGCTGCCCGCGTATATGACGTTGTAGTGTAGCTCGATGCTGACCTCGAGCGGGCGGCCGGTGGTCATGGAGCTCGGGCGGAAGTGCCCGAAGGAGTCGCGGAGGAAGGTTTCCAGCGCGTTCGCGTCCGCCCTGTACCGATACCCTCCGTCGCCGTCGAACCCGACGAGCACGATGTTCACCTCGAGCGGGAGGACCAGCGGGGCGTCGTGTCTGTCGTGCAGCAGCGCGTGCGCGCTCTTCTGCACTTCGCCGCGGACCTTCTCGAAGAGTGCGTGCGTCCATCGCCCGCCCCTGGTCGATTGCTGCGTTTGGGATTTGGTCCCCATCCCGAGCGGGGTCTTGAGCGGGCCCGTGGATGGCTTGTAGATCGTTCGGCCGGGGCGCACCTGGTTAATCTTCGGCTGCGCGACGACCGGGTCCGTCAAAGCCGCCAGGAACGTGAACAAGACCAACGCCGAGAAGGCTCTGATCGGCCATCTCGTCGCCATGTTTGCTATGTGCTATGAATGCTCACCCAATCGACCGGCTCCTCGCCCCGATCGGCACCCTAAAAAATGGTCGTGGCCCTGGAAGGCCTGCTGCTCGAGATTCCTCGGACTTGCCAGCAGCAGCAAGCCTCGGAGTTTCTCTCCGGCAACCAATTTTCCAAGCTGGCATTTGCAGATATTTTTTGGGGGTACTCACTCAGACGAGTCATTAACTCAAGGTTCGGCCGTTATCGCGTCCGTTTCTGCCATTTCGCGCCCAAATCACACTGTGAAATGATTTTCACGCGTCGAAATACGATAGCATAATTGGACGATCCGGGGGGCCGAACCCGC
>Ga0315315_10004910_pt1 | contig 12319 bp, 10 predicted proteins | sample M140m3416metaG_FD_203699 | JGI IMG/M metagenome (GOLD analysis project Ga0315315, IMG submission 203699) | Ammonia-oxidizing marine archaeal communities from Monterey Bay, California, United States - M1 40m 3416 | ecosystem: Environmental > Aquatic > Marine > Intertidal zone | place: USA...
ATTTCTGTCTGTACTCAACTGCCAACTGCAAAGCATGAACAACTGCCTCTACATCATCTCCATTAACATGCAGTACTGGCGACAAAGTTACTTTTGCAACATCTGTACAATAGGTACTCGACCTAGCGTCCAAATAATTGGTAGTAAACCCTACCTGATTGTTCACTGCAATATGAATAGTTCCTCCTGTTTGATATCCATCTAACTGAGCCATCTGGATAACTTCATATACTACTCCTTGTCCTGCAAGTGCAGCATCACCATGTAATAAAATTGGCAAAATCTTCTTTACATCTCCACCATATTTACTATCTAATTTTGCTCTAGTAATTCCTTCAACAACAGGATCAACAGCCTCCAAATGAGAAGGATTAGGAGTTAAGTTTAACTTAATATTATTTCCGTTACTGCATTTTTGAATAGATGTAAATCCTAAATGATATTTTACATCTCCAGAAATATTATCATCTTCATATAATTTCCCCTCAAACTCTGAAAAAATTTCTTTGTAAGTCTTGTTAAAAATATTAGCTAATACATTCAACCTTCCTCTATGCGCCATACCCATTACAAACTCCTCCACTCCCAGTTCTGAGCTATGTTCAACTAAAGCATCCAATGCTGGAATTAAAGATTCTGCTCCTTCTAAGGAAAATCTTTTTTGTCCTACAAATTTTTTGTGCAAGAAGTTTTCAAAAGCTACAGCTTGGTTTAATTTATGTAGAATATGCTTTTTTTGTTTTGTTTCAAACTTTGGCGTGTTTGAGTTTTTATGTAATCTATTTTTGATCCAAACTATTTCTTTCGGATCGCGCACATACATGTATTCCACGCCAATAGACTGGCAATATACCTGATCAAGATGCTTAATAATATCAGAGAGCTTTGACGCACCAATCCCAACTTGTTCTCCTGCTTGAAACTCAACGGCCAAATCAGACTCCAGTAGACCAAAATTTTTATAATCTAGAGTAGGGGAATATTGTCTTCTTTCTCTAACCGGGTTTGTTTTCGTAAATAAATGACCGCTTTTTCGGTAGGCATCAATCAGGTTAATTACTTTAAACTCCTTCTGGAAAATTTGCGGTATATCATCTTCAGAATAAATTTCTTTTGCAAAGTCAAAACCTTGAAAGAAACTTGACCACTCCTCTCCAATACTGTTAGGATCTTGAAGATATTTGTTATACATTTCTTCAATCATCCCTGTATGTATCGCTCCTAAAAAGGAAAATTTATCCATTATTTATTGCTATATTGAATATGCAAAACTATCTATTTTAATTAATAAATACTAGTTTTAGAAGATTGATTTTAAGTGAAATAAAATTACGAAATCCTATCCATTAATTTTTCAGAAAAAGTGATAAGTGGCTCTTTATTTGATGATACAATTGCATCTAAATGCATCATTGCTCTTATTTGATATTCTTTCATCAAATCAATAATAATGGATTGTATTTTTAAATCATTAAATATCTTTTTAACTGCATGCACTTTTTCAGTAGATGAATCTGTAATAGAAAAATATTTTTTGAGTTCATTTTTCTGCTTATGAGATGCTGATTCTATTGCTTTTAGATAAAGATAGGTTTTTTTATTAGATATAATATCTCCTCCTACTTGCTTGCCAAATGTATCAGGATCACCAAATACATCCAGTAAATCATCCCTAAGCTGGAATGCAATTCCAATATTTCTACCAAATTCATAAAGATTTTCTTGTTCTTGAATAGATGCTCCTCCAGTAATTGCACCAATCTGTAATGATGCTGCTAAAAGTACTGCAGTTTTATATTCAATCATCTTCATATACTCCGATATTTCAACATTATTTTGGGTTTCAAAATCCATATCCAACTGTTGACCCTTACAAACCTCAGTAGCAGCTTTACTAAAAACATCTAAAACTTTTCTCAATTTTTTATCATCTACTTTCGTTAATAATTTATAAGCTTGAATCATCATAGTATCACCTGATAAAATAGCTACATTATCATCCCATTTTTCATGAACTGTTGCATTCCCTCTTCTCAGTGGTGCTTTATCCATAATATCATCATGTATTAAAGTAAAATTATGAAATACCTCAATTGATAATGCTGGTGATATTGCTTCATCTAAATTTTCATCAAAAAGCTGATGAGCCATTAAAACTAAAATAGGGCGCATGCGCTTCCCTTGAAGCCCCATAATATATTCTATGGGACGATAAAGCAACTGCGGAGATTCAGGATAAGATAATCTTTGTATCTCGTTCTCAATTATTGCACCAAGCTCAATTAAATTTTTCACTGTTTTTTTACCATATTTACAAGATATTCTCCATAACCACTCTTGCGTAATGGCTCGGCTATTTCTAAAAGTTTAGCATAATCAATGTACCCCATTCTATATGCAGCTTCTTCTATACATCCAATTTTTCTTCCTTGTCTTTCTTCAATTACTTGAACATATTGATTAGCTTGCATTAAAGATGCAAAAGTACCTGTATCCAGCCAAGTTGTGCCTCTTCCTAATACTTGAACATCTAATTTTTTTCTTCTCAAATACTCTTTATTTACATCAGTAATTTCATATTCTCCTCTATCTGATAGCTTTATACTTTTAGCAATATCCACTACTGAATTATCATAATAATAAAGCCCTGGAACTGCGTAGTTAGATTTTGGATTGTCTGGTTTTTCTTCTAATGATAGCGCATGGAAATCTTTATCAAATTCAACTACACCATACCTTTCTGGATCATGAACATGATATCCAAAAACTATTCCTCCATTAACACCTCTGCATTCTTGCAAGGTTTTTACTTTCATATGAAAAATATTATCCCCTAGTATCAAACAGACTTTATCATCTCCTATAAATTCTTCTCCCAAAACAAAAGCTTGTGCTAGTCCATTTGGAATTTCCTGTACTTTATACTCTAGTTTACAGCCAATACGACTTCCGTCACCTAATAATTTTTTAAATAAAGGCAAATCATGTGGAGTTGATATAATTAAAATTTCATTTATACCTGAATACATCAAAGTAGATAATGGGTAATATATCATTGGTTTATCATAAATAGGCATCATTTGCTTGCTCATTGCCAATGTAAGTGGATGCAACCTTGTGCCAGATCCTCCTGCTAAAACTATACCTTTCATGATTTTTCTTCTTTTCTTTTTACTTTAAGTTCATCTAACTCAACATCTTCTTCCTCATCAAATGTATCTAATAATGGCTCTTGAAAGGCCTCATAATTTATAATTTTTTCTAATGACAAAAGCAATGCTGGTAACAGCAATAAATTTGATAGCATTGCCAACATTAAGGTAATTGATACTAATAATCCTAATGCTATTGTTCCTCCAAAGTCAGAAGCAACAAATATAAAAAAACCAAAGAATAAAACAACTGATGTATAAAACATACTCACGCCTGTTTCATTTAATGCTGAAAAAACTGATTTTCTAATGTTCCAATTATTCAACAAAAGTTCCTGCCTGTATTTTGCTAAAAAATGGATAGTATCATCAACTGAAATACCAAATGCAATGGAAAATACAAGAATTGTTGATGGTTTTAATGCAATCCCAAAATATCCCATAATTGCTCCGGTAAGCAATAATGGTATTAAATTTGGAATAATTGAAACTACTACCATTCTAAATGAATTAAACATCCATGCCATAAATAGTGAGATAAGAATAATAACTAAAAGTAAGCTCAAAACTAAGTTTTTAATTAAAAATTTAGTGCCATTTAAAAAAACTATTGAAGTGCCAGTAATAATTACATCATACTTGTCTGAGTCAAATATTTGATTAACTTTAGGAAGCAAGCTGTCAAAAATGCTATCCATTTTAGAGGTAGAGATGTCTGCTACTCTTAAAGAAATTCTAGCTTCTTGTTTTAAAGAATCCATCAATAGATTGCCAAAAAATAAACTTTCAGTACTGTTTTTTAAATAACTTAGAATAACCCTTTGCTCTTGACTATTAGGCAAAGAATAATAGGATGAATCACCATTATAAAATGCTTGTTTACTGTACTTTACAACATCAATATATGATAAAGGTTTGGAGAATTCAGGATAAGTTTCTAAAACATCACTTAATCTCTCTATTTTTCTAAGATTATATGATTTTAATAAACCATTTTTTTTCTTTGTATTTACTAAAACTTCTAATGGAAGAACGCCACCAAAGTTACTTTCTAAAAATTTTAAATCTTGATACAAAGTTTGTTCTTTTGGCAAATCATCAGTAATATTTCCTGTTGTTTTCAGCTGAATTATTCCAAAAAAACCGACAACAATCAATACAATAGTAATTACATAAATGTGCTTTCTTTTATACTTTACTAGATATGCTAAATATTGAACTAAATTATTTATCCATTTTTTATCTAAATGCTGCGTATGTCTCTTTTTGGGTGCAGATGTAAAACTAAAATAAATTGGAATAATAAAAAGGGATAACAAAAAAATAAATAAAATATTTAGTGATGCTATTACTCCAAACTCTTTGAGTGTTTCGCTATTTGTAAGAATAAAAGCTGCAAAACCAGAAGAAGTAGTTACATTAGTTAGTAAAGTTATATTCCCAATCTTTTGAATCATTTTACTTAAAGCGTCATGCTTATTTTTGGATAATCTAAATTCACTATGAAACTTATTTATAAGAAAAATGCAATTCGGGATTCCAATTACAATTAAAACTGGAGGAACTAAGGCCATAAGAATAGAGATTTCATATCCCATTAATGCAATTGAACCAAATGAAAAAATTACACCAATTATCACAACAATTATTGAAGAAATTGTTGCTTTAAATGACCTAAAAAATAAATATAAAATAAGAGCTGTAATCAATAAAGTATACAGGATAAACATTGAGATTTCATTCTTGACTTTTATAGAGTCAACTGTTCGGATATATGGCAATCCAGAATAATGAGCTTGCACACCAAAATCAGTAGAATAATTATCTACTAAATGTTTAATTGAAAAAATTAGTGTCTCTCTTTTTGATGAGCGAATCATTTCTTCATCAAGTTTAATTAATAAAGTAGTTACTTTATCATCTTCTGAATTTATTAATCCTTTAAAAAAGGGTTGAGATTGGTAAATTGCTAAGGTCTTTTGCAATTCTTCCTCTGTTTGAATATCCTCAGAAAAGGACTTTTTAACAATAAACTTCTTTTCATCAATATCCTTTTGTAGAATAGGAAGGTTTGAAAGTGAAACTATCTGTTCAATGCCACGAATTTTTTTAATCGATTCGGTAACTTTATTCCACTCTTTAAGATGACTTAAAGTAGTAATTAAACTATCTTCAACAGCAATTACTAATACATTTTGTGAGCCATATTTGTTAAGGAAATCATTATAATCAATACTTACCTGATGATCGTTAGGTAATAATTTTGCCATAGAATATGACAATTTTGCTTCCCTTCCCTTCTGTGCCATAAAAACAGTAAGAGCAGTAATAATAATAATAATAACAATTCTGTTTTTTAAAATAAAATTAGAAAGAGACTTCCACATAGAATTAAAATTTATGCTAAAATACTTGAATTTTAGCTTAAACAAGATGGTATAGCAAAAAAATGGAAGCTAAAAGCTCCCATTAATTTATTATTTATTTTACTTATTAAACAGTCATTATATCAGCCTCTTTTTTAACAAATATATTATCTGCTTGTTTGGAGTAACTATTTGTCAAATCTTGAACACTATTTTCTGCATCTCTAGCTAAATCCTCTGAAAGCCCATCTTTAGCTAGCTTTTTAATTTCATCATTTGCTTTCTGCCTGATGTTTCTAAGACTAACTTTAGCGCTCTCAATCTCTGCTTTTGCTTGTTTTACTAAATCTCTTCTTCTATCTTCAGTCAACGGTGGAACATTAATAATAACTTTCTCCCCATTATTAGAAGGATTAAATCCTAGATTTGCATCAACAATTGCTTGCTCAATTTCAGCAATTAACGTTTTATCAAAAGGTTGTACTGAAATAGTTTGAGCATCAGGTGTTGAGACATTTGCAGCTTGGGCAAGCGGAGTTTGAACGCCGTAATAATCAACCTTTACAGTTCGTAACATTTGAGGATTAGCTTTTCCTGCTCTAATTTTCCCTAATATCTTTTCTAAACGTGATAATGCTTCTTGCATTGCTTCTTTTGCAACATCTAAATGAAAATTAACTTCTTCTGTCATTTTATTTTTCTTTAAATTAAAAATTAACTAATGTGCCAACATTTTCTCCTTTACATACTTTAATCAAATTGCCTTTTTCATTCATATTAAATACCTTAATTGGTAAATTATTTTCTTGACAAAGAGTAAAAGCGGTTAAATCCATTATATTTAGTTTTTTTTGAAAAACTTCATCAAAAGTAATAGTTTCATATTTAGTAGCTGCTGGGTCTTCTTCAGGGTCAGCGGTGTAAATCCCATCAACCCTAGTGCCTTTTAAGATTATATCAGCTTCAACTTCAATTGCTCTTAATGTTGCTGCTGTATCAGTAGTAAAATAAGGATTTCCTGTCCCTCCACCAAAAATAACAACTCTACCTTTTTGTAAATGCCTCATTGCTTTTCTTCTTATGTAAGGCTCTGCCACTTGCTCCATTCTTATAGCAGTAAGGAGTCTAGTCTGTACATTAATTGATTCTAAAGCTGATTGTAATGCCATGCCATTAATAATAGTAGCAAGCATTCCCATAAAATCACCTTGAACTCTACCAAATCCTGCGCCTTCTGATTGTATCCCTCTATAAATATTTCCTCCGCCAATTACAATTGCTACCTCAATTCCTTGCTCAATTAATTGATTAATTTCATTAGCATATTTGGTTAACATTTTCGAATCAATACCATAATCGCCATCTCCAATTAAGGATTCGCCACTTAATTTTAATAGAATTCTTTTGTATTTCATATAGCTTTTAAAAGTTTCTCAAAGATAGATAAATCAATTAAAGTAAAAATTAAGATTCTCAGAATTTTTAAACATAAAAAAAGCCACACTTTTCAGGATGGCTTTAAGATTATAGATTTATAAAGATTATCCTAAAGATACTCGTTTGAATGTGCTAACAGAAACATCACCATAAGTAGCAATATAATCAGCAACACTTTTCTTCTCATCTTTGATAAAATCTTGATCTAATAAACACATTTCTTGATCCAAAGTTGTGTTATCAGAAACAAATCTATCCATTTTTCCAGGCACAATTCTGTCCCAAATTTTCTCAGGCTTACCTTCAGATGCTAATTGAGCCTCTACCTCAGCCTTTGCTTTTGACATTACATCATCAGTTAATTGTGCCATTGAAATATATTGTGGGACATTTTTTAATGTTTTGCCTAACCTTGCTAATTCAATATTATCTTTTTCAATAGCTGCAATTCTTGCTTCATTTTCTGATGCAATAAATGCTGAATCAAAATCCTTGTAAGATAATGTAGTTGCCCCCATTGATGCTACTTGCATTGATAAATCTTTTGCTAATTCTTCAGCATTATCAATTGTTTTGTTCAATCCTACTAAAACTGCAATTTTTGATCCGTGTGTATATGAACCTACAAAAGCGGCTTCAACTCTTTCAAATCCTGAAATTTCAATTTTTTCTCCAATTACACCTGTTTGCTCAGTTAATTTTTCAGCAACAGTCATTCCGCCAAAGTCTGCGGCAAGAAAACTATCTTTATCAGAATAATTTAAAGCTAGATCAACAAAATCAGAAGCCATAACCTTAAATGAATCATTAATAGCAACGAAATCAGTTTCACAAGCCAATACAATTGCTACACCTGCAGTCTTATCATCGTTAATTTTAGTAATAGCAATACCTTGACTTGCATCTCTATCAGCACGCTTAGCAGCTACTTTTTGTCCTTTTTTTCTTAATACACTAATTGCTGCATCAAAATCTCCATTTGCTTCAACTAGTGCATTTTTACAATCCATCATTCCTGCACCTGATTGCTTTCTTAATTTGGCTACGTCAGCCGCTTTAATTACTCCCATGTTTTATCTTTTTAATAAATTTATGAATTATTTATCTTCAGTAATTTTCTTTGCTTTTTCTTTCTTCTCAACAGCTTTAGCTTCTTGATCAGCTCCTCTTTCTTCTAATCCTTCAGTAATTGCAGCTTTAACAATTGACAAAATACATTGAATTGATTTTGAAGCATCATCGTTAGATGGTATAGGAAAACTTACCAAATTGGGATTTGTATTAGTATCATTCATAGCAAAAGAACGAATGCCTAATTTATTAGCCTCAGCCAATGCGATATTCTCTTTTCCTGTATCAACAATAAATACCGCTTCTGGCATTCTTGTCATTTTTACAATACTACCTAAGTTTAAGTCTAGCTTTGCTCTTTGTCTGTCAATTTGTAATCTTTCTCTTTTTGATAATGAATCAAATGTCCCATTCTCTTTCATTTTATCAATAGTTTGCATTTTTTTAATTGACTTACGGATAGTAGCAAAGTTAGTTAATAAACCACCAGGCCATCTCTCAGTAATAAAAGGCATATTTAAGGCTGCTGCAGTTTCAGCAACAATACCTTTGGCTTGTTTTTTTGTAGCAACAAATAAAATCTTTTTTCCTGATTTTGCAATTTGTTTGAGTGCAGCAGTAGCATCTTCAAGCATTGCTACTGTTTTATTAAGATCAATAATATGTATCCCGTTACGTTCCATAAATACATATGGTCCCATAGCTGGATTATACTTCTTTTTTAGATGACCAAAATGTACACCTGCTTCTAATAATTCTTTGAAATTTGTTCTTGACATGTTTACTTTCTTTTTTCGTTAAGCAACTGCTAGGTAGAAGTTATTGACTTGTCCTAGTAGTTTAGATGCTAAACATTTATTAATATATTGTTTGTTTCTATCTTTTAACCCACTGGAATTTCTTCCTTGCTTTTTTCTGACCTGGTTTTTTACGCTCAACAACTCTTGAGTCCCTTGTTAATAAACCATCAGCCTTTAAAGCAGGTCTATTTTCAGCATCTAACTCACATAAAGCTCTTGAAATAGCTAAACGAATTGCCTCTACTTGACCAGTGTTACCACCACCATTTACATTAACTTTTACATCAAATTTTCCAACTAAGTCAGAAATTTTAAATGGTTGTTCTAATTTAAACTGCATAGTATCAACTGGAAAATATTCTTTAAAATCTTTACCGTTTACAGTAATATTTCCTTTTCCTTTTGACATGTAGATTCTAGCAACAGAAGCTTTTCTTCTACCAATTGTGTGAATTGTCTCCATAATTATTTTAAGTCGTTTAAGTTAAGAGATTTTGGTTTTTGAGCTTCTTGATCGTGCTCTGCTCCTGCATAGATATAACAGTTTTTTAAGATAGCTGCTCCTAGTTTATTGCCTGGCAACATCCCTTTTACTGCATGTCTGACAACAGAAGTTTCATCTTTTTCAAGCATTTGCTCTGGAGATATTCTTTTTTGCCCTCCAGGATAACCTGTGTGAGAAAAGATTCTTCTGTCCTGCATTTTCTTTCCTGTCATAACAATTTTACCCGCATTGATAACAATAACGTAATCACCACAATCAGCATGTGGAGTAAAGTTTGTTTTGTATTTTCCTCTTAAAACTTTAGCAATCTTTGATGCCATTCTTCCGAGAGTTTGTCCTTCAGCATCAACAACAAACCATTCTTTGTTTGCTGTCTCTTTGTTTGCTGATAATGTTTTGTAGCTTAATGTATCCACTATTATATATGTTTTTAGTCCTTTTTAAAAGGGCAGCAAAATTACACTTTTTTCTATTACTGCAAAATATTATTGCCTATTATTGTTGATAACGTTTAACTCTTTTCCAATCTTAGTAAAAGCAGCTATGGCTTTATCCAAATTTTTACGACTGTGTGCTGCAGAAATCTGCACCCTAATTCTTGCTTTATCTTTTGGCACAACTGGGTAAAAGAAACCAATTACATAAATCCCTTCTTCTAATAATTTATCTGACATTATTTGTGAAAGTTTTGCATCATACAACATTACAGGGACAATTGCATGCACACCTTCTTTTATATCAAAACCTGCAGCAGTCATTTTTGCTCTAAAATAACTTGTGTTTTCCTCTAATTTATCACGCAAATGAGTAGTATCACTCAATAAATCGATGACCTTAGTAGCAGCTCCAACAATAGCTGGTGCTAATGAATTAGAAAATAAATATGGACGAGACCTCTGCCTCAACATATCAATAATTTCTTTTTTCCCTGAAGTAAAGCCGCCCATTGCACCCCCCAGTGCCTTTCCTAAAGTAGAAGTGATAATATCCACTCTTCCCATAACGCCACAGTGCTCGTGTGTTCCTCTACCAGTTTTGCCTACAAAACCAGTAGAATGAGAATCATCCACCATAACTAAGGCATCATATTTTTCGGCTAAATCACAGATTTTGTCCAATTGTGCCAAAAAGCCATCCATAGAAAAGACTCCATCGGTTACAATTAACCTATTTCTTTTATCTTGTGCTTTTATTAGCTGTGCTTCCAAATCCGCCATGTCATTATTAGCATAACGATAACGAGCCGCCTTGCATAAACGCACCCCATCAATTATAGAGGCGTGATTTAAAGAGTCAGAAATAATAGCATCTTCTTTCGCAAGTAAAGGTTCAAACAATCCTCCATTAGCATCAAAAGCTGCAGCATATAATATAGTATCCTCCATACCTAAAAATTCAGAAATCTTTTTTTCTAAATTTTTATGAATGTCTTGCGTGCCACAAATAAATCGTACAGATGACATTCCATAACCATGCGTATCCAAAGCATCTTTAGCTGCTTGTATTACATCTGGATGAGAAGATAAACCTAAATAGTTATTCGCACAAAAATTTAATACCTTTTCTCCAGTGCTTACACGAATACTTGAGCCTTGTGGATTTGTAATTATTCTTTCATTTTTAAACAAACCAGCATCTTTAATACTTGCTAATTCATTTTGTAATTGCTTCTTAAATTTTCCTAACATAGTTTTGTTTTTTGGGAGAGCAAAAGTACACAAATAAAAAAAGGAGGCAAAAGCCTCCTTTTTAAAAATACTTCCTAATATAAACTAAACTACTCCTTGATCGAGCATAGCATCTGCAACTTTTACAAATCCTGCAATGTTAGCTCCTTTTACATAATCAACATAATCTACTTCTGTACCATATTCAATACATGAAGTGTGAATATCTTGCATAATTTGCTTCAGCTTAGTATCTACTTCTTCTCTAGTCCAGTTCATTCTAAGTGAGTTCTGACTCATCTCCAATCCTGAAGTAGCCACCCCACCAGCATTAGATGCTTTACCAGGAGCAAATAAGATTTTTGCATTTTGGAAAACCTCAACTGCCTCAGGAGTTGTGGGCATGTTAGCCCCCTCTGAAACTAACATACATCCATTAGCTACTAATGTTTTTGCTTCTGCTTCATTTAACTCATTTTGTGTTGCACAAGGTAGTGCAATATCACAATTTACTGACCATGGTCTTCCTACATGGTACTCACAACCAAATTTATCAGCATACTCCTTAATCCTTCCTCTCTTTACATTTTTAAGCTCCATTACAAATGCTAATTTTTCAGCATCTATTCCGTTAGCATCAAAAATATAACCTGAAGAGTCAGAAAGTGTAACCACCTTAGCTCCTAGTTCAGTTGCTTTTTCACAAGCGTATTGCGCTACATTACCCGCTCCAGAAATGGCTACCGTTTTACCAGCAAAAGAATCTCCTTTGACAGCTAACATGTTTTGCGCGAAATAAACATTCCCGTAGCCTGTTGCTTCTGGGCGAATTAAAGAACCACCCCAAGTCATCCCTTTACCTGTAAGTACACCTGTAAATTCATTTCTGATTCTTTTATACTGACCAAACATAAAACCAATTTCTCTACCACCAACTCCAATATCGCCTGCAGGAACATCCGTATTAGGGCCAATATGACGACATAATTCAGTCATAAAAGATTGGCAAAATTTCATTACTTCATTATCCGATTTTCCTTTAGGGTTAAAATCAGAACCTCCTTTACCACCTCCCATTGGTAATGTTGTTAAAGAGTTTTTAAACACTTGCTCAAATCCTAAAAACTTAAGAATAGATAAGTTTACAGTAGGATGAAATCTTAATCCTCCTTTATAAGGGCCAATTGCAGAATTAAATTCAACTCTATAACCTCTATTTACTTGTGTATTTCCGTTATCGTCTAACCATGGTACTCTGAACATAAGTACACGCTCAGGCTCTACCATTCTTTCCAATAACATTTTATTATTGTATTTCGGA
>Ga0315315_10004912_pt1 | contig 12317 bp, 11 predicted proteins | sample M140m3416metaG_FD_203699 | JGI IMG/M metagenome (GOLD analysis project Ga0315315, IMG submission 203699) | Ammonia-oxidizing marine archaeal communities from Monterey Bay, California, United States - M1 40m 3416 | ecosystem: Environmental > Aquatic > Marine > Intertidal zone | place: USA...
GGACAACAACCTGAGGTATTGAGCTGGACACTTTCGGTGACGGCGCCAAAGCCTAAATCAGAACTTTCACAAGGCAATTTGGTTGAAAAATCAAATGGTTGCGCTGTCGGAAAAAGACAGTTATTTGATCCAGAAACTTCAAAATTTTTAGAAGCAGAGGTGTATAACCGGTGTGATTTATCGATAGAATTTGACGTCCCGGGCCCAGCTATCGTTGTAGAAAGTCAGACCACAACGATTGTGTCTAAAGGATATTCTATCAGCGTAAACGATCATGGGCATTTGATCCTAAGTCGTCAGTCATCTAAAGGAGCCAGCGAATGACTAATGCAAACGCTATAGAACAAATTAATAAACAGATTCAATGGAATAGACTGCTTTCGGTTGTGGAGGAACAAGCTCAAGTATTGGTAAGAACGGCGTTTTCAACAGCAGCGAGGGAAGCTGGCGACATATCAGCAGGTGTTTTTGATCCTTCGGGGAAAATGCTAGCACAGGCCGTTACTGGGACTCCGGGCCATGTGAATGCAATGGCGGCTTCGGTAGGATCCTTTCTAGAAATATATCCAATAAATGTGATGGAAGATGGAGATGTTTATGTCACAAATGATCCTTGGAAGGGGACTGGCCATCTAAACGATTTTACCGTCGTCACACCTACATTCAAAGATGGTAAAATTATTGGCATCTTTGCTTGTACTACCCATGTGGTAGATGTCGGGGGGCGTGGTTTCGGGGCCGATGGAAGGCAGGTTTATGAAGAAGGTTTAAATATCCCAATTATGCCACTCGCTAAGAAAGGCGATTTCTCTGAGATCGTTTTTTCCATAATACGTGCCAATGTTCGGAACCCCGTAGAAGTGGAAGGTGATTTATACTCATTAGCTTCTTGCAACGAAGTTGGGGGGCGGCGTCTATTGTCGATGATGGAGGAGTTTAAGTTAGAAAGTTTGGATGAATTAGCTGAATATATAATCGACACATCAGCGGAAGGCATGTTGAAAGAAGTTAAAGAGCTTCCTTTTGGCGTCTATAAAAATTCAATGCGAATTGACGGTTATGAAAGTGAATTGGATCTTGTCTGTGAAATGACAATTTCTGAGACAGGAATTGATCTAAATTTTAATGGAACTTCACCCACTTCAACATACGGAATTAACGTTCCCGTTACTTATACAGAAGCCTACGCTACTTTTGGAGTGCGATGTGTTATTGGTTCCCGTGTTCCAAATAATGCAGGATCTCTCGCTCCTGTGCGGATAACCGCACCTGTTGGATGTATTTTGAATGCTCCTCATCCAGCGGCTGTAACTGGGCGACATGTTATCGGACAGATGTTACCTGATGTCATTTTAGGCTGCTTAAACCAAGTTATTCCTAACAGGGTCCCAGCTGAAGGAACCTCTTGCTTGTGGAACCCGGTGTTATTGGGTGGGCATGGCCTCACTGAGTATGATTATGGAAATGCGCAACCTTTTGCTATGAATACTTTTCACTCAGGAGGAACTGGTGCAAGGCCCTCAAAAGACGGTTTGGATGCAACAGCCTTTCCATCGGGCGTTAAAAATACACCAATAGAGATAAATGAAACCATTGCGCCTCTTATTTTTTGGAAAAAAGAATACAGGACTGACAGTGGTGGTGTTGGGACGCACAGAGGTGGTGTCGGTCAGATCATGGAGATCTCTCACGCACAAGACGCTCCTTTTGCAATAAACTCCATGTTCGATAGAGTTATTCATCCTCCTAGAGGACGAAATGGTGGCGGTAATGGAGAAACTGGTAGGCTTTACTTGAAATCAGGGAAAGAAATGCAAGGGAAGGGTCGTCAAAGTGTTCCAGCTGGTGACCGCTTGATAATTGAAATGCCTGGTGGAGGCGGTTTGGGGAAAGCGGAAAATAGGGATTTGGAGAAGGTACAAACTGATGTTCGAAATGAATTTATTAGCGAGTATCAAGCGCAAGAAATTTATAAAAAGCAATTAAAATAGTGGGTTAGGGCATCTTATTCATAAAATACATAATTATGTCGAGTAATTTTAATAGTATTTATATAGGGGCCAAAATTGATTGAAAGTTTTCTAACCGCCTTTGTAATTTACTTTGTTGTAATAGACCCAGTAGGCAGTGCTCCGATTTTCCTCAGCGTAACATCTCATTTTACGAAAGCTGAACGATATAAAGTTGCTTTGGAAGCTACAGGTATAGCTTTGTTGATTATGATATTTTTCGGAACGTGCGGAACGTGGATACTTCATTACCTGCAAATATCGATCCCGGCATTTAATATCGCTGGAGGGATCATACTGTTATTGGTCGCTTTAGATATGCTAACAAATAAACGGCACGATAGAAAACGGCGAGATTTAAGTGAAAACGAGGGTAATGAGGGGGTTGCGGTTTACCCTTTGGCAATTCCATTATTAGCAGGCCCTGCTGCAATCACATCGGTGATGATGGTTTCTGGTGGTTCGAACACAGCTCTCGAAGTGGTAATGCCAGGTTATTTTGCGTTGATATTGGTAATGTTTATTACTGCTTTAATTTTCATGCTTACTGGTTTTTTTCAGGAGTATATAAACCATAAAATAACATCAGTGTTTTCGAGGATTACAGCTATAATTCTGGCTGCTTTATCAATTCAGTATTTGATAAATGGCCTAATTTCGCTTGGTTTTCTTAAGTCTCTGTCTTAGTTTTTTTTGGAAGCTAAACCAAAAAATGTTAAGAGTATCTACAATTGATTTCATTATGTTTTCTGTTGAATCACTTCATCTTTCATTAAGCTAAAAGAAGAAAAGATTGTGAGAAAACTGAAAGGCCCCAGTGTCGAAAGAATCACTCCCCGGTATTTTTAGTATAAGCGGAAAGCTCTGGCTCATTTTATTAATGGTCCAATTATCAAACATGCTTTTTGGAATGACAATTACCATAGCGAATGTTGTTCTACCTCAAATTCGTGGAACTATGTCTGCAAGTCAAGATGAGGTCTCCTGGGCGATTACATTGAATCTAGTTGCGGCTGCTGTTGCGACACCCTTAACTGGATGGCTTGCTACTAGGTTAGGATGGCGTAAGTTGATGTTTGGGACCATTTTAGGCTTTACCCTAGCTTCCCTATTCTGTGGGCTGGCGTTAAATCTAGAAAGCTTGATATTGTTTCGGATTGGACAGGGCCTTTTTGGCGCTCCAATAATGCCTTTAGGCCAGGCGATTATATTATCTAGCTTCCCAAAACATCTGCAGCCAACCGCTATTGTTTTGTGGGGCGTAGGGGCAGTTTTTGGTCCAGTGGTTGGTCCTATTATTGGAAGTTTAATGGCAGAGATCTATGATTGGAGAGCTGCATTTTTTATAATTGTTCCGGCTGGAATAATAACGTTGATTTGTACCTGGTTTGCTCTTAGCGGTGACGTGCATCGCGAAAAAACACGATTTGATTGGCCGGGGTTTATAGCTTTATCGATTGCTATCATCGCTCTTCAGTTAATATTCGACAGGGGACATAGGCTCGATTGGTTTGATTCTAATATTATAATAGGGTTAACGTTCATAGGATGTTTGGCTTTTTGGATATTTATTTTTCATTGTTTTTATTCTTCCACACCATTCATAAATCTTAGAATATTCTTGGATAGAAATTTTACCATTGGCACCTTTATTGCTTTTGTGATGGGCACTCTTGCATTTACTGGATTGGTTCTATTTCCAAGCCTGCTGCATGATTTGAGAGGGTACCCTGATAGCGCCATAGGTGTATTATTGGCAGCCAGAGGTGTTGGGAATTGGCTGGCTTTTTTTGTTATTATTCCATTGACGCGTTTGATCCCAAGAATTTCATTGGCAAGTGGCCTTCTTCTTCAAGCAGTTGCAAGCTATTCTATGGCCCAATTTGACGTGAATTTGACTAGTTTTGACATTTTGTGGACCAACATCCTGCTGGGTTTTGGGCAAAGCATTGCCTTCACTCCTATGACAATGCTTGCATTCACAACTTTGCCCAAAGAAAGAATAACTGAAGGAGCTACCATTTTTACTTTAATGCGGAATTTTGGTTCAAGTATATTCATCTCGTTTGCTGTTTTGGTTCTATTGAGGACAACTAGTCAGAATTATTCAAATATTTCTGAAAAAATTTCAATGTTCTCTGGTGGGCGAGAGCTTTTACCATTACCTTCTTTTTGGAGCTTGGATAATCTTTTTGGATTATCACATCTATCTGATGAGGTACAGCGCCAGGCCTCTATGATCGGGTATATTAACTCTTTTCACCTTATGGCATTTGCGGCGTTAGCGGCTGTTCCCCTAGTTGCTTTTATGACCCACAGCCAGACGGAAAACAATAATAAATAACAGATGCTTACGGGGTTAGTCTATAACAGCGACCGCTCTTATCGGACTACCCGTTCCACCTTTTATTTTGAGTGGGAATCCAATAAATCTAAATCTCCCTTTTCCAATTAGTTTATCCAGGTTCATTAGGCCTTCCATATGGGTAATTCCGCGTTTCGCACAAGCTATATGTGCTTTGAAGTTAGCTTCTCCTTCTGGTGCGGGACTGATTGCCTCGACCCCAAACATAATGATCTCTCTGTCTGCCAGCCAATGAACTGCATCAACATGGAGGCCGGGGAAGTCATGGAGGTACTCGGCTTTTCCAAAAAGTCTTTCATTTACACCCATATGAATTAGGACAGTATCACCTTTACAAATCTCTTCACCTGTATCAGCGAGGGCTGCTTCCATTTCGTCTATGGTTATTTCGTGTTTTAAGGGAACATTTGAGAGATCAAGACACACAGCTTCGGTATAGAAATTTTCTAACGGTACTTCATCGATTGAAGCCGCTTCAGGGGATGGATTAAAGTGGCAGGGGGCATCCACGTGGGTCGCCGAATGATCGCTTATCGATAAAGTTAATGATTTAGAGGTGAACTCTGTATTCCCTGCTTTTTTTATTTCTTTATGGTCATTCCAAACAGTCATAATAACTGGCGGATGGGAGGGATGCGCTGGTGTGCGATGCTCTATTGTGCGACTTAAATCTATCAATTGCATAAAGAGTCTCCCCGGTAATTTGATATAATTTTATTTATAAAGAGTAATATTTCAATTTTAAATTAAGTTATCAGCTATAGGTTTAATAGTGCCAGATGGTATCGTATACTTGCAAGGTGGTAGATAATTTCATTGAACACTTAGTAGGAAAAGATTCTTACTAGTTTACTATAAAATATTTTTTGGAGTAGTTAATGTCCGTAACCAGCACTCAGATTGAGCTTGCAGCACGTCCAGTTGGAGATCCTAAGCACAGTGATTTTAAAATTGTCAAGGTAGATTTACCCGAAATTAAAGAAGGGGAAATGCTGTGTCGTATCATTTACCAATCGCTTGATCCGTATATGCGAGGGAGGATGGATGACGCAAAGTCTTATGCGGTACCGGTTGCTATAGGCTCCGTGATGGAGGCAGGATGTGTTGCAGAGGTAATGGAAAGTAAAAATGCTCGCTTCCAGGCAGGTGACATTGTCAATGGACGATTTGGCTGGCGGACTCATATTATTTCTGACGGTGCCGGGGTTAGAAAAGTCAATAAAGATATCGCCCCCATATCAACATCCATCGGTATATTGGGTATGCCCGGGATGACGGCCTATGTAGGACTTTTAGATATTGGGGAACCAAAAGAGGGCGAAACAGTTGTGGTATCAGCTGCTTCTGGGGCTGTAGGAGCTGTTGTTGGGCAAATAGCGAAAATAAAAGGTTGCAGGGTAATCGGTGTTGCTGGTTCTAAAGAGAAGTGTGAATATGTAAGAGATGAGTTGGGCTTTGATGAGTGCATTAGTCATTATAATGAAGACCTTTCCATGCTGTTGAGTGACGTTTGCCCAAATGGAATTGATGTATATTTTGAAAATGTTGGGGGAAAAGTTTTTGAAGCTGTCCTCCCTTTATTAAATGCTTTTGCGAGGATCCCGTTATGCGGACTTATATCGCGATATAGTCATGTTGGAGAGTTTCCAGGACCTAATCTGTTACCTACGCTGACACGATCTATATTGACGAATAGACTCAAGATCCAAGGCTATATAATTACTGAACGCTGGAATAGATTTCCCGAGTTTGAAAAAGACGTTAGTGCTTGGATTGATGGCGGACAGCTTAAATATAAAGAGGACTTTGTGGATGGCATTGAGCAAGCTCCAGAAGCATTTATGGGGCTTCTTAAAGGTAAAAATTTTGGTAAACTAATTGTTCGTACTTCGGAGGACCCAACGTTATGAATACACAGAATGAAAAACGGCGTTTTGAAAGTTTCGAATCCTTAGTGGCTGAAACAGGCAAAGAGCTCGGAGTAAGTGATTGGCATGAAGTTGATCAGGAGCAAATCAATACCTTTGCAGAAGCGACTGGAGACCATCAATGGATTCATGTTGATGTCGAACGTTCTATAAAAGAATCTCCGTATGGAGCTCCCATAGCACACGGACATCTCACGTTATCTTTGGTTCCAATGCTGTTGTCATCGACAATTGAGTATGTGCCTAAAACCACCGGGATTAATTACGGTTTAGACAAAGTAAGGTTTATGGCACCAGTCAAAGCGGGAAAAAGAGTGCGAGGTCGTGTAAGCCTGCGAAGTGCAGAACGGACAAACGAAAAAACTGTTAAAGTTATGTTCAGCACTATAATAGAAATAGAGGGAGAAGAAAAACCTGCCTGTATTGCTGATTCCATAGCTCTTTATCTAAATTAGTAAAAATTAGAATGTGCTAAGAAGTTGTCCGTAGCCCTCGTACTGGTCGTTAATTTTAGAGAGTCGTAGCGCATGCCAGTAGCTTGCGGAATTAATGGAGATGACGGGTTTTTTACGTTTTTTTTCCTCAATTGCAGCTTGCTTCATGAAATGAAGGTTCGTCCCAAACTGAACCAAAGCTTCTATGTCTCTTCCATCAATTTCGTTTAAAGCCTTAGATAGAGTTTGGTGCGTGATATCTGCGATCGCAACGGGGCTTGGACATCTAAGGCCTTTGAAACGGACTACATTATAGCCTAAGTCATCAAAAAACTTGGTTATATGTCCATCGGCTATAGGCATATAAGGAGAGAGGATACCGATGTTTTTTACATCGAAGTTTTTCAACGCTTCTGCAACCGCAAACGAGCCTCCGGTTACTGGTATACCAGTTCTATCTTCCAGCATTTCCTTGCGCGATAGCGAGGCATCAAGACCATCCCAGACGATTAAAGAGGACATTCCAACTATCAAAATATCGGGGTTCATCGTTTTAACTCTGTCGACGGCAGCAACCATATCGGTTTCGCTCAACCGAACCATTGTATTGAAATCCTCGTCGGTTTTAATAGCCATATTTGGTAGGGTTATTCTGCCTATGTGGTTTGTTATACCGGAGGTACGTAAATCGTCAAAATCTGGTTGTACAATTGTATTGGTAGAGGGGATTACCGCCCCAACCTTCAGTTTCCAACCCCTTTGATCTGGCATCAATTCCTCCTTTTCTAGGAATGATATAAGCTTCACTAGACCCAAAAATTCGCAGAGCTCTTGCCGTTATCATATTACATTGAAATTAGGTTCTCCGATATCCCAAAACAAACCAGCCATCATTTCAAGGCCCTCTCGCATTATAGGCGCTAATATATGTTCATTGGGAGCGTGCTGTGAGCAGGAAGCATAGCTGTGAGGCACCCAAAGTGTTGGGAGGCCTAAAATTTCGCTGAATACATCATTCGGTAATCCACCTCCTAAATTTGGAAGTATTGCGGGTTTTTTGTCTGTAGTTTTCTGAATAGATGATACTGCCCAACGGACCCATGGATTGTCTGGATCTAATCGAGTGGCGTGCAATATACCCCTGTCTGCGGCTTTAACTGAAACTTGCGCAAAACCATTTTTTTTGAGATGTCGCTCCAATGCGGGTATGACATCATCAACATCTGTCCCAACAACAAAGCGTAATTGGCATCTTGCTTTTGCATTTCCGGGAATTGCGTTTACCGGTTTCTCAGGAACACCCGCTGTAAAAGCAAGGATTTCAAAACTATTCCAGGCGAAAACACGTTCGGCGGGCGTCAGAGACTTCTCACCCCATTCAGGGTCAACCATTGGTCCATCATCACCACCATCTACTTCGCAGTCAGCCAAAGCCATCCGAATAGAATTGGTAAGTGTGTTGGGTCTCCATTCCGGAACTTGGATTTGTCCTCTTTTATCTGATATACATGCTAGTGCATTCGCCAAAATCAAAGCGGGGTTGCCGATTAAACCACCCCAGTTTCCCGAGTGATGTGCGCCTTCTCGCAAATTTACTTCAATATCAAAAACGAAACTCCCTCGGGATCCCATAAAAAGTGTTGGTCGTTCTGGCTGTAATCGTGGACCATCGGATGAAATTAATACATCTGCTTTTAATATGTCTTTATTTCTGTGAGCAAATTCGGACAGTCCCGGCGAACCGGACTCTTCGCCAGTTTCAATTATGATTTTTGAATTGAAACCCAAATTTCCTCGGGTCTTTAAGATGGCGGATAAAGCACCAATATTAATGCTGTGTTGTCCTTTATTATCGGCTGTGCCACGACCATATATTTTATCTCCATCGATAAACAGAGACCACGGGGTTAAATTCTTTAGCCATTTTTCTTCCTGACCCCTGACTACGTCACCATGACCATATGTTAAAACTGTTTTAAATTTTTTATCCTCTATTCGTTCAGCAAAAAAAATAGGTCCTGCCTTCGGATTAGGATTCTCGAAAACTTTGGTGTCAAAACCTAGAGGCGATAGTGTCAAACGCATTTCTTCCATATATTCAGCCATTTCACCTTTTCGTTCTTCAAATATCTGGCTCTCGGTTTTGATGGCTACCCGGCGTTCTAGATCCTTTAAAAAATCACCACTATCAAAATATGTTGCAGCGCAGTTTATTGCATCTTTTCTACTCATACCCATTATCCTTTGGCTTGGTATAGTTTAGCAGTGATAAATAGACTATTTTTGCTGTCGTAGTTGCATTTCGGGTAAGGGTTTTATTATTACGCCTTCTTTTTCCAGCATCTCTTTTACCGCTGAAGCTATGGCGGGTCCAGTTGGCTCATCTCCATGGATACAAATTGTGTCTACTGAAACAGGAATTTTTTTTCCACTATTAGCGATTATAACCCCGTCTAAAACGATACTTCTAACCTGTTTGACAGCTTTTACTTCGTCGCGGATCATAGCGTGCTCAAATTGTCGGCTTGTCATATTACCGTCATTCTCATAGCTTCTATCTGCGTAAGCTTCTGAAGCTACCCTGAGCCCTACCTCAATACCAGAATTGAATAAGTAAGAGCCTGCAACAGCAACTAAAATCAAATTTTTATCTACACCAGAAATGCCTCTCGTTATGGCTTTTGCAATATCTTTAGACTCACTAGACATATTATTAAGGGCACCATGTGGCTTTACGTGCGTGACCTTTGTGTTCTCAATGACGGCCATAGCCTGTAGAGCGCCAATTTGATAAGCGACACTGGCCTCAATCTCGTCCATGGGCATATATATTCTTCGTCTACCAAAACCCCAGATATCATTAAAACCTGGATGAGCACCGATGCTTACATTGCGTTTTTTGGCCGTTTTAATAACTCTACTCATTACATTTGGGTCACCAGCATGAAATCCGCATGCTATATTTGCAGACGAAATACTTGCAAGCATGTCTTCGTCATTACCAATATCATAGACACCAAATCCTTCGCCGACGTCAGAGTTTAAATTTATAATTTTCATAATCTTGTTCTTTGACTGATGAGTTGTAAAAATATAATAACTAAATATTCTTTAATTGTATAATCTATCCCAAGCAAATTGGAGGTAAATAGGTTTATGTCTCCAGGAAATTCTCCATCAAACCCTGTATTTTTAAGTGCTGGGGATACGGCCCTTGTTATTCAGTATGGCGAAGTTGTCGATGTGTCGATAAATAGAACGGTCAGGCAATTAGCGCATGCAGTCCGGCAACTAGATATACCAGGGATTGTTGATATCGTTCCTACAATGAGATCCTTGATGATCCATTATGATCCGCTATCGCTAACTAAGCAGTCACTCATAAATGCTGTGCAACCACTTTTAGCTAATCTAGAAGAACTGGAGGAAAATAATAAAAAATGGCTTATACCCGTCTGTTATGAAGGGGAGTTTGCTCCTGATATTGATGAGGTCGCCAAGACCACAAACATCACAATCGACGAAATTGTAAGGCAGCACACCTTACTGGAGCTTGAGGTCTTTATGATGGGATTTCTTCCTGGTTTTCCGTATATTGGTCTTCTACCCGAAGTTTTTGATCTACCTAGACGAATTGAACCCCGAGTATATATACCACCAAGATCAATCTCGGTAGCGGCAAGACAGACAACTATTTATACGATTAACAGCCCAGGAGGCTGGCATTTAATTGGTCGTACCCCTGTCGATTTTTATGATGCCAATAGGGATGAGCCAATTCTTGTATGCGCTGGTGATCGTATAAAATTTAAATCGATACCAAGTTCAGAATTTGCTGAGATCGAGAAGGATGTAAAGTCTGGGAACTATAATTTGGAATTAGAATAATAGTTATGAGTATTAGAATATTAGAGCCGGGTTTTAATGTAACGATACAGGATTTGGGGCGTGCCTCATTTCAACACCTAGGTGTTCCAGTTTCAGGAGCTGTGTCTCCGGTAGCGTTAAAAATTGGAAACGCTTTAGTCGGAAATAAGCCAGGTACGGCTTGTTTGGAAATAAGGCTTATCGGGCCAACAATAGAAGTTCTTTGTGATGCTATTAGAGTAGCGCTTACGGGTACAATCACCGAGATAGAATTAATTGGAGAAAATGGAAGTTGCCGGCCAGCTAACCAAAGTCTTGTGCTAAAAAAGGGCCAAAAATTTAAGATAGGAACAATTTCGGATAGTGGCAGTGCCTACCTGGCCATAGAAGGCGGTTTTAATCTTCCAGAAGTTTACGGGAGTTTGTCTACTTATGTGCGTGGTAGTATTGGTGGTTTTTCAGGTAAGGCGTTAGAGCAGGGTGATGAAATCCCGCTAAATAGCGGGAATGCTGAAGATCGCGGTGAATTGCGGGTTTCCAATTTAGCTGCATTGGAAGAAAATGGTCCCTTAAGAATAATTTTTGGTCCTCAAAAAGATTTTTTTAAAAAAGAAAGTATTCGCGATTTTTTAACTAGTCCCTATTTGATCACGCGTGATGCGGATCGAATGGGCATGAGATTGGATGGGCCTGTTTTAAAGCATGAAAGGGGCTACAATATCGTGTCGGATGGCATTGTTACCGGCGCCATTCAAGTTCCGGGCACTGGCCAGCCGATAGTTTTACTTGCGGACCATCAGACAACTGGTGGGTATCCTAAAATGGCCACGGTGATCTCAGCAGATATCTCAAGGATGGGGCGACTACGGCCGGGCGATACGGTTAAATTTATGCAAGTCACTGCTGATGAGGCAGAAAAGGCACGATTTGAACATGAAAAAATGATTCTGTCCGCCATTTCGGGATTTGTAAACGCTGATCCATGGCTGGACGAGAAAGCGTTGTATACTGAAAACCTTATCAGTGGTTTCTTATAACGTGTGTGCCGGCCTTATGTTAATTTTGGCTGTAAAAATAGACACCACCGTCATCCAAACGACGCTTGAGAGTTCCTTTTTTTATAAGATTATTTATGTGTGCGATTGTTTCTCCAATCGCAAAGCGTGTTTGGAAAGGGTCCAGTTTTCTTGTAAATAATTCCTGCATAATGGCCTCGGCGCTGTTTTCGTTTTTGCAGGCTTCGTATGTTATCTCAAGTCGCTCATTATGATGAGAGATTAAATCGGCGACACGCGATTGCAACTCTTTATACGGTCGGTTGTGCGCGGGTAGTATCAATGCGTCAGAGTCTATAGACCCTAGAGTCTTTAGAAACTCTATATATCCCTCTAATGGATCTGCATTAGGTTCTTGCCACCAAACCGCAATAATTGGCGTAATCCGCGGTAGGAGCATATCTCCGCCAAGCATTATTCTGTCTTTTTCACAATAAAATGAAACATGATCTGGCGAATGACCTGATCCAAATACAGGTTTCCATATCCTGTCACCGATTTTGAATGAAGTTGAATGCTCAATACGGTCGTACTCGAGTGGAATAGGGGTTACCATCGATCGGTAGTCGTTGCCGATATCATTATAAATTTCTATTAAATCTGGTTTTAAATTCGCCTTTTTATAAAAGGCACACATTGTGTCGGAAGCTGCGCTATCT
>Ga0315315_10004917_pt1 | contig 12314 bp, 9 predicted proteins | sample M140m3416metaG_FD_203699 | JGI IMG/M metagenome (GOLD analysis project Ga0315315, IMG submission 203699) | Ammonia-oxidizing marine archaeal communities from Monterey Bay, California, United States - M1 40m 3416 | ecosystem: Environmental > Aquatic > Marine > Intertidal zone | place: USA...
TTTAGATATATCGTTTAGAGCTTCAATCTTGGGCTGTAAATCAACATTGCTTGTACCCAAAAATGATTCCTCTAATTTAGAAATGCCTTCTTCAAATATATCAGCACCAATAAGTTCTAAAACTTCGTGTGGAAGAAAATTCGAGCGCTTAAAAAAATATAATTTAGATAATGAATCAGAATATTTATTCGTATACTTAATTTTATTTTTATTTAAGGCTTTAGACGCTAGACTAAAACTGAAATTAAGTATTTCATCTGAAAATGGGAATGATTTAAAATTTTTTTTAAAATTATAAATTTTTGGCAGTTGTTTAAATGAAGGATATCCACAAAATAGCTCATCTCCTCCTAAGCCGGATAACGCCACTTTGAATCCCTGCTCATTAGCTGCTTTAGACGCATACCAGGTATTGATTCCATCAATACTAGGTTGATCCATAGAGCTTATTATTTCATCAAAATCACTCTCAAATTCTTCTTTTGTAATTACCTTGTTAAGAAAGTCTATATTCAATGATTCTGCTACAGACTTAGCTAAAGGCAATTCATCATCTTTTGTTCCCTGAAACTCATTAAAGCTAATATTAATTCCTGTAACCTTAGTACTATCAGCAGCTAGACTTGCAATCACTGAAGAGTCAATTCCGCCAGAAAGAAACACAGAAACTGGAACATCTGCTATTAAATGAGAGCTAACACTATCTTGAACTGCGTTTGAGACATCATTTATGATATTTTTAGAATTTACCTCAGAATTCCAGTTTGAGGCAAAATTATTCCAAAGAGTTTTACTTACAATTTTTCCATTTCTTACAATTAGATATGAGCCCTTTTCAAGGGAGAAAATATTCTTATAAATAGTCCAAGGGTCTGGCACGCTACCCATTAAATAAAAACCAACTACTCCAGCGGGTTCAACAACTCGCAGATCGTCTCTTTTATTAATCAGAGCACTTATTTGTGATGCGAATGAAAAATGATTAGATTCTTCAATGAAATATAATGGTTTGATGCCATAGGAATCCCTTGCCAAGAAAAGTTCTTTTTTAACATCGTCCCATATTGCAAATGCAAACATGCCTCTTAAGTGGCTTAAACATGATGGGCCAAGCAGTATGAATAACTCTAACAACACCTCAGTGTCAGATGAAGTTCGCGTGTGATGATTTGTTAAAAAGGATTTTTTTAACTTATGAAAGTTATAAATTTCACCATTAAAGACAATACTATAACGCTTATTCGCTGATAAAAATGGTTGATTGGATCGTGGATCTAAGTCTTGGATGGCTAGCCTAGTATGGCCTAAATAAGATGAATGACAGTTAGATTCATAGAGTCCTTTTGAATCTGGGCCTCTGCGCAACATTGAATGCACAGCTTCATTTAATCTATCATGACGCTCTGTAAGAACAACCTCAGATGAGCTGGAATATTGAAATCCTGCAATTCCACACATATTCTAAAATATTATATCTAGCATTTGTTTTAACCTAACCTCATATGTATGATCTTGTAATGCTCTAATTTTTGCTTTTTCAGCAATTTGATATCTAAGGTCCGGTCTAGAAATATAAAATTCTATTTTTTCTTTTAAATCATTCATTCCATTAAAGGTAATAATTTCTTCTCCGACCTCAAATAAATCCTCCAAACAACTTCTATGATCAACAAGTTGAAATGCACCGATACCTGCTGCTTCAAAAGTTCTTACATTAACACCCTCTATTTCAGAGATTAATAAATTATTCAACACAATTTTCGAACCAAGAAAAACTTTTGCTTTTTCTTCATTGAAAACGGGACGCCCTTGATAAAATTTTCTAACGTCATTAGAGTTCAGCCAGTTTGGCGCATCATAACCCCAAATGGTGATCTTATATTTCTCGTTAACCAAATTTCGAAAAAAAGCTACTCTGTAAGAATGAAGATTGCCTGCTGTTGTGATATCAGCTTTATATTTGTCTTCAATAGATCCATTAAATTTATGCGTATAATGATTGAAGCATTCTGGAAGATAGTGAGCATTAAGGCTTAATGTGTTAACAAGATTATTTACTATGAATTTATCTTTAAAAAAAAGATGATCATAAGCAGAATTTAGAAAATGAGATTTCCCTGATGCCACTGTTGCCAATGAATCTGGGGACCACATAACAATTTTACCATTGTATGATTTTTTTATTTCTTCTACTTGATCAGCATATAAATAATCATAAGTAAGAAGTATTAAATCAGGCTGAAAGTCCCTGATAACATTTAATAATTTAGCAAGCTTAAAATTTCTTATTTTACGAATACGTGAAAAGACAATTTGATCTAAATAGTAATAAAATTTTTTTATAAAGGCATTATTTAAAATACTTATAAATGAAGTATTTGGAATCATAGAGAAACTTTTTGTCTCATGATTTAAGTGTTGAAAGTTTTCAAGGATATGCTGAGCAAAGCTTTCTTCATAAAACTCACCAACAATTATAATTCTCATTTGTTTACTTCTAGAATTGTCATGTTTATTCTTGCCCATCTATCAGGCAGGAAAGAAAAAACTATGTCACACACTCTTATAAGCAATAAAAAAGGTTTAAAAAATATCGAGGAGCCAATTTTAGATAGAGCATTAAACAAAAGCTTAAATCTATCCCAATAAGTAAACTTAATGTACATAGAGGGTTCTAAAATGAAAGTTTTCTGCAGGGGAATATTTTTAATTAATTTAAAATTATTTTCTTTAAAAAGACTTAAATTATCTGAAATTGATTGATAGCCAATATGCCCATCTTGATCTAAGAAATGCTCTTGATAGAGTTGAGAATTATTTTTTTTAAAATAATTAATCAAGGGATTGGAGGTAATCACATCATATAAAAAAACTATCTTTCCATTTGGTTTTAAAACCCTTTTAAGCTCTTTAAGGCATATATCCTTTTGCGAGGAATCTAAATGCTCCCAAAAAAATGAGCTAACCACTCCATCAATAGAATTATCATCCAGCGGAAGTCCTATCAACGGATCAGCATAAATACAGGTATCATATATTAAAGATGCGTGTTCAAGAGAGGAGTGAGAAAGATCACAACCAATCATTTTGAATTGATCGCCAAAAAAACTTACTCCGCCTGCACAACCAAGCTCCAAGATTCTAGATCCTTTTGTAAAGGTTTTATTCACCTTACCTAAATACCCGCTATTTATTAGCCACAATATAAAAGAATTCAATAACTTAGAATTTGTTTTTTTAAATGAAATACGATTTAAATACGCACCTTCATAGAAAGCATTCTCTTGTTTTAAAAATTGGTAAAGATTTTTTTTATTTGAGTATTGTGTATTGCAAGTTTTACAAACGGCCAATCCATCTTGAAAAACTAATTCAGTCTTATCCTGGGGGCAAAATAAATTTGGCATTAGTCCTTGCTTAAATTAACTCGATACTTTTCGGCATCCCAATTTATTAGTTCAAAAACTTGGGATTGCGTTAAAGGGTTTAAGATATCATCAGTTTTTTGTCGTTTCAAAACGTCATAATAGCATTGAAGTTGCTCCAGTTGAGCATTTGAAAATTCTGATGTTACAAAAATCCCTGAAGATTTAACAAACACTATTGATGACAGAATTTGGCTTCGCTTAATATGATCTTTAAATGATTGTAAGTTATCAAATAAAACTGGTTTTTCTCCTAAAAAGACAACATGATCTGGATATAAAACCCAATTTTGATCTAAGTTACTATAAAGAAATTCATCAAATACAAGCTCTGAGAGCTCAAAATCTTCTAATATATGAAAGTTTTGAATCTTTTCTTCATTAATAATTATGTCGGCGGGTGTCGTTATAGAATGTAAATTAAATTTAAAAATATTGATAATCCTATTTAAACGTTCCTGCAGAAGGCTTACTGAATCAGCTCCAATAACAATTCCATGATTCTCAAGGAAAATTATATCTGAGGGTTGTTTAATAAGTGCCTGAGCAATAGATTCGGCTAAATTAGCACCAGGTTTACTATAGTGGATATATGAATAATTAAGATCTTCACCAACCAGATCCGCAATAAGCTCTTTTGAATTTTGTCTTACTAAAATCGCAAGAGGATCAATAGCATGCAAGTGAAGAACAAATTTTTCTGGCATAAGTGCATGCATAATTGTTTCAATCGATGGCTTTAATTGAAGAGAAGAGCTGCTATCAACCTCGGGAACAATAGAAAAATTTTTTCTATCTAATTCATAATCCAAAATCTTTAAATCAACTGGAACAAAGATTTCTTCTACTTTTGCATCCCCAATTCTCTTGCCTGAGGCTTTTATGTAAAGCAAATCAGAATCTTTATATGATACATTTCCGCCAGCTCCTTGAACCAATAGTCTATTTTTTCCTATCTCATTACAAAAATTAATTAATGATTTTTTACTTTTCATAATTATTAATTTTAAGCAGCAATCGTTTTATATCTTCAAAATTATGGAAATCTAGATCTGGTTTAATATCTGTTCTTTGAGAGTTTGGGGAAGAAACTTTTTCAAGAGTAATTGCATTTATGGCATCTTTTGAACCTTTTGTATCTTTCTCTGGATCATCCCCTATCATCCAAATTAAGCCACTTTGATATGAGGTTTTATTTAAAGCTAAATCATAAATTGCTTTTGCAGGTTTATCACATCCAGCTTCCTCACTAGTTACAATATAATCAAAGTATTGATCTAGTCTAAAATTTATTATCTTTTTAAACTGTATTTGAGATGTTAAATCGGTAATTATTGCCGACGGGATTCCCATCAACCTAATCTCATCGAGAAACTCTCTCACCCCATCAAATAGTTGAGCATTTCTTAAAAAAGTAATCCAATAAGTTTGCTCTAGGTCTAGAGCTGCTAAAGGTTGAGAGCCTAGATCCATGATCTCCATGCATCTTTGAAAATACAATAACCTGCTATGTGATGATCCCGTACTGAGAAGTCTATTTTTAACATCCTTACGCGCTTCATTAAATACTTCTTTAAAATTTTCTTCTGTAATTGAGAACATACTGGAAATCTTCAAGCTAACCTCTTTAAGAGCTAACTTATGAGGAGTATTGTATTCATATAAAGTGTTATCTAAATCAAAAAGTATAAGAGAGGGTGCGGTCTTAAAATTTTCTTGTGTAAAGATATTCATTATATTGTCCTTTTCTTAAAAGCTTGATTCATATGAGAGATAATTACTAATTGCATTATTCCTAATGCCCCACTAAGCCATTGAGGAGAAACTGCAAGAAACTCATTTAATTCAGGAAAAAGTATTCTAAATGCTTCATTAATATCTTCCTTATGAGCATCTCCATCAATTTCAATTTCTAGAACAGAACCTTCGCCCGATATAATATCAACTTTCAGCCCACAAACACTTACAAGAACTCTTCTCAGTGATAGCTCATTAAGCTCCATTTTAGACTTGACTCTTAATTTAAATTTGACCTCGTGATCAAAAAATTCTAGATCCTGCGGCAGTGGGATTGTTGGCAAAAGTGACAAAACTAAGTCTGCATGCTCTATTTGCTTTCTAATAAATTTAATAGAATCATTCTTTCTTTTTTCAATAGACTCTATAACTTTTTCTTTAGTGCTACCTCTTTCATGCACATCTCTTTTGAGCTTTAAAAACTTTCTTAAATCCTCATCTATATCTAAATAAATACTTAGATCATAGCAATCTCTAGATATTGGGAGATATAAGGCATGTAATCCTGCTGTAATAATAAAATCATTGCTGCTTAATTTTATTGGATAGCTCATCATCCCAGTACTGTGATCATAGTGCCTAGTTTGAATAGTCTTCCCATCAACTAACGATAATAAGTCATCAGAATATCTTTCTAAGTCATTTGCCATTGGATTTAAATGAGTGATGGCTTTCCACATTGGCTTATTTCTATCCCAAAGATGATAGTCATCCCCGGTGAGATATGAAACTGCATTTGATCCAAATAGTTTTATCAAGCTATCAACTAGGGTGTCTTTACCAGATCCTGAGTCTCCAGCAATACCTATAACAAAAGGTCTTCTGCTTAATCTAAAAAAAATGTTTTTAACTACTGACTCTCTCCAGAATCTGATTGCTAGCAGAGCTCCAAGCCCAAAAATAAAAGTAAACAAATATAATGATGCAGGGTCTAAATTATCAAGATAAGCAAGCCAAAATAAAGGCAATCCTTCAAAGGCAATGATAGGTGGAGTATAAAGAGAAGAAAAAATATAATTAATTACAAATAAAATTGAAAAAACTAAAGTTAAAATTATTGATATTTTTCCGCTATTTAATTGATAGAAAACTAAAAAAGGTATTGCCCAAACAAACCAACCAGGCGAGGACATTGTTAGCAAAACCAAAGATAGAAATACTACGCCAATTGAAGCCATCAAAAGTTGAAAATTTAATCTTTTAAATCTCCAAACTACATATAAAAAAACTATGTATAACAAAGGAACAAAATATAATACTGAATCCCCGATGATGATGCTAAGTTTAAATACCTCTTTAATTTGAGGATTACCCAAAAGCATATTAATTGCTTCAAGTGAAACTAAGAACGGAATAAAAAATAATATACAGCCAATAAAAAAACCATAAGCAAATTGTTTTATTGCAAACTGCAAGGGTTTGTTATTAATAAAGTAAAAGAAGAAAAATGGAACAGCAATCAACATGCTTATTTTTGATGAAAGTGATGCCGCCAATAAAAAACCAGAAATTAACCACTTTTTTTGTGAAAGGGTATATAAAGAGAATGTAAGAAAAAAAACTGGTATAAGGTCATTTAATCCTAAGACGTAAGTAGTAAAAATAAGAATTGGTGAAAGCCAATAAGTTAATATTAATAAATTTTCTTTATTGGGTAATAGTTTATTCAGAACCAATAGCAATAATAAATCTATAATTAATAATGTCAGTCCATATGCAAAATCAATGGGCAAACCTGTAAGGTTGAAAAGCAATGACAAAGGCGCAAGTGTCAGCCATGATACATACCCATATGGAAATGCATTCATGCTTCCACCATTTTCAACCCAAAGCTTCCAAGGATCGAAAGATGCTTGAGAAGTTGATAGCTCCATAAATGGAACATAAAGACTGCTTGAAAGAAAAGGCAATAGGGATAGTATCAGCCCTATTCTTATAAGACTGCCAATGAAAAAAAGAGGATTGAAGAAGATTTTATTCAAAAGCGTTTCTCCAAACTTCAGGATATTTTGAGCAAACTGCTTGAAAATTTATTTCACGTTCTTTAAAAAAATTTATTGCGGAGTGAATGGATGTCATTTCAAATCTTCCCTGCAACTCTGGAGATACTACGCAGAGCTTAAACCCTCTTTTTTCTAAATCAATGCTTATAGAGGCATCCAAAACATAATCAGAAAAGCAATCTATCCAAACCCACTCACACCTTCCTTCAAATTTTAAAATAGACTCAATAGATTCATACTCCGAGAATCGAGTAGCGCATTTCGCTATTCCTTTTGATGAGAACTTAACTATGGAAGGAATGGGTTGGTCTAAAAAAAAATAATTTTCAATTGAATGAGCTGAAAGCTCATCTAAAATTTTTTCTTCTAATCCATCTTCCTTAACATTCAAAATTAATATTTCATGTCTGTAATGCTTCAACCATTGCTTAAATATCTCGCCTTTTACGAAAGGATCATGAGAGAGATACAACCCCTCAGAAGATGACCGGATGTCTATTTCAACACCAAACTTAGATGGAACATCTACTAGTTGACTCACTGTATTAATTCTATGAGCTATATATTTCATTTTTTAAATCTCAACTTGAGACTGTATAAAATTGTACGCTTAATAAATCTCATTCTGGAGATAAAACCAAAATTCCAACTAGAATTTCCTTGCATTCTAGGGCCAAAATACACAGGAAATCTTATTATAGATTGGTTGAGTTTAATTGCCTCATGATATGCGTATAAGTCTATAGAAAAATCTAATGGAGGATTTTTCCACTGATTATAAAATTTTTTTGAAAATACTGTTGGCTGCGCATTTATATCTTTCATGGGACGCATTAAAAGCAGTGTTTCAAAAATTGACATCCCAGCAGTAAAAAGTGAGTCAGCGAAACCTCGACCATACCTCTTTCCTTTCACAAATGAATTAGGCTTAGATTGAATTAAATTTAATGCATTAATACAGTCTAATGGATTTGTTTGCAGATCGGCATGAGTCCACCCCAAGAATTCACCTGACGCAGCATTGAGTCCAGCTAATATTCCATTTCCATACCCTTTATTTTTTTTTAGGTGTACGAGTTTAAAAGCCTTATTATCTTTTGTTAAGGAATTCATTACTTGCATCGAATTATCGGTAGATCCATTATTAACCAAAATAATTTCACAATCTATGCGCTCAGCTAGCTCAGCGCATCTATCAAATAATTCCGAGAGATTTTTTTCTTCGTTAAAACAAGGAATTACAATTGATAATTGCATAATTAAATTCTGTGAAATGGATGACTCGACCATTTGCTAAAACAAGATTCCCAATATTCATAAGTTTTTAAATCATTAGGAGTGCCCCAACAGATGTATTTATCAATTTCAAAAACCTTACAATTTAAGCCAAGGCTCAAAGCATCTTTTATCATAGAGTCAACATAATATTCACCATTTACAAGCCCCTTTCTATTTTTGAGACTTGTATAGCATTTCATGAATACTTCAGGATTTTTAAAAGTAAATGTGCCTACAATAATGGGATCAAAGTCTGGATTAGAGAAAGGTTTCTTGACTGACACATCAATAATTTCATTTTGAACATTGACCTGAAGCCAACCATACATATTTGGATTTCTTGAGGCTCCAGGATACGATCTAGCAGCCCAAACTATAATATCTATATCTTGCTCCATCAAAGCTTGAAAACTATTTTTATTATAAATAATTCCATTATCACAAGCGCTTATGGTTAAGTATTCGTTTGCTATATTCATCTCTTCAATAGCTATTGCGCAAGTAACAGCTTGACCATCTGTTACATTGTCTAAATTACAAAAACTTAAGTCATGAAATTCATTTTGCATAACAACAATTAACTCTTCTATATTTTCTTGATCATTTCTAATAACAGCGATATTTTTTTTTGCCCTAGGAAGGTCTTGATATGCTTTAACTGCCATAGGTTTATTGCTTACATTAATTAAAGGTTTAACATCTGTATATCCTTCTTCTGCAAATCTGGATCCCCTGCCAGCCATTGACATTAATAGAGTGCCAGGCATATGTGAATTATTTTTATTATAATTTTTGAAAATGTCTGACCAATACTTGTAGTCCTCAAGATCTCTGGGCGTCCCCCACTGCATGAAATGCTCAAGCTCAAATGGTGAAACCTTTAAACCATTGGCAATCATTGGTTCATAAACCATACTTACATAAAATTCATCATTTACCTTTAGATTTAAGTCAATGCATTTTTTAAAATACTCTTTCATCAATTTTCCAGATTTAAAAAAATACGTTCCTGATGATGCATACTCGTCTTGAGGTTTTTTAGTGAAAGGTGTTTTTTCCTGTATGGCAGTTACTAAATTATTATCTATTTTTAAATAGGCATAATAATTACTCCATAGAGTATGAGGGTGAAAACCTCTATAGGCTGGAATTGCCCCATCAAGATTATTATCTGTAATATATTTTTTAAAGCTAGAATAATCCCAATAACAGGTAAAATCACAGTAATTCACAATAGTCTGCTCATCATCATTTATCAGATCTTCGCTTGCTAAAACAGCATGAACTGGACCAAGATTATGAGGTTCTATTGATACGATTTTAGCAGTTGGGCAGAATGTAGTTATAGTTTCTTCCAATTCATAGTCATCATTATTGATGTGGTCTTGATTGCAGATAAAGATAAAGTTTGATTCTCCTGGAAACATTTCATAGACATGCTGGATAATTGGCTTTGATTCAACCTGAATGAGGGGTTTAGGCACGTCATAGCCTGCCCTTCTAAATCTCTCGCCATATCCGGACATTGGTATGATAATTTGCATTATATTTTAAAAGTAATTACTTTTAGCAATCTTTGATCCATAGTTTTGTGCCCCATCGTTTGTCCAGATATACCTCAGCATTATTCAACTCATTGTGGCTAATAATTCTTAATGGCGATGCTTGATCCATATTATATAAGATTTCTTTACATGAATTATTGGAATTTATAGATTTTGAGAAAAACTGTTCAGTTAAACTCTTTGAAGATAAATAATCACTTACAGAAACTCTCGGGGACATCAGTAATGCAGACGTTTTAAAAATAAACCCTTCAAATATAGCTCTTGATAATAACTCATCAGGAATGTTACTTACCGCTTCTTGCCAAGGAGAGCCAATTTGGGAATGATATTTTCTAATTCCATTCTTGGAATCTTTCATAAACCATTCTTGTGTATTTTTTGCATTGATTTCATCAATATTATTTTTAATTTCAAGAGAAGAAAGGACTAATGCTGATAATAAAATTGTGCAAAATAATAGAAAGGACTTATGCATTACTAAAAATACTCCAATAACAACCACAGGAGCAATATATTCTGTCAAGTATCTAGGCATGCCCCATAGAATTGGATCAATTAAATGAAAAGCTAACCAGTATGATTGAAGAAATATAATTAATACAAGATTATTTTTTGTATTTGAAAAAAAGAAACTTACTATCACAAGAAACAAAAGCGGTCCGATATTAACAAATATTGGCACTAAGGTGTCTAATGAAAATGAGCTATATAACAAATTATAATAGCTTGCATCTTGAGATAGAGCAGGATTTCCAATTAATAGATTTTGAGATAATTGAATTACTGGAATAACCATGCATAGCATAAAAAATTTAAGCTCAGAAAATCTTTTATAAAGAAATATGTATACTAATATTGGAGCAAATGAAAATATCGCTGGTTGCCTTATTAGACAGATCAAAACCAAGCTTGCTAATAAAATTTTTATATTTTTTGATGGCACTCCATGTTCTGGGTACCTAGAAAACTCTAAAAGCATAATGGTATTAAAACTGAAGAGCCAAATAGAAAACTCAATAATTGCAATATTAAAAAATATTAATGGAAATGAAAATATAAAACATATGAGCATCAAAAATAATAGACGATTTACAAAATGCACTTTATATATATAAAGCACTAAAACCATCAAAGGCAAAAGATTAATAAATTTAAAGGATGCATCAGAGATGCCAAACACGCCTAAGAGTAATAAGGGCAGAGTTCTTAGCTCGGGATGAGGGGAAGCTGTATCCAAAATACCGAGGAAAAATTTTGAAAAAATTAGAACTATTGACGCAAACGCTAATAGAAAGAAAAAAACAGATTGATGCTTTCGATAAAGAAGATATAGACAAAATAATAATAGTAAAGAAAATAATGAATATAGGTAAAAAATTAGATTAATGGAGAGGTTGTGAATGAAAGAATTTATCGGCAACTTTTCTAAAGTAAGCTCTAATGGAGCATATGCAGAAAAAAAATGATACCACTGATCTGTATTGAGGCTTTCAGAAGAACTAGGTAATAAAAAATAAAATATAAGTGATGCTAATAGGACGGAGATAATTTCTCCAAGACTGACGTAAAGATCAATTTTAATTAATTCTAAAAATATGAAGTAAGCAGTTATCCCACCAAGGAAAATATAGAAAAAAGCTGAAGATAGGTTTCCTGAAATAGTAAAACCAATTACAAAAGACCAAAATATTGAAATTACAAAAATATACCCAAATACATACTTGAAATTTCTATCTAGATTCCATTGCATAAAGAATTACAAAATAGTCTGATTATTTTTTTCTGATTACAACTCTTCGTCCTAACGCAAAGATTGAAGGAAATAATTTAATTAGGATCCTATCTAACTTATCTATAGTTTTAAGGAATATTAATGGTAGCTTTGGAATCTTTTTTTTAGATATCACTCCACCGGATAATGGAAAAATAAAACATTCATATAAATCATTTCTTTCTACTGTTAATCCAGGGAAAAAATTTTCAAATTTTTCAGTATCACTAAATAACATTTCTGGGACAGCACAATTAGCTGACCATAAATCTGATGGATCATTAACAACTGCATCAAAATCAAATACATTGACATCATAAGAGTAACCTTCGTGTCTGAGGATTTTTAGAAGCATTCGCATCATAAGAGATGTGTTAATTTCAGATATTAAAATTACTCCATTATCTTTGAGAACTCTTTGGCTTTCCTTGAAAAACTTAGCGGGGTTATAAAAATGATGTATGGTATGTGA
>Ga0315315_10004922_pt1 | contig 12309 bp, 21 predicted proteins | sample M140m3416metaG_FD_203699 | JGI IMG/M metagenome (GOLD analysis project Ga0315315, IMG submission 203699) | Ammonia-oxidizing marine archaeal communities from Monterey Bay, California, United States - M1 40m 3416 | ecosystem: Environmental > Aquatic > Marine > Intertidal zone | place: USA...
CTTGTAGTAAGCTGTAGTATTCTTGCATGTTAACAATAAAAGTAACATCTGCTGGATTCATTCCATATTTACCCATTTTCTTTCTAGCTGCTAGAAGGTCTAGAGCTGTTAAAGATTCAGAAGCAAAAGCTGTAGCTGACTGAGTCACGTGTGAACCAGATGAGTTAGCACCAGCTGCGATTGCAACCAAGCCATCAAATGTAGCTTGAGATGTACCATAAACACCATCAGCGTGGTCACCCACTAGGATAGCATTTTCAATACCTCTTGCGTGTGCTCTAACGATTGATTCTCTGATCAATGGTAGAATTGGCAAGATTGCATCTTCTTCTGTCTCATTACCTAAGTAAGATTGAGAAATAAGTTTTTTAGTGGAAAGAGTTCTTTCAGTTAAGTCGATACCTGAATATGTTCCATCATAAGTATCGCCTCTTTCTTCCAAGTTACCATGTGGAGAAGATCCACTAGCTGTTTGGTTAGCTGTAAATTCAGCATACCCAGCGTCTGGCAAGATTGGAATGATTTGTGTAGCTGAAGTCATTTGGATTTCTCTAAATAACGGAGCTAGTACTAATTCTAGTTGAATATCTCTTTCGATATTTGTTGATACTGTTTGCTCAAAATCTGCTGAAGAAACGCCAACACCTGAATGGGCATTAACTTTTTCCATAGTTTGTTTAGCAAGGTTAGTATCCCAACCCTTACCTGTAGCAAGACCCATTACAAAAGCGTCATCGATGTCGCTTTGGAAGGCTTTTTGCCAGTCAGAGTTTTGTCTATCACCAAAGACTCTTTTAGATTCACGAATTGCATCGATTTCTTCTTTTTTGTCTTTAAGTGCGGACTGAAGTTCATTAACTACTTTTTCAAGGTCTTCATGCTTTTCTGAAACACGTTTTTCAACGTCATTCATGAGCTGTTCTGCTCCTGACATTCCAACTTCGACTATAGTTTTAACTTTTTCTTGCTCAGCTTCTTTCTCGGCTAACTCAACTTCTTCTTGAGCAGCTTTCTCTTCAGCATCTGCAATTTCCTTAGCCTTAGCTTCAGCTTGTTGCATTGCAATTTTAGCAGCTGTTGATTTAGCTACTTCTTCTGCAAAAGCTTTCAAGTCGATATCGCTGTTAGCTTCGGGAGTTTTAGTGTCATTTGACATATTAGTCTCCTGTTTTGAGGTTTTATCCTCGGCTTGTGGCGCAGAAAAGCTCTGAGCCTCGTTATTATTAAAGTGCTGTTTCCACTCGTTGTATTCTTCCATGCTATCAAATGACTTTGAAACTGAGAACATAGCTCCCTGGTTACAAGGTACACTAACAACTGATACTTCGAATAGTTCGGCATCTTTTATCGTATATCCGTCGGTTTCTGAGTTATAATCTGCGTCCTTGACTCTGAAACCAACAGAAAAGGCTCCAAGAACACCATCTTTAATAAGATCTTTTATTTCGCCTGCGGACTTGGAAACTTTCGCTCCAAATTCGAGACCCTTGTCTGTAACTTCCAACGAAGTTGCACGACCTATAGGTTTGTTATAGTCATGATTAAATAGAACGATTGGATTAGTTTTATAATTATCTAGTCCATTCTTTTTGATCCATGCATCATGATTAATAACATCTCCTGCTCGGTCGACTGCATTAGTAGACGCTAATCCTTTAATATCAACGCTACCGTCTTCGCCCTCACCAAGAGTTTTGAAAGTATTTGTCCAATGAAAAATTTTCTCCATATGTACCTACCTTATTTCTTAGCTTTTTTGGGAGCTGCCGGTGCTGCTTTTTTAGGTGCAGCGACTTTAGGTGCTGGTGCTTTTTCAGCAACTGGTGCTGGTGCTTCAACGCCCATAGCTTTGGCCCATTGGTCTGGAAAGTTTACTTTAATCATTCCTTGCATACGCGTCCAAGACCCAAAAGGTCTTTTTGCTAACATATAACGCATTGGAGCGTCACTTGCCATTTTATACTCAGAAGGAGTAAGCATACCTTTATCAGCAAAATAATCTGCTAATTGGTTAAGAATTGCTTTCTTGTTCGCCATTATCCTGTTCCTCTTCTTGTGGTGGTCTTCCACCGTCTTCGGGGTTTGCTGCGCTACCCGCAATGTTAGCTGGTACTCTTAAATCGTCATGCCCTTCTAAAGGTTCTCTGCCGAGTTGAGTTCTAGCTTCGTTTGGTGTCATTATACCTGTGTTAACGAGAGTTGCGTAATACGCTGCTTGGTCTCTTAATTCTGGTTGCAATGCAGGAATATCAGTAACATTCTCAACAAGTGCAAAACCAAAGTATCTTTCAAAGGCATATGCTATTTTCCTTACTATAGGGAGAATAGTCTCCAAATAATAAAGTCTGTGGTTAGGTCTAATGTTTGCATTATTCCCACCATCTAAAAGAATGGGTGGTATACCCATTGCTTCTAAAATTATTTTCTCATTCGCTGTGATTGATGTCTGGAAATCTAATTCCTTAAAGTTAATTTTTGATAACTCATCAACTTCAAGTCCACCATCTAAAATAAGAGGGCGTTTACCGCCATTTTTTGGATTGTATCTAGTCGCCCAGGCTTGCAGCATTCTTTCTTTGATTCTATCAGAAAGAGTGTTTGGGCTCTTAAGTACTAATCCTGGAACTGCTCCATTCTTGAAAAAGTTATCTTGAAACTTCCTCATATTATCTAGCAAATACATTGTTCTATACGCTGGCTTCAACCTTGGAGTTCCACGATATATTGATTTAAATGAGTTTTCTTTAATATGTATAATTTCTTTCGTAGAATAGTCAACATGACCATCATATGTAAATTTCTCAATGTAAGTGCTAGTATCAGAATGAATAGTTACGTTCTGTGCTGGAAGATGATATAAATGTCTTCCATCATAATATACGAAAATATTTCCATCAATCATTAAATCAATAATAAGATTTCTCTTAAAAGTATTGATATCCTGAAATGGATTCGGTTCTTTATTAAGTAATAAGTCTACACGAGTTTTTCGAACATTTTCTACTACTGGTGCTATACCGTTTACTTTTAGTCCTACATCATATTTAATATCTGCAGAATCATCTACTATCATATTTACTGCACGATTTACTACTTCTAGTTCTTCGTAAGCTGATCTATAATTATCTTTCTTTTCTCGGGTATCAATTGTTAACCCTTCTTCGAGGCCAATAAAAGACTGAGAAGGATTTAACTTCTCGTCATTATTTCTGCCTAAAAATCTGTCATACCATGCCATGTTTTTCTCTCTGTTTATCCACCCATCTTTTTTGCTTAAGCGCTGTCACTAGTTTAGGTCTTTTGCCATAAATACTGTGAAGCCTTTGATGGTGGGCTTTGCATAGTGTAGCAGCTTCATTGTAAATCTCATTAGTAAATTCTTCAATAAAGTTTTTACGAATTTCCATTATCTCATCGGCTGATTTTATCGTAATTTTATTACTTTTCAACCAAGTATCTAAAAGCTCAGTCATTCCGTAGAAGTGGTGAAAGTCTAAATTTTCTGTTTCACCACAGATAAAGCACTGGGTGTCTTTCTTATATTTAGATTTCGCTTTGTCTCTAACGTACTTGACTAAATCTCGTTTTAAATCCATAAATTCCTATTTATATAAAATTATACCAAAAATTCACCTTCATGTCAACATTTATTTTTAGGCAGGTCAAATCTAAAACGTACTTGCAGATGTCTCAAATGTATACAGCGCATATCTTAACGCATCTGACATATGACTTGCCATATTGTGTTTTGGCTTTTCTTTAAGTAAATTTGGATTTGGATCCCACTGATATTGGTCAACGCATGACAATGCCTGTGAACATCTTTGATCTATTATCAATTTATCATTATCTATAATACCCGCTGCATGGCCTATTCCGTCTAAAACTGATTTTTTCGCATTAATAGTAGAAATATCGTAATTCTGAGCAAAATCAAACCTAGTTTGTTGTGCTGCAGAGTCAATATAAATGTAGTCAATGCTATGTTTGTCAATTAAATGGCGAATTTCGGCGGCATGTTGTTCTGTAGTTCTTTCAGCGTCCATGTATTCATCTATAAGATAAAATTTTTGTTGATCCCAGTCATATGCTATAACGCACAGCGCTGTTGGATCTTTATATCCAACATCAAGCCCCGCGAATACATCCATTTGACTAGTATCTAACTGACTGAGGTCTGCGACACACTCTTCAAAATTAAAATTCCATACTTGTCCTTCATATGTGTTAAAATCTGCCATATATTCTTGGGCAAATTCTGCTGAGGACATAGCTTTTTTTGCTTCATTGATATCATCTTCGCTGAAGCGTGGGTTTTCGTGATATGTGGCTCTTATGGAAGCCCAATCTTTAAATTCATCACTAAACCCTCTGTGATAAAAGTCAGCAAACCAATTATTTCTACCCCTTGGAGTTGAAATAAAAACTGCTTTACTGTTATCTTTGTCTAATGTAGGACGAAGTGCTACATTAAAAGCATCTTTTCCATCAGCTAGCGCTGCTTCGTCAAAGATTATTAAATCATAAGATCTACCAACGGCAGAATCTACCTGATTTACTGAACCCATTCGTATAGTTGAGCCATTAGATAGCTCTATTACTTTGTCTTTTGCATTATCTTTTGTAACTTCTAAATCAAAGTGCTTAATTAGCTGTCTTTGTAAGTCGAATGATATTTGAGATAATGAATAGTTTGGTGACATTATCAATATGTTTGATCCTGGCACGAGTGAAACAAGTTGTCCGATGACATTTGCGATATATGTCTTACCTTGCCGTCTAGAAATAGCGGCACAGACAAATCTATATTTTGGGTTGTTTACAGCATTAATTAATGCTTTTTGTGAAGTGTTAGGTTCTATACCTAATAAATCCAGATAAGAATCGATAGGGAGTTTAATGAATCTTTCCGCTGTAGGAAAGTCCATAAAAGTATCACTAAGTATATCTTTTCTACTAATATCTAACATTAGTGTATAGTTCTAGTTAGTGTTTTACCTAATAGAGTATCTTCAGTAAGTACTCCCTCTGATTGTGCAATATGTAGCAAGTATAGATACCCCATACATATTTCACTCATCATTTGATCTTCATCTGAAATATGCCTTTCAGCTTCCGCTTTCTTATTAAGTGCGGATAAAGTGCTACTACAAGTAATAGCCACTCCTTCTAGCCAGGCTTCTTTGTTAATCATTACGACCAAACAATAGCTGTGCCCAATATTTCTGCATGAGCAGCAAATATCTGGTCTGTTTTATCTTTTCTGATGAATGTTACTTCACCATCAGCCAAAGTCATAGTTCCAATAGTAGTATCTGATGAATTTGCAACTGTTAAAAGTCTATTTGTAGAACCCGAATTGAATAATCTGACATCAGTAGAATCATTGAATGTAGATGCGGCACCTACACTTGTTCCACAAGCTGTCTCTGTTCCTTTTATTCTGAAAGACATTTATTTCTCCTTTGTACGTTTAGTACTCTTTGCTTTTCGTTTAGCTTTTAACATAGCATCATCAATATCAACGTCTCCGTCCATATCTGCATCTTTGCCATTGATTATATTCCAAACTTTTAAAGCGGTTTCCTTTATTTTATTTACCATTTTACCTTATTTGCCCAGTAAGCTGCTGACATCTTACCTTTGGCGATATTTTTTCTATGCCTTGCTTTGAAAGATTTTCGTTTCATTTTCATTCTACGCGACTCTCCAGCTTTAGGCTTGCCAGCTGTTTTGGCTCCTTTTTGTCCAAAACGTATTGTTTTAATTCGACTCCCAACTTTAGCTACAACTATGTGTGACTTAGTTTTGTGTCCGGGCGTACGCTTTGGCTTATTGAACCCGGATACGCCCGCTCTCTTTAATCTTGGATCTCGTTTTCTAGCTCTTCTTACGGCCACGACTTCCCCTCCTTGCAAATGTTTTCACATTAGTAGGCCTTCCACCCACTCCTTGCTTCTTAGCCCTTTTTCTTCGGACTGCTGATTTTACTTGGCTTTTTGACATTCTAGCAGCTTTTGCAGCCGGAACGCATTTTGGATATTTACCTTTCTTAGCGCTTCTTCTGCCACATTTATTATAGCCACCACCTTTCTTGGGACTACCTATATTTACCCAGTCTTGCTTAAACCACTTAGTAAGTCCACCACTAGCCACGACGGTATTTACCTCCTGCTTTTTTATATTCTCTTACGAGATAAGCATTAGCATACGCGCTAGGGTAAACAGCAAACTTTCTTTTAGTTTTTGCTTTTACCCTTGCGTATAGCTTCTTATTAGTAGGTATGTTACGTTTCTTAGTAGAAGCTTTTTTGCGTCGTGGTCTGCGTTTAGCAGCCATGGTGCCTCATACCTTTTCTTTTTTTACCACCGCGTTTTTTCTTTTTAGGACGGCCTCTTGTTTTGCCGTATGTTCCTTTACCGCTAGGCATTATTCAGCCTTCCAACATGTCCAAGCACCGTAACCTAGTCCAGCTACTGCTAAGATCTTTGCTAGTCCACCAGTGAATAGCACTAAAGCACAAACAGCAATAATTACTGCTCCGTCCCAAGAGGTTCTCTCAGAAACTCTATCTTTTATCCAATCCATTTATTTCTCCCATTTGCCTTTTGGGCATGATGCCCTTTTCAGCCTTGCTTTAAGCGGCATAAAGCATTTACAAGCTTTACACACCTTAAACTTGTTTAACTGATCACAAGTATTACAAACTTTAATTCGTTTCTTGTGCATCAGGTGAAGTAATAGTTTTATAATAAACTACTACATCTTTTAATTCTGTAATGTATCGTTTTAGCTCTTTCATATTGACAGACATAACTTCATAGTCAGGTACTGTCATTGCAAGAAACAAGATTTCTCCTTCTTGTTTTTCTATTCTTGCTAGTTGCTCTTCCCAGTTCTCTGGAGTTACTACTATCCATTGTGGTACGCCGAGATTAATCTCTCTAGGCATAACAGGTTGAACAAAAGTTCTTTCAAGTGGTTTTGCTGTGACTTCTACTGTTTTAGTTTTTGGTAGAAGACTGCAGCTGGAGGCCATCATCAAGATCGTCAACGGTAGCGCTAAGTTTCTCAATGTCCTCAAATGCGTGTAATGTGCCATTATTTATTTTCCTTTCCATTTCTACTGGGTTTTCTAGTATTTTTGCAGACAGTTTATAGTTTTTTATAAAGTCTGAATACCTATTTAATTCTCTTTGTGCCGCCTGGCTCTTTTTTGTTTGTTCTTGCAACTGAGAAGTCTGAAGCGAAAAGTCGTTTTGTAAACTTTCTATTGCTGCTTCTTGTGTTGCGATAGCACCTTCAAGTGCTAAGTTGTTTGCTGCGAGAGTTTGATTTTCACTATAAAAATAATAAGTGGCAAAACCAAGTACTAAAATTATACCTATAAACAATTGATTCATAATTCTTCTATCCTGTAATTGAGCCCTTCTGCCCCACTGATTTCTACTAAGTCTCCCTCATGAGTTTTAAATTTTAAAAGTTTTGGAGTTTTTTTGAAAAACTTTTTAACAATATACTCTTGATCATCTTGGTCTCCCCAAGTATCATTATAACTAACTATTAAAGTATAGCGTGGAAATAACTTTGATATAAACCAAAGCCAATATTGTTTAGCCTTCTCCATTGCCACTCAGTTTTGCAAGTCCTGCTTCTGCGTCTGATCGTGAGTGATAGCCACACTCTCCACCTTTCCATTTAAAAAAGAACATTCCGTCTTTTTCAAATATAGCTCCATCTTCCATTTGTTCGGGTGGTGCCATTTTTGTTTCTTCTGGTGCTTTCATATCTTTTGTTTCATATCCTTTTATCATTCTGGGCCTCCATTGTGTCGCCTCTTTTTTTCTTCCCAATTTTCTATAGCCTTCTTTATACCTGATTCAGCTAGTACTGAACAGTGAAGTTTAATTGGGGGTAATTCAAGGGCAGTTGCTATGTCCTTGTCTTTGATTAGTTTTGCTTCTTCTGTTGTTTTTCCTTTTAACATCTCTACAAACATAGTAGAGGAAGCGATTGCTGAACCACAACCATAAGTCTTAAACTTAACATCTAGTATTCTATCGTTATTGTCTAGCTTTAGGTCTAGTTTCATGACGTCGCCACAGGCAGGTGCTCCCACCATACCTGTTGCAACGTTGGGGTCTTTAGGATCAAACCTACCGACCGAATGTGCAGAAGGGTTATTCAAAACATCTTCGAATCTCTGAACAACCTTTTGCGAATATGCCATTATAAATTATATGATAAAGTTAATGAAACATTGTCAGAAAACTGACCGTCTTTTGCATCTTCCATAATCATGAGTCCAAGATCAATCTTGTTCCATGATTTAGCTATGCTTAATCCTTTCCAATTACTGTCATCGGGGAATCTACCATAAGTAAGTCCAACATCAACGACTTTAATAAAAGGAACATTTAACACAACTTCCATATAGTCATTATCAGAATTATCTGTATCTACTGCATATCCAAATCCTACTAAAGGAGTTGAAAAGCGTACAAATGCTTCTTCAACCATTTCAATGTCATTATCGTCCCAGCGGTATTGCATAACACCAACGTCCATAGATAACTTGTCTGACACTGCAAATTTATATCCACCATATAGATCATATTCCAAAGAAGCACTATCATTTCCGAAGTCTACTTCTGAAGCCCATGCCCCTACGAAGAATCCTTCATAGTCTAAATCTATACCAGCTTGGAATGCGCCACCGCCCATTGTCTGAGATTGTCCTCTCCACATATAGTCGGAAGTATATCCAACATGACCATTCACACCCGCAAAAGCAGGGAGAACAGAAAATGCTAGTAATAAAGTTAATAGTTTTTTCATATTTTTTCCTTGATCAACTGTGCATCAACCAGATGCTGACAATTACACTTAAGCCACCCACAATTATAGTTCCACAAGCGCCAATGGCTATGGATTCCAGACGAGCGATACCTGAATCTAGTTTATCGAGCCTGGAAAAACAAGTTTTCCATCGTTCATCGCACATTACTTCGTGCTTTGACATTCTTTTATCTAGTTCTGTAATCTCTTTCTTATTTTTTGTGGATTGCTCACTCATGTAAGTTGTCTCAGTTCTTTGAATTAAAATTCTACAAAATTAATTATACCAAAAATCAGGACTCATGTCAAGAATTATTTTTTACTTGGTGATTGTATATATCTTTACAGGTTCCGATTTTCCCTTTACCGTTACTTCATCGAGAAACTTATAGTCATAACCATCGACCATAGTATATTCGGAAATTATTAGATCAGTATTATATTCTTTACAAGAACTCTCTAGCCTAGCAGCGAGGTTAACAGCATCCCCGAGAACGCTATAATCGAACCGATTATTACTCCCCATATTACCAACAACGCAAAGTCCGCTATTAAGTCCGCATCCAGTTCTAACTTCTGGAATTCCTTCTTCTTTGAATATTTCATTTAGTTCTCCTAAAGCTACTCTCATTTCGAGGGCTGCTTCTGTTGCTTTTCTTTCTTGCTCTTCAATGTCTAGCGGAGCGTTCCAAAAAGCCATGATGCAATCACCCATATATTTATCGATGGTGCCACCATGTTTCATAATTATCTCAGTTTGATTCGTGAGAAAACGATTGACAATCTCCACAAGTTTTTGTGGATCTTTTTGGTATTTTTCAGATATTGGTGTAAATCCGCGAATGTCAGAAAATAAAAATGTCATACGTTTTGTCTCCCCACCCAATCTCAGCAAACTTGGGTCTTTTTGTAATTTTTTAACCAAGTCTGGGGATACATACGTCCCAAATTGTTTTTTAATTTGTCTACGCATCATAAATTGAGTGACAAAACTGCGGAAAGTTACGATTGTCCAGAATAAAAACGAGATAAAAATTGTTCCTGTGACGTCAAGTAAGTAGCCTAATCCAAAATAATACCAGGCCCCATAACATAAAGCTGCTACAGCTGATATAAATATTGGAGCGGATAAGTAAACATTTGTTGCAGTGAAAAATAGTAATAAAATTATAATAACTGCAACTGCTATCTCGGCTGCTACTGCCCACACAGGTTCTGAAGGTGCATCTCCATGAATTAATCCATGAAGAATATTAGCCTGTACTTCGTGAGCGAACTTTGGTCCGCCTGGTGTTGGCACAGGGTTAGCAACACCTTCTGCAGTTACTCCAAATATTACAAAAACCGCACCTTCAAGTGGTTCTTTTAAAAAGTCTGCTGCAGATTGTCTATAAAATTGTGTATTCCATGTTGTCCATATTCTTGCATTGGAGTCAGTAGTAATTACAGGATAGTTAGGAATACGTATAGCTTCTACTCCTGTTTCTTTTGTGATAATTTGATAACTTGGATCACCAGTTCCAACTCTCAACATTTCAAGTGCAAAACTTGGATATAAGTTATCTTGAACGTTTACTACGAGAGGTACTCTTCTTACGAGTCCGTCTACTTCTGGTGCGCTTGTTATTAGTCCTACGCCCTCGGACACTTCTGCTAGGGCGGGTAGTTGTCGTAAAATTCCTGGATACTCGAATAGCCATGGTCTTGGATCCTCTCCTAAAGCGGCAGTACCTACATGAGGTCCTCCGTCTGTGGCTTGTGTTGAAGCCGTAAATGCTAGTACAGTTGCTATATCTTCTAAATCATTTTTAAACATGTAGTCTTGATCTCCACCTCTTATATCTGGATCAGGCATAAGTACTGTGATTCCTGGTATAGCATTAGTGCGAGATATCATATCTCCGTAATAACCTCTTGGTATAGGATAACCCCCAACACCTTCTACAAAGTCTTCATCAATATCTACTAATAATATCATTTCATCTTGGACTACAGGTTTTGTTGACATAAGCCAATCAAAAGTCTTAAGCTCAAGTACTTGTAAAGGGTATGGGTTCCAAATTAAGAAGGCAAGAAGGCCTACTGCGGTTAGTATTCTAGTTTTCATATTTGTGTATTGAGTAAACTTATTAAAATTACTATTATTATTCCAAATGCTACAAAAGGCCATGCTATATGAAATTTTCTATGTAATATTTTATTTATAACGTTCTTCATTGTTGTGTTATTGTGATTGTTTTAGTACAACTACTTGTGCAATTAAAAGTAGCTGCGTAAGATTGATTGGTTGAACCTTGCTGAGTAACATTGACATTGTAGTCGTCTGTATAAAATTTCATGTTTGCAGTGTGGGCACCATTACCACTCTGCGTTAAATCTACGTCTGAGTTATCGGCGTCAGCGTAAAAAAATATATCTGCATCTTTGTTTCCTGAGCCAGACTGCGTTATAGTAGCAGAATTATTATCAGCATAGTTGTTATTCCAAACATAAGCATTATGGGCTCCTGTCCCTGATTGCGTAATAGTAATATCTGAATCATCACCGAATGCAAGTATTTTTGCATATTTGTTATTGCCTGTTTGAGTAATCGCATATACGTTATCGTCTCCTGTGCCGAGTTGCTCGGCATGATTATCGTTTCCTGTTTGTGTAATTGAAGACACATTATCATCTTCGTCTTGATCAATATAAGCAAAATTATCGTTGCCATCAATTGTTATAGTATTCCTACTATTAGTATGGTTTGACCACACAGTATACATTCTTACTGTATTGCCTGTTCCATCAACAGTAGAGTTCCAAGTAGCATTTGAGCAAGTATGGGCAACATAACTAGTTCCTGGGAAAGTTCCACTACCATTACTAGTAGGTGAACCACATAGAATGTAAGTAGCATTATTACTACCGATCTGTTTTGTAGTTATACTACTTCCAGAGCCTTTGTAAGTTATTAGCAAAGTATTATCTGCAAAACTAAGGTGACTGAAAAATAATAATAGTATTATCGCCCGCGCCATTTACTTCTATCTCCATTGGTATTCCTGCCGTATTAATTTCTAAGTACGAACCTGCATTTGTATCTAAAGCTATATCAAAAGTATTATCTCCAAAATGCACAAAGTAGATATAGTTATTTTCTACGAATGTGTAAGTTTGAAGCACTGGGTCAAAGCCTGGTACAATTCCTGTAAGTTCTACATCATCTAAAGTTCCAGAAGTATTGTTCTGCTTTTTCTTTGACGCTGTTTCTACTATAGCTAGTAAGTCTACTAAGAAGTCGAAGCTTAGCAAGTCTATATCAAGTCTTGTTATTTCTTCTTCCTCTTCTAAAAAATCTCTGTCTAAATCTGGTGCATCTTCAAAGAAGTCTTTGTCTAGATCTGTCTTTGAGCCTTCGTTTTGTTCTTGTACGGCTTCTTCAATTTGATCTGGTTGATTAATAATTAACATATTATTAATTAGTCCTA
>Ga0315315_10004925_pt1 | contig 12308 bp, 6 predicted proteins | sample M140m3416metaG_FD_203699 | JGI IMG/M metagenome (GOLD analysis project Ga0315315, IMG submission 203699) | Ammonia-oxidizing marine archaeal communities from Monterey Bay, California, United States - M1 40m 3416 | ecosystem: Environmental > Aquatic > Marine > Intertidal zone | place: USA...
TTCCACCCCCGCCGCCATTCCATCGAGACCCATGCCCAAGACTGCACCGCTTCCGCGGCGTCTCATTTCGACGGCGCCTCTCTCACGCGAGATTTCGACCTCGCCCGCAGAAATGTCGCTCGCCACCAACTATGCGCTCTCGTACGACCCTCCCGTCGACCACAACGACGAAGCTCTCGGCTTCGACGTCGACGTATTCGAAGACATCCTCAACTCTCTCGACAACGACGAAGCCGTTGCCAACGCCAAAGCAAGCGCCGGCGCCGAAGACGCCGTACTCAACAAGCCGAAGCGCCAGAAGCAAGTCTCTATGAAGCAAACGCTCGGCCGAGGCTTGCTCTCGCGCGACGACGTTGCCAACTTCAAAAAGCACGTGTCCTTCAGCAACTCAATTGCGGCGCCGGCCGACGCGCCGCCGTCCAAGAAGCAGAAGTCGCAGCCAAAGTCGAAGCCGAAGTCGAAGCCGCCGCGCAAAACCATCGCGAAGCCGCCGCCCAAACCGATGCCGAAGCGGCGGCCTCGCCACTTGCCGCCGCTGCCGGCGGCGTTGCCGCTTCTCCATGCAGATCGTCTCCAGCTCGTCGATCTGAATCCCATTCCCATGCAGCATCCGCACACACGCAAGAGCATGCCTTCAGACATCCAAAAGATCAAGTCGCGACCGATGCGCATCGTCGTCTTCCCCAAAGAGCTTCGCGATAAAATCCGCCGCGACATTGTCGTCGCCAGCAGCGGCCTGAAGCACGGCGCTCCAGGCCGCTGCCATGCGTTGAAGCTCATCGAGCGCTCGAAGCTCGAGTGGCGCCACACCATCGACGGCGTCGAATACACAATGTGGCTCGAGCCGCACTTCTACCCCGGCACCGAAAAGGTGCTGCACCAGTACAAGCTCCACGTGCCCGTCTACGAAAACTTCAAGAGCTTTAAGCACATTGGCATCGAGCGCAAGTACTACGTCGCGTATCTGCGCGAAGACCAAGACGTGCTCGAGCGCCAGCCGCTGACGCGAGCGCGGCTGTGGCTGATTGAAGGCTTCAGCCCCGACATCGACCTCCACGACAAAGACAACGATGACTTCTCCCCGCTCAAATTCGAGTATCAGCCTCCCAACCCAGCGCGGCACGGCAAGCGCAGCGCGCAGCGCAAACAGATCCGAGAAGAAAAGGCCGCAGCGGCCGCAGAGGCGGCCGCTGCCGCCGAAGCCGAATCCCGCCGGCATCAAACGTTGCTCGGCGAGCCTGACGACTTCGAATCGCTCGCGGCCGCAGCGGCGGCCGCTGCCGCCGAAGCCGAATCCCGCCGGCATCAAACGTTGCTCGGCGAGCCTTGCGAGCTCAACAGCTCCCAGCAATGAATTAGATTGCCGTAGCCGATTAAAAAAATCCTAGAATGAGTTGTCCCATCCCCAAGTCGACGTTCCATCACGAAGACACAATTCGCAAAGACTCGCCCCCTCGCTCGCAAAAATGGCATCGACTCCGGATTGGTTTCACAAAATACACGTCACGACACTGCTGCCTCCAAGCAAGCAGAAGCTAGAGACCGTCTTTCCCCACGAAACAGTGTTTCATTTCACCCATGAGCTTCTAAACGTGGAGAATGGCAGACACGCGGAGAATATACAAGAAGTCCTCGTGTCCTACATTGCGGGCGAGTGCACGATGGCGGAGATGTACTGGGGATTCTATGGGATCGTCGGCGCGGAGCACTTTGAAAAGGCCGAAGCCAGCATGCTGCCCCTGGGCATTGAGCGCACCCTCGACATTTCGGTGGCGCGGTGGTTGGGGTCGAACGGCACCATCTACAATGATCGCAAGTACACCGACGAGGAGGTGAAGAAGGCAGAGGAGGCCGCCAAACAGTGTACCGACATGCGCATCAAACAAGGCGTCGATGGGAAGGGCATCCTCGACATTCTGGCGCTCGTGCTCCGACCGCAGGTCATTGGCCTCGTCCAGCGAATCGTCAACGACCGCAGCGACGGCGAAAGCGTTCTGGACGTGTGGGAGCGAGTCCGACTTCGCATCGGCAACACTGGACTCATCACAGCCTACGGCCTGCTCCTGGCGCGGAGGACTCGCGGATCGGAGGCGACGGCGGCGCCGACGGCTTTTCCCACGTCGCTCCACGCGTCGCAGCGGAACATGCCACCGCCTCCGGCACGCGCGGCACCGAACCGGCTCCCCAACTATCAAGTCGCCGCTTCGGCTTCGGCCCTGGCGAGGCCGGCACCGGCGGCGCGCAAACGCAAACCGCCAAACTCGACACGCACTCGCCATCGGGTCATTGCCCGTGCACAGCTGCCCCTGTCCCGCCTGGGCCTGAAGACCGTTTCAGACGCGGTGCAACACGCTGCCGCCCTCTCCTCCAATGTGGCGGATGAGCTCTTGGGGCAACTCCCGGTCCTGCACAATAATGTTGCGCTTCTGATGGATGCGAACGGTTCGACGTTAGGAGACGTGCAGGTCGAGGTGGAGAGCGCTTTGAAAATGCTCGCCAATGCATCCACACGACCGGGTGAGACCGACGGCACGATTGGCGACTGGACGCCAGAGATCGCCCTGCAGGAAACAAGGCGCTTTGGATACAATCCGAGGGGCCGGGAGAACAAGACGGGCTACTGCTACGTGAAGTACCATCACGAGGCCCGGAGGACGGGCGGAACCCGCGACTACCACGCCAACATAGAGAATACAGATGCAAAGTGCTGGGTCGGCTCGTACCTCTGCGCCGAAGCGGCGGCGTTTGCAGTGTGCCGATACTTCCACATCCGCGAAGAGGGCCTCGCGGCGGCACACCCGGCCAAGTTTCCACCCCGCGAGGCCGAGCCCGAGGCCGAGCCCGAGCCCGAGCCCGAGGTGTTGCCGGCGGACCACCCGCTGAATTTTCTCGCCGCCGCGGTGAATCTTGCGGAACGAGAGGGCAGCGACCACACGGATCTCAACAGCGAGGACGAGGGCGAGGAGGGCCAGAACGAGAACGAGGGCGAGAGCGGGGAGGGAGGGGGCGAGGACGAGGGCGGGGGCGAGGACGAGGGCGCGAGCGGGGAGGCCGGGGGCGGGGGCGAGGGCGAGGGCGAGGGCGAGGGTGGGGAGGGCGGCGGCGAGGACGAGGGCGAGGGCGAGGGTGGGGAGAAGCGCATGCGGATGGAATGAAGGGGGATTTTTAAAATTCTATCGCTTCCGATGTTTTCGCTCACACTCTGTCAAACCTGGACGGCGCTCCGCGAACGTGCTTCTTGATTTCCGCCCAAAGATCGTCCGCCACAAACTTTAGCTCGTTGGGGTTGTACTCCCCTTTCGGGGGGACCCTCCAGCGTTCCTTCACGAGCTCCTTGGTCACAATCCGCACATCAGATCGAGCCGGAAATGCATTCACAAAGACCTCCCCCTTCTCCTGGATTGCGCGTTTCATCTTAAAGTATTCGGTGGCCATGTGGTCACTCTGCTTCGACTGTTCAAACGTCTCGCCAGCCTCGTACGCGAGAAGGTACCACCAATAGTGCTTGACATACTCGCGGGCGAGCTTTTCATTCTTGCTCGTCCAGAAGAGGCCTTTCGTCGGCTCTGGTGGCGACAATGCCGACCTGTCCTTTAGTTGGACGCCGACCTGGAGCACATGCTCAAGGCGCGACATGGCTGCGCGCGCCGTGCTTTGCTACAGGATTTTAGAACATAGTAAATCTCCGCGCTCGTTGACGAGGGGATGCGACGGGTTCGACGGCCGCCACACGGTGGGAACGCCGCACCACACCTGACTCACGTGCGCACACACCTCCTCGGCCGACGCGAGCCCGGCGTGGATCAGGGCCTTGGCGGAGACCAAATCGGCAATCGCCTCGTCCAGGGTGCTTGCCTGATAGCCGTAGAAGAGCTTGGCAGATCGCGAGTACGACCGTGTGGTCAGCATCGTGCTGTGCCCGATTTCGTGGCCGAGGATGAAGCCCAGGCGCGTGTCCAGCGACACGCCATCGTAGTCAGCGTCGGCAAAGGGCCGCCGCAGCATGCCCAGCAGCAAATGAGAACACGCAAAGGAGGGCAGAATGTACGCGTTGACGACCAGTGCGTCGTAGAGAAAATCGAAATCGCAGACGCTGGCGTCGGGGTTCAGCAGCACCAGCGCGCGCTGCTGAAACTGCGCCGCCGCGGCCTTGAGCGCCATCCACACAATGCCGTCGTCACTGGACAGCTGCAGATCCGTGGATGCTCGCTTTTGCGCAAACGAGGTGTAGTCCGGCGCGCCGGGGATGCGCAGCTCGACGGTTTTGGCCACGGCGGCGACGCCGGCGGGGTCGCCCAGCACGGCCGCAATCTCGGCGTCGTTCTCGATGACGTGCGCCGCGGCCTCTTTGAGCATTGGCCACAGTGTTTCTATGCCCTCGGAAAGGCCGTCGGGGACGACGATTCTGTACGCGATGGCGTCCAACTCTTCTGGAAAGAGGGCCGCGGTAAAGTCGGCGCAAACGCGTTCGTGACGCCCCGGCGAGAAGAAGTTGAGTCCGCTCCACGTGAACGGCGCGCCGACCATTGCCTTGTCGGCGTCGTCGTCGTTCAAGGGATCTCCATCACCGGCGTACTTGCGCCGCCCCAGCGCAGTAAACCTGGGCAGCGCCTCGCGATCCCCGGGACGATCGATCAAGTCGTCAATCTCGAGGACACACACTGCCAGCAGCCCGGCGAGGAAGGCGTCGACGTCGACCTCAGAAACATTGCCGCTGGCCACTACGGCAATGAACTGAGCGAGCTCGGGCGTCGGCTCGGTGTGGAGCTTGCCGCCAGCCATCGCCTCCGCGATCGCGGGTGGGAAATCGGCGGCGCCGCCTAGCACTGCCAGCGCGTGCGGCTCGTCGACGACGCCGTGCGTGGGCTCGGCGCCGGCGACGAGCTCGAGGACGCGCAGCGCGCCCGGCACCTGCGTCCTGAGGTTCATCGCCGCCAAGGACAAGCGCATGCGCGTCGAGCTCGGGAGCGTGCCCGCCTGCAGGTGGGCGAAGAAGCCGCCCTGATGGACGGAGACGCCCACCCCCACCGGCGTGTCGCATCCGTGCACCGCGAGGGCGCCCAGGTCGTACAGCCTCCCTTCCACGGAGCGGTTGCGCCGCAGCACCGTGTCGTGCATCTTGGCAAAGGCGATGCGGCTGGCGGCGCGCAACGCAGCGACGTTGCCGTGGACTCTTTGACAGGCGGCGTTGAACTTGCCGAGGTCGCCGTATCCAATGGGAAACGCAAAGGATGCGTCGATGGCGTCCTGGAGATTGTGGTCTACCACGCTGGCGTCGTACGTGCTGTAGTAGAGCGGCTCCTCGCGCACGCTGCTCTTCGCGTCGATCCAGGCACCACAATACTGCTGGTGGTAGCTGGTGTTGGCGCCGAAGACCTCCGTCTCCAAGGCGTCGGGGTACGACCGCAGCGGCCGGCACACGCGCCAGCCGTGGTCCAGCTGCTGCCGCTCTCCCGGAGCGCACGCGCCGCGTGCCAGCTCGCCGAGCGACGCCGAGGAGTTGTACTCGGCGTCGCCGTAGATGCTGGCGCTGCCCACGTAGGAGCAGCCGAGGCCGCGCAGCGTCGCCGTGCAGCTGGCGCACGCGTGGAGGGTGGTGCACGAGTTCAAGAGCGAGACGAGGCCGAAGAAGAAGGCGACGCCGAGAATCCAGGTGGCTTCAAGCTCCCCCTGGTCGCGGCGCAGCTCGGCGCGCCGCTTGGCCACCTGCTGCCAGATGCCGGCCGCGACGCGCACCCCTCGCGCCACCGGGACTCCCTCGACGGGGGGCAGTGGCATCGTGGCCCTTTATAAGAAAAACGCACATTCGTTTTATTTAGCGCTACTGTGGCAATGGCGACAGGTACTCATGGTAAACGCCGGGAAACATAGACTCAAAGTCGGAGCTGATCTCCCACTCTTGTTTTGCAAGAGCAAGCGTCTTCTCGGCGAGCTCCATCACCCTGAAGTCCTGTTCGGTAGCCTCTGGCTTCCTGTGATTCAGCCAAACTCCATCGCCATAGTAATCCAGCAGCATCTGAAGTTTGCGATACCTTTTCTGTGCGATGGCGTTGCGCCAGTGTCTGATTTTAACGCAGTCGATGCCGGAAAAAGTGGCGTAATCCAGGACAGTCTTCAGAACATGGTGGTCAGTCAACCCTCTGTCGACAATCGTCCTCCCCTCGTATTCGAGATTCAGGTCCGCCCCTTCGTACAAGAGAAGCTCCACCATGGCGTTGGGCGCGTGGTGCAAAAGGGGTGCCATGCGCATCCCCCGAACTACATGCTGTTGATTCGGATCGGCGCCGTGGCGAAGCAGCAATCGCGCAATCCGCTCCAGGATCGGTTTCTCGATGACGTCGATACCTGGGTACCAGCCCACCATCACCCTGTCAAGCATTGTGGAAGTACGATCGTGGGAATCTATGTGACCCAGGTACTTTGGCACTGCAGAGTACTTCTGCATGTCCGGATCCACAGCGATGTGTTCCAGCAGTGCTTCAATCGTAACTTCTAAAAGATCCGTTTTTCCCCTGATGTTTCCCACAGTCGTCCTCACGAGGTACAACCAAACAACTTGAGGATCTCCACCCCATGTGAGATGCCTCTGCACCCATTTTTTGATTGCGGACGGTGAATGCTGTTGGGTACGCGGTGTACGGAGCCAGTCCACGAGCCCAGAATCCAAAGACGGCATCGCGAAGGCGCCTTCAAACGCCTTAAAAAACGAAAGGTTGGGGCTCTTTAGACCGCGGCCCCTTATGGCATGATTCTCGATTTCTTCTGGCTCGAGGTGGGTCAGAATGGCATTCATCAATGGGCAGTAGGCAGCTCTTGGGATGACCCACCAATCGCCGGGTGCCCCCCACTGCAAGACCTCGGCGGCACATCGCTGCCGCCATCGCGTATAGTCATAATTGGCGGGAAGGGTTGATGCATTTGCATTAAGCCAAAGCTTGTACCAGCTGAATACCTGTTCTACGGGTTGCCCCGAACCCGGAGGACTTGCTTCAACCCTTGTTTCGTAAAACCCGTCGCAAACATAGTTAAACCACCCGCGCCACGTCGTTGGATTGGGGCGACGACGCCACCTGCCAGAGGAATCCTTGTATTCTTGTTCGCATAGCAACCTTAAAGTCCGCAGAGACTGATCCGCGTTCAACCCGAGCAACTTGCAGCCCTTCTTCCAGTGCTCGTGATTCTGACCCTCGTCGGTGTCGGCGCACATCGCGTCGCCGCTTTTCACGTCGCACCAGACGGACCAACGCTCGCAGATTTTTTCCGGCTTGTCGCCGGCGGTGAGCATTTTTAACAAAGCATCCTTTAGGTCGTCGGGGAGCGCTTCTGTCGCGGGGACGCCCGTCGACCTCGGGGCCGTCGCGAGGTTTGACAGCGAGGGCAGCGCGTCCGATGCCATCTCTTTTTACTATGGTGTGGCTAAGAGTGGGTTATCCGCATCCATCGCTACAAGCCTATAAGGGACGGTACTTGTGCAGAAGGCCAGTATAGTTGGCTGCAAAAAAGTCGTGGATTTCGCGCTCGCGATCCGCAAACGGGAGGATCATAGCGGCAAGAACCATCGCCATCTGGTCCTCCGCCTCGACCGTCTCGAGCTCTCTCAGCCATACCTCACTCGGATAGTATCGCCACAGTATTCTGAGAGCGCCATACATTTTGAACGAGCATACGTGGAGCCAATGCTTGCGCTTCAGCACTTGGGATCCAATCTTCCATTCAATGGAATATTGTAGGAGGGCCTCAAGAATCTCAGGCTGAAGCGTCGGTTGAATTGCTCGTTCAAGCAGTGTTTGGCCGGTGCGGCCGGTGCGGGTGGGATCCGCGCCTTCCCCCAAGAGCAGCTTTGCCATGCTGACGTCTTTGGCGAGAAGCAACGGCGGATCTCCGTAGTCGGAGCCCTTTAGATTCACATCGGCGCCGTGTGTGATGAGTGTTCGCACCCACTGCTCCAGCCGTGGCTTGTGCTCTTCGGCGATTTCATTGCACCAAGAGACGACCGCCGAGAGCATCCGGTTATCCTGGTCATATCGGCCTCCGTGAGCACGCTGTGCACGGGACGGTAATGCAGTACACCCCAACATGTTCGGATCGATGGCGGCGTGTTCGAGCAAGAGGTTCAATGCGTCTTCGATGGATGCCAAAGTGGCCGCGGTCGCGCCCATGTTCGCGAGCGCGACCCAGCCTACTTGAGGGTTTGCGCCGCGCACGAGCAGGTCTTTCATGTGCGCCCTCACGCCACCCGGATGCTCCGCTGCCCGTCTGAAATCCACGAGCTGCGAGTCGAGTGGATTCCTAGGGTCGAAGGCATCCTCCACCATCTTGTAAAAGGGCAACTGTGCCGCGTGTGGAAGTCTAGGACGGCGTTTTGGCAGCGTGTCGTGAACATACTGGATAGCACCTCGGTTCATGTGAGACAGAATGGCATTGGTCAATGGACGCGTCTTTTCGCCAGCATTTAGATCCCAATCCTCGTGCACGCAATTAAAGACTTCTACAGCACACCGCCAGAACCATGCCGCGTCTGCTGCAGAGCCAGACTCTGCCTTGGGCATTGCCCGAATCCAAAGCTTGTACCAGGACAGCGCGTCGTTCTCGATGTGTATCGCGCCTGACATTCCCATGACGTCATGCAGCCCGTTGCAAAGGTAGTTGAACCACCCGCGCCACGTCGTTGGGTTCTCGGCGTCGACGAGGCGATCCACGGCCGGGTACCATTTGTTTTGCACTCTCCGTTTCGGCAGCAAGCTCAGAACCTTAAACGGCTGATCCGTGTTCAATCCGAGCAACTTGCAGCCCTTCTTCCAGTGCTCGTGATTCTGACCCTCGTCGGTGTCGGCGCACATCGCGTCGCCGCTCTTCACGTCGCACCAGATGGACCAACGCTCGCAGATTTTTTCCGGCTTGTCGCCGTCGGTGAGCATTTTTAAAACGGCATCCTTTGCATCGTCGGTGAGCGCTTCTGCCGGGGGGACACCCGTCGACGTCGGCGCCGTCGCGAGGTTTGACAGCGAGGGCAGCGCGCCCGCGGGCGGTCGCGTGGCCGGCGGCATCTCTCATTCATTACAAGGCGATTAAGGGTTCTATTATGCACATTCGTTTCTAATCCCAGTCTTCTTCCTCCTCCTCGGGAAGAAGCTTTTTCAAGTCGTTCCGAGCAGCCGCAAGCCCTTCGTCCTCCTCCACCATCATGCCGTAGAGCTCCGATTGAAGCTCTGCGATTTCCACGGCCTTTTTCGCCATCTTCCAAAGCCTACCATCCCAGCCTCCCGCTTTTTGCCACCCCCCCGCCTTCATCAAAAATTGCAAAATGGAGGTGTTTTTGAGTTTGAGAGCGGAGACGAAGTCCTCTCGACGAATCTCCGCGCCGTGCTGCACAAGTGTCTTCAGCCGTTCTTTGTTTTGGTCTATGATGGCCATTCGGACCAGCGTGTCGCCCTGGTGACGTACGTCGACGCGGGCACCGTATTCGAGGAGAAGGTCTGTCATGCCACCTTCAGAGACGGAAAGATACGGCTTTGATACACGGTATGCTCCAGGCGTTAGCAACGGGCGTTTGGATACGAAATCTGGATTCGCACCACGGTTTAGCAGTATGCGGGCCGTCATCAACAACGCAAATTGTTTCCTGAGAAAGTCGCCGTCCCTCGGATGGTTTCGGCAAAGATCCAAGTGTTCGAGAACCACCTTCTGCAGCATGGTGTGCTGCTGTCTAGCGGTTTGCTCCAACTTAAACGCCCGCAGAGAAGCAGGGGGTGTAAACTCCACTGTGAAGTATGTCAGATCGGGATGGATGGCACTGTGATTCAGCAGACGCTCCACGAGCAAAGGAAGGCTGTCATAGTGCACTGGCTGATAGATGGCCAGAAGCCACGCCACTTGGGGGTTTGCGCCGTCCGACAATTCGGACGCAAAGCGCTCTCGATACGCCCCTCCTTCGTTGATCCGAAGCGCGTTTGCCCAAAGCAGGTAGTCCAGATTGCGTTTGTCGACGTCGACTTCAGTCTCGACGTACCTGCCAAACGTGGCGTAATAGCTCAAGACCGACAACAGTGCCACCCCCTTTCGTTCGCGTTTAATGTTCAGGAGGAGTTTCCCTCCGGTGCGGAAGAACCACTCCGTGTTGTGCCTCGCTTGGTCGGAACGCATTTTGTTCAGCTCCGCGAGCCACGCCTTGTACCACCCAAACGCTCCGCCTGGATACCTCTGGTGCTCGTACAGCGCGTCGCAGATGGCATGGAAGTAGGAACGCCACGTCCACCGGATTCCAATCCAAGGCACATTCTCCCTTCCCGGGAATGTTTCCGAAAACCACCCATCCGATAGCATACCACCAAGCACCTGGAAAACGTCATTCACTTCTTCAATGTCCACTTCCCCATTTCCCAGCGCGTCGCAGCCGCGTTTCCACATCTCGTGGTTCCGGCCCTCGTCGGTGTCGGCGCACATCGCATCGCCGCTTTTCACGTCGCACCAGAGCGACCAGCGCTCGCAGATTTTCGAGGGCTCGGCATCGTCGGTCAGCATCTGGAAGATGGCGTCCCGCGCATCGTCGGTCAGCGCGTCCACCACGCGGACGTCAGTTTCCGTCGTTGAGGCGGCGAGCGCGTGCAGCGGCGGCAGGCTTGCCATTGCGCGTGTGCGTTCTACGGGTTTATTCAATTCTCTACCGCAACTCCTTATCAATACAACGCATCGTCCACCCACAAGAATTCGTCTTCGTATCTGTCAAAATAGGCTCTGTTCCGTGTACGACGAACCGGCAAAGGCTGCGGCTGATTCCCAGCGCGCATGACGTGCAGCTCCTGCCAAGCCCTTCTGGCTTCCTGAATGCGGACACCATCCGCGGCGTCCCAATCTGCAAGTGCAATTCCGTTTGCAAGGGCGTGCTCTGCAACGAACAATGCCACGCCCCAGTTGCGAACGGGTTGCTTGTACAGAACCTCAAAAATATTCTTGGGATCCGGCCGCGCACCACGTACGAACAACATGCGGGCAACTGCACTGCGGAGCTCCAAAAACTCAGGGTCCATCCAGCTGCTGCCGAAAAAGTCTCCGGTCATGATCAGCTTAAACGCATGCATTCCAGGAATACGCTCGTCGTGAAACTCATCCTCGAGATATTCTCGTGATAACGCACCATAGGTCGCCCCTCGTTCCAGCAACAGCTGAATGTGCGCCCTCGAAAACACCAGCGCAGTTTTGGGTATGTTTGCCATAGCCGTGAACAGTGCAGCACTCTTCGGACTCACGTAGTTTTTGTAGTAACGCAAGTCGAATGCCACGTTTGGATTGGCGCCAGCATCGAGCAACTGCGTCAGCATTCGGAGGCGGTCAGGACCACGGCGATATTGGAGCACGCGGGTCAGCATCGTCCTTGGCCCCTTGAGCTCGTCGTTGCGTGCCCCCTCATACGGTTCGTAGTACGCGATCATGTCGACGTCAACACTAGGGTGCTGGAGCAGTGTGTCCAATAGAATTTCAAAGTAGCGTCCCTCTTTGATGTGTGCATTGTTCACGAGCATCTTTTTCCAGGCGACGTCTGGATCCCCCCCGGACCACATGTACCTCTTCATGTGCGCCACCACGGCGTTTCGACCAGCAGGCATGGGCTGGGTGGGTGATTGCAGAATGAACGTTCCTAGGGCGGGTCCCCAGAGCGCGCTTTCCTTGTCGACGAAGATGAGGTCGTCAAATTCGCGGTCCCAATTTGACGCTTGGAGATGGTCCAGGGCGTTGCTTTCAAGAATCAACCGCAGCGGTTCAAACGCCGTCTGCATGGCGGGGGTCGAGTGCCAGCAGAGGCTGCCAATCTCCGACGCGCATCGTCGCTCCCAGTTGCGCGTGCTGAAAAATCCATTGTACACACCCGGTGCGTTCGCAAACGCTTGCGGATCCTTCAAGAAGTGGTCCGCAGGCAGAGCACGTGCCATCATCCATTTAAGATACCACATGAACGCGTCGAGATTTGTCCGCTTCAAATCCGAGAGGCAGCTGCAGATCGTGTTGAACCATTGTTTCCACGTGAAGACGTGAGGGGTGTGGGGAATGGCAGGAGCATGTTCCGCAATGTAACCCAGCTCGACACAGCCCTGCTTCCACCGTTCGTTGTTTTCATCTGAGCACATTGGATGGTCGCCCCTGATGTCGCAAAAGACCGACCAGTTTGCGCACAACTTTTTGACGCCGGCGTTTCCGAGCTCTATCATCTCGTGGATGTCTATTTCAACATCTGGGGACAGCACTGCCGGGGTGGCAGTGACGGACAGAGACTGGAGCGGGGGCAGGCTGGAGAAGGAAGTCATTGCGCGAGT
>Ga0315315_10004926_pt1 | contig 12307 bp, 9 predicted proteins | sample M140m3416metaG_FD_203699 | JGI IMG/M metagenome (GOLD analysis project Ga0315315, IMG submission 203699) | Ammonia-oxidizing marine archaeal communities from Monterey Bay, California, United States - M1 40m 3416 | ecosystem: Environmental > Aquatic > Marine > Intertidal zone | place: USA...
TAAGAAAAGAAAAAAAGCGGCAAAGAAAACTAAGAAAAAAGCTAAGAAAAAAGCTAAGAAAAAAGCAAAAAAAAGAAGAAGAAAATAGTAACTTAGTATTCTTTACAAAAAACGCTTCTCATTACAATTTGTGTGAGAGGCGTTTTTTTTTATTCTTCTAAAGGTTCTTCAGGCTCAGAAATTGTTCCATCAGCCGGTAATTCTGCGGGCTCAGTTTTTATAGAAGTTGGTGAATTTTTTGTTTGTCCTACAATATTTCTTTTTAAAGCTTTATCTAATTTTTTTTGAGTATCTTCAGTTGAAATATCAAGCACAATCTGAAATTCAGACATAATTCTTTCATATGCTTTTTCAAATAATTGTCTTTCACTATATGATTGATCAACCATGAGATCATCTCCTTTATTTAAATCTCTTACAACCTCTGCAAGTTCATAAATCTTACCAGATGAAATTTTAGCTTCGTACTCTTGTGCTCTTCTACTCCACATAGATCTTTTTATTTTAGGTTTACTTTTAAGAATTGAAATACATTTATTAACTTGATTTATGGTTGCCAAGGGTCTTAGATGTGATTGTTTATTTACTGGAACCATGCCATTTGCTTTATCTTTTTCAAATTTTATTACATATGTTTCAACATCAATCCCACCTATATTAATTTTCTTGAATTCTGTAATTTGACCAACCCCATGCTTTGGATAAACAACATAATCTTTTATTCTATATTCTCTTTTTTCAGTTTCTTGTTTTTTTACTTTTTTAATCTCAGGCTTTACCTCGTTACCTTTTGAGATTCTTAAATTATCTGTTTTTGGCTCTACATTTTTCGTTGATATTTTAACAACTTTTTTTATTTTATTTATTTTTTTTAAAACTTTTTTATTAACTATTTTAGATTTTTTATTGTTAATTTTTTTATCTTTAACTTTTTTTTTAATACTTTTAGCTTTAGCAACTTTTATAGATGCTTTTTTTTTCACTTTTTTTTCAGCTTTACTTTTAAAGATTTTCTTTAAAATATTTTTCGTACTTATTTTGCTCATTTGTATATTTTTCGTGATCCCCAGGAGGATCTTTTTTTTCACTAATGTTTGGCCAGATCTCAGAATACTTTTGATTGATCTCTAGCCATTTTTCACTGCCAGGTTCAGTATCAGCTTTTATCGCATCTACTGGGCATTCTGGTTCGCAAACGCCACAATCTATACACTCATCCGGTTTAATTACAAGCATATTTTTACCCTCATAAAAACAATCAACAGGGCAAACATCAACACATGTAGTGTGCTTACATTTAATACATTTTTCGTTAACAATATAAGTCATTTTAAATTTTCTTTTTTAATTTTCTCTTTAATATCTCCCATAGTTTTGCTGTCAATATATAAGAGACCAGCAAGTCTTCTCATTAAATTTGCTTCATAAACATCTGCATTTTTATTAGAATAGATAATTGACCATAAAGCTTCAATTATTTTAATCTTTTCTTGATCAGGTAAGCTTTTAACTTCTTTTGTAAAATCTAAAATTTGATTTGAATTTTCTTCAATAATTTTTGCTTCACTAATTATTTGACTTAAATTTTTATTATCAACACCTAACTCTCGAAGGGTTTTTTTGATAATTTCTTCTTCTTTTTCAGTATAATTTTCATCTATTTTAGCAGCATGGATTAATAAAGCACATACTTTAATTAAAAAGTTATTTTTAGGTTTAGTTGAATGATTTTTAAAAAACATAAAAATTATTCAAGATTTAAATCTTTTAATATCTTAAATGGATTTTCATCAGAAATCTTTTTTGATGAAACTTTCTTAAATTTTTTAATTGGTGTATATTTAAAAAAAGTTTCATCATTTTTATTAAATATCTTATATCCCATTTTTTGTAAAAGTTTTTTGAAATTTTCTTTGTTACATCCTAATAGATTTAGCATTTCAGGTATCATCTTTACTTCTTTACTTTTTTCTGAGTCAGAATTTATTACCAGCATAAATAATCTTTCTAGAATATCTATTCTAACAAAAAAAGTATCAAATTGTTCAAATCCGCAAAGTAACATAAAATTTGTATTTTTAGAGTTTTTCTCGTTTAAAAAATTTAAACCAAAGGTAGGTGGTTTTAAATCATAGTATTTCTGATGAAAATTTTTCCATAATAATGTTCTTAATGATACGGCTTCAGGTTTAATTAATTGATGTAAAAACACATGGTATCTTCCAAATTTTACACCTAGTTCTCTTAAAATTTTTCTATCATTTTGACCAAGTGTTTTTAAATAATCAGAAACTTTTTCTCTTTTTAATACCCCGTTATTTTCATATATTTGATATGCTAAAGCTTTGATTGCAGAATTTTTTTCTTTGAGATTTTTTAGATCAATTAGACTTTTTAAAGTTGAATTAATCTTATTTTGTATCCATTTGTTAATAAAATCAGCTAATTTTAACTTTTGGTTTGATTCCAAAATGTCATCAACAATAAGTTCAAAATTAGGATTTAAATAATCATTTCCCTTAGACAGTCTAGCTATTGGAAAATTGTTCCAATAAATTTTGAAATCATCGTTTAGTTCAATTAATCCTGTATCAATAATTATCTGAACTCTTTTTTCAAGTTCGGGACCTATGGTCAGTCTTGCAGCTTTTTTTAATGATTTAATATCTGTCTCCAATGCACCTTTTTTTAAATCTAATTCTAATTTAAGACCATTTATTTTTCCAATAAATTGATCATCTATCATAACATTGTTATTTTCTAAAATTTCTGTTTTAAATTCCATGTCTTGTTTTAAGCCTCTAGCAAGAACACTTGCTCTTTTATCAATAAATGTTTTTGTAAGTTCTTCATGAAGTCTATCTGAAAGTTTATCTTCTAAAAGTTTAGTTTTTTCAATCCAATAATCTTGGTTTTCTGTCCAATTATTTTTATTTGAAACATAAGACCAAGTTCTAACATTTGCAATTCTATTTGACAAAGAATCTACATTTCCTTCCAATTTATCTAATTTCATTAGCTGTAATCTCATATAATCATCTGTAATTTGACCATTTTTGCTACTTAAAAATTTAAAAACATTTCTAATTACTTCATAATGATTTCCATAAGTTTTTTTAACAAAATCTGGAATTTGACAACATTCCCAAAGAAGACCAAGCATTTTTTCATCAAGCTCTAAATTAATTAAACTTTTATCTTTTAGAAAATATTTAAGTGCTTTTTCATCTTCACACTCGTGAATTTTTCTTAGCCACCCCATTTGGGGTTTTTCATCCAATGATTTTATTAAAGTAAAATGATTATTAAAATTTAAATTTGAATTTCTCCAAAATATATTATTAATTTCTTCGAACTTGTGATTTTCTAATAGCTCTACATCCTCAGAAGAAATCTCCTTGCAATCACCTGTGATACCAAAATTTCCATCATTTAAATATCTACCAGCTCTTCCAGCTATTTGTCCAATTTCTGATAAATTCAATTTTCTTAATTTTTTTCCATCAAATTTTTTAAGATTAGAAAAATATACATGATCTAAATCCATATTAATTCCCATACCTATGGCATCTGTTGCAACTAAAAAATCAACATCACCAGACTGATAAAGTTCTACTTGAGCATTACGTGTCTTAGGACTAAGTGAACCCATTACGATTGCAGCCCCACCCTTTTGTCTTCTTATTAATTCAGCTATTGCATAAACTTCTTCTGCAGAAAAAGCGATTATTGCAGTTTTTCTATTTATTCTTGAAATTTTTTTATGACCAATAAATGAAAGTTTTGATAATCGCTTTCTATTTATAAACTCTAAATCACCATTTAACTTAGATATAATATTTTTAATAGTGTTTGAGCCCATTAACATTGTTAGTTTTTCGCCCCTCATGTTTAAAAGTCTATCCGTAAAGATATGTCCTCTTTCATGATCTGCACACATTTGAATTTCGTCAACTCCAACAAAATCCAAATTTTTATCAATTGGCATTGACTCAACAGTACATAAAAAATATTTTGCATTTATAGGAATAATTTTTTCTTCTCCAGTAATTAATGCAACTTTGTCTAAACTAATTCTTTTAATAACTTTATCATAAACTTCTCTAGCCAATAATCTTAATGGAAAACCAATCATGCCAGACTCAAAAGAAAGCATAGTCTCAATAGCAAGATGGGTTTTACCAGTATTTGTTGGTCCAAGAACAGCTGTAATTTTATGTTTAGTCATTTCTATCTTTGGTGTACTTTTTTTTTTACCTACTAGATATTGTTGCTGTTAAAGAACAAAAATAGACTAAAACATGACCGAATCGTAGGGTAAAAAGTTCTCATTTTACTTATAAACTATAGTCAGATTAACATAATTAATATTAATTCTATAATAATAATTTACTAAAAATATGATTAAAAAACTTTGGGAAGCATCATTAAAACAGAAAAGAAACTCAAATCTTTTTTCTTTTGAAAAGTATATTTCAGAAAAATTTAATAAAAATTTTAATAATAATTATCCAAAGATATTAGATTGGAGTACTAAGAATTTAGAGGAATTTTGGAGCTCCTTTTGGGATTTTAGTAAGATAAAAGGAAAGAAAAGTAGTAAAAAAATTAAAAAATCGAAAACATTTTATAAAAATTTATTCTTACCAGGCAGCAAATTAAATTTCGCAAAAAATTTGTTATCAAAAAATGATGACTATAAAGCCGCAACTTTTATTAGTGAAAATGGTTTTAGAGAAGAGAGAAGCTGGAAACAAATAAATCAAAATACGAGTAAGATAGTACAGTTTTTAGAAAATAAAAAAATTAAACAAAAAGATAGAGTTGCCGCGTATATGCCAAATATGATTGAAACAGTTGAAGCTTTTATAGCTACCACAGCCATTGGTGGAATATGGTCATCTTGTTCTCCTGACTTTGGAATTAGAGGTGTAATTGAAAGATTTTCTCAAATTCATCCAAAAATATTATTTATTACAGATAGATATTTTTATAACGGTAAACAAATCAATATTATAGATAGACTTCCAGAAATTTTAAAAGCAATTCCGTCAATAAAAAATGTTGTAGTTACAAACTATCCAGGAAAAAATTTTTTAAAATATAAAAAAAAATTAAAAAAGATAAATATTACTAAATGGACGGAAATAATGAAAATTAATTATAAAAATATGATTTATCATGATTTTGATTTTGAACATGAGCTAGCTATACTTTATTCAAGTGGAACAACTGGTAAACCAAAATGCATTTGTCATAGAACTGGTGGAGTATTAATTCAGCATAAAAAAGAACATCAATTACATTGTGATATTAAAGAGGGTGATAATGTTTTTTACTTTACCACTTGTGGTTGGATGATGTGGAATTGGCTTATTAGTTCATTAGCATCCAAAGCTTCTATCGTTTTATTTGATGGATCTCCTATGTTTAAAGAGGATGATCTATTATTAAAAATCGCTAGTAAAGAAAAAATTACATTACTGGGAGTAAGTGCAAAATATATTGATGGTCTGCGAAAGTTCAAACCAAATTTAAAATACAAATATAAACTTAATAAATTAAAAACGATCTGTTCAACAGGCTCACCTTTATCTAATGACGGATTTAAATATGTTTATAAAAATATTAAAAAAGATGTTCATTTATCATCAATTTCTGGAGGAACTGATATAGTATCATGTTTTGTCTTAGGAAATTTGTATCAACCAGTTCATATGGGAGAAATTCAAAATAAGGGTTTAGCAATGAATGTAGATATTTTTAATGACTACGGAAAATCTGTTAAAAATAAAAAAGGTGAATTAGTTTGTAAAAATCCATTTCCTTCAATGCCTTTAAAATTTTGGAATGATAAGAATGATAATAAATTTAAGAATGCATATTTTAATCGTTTCTTAAATACATGGCATCACGGCGATTTTGCTGAAATAAAAAAAACAGGAGGATTTATTATTCATGGCAGATCTGATACAACATTAAATCCAGGCGGTGTAAGACTTGGAACAGCTGAGATTTATTCAGAAGTTGAGAAGTTCAAGGAAATTAAAGAATCCATTGTTGTTGGACAATCTTGGGATAATGATGTTAGAATTATTTTATTTATATTAATGAATAAAAATTTTTACCTTACAGAAGATCTATTTAAAAAGATAAAAATTCAAATCAGAAATAATGCTTCTCCAAGACATGTTCCAAGTAAAATAATTGTTGTCAATGATATTCCAAGGACTAAAAGTGGTAAAATAGTGGAGCTAGCAGTAAAAAATACAATAGAAGGTAATAAAATTAAAAATAAAGAAGCTCTAGCAAACCCTAAAGCTTTAGAAGAATTTAAAAACTTAAAACAATTAAGTGATTAAATGCTGAAAAATTTAGTTAAAGATTTAAAACCATCTTCTACTCTAGCAATTAATGAAACATCTAGAAAATTAGAAGAACAAGGAAAAAAAATATTTAAATTTGGTTTTGGACAATCTCCATTTAAAGTGCCTAAAGATGTTGTGGAAGAATTAAAAAATAATGCTCACCAAAATAAATATTTACCAATGCAAGGATTATTAGAGTTAAGGTATGTAGTAGCAAAACACACATCAATTAAAAAAAATCAAAATTTTAAACCTGAAAATGTGATCATAGGACCTGGTTCTAAGGAACTAATGTTTTTGTTGCATATGATATTTGAAGGAGAAATTATATTGCCGGCACCTAGTTGGGTTTCATATGTACCCCAAGCAATATTGGGAAGAAATAAAATTCAAGTTTTGCAAACAAAGAGAGAAAATAATTGGTTTCCAACAGCTGGAGAAATTGAAAAAATTATTTTAAAAGATGAGAACAAAAATTATTTATTATTCATAAATTCTCCGAATAATCCATCTGGTCAAATTTGTAAAAATTTACAAGAAATTGCCGATGTAGCAAAGAAATATAATCTTATTATTTTGTCAGATGAAATATACTCAGAATTAAGTTTTGAAGATAATTATAAATCTATTTTTAGTTATTGTCCTGACAAGACAATTATTAGTACAGGATTAAGTAAATGGTGTGGAGCCGGAGGATGGAGATTAGGTTATTTTTTAATACCAGAGTCGTTAAATGAAATTAAAGATATGATTAATGTTTTAGCAAGTGAAACTTTTTCAGCAGTTAGCGCACCTATTCAATATGCAGCCATAAAAGCATATGAAAATGATCATTCACATTATATTGAAAAATCTAAAAATATTTTGAAAGAAGTTGGAAATTATGCTTATGAAAATTTAAAGTCCAATAAAATTTTGATTAATAAACCTCAAGGAGGATTTTATCTAATGCCTGAATTTTTAAATACAAAATTTAATTCTTCTTCAGAAATGTGTGACAGTATATTGAATGATACTGGCGTAGCTTTATTACCAGGATCTGACTTTGGCTTTGATAAAACTAGAATGCTAGCTAGATTAAGTTTTACAGATTTTGATGGTGAAAAGTTTATGAATGAAACCCAAAATGAACAATTAATCAATAATGATTTAATTGTAAAACTTGCGCCAAAAATTGCTGAGGGTGTTACAAAATTAAAAAAATGGTCTGAATCAATATAAAAAACAATCTATACATACCCTCAAAATTATAGTTAAAATTAAGAATTAAAAATAACGATATAGAAGGGGAATAAATGAAAAAAATAATTACAACGCTTTCAAGTGCTTTACTGATATTCGTTGCATCTTTATCATTAACAGGTGTTGCTAAATCAGCAGAGTTCTTTACGATAGGTACGGGTGGACCAACTGGTGTGTATTTTCAGACTGGTAACGCTATTTGCAAAATGTTGCATAAATCTGCTATTGCTAAAGAGCACGGAAGAAAAAAGGGTATAGATAAAGCTTACAGATGTACAGCGCCTTCAACAGGTGGATCAAATTATAACATTGGTCAAATTGCAGCTGGAGAATTTCAATTTGGTGTTGCTCAGTCTGACTGGCAATTTCATGCTGTAAATGGATCAAGTAAGTGGGAAGGAAAACAGTATAAGGGTTTAAGAGCTGTATTTTCTGTTCACAACGAACCCTTTCAAATTTGGGCAAGAAAAAAAGCAAAAATTAAAGATTTTGCTGGCTTAAAAGGAAAAGTTGTTAACATTGGTAATCCTGGTTCTGGACAAAGAGGTACTATGGAAGAACTTATGAAAGCAAAAGGTGTTGATAATAGTTTCTTTAAATCAACAACTGAATTAACGTCTTCTGAACAAGTAAAAGCTTTGTGTGATGGTAAGATTGATGCTTTTGGTTATTCTGTAGGATTTCCAAATGGTGCTATGGAGCAAGCAGCAACTTGTGCTGCAAAAGCTTCACCTATCAACTTAACTGGTTCGGAAGTTCAAGGATTAATAGATGGTGCAGACTATTATGCAAAGGCTGTAATTCCAGCTGGTACTTATACAGGTCAAAAAAAAGATGCAACTACTTTTGGTGTTAAAGCTACTGTTGTAACTAGCAACATGGTTGAATCAGATCTTGTTTATTTGGTAGTAAAAGCAGTATTTGAAAATTTTGATGATTTCAAAAAACAACATCCTGCTTTCTCTTCACTTAAAAAAGAAGATATGATTGCAGATGGTTTATCTGCTCCACTTCATGAGGGTGCTTTAAGATATTACAAAGAAGCTGGATTAATGTAATCTAATTATAAAATTAAATTAAAAGGCCTGATTTTTATCGGGCCTTTTTTTTATAATAAGGTATCTTTTTGTAATGAACCAAATCATTAAGGAAAATATAAAAAATAAAATTAATGAAGATTTATCACCAACAAAAAATCTTTCAGGCTTCCATTTAAAATTCGTTGCAGCAATAGCTATTATCTGGTCTTTATTTCAGCTTTGGTATGCTTCTCCATTTCCTTTTATTTTTAATATTGGAATGTTTAAAGGACTCCCAGCTAGAGCTATTCATTTGGGTTTTGCTTTAGTTTTAGCTTTTTTAATATATCCAGCATCCAGAGGAAAAAAAATTTCTATTTTTGATGTTTTGATAAGCTTTGTTGGAGCTTTTTCGTGTCTTTATATTTATTTTTTTTATGATCAGCTAGTTGATCGAGGAGGTGTACTTTTAAATATTTCAATAAATGAAGACTATAATTTTCCAGTTGAATTAATTATTGGAAGTTTGGGTATTTTAATTTTATTGGAGGCAACTAGACGAGCAATAGGTCTGCCTCTAGTAATTATTGCAATTAGTTTTTTATTATTTTCTTACTTTGGAAGATATGCTCCAGAAATAATTTCTCACGGGGGTCTTTCACTGAATAGATTAGTCGGTTTCCAATGGCTCGATCAAGAAGCTATTTTTGGAATTCCAATCGGTGTTTCTGTTGATTTTATTTTTTTATTTGTTTTATTTGGTGCACTTTTAGAAACCGCTGGTGGTGGTAAATATTTTTTAGATTTAGCTTTTGCAATGGTTGGCAAGATGAGAGGAGGACCTGCTAAAGCAGCAATTTTAGGTTCAGGCATGACAGGTTTAATTTCAGGGTCTTCTATCGCAAACACAGTAACAACTGGAACTTTTACAATTCCAATAATGAAAAAAACTGGTTTTTCAGAGGAAAAAGCTGGAGCAATAGAAGTTTCATCCTCTGTAAACGGTCAAATTATGCCACCAGTAATGGGTGCTGCAGCATTTGTTATGGCTAGCTTTATTGGTGTTACATATTTTGAAATTGTTAAGCACGCTTTTTTACCAGCAATAATTTCTTATATTGCATTATTTTATATTTCTCATTTAGAGGCTTTAAAATTAAATTTAAAAGGGATGGATGATGAAGATGTTCCTAATTTAAAAAAAACATTTTTATCAGGAGTACATTTTTTAATACCAATTTTTGTTTTAATTTACATGTTGGTTTATTTAAGGTTTACAGCTTCTTATTCAATTTTTTATGCAACAGTTTCATTAATTTTTGTAAATTTAATTCATTTGTTAATTAAAAATTCAAATTTTAAAGAAGCCTTTAAAATATGGTTTAATCAAACCATAATAGGTTTTGAGAAGGGAGCTTTGAATATGGTCGGTGTTGGAATAGCAATTGCAACAGCAGGAATTATTGTTGGAGCAGTAGGATCTACAGGTCTAAGTACAAATTTAATTATAGTTATAGAATCTATTGCAAAAGATAATGTAACAATTTTATTATTCCTAACAATTATTTTGTGTTTACTTTTAGGGATGGGTCTCCCAACAACTGCAAATTATGTTGTGGTCGCTTCGTTGATGGCAACCGTTTTAGTTGATGTTGGAAATGCTTCAGGTTTTATTTTTCCACTTATAGCTGTTCACTTATTTGTCTTTTATTTTGGTTTAATGGCTGATGTAACTCCACCTGTAGGCTTAGCTTCATATGCTGCTGCAGCGATATCGGGTGGAGATCCCTTAAGGACTGGTGTGCAAGCATTTTGGTATAGTTTGAGAACTGGAATTCTTCCAATCGTATTTTTATTTAATCATGAGTTGTTATTAATAGGAATAGAAAATATTTGGCATGGTCTAATTGTAATTATAACTTCTCTAATAGGAATATTAGTTTTTACGTCTGCAACACAGGGCTGGTTTATTAATAAATTAAGATGGTATGAAATAATTATTTTTCTAATTATTTCTATTTCTTTATTATCACCTGAATTTGTTTTAAATAAATTTTATCCAAAATATGATTATCAAGATATTGATAAAATTAATTTGGCAAAACTAGACCCTAATAAAGAAGTTAGATTTAAAGTCACAAGACCTAGTCCTTACGGTGAAAGATATAAGCTTTTTGTGATTAATAAAAATACTTTTGAAAAAGAATACAATATTGAAGAATATGGAATCAATTTAGTTAAGGAAGAAGATAAAATTGTTGTTGATACTTTAAAATGGAACGGAAAAGCCAAAAAAAGTGGATTTGAAATGGGTGACTATATTAGTGAATTCAAAATAGAAAATTCTAATAGGCCAAATAAATCAATAATATATCCGATCGCAATTTTATTATTAATGGTATTTGGCTATTTAAATTTTAAAAGAAAAATTTAATCTGTAAATACTCTGTTAAATTGATTGGTGACCCTTACAAATGTAGTGCATTTACTTAATTGTTTTAATGATGGAGCACCTACATAAGTGCAACTACTTCTTATGCCGCCAAGAATATTTAAAATTGTATCATTTATTTTTCCCCTATATTTTACTCTTACTGTTCTTCCTTCGCTGCTTCTATAACTAGAAAGTCCTCCATAGTGTTTTTTATTAGCAACGGTAGAGCTTGATCCATAAAATTCTATATATTTACTTCCATTTGATTTAATGATTTTACCATTTCCTTCATCATGCCCAGCTAGCATTCCACCAAGCATTACAAAATCTGCACCTCCACCAAATGCTTTTGCAACATCGCCCGGGCATGTACAGCCACCATCAGCTATAATATGAGCTCCTAGACCATGAGCAGCATCAGCACATTCCATAACAGCGCTTAATTGAGGATAGCCAACACCAGTTTGAATTCTTGTTGTACAAACACTTCCTGGTCCAATACCAACTTTTACAATATCAGCTCCACTCAAAACTAATTCTTGCGCCATATCAGCAGTAACAACGTTTCCAGCAATAATAGTTTTAGTTGGATATTTTTCTCTAACTGACTTAACAAACTTGCTAAAACGTTCTGAATAACCATTTGCAACATCAATACAAATAAAATTAAAAAAGTTAAATTCTTTTAATACTTTATTAAGATTTTCAAAATCCTCTTTTTTTATACCCACGCTTAATGCTATATTTTTATAAATTGATTTAATATTTTTGAATTGTTTTAATTTTTTTACATCATGTTGTTTAGTTAAGCAGGTAATCATCCCAAATTCTGATATTTTTTCAGCTATTCCTAATTCTCCAACACCATCCATGTTAGCTGCCATGATTGGTATTCCCGACCATTCATTATTACTATATTTAAATCTATAGGTTCTTTCTAAATTTACTTCTTTACGGCTTGCTAGAGTACTTCGTTTAGGTCTAAATAAAACATCAGAGTAATCTAATTTTAAATCTTCTTCTATTCTCATTAAGTTTATTTGATCTGAAATTTATCAATATTTCAAATAAATTTAATAGCTGTGGATAACTTTCGATTCATCAAAATATTGGATATTTTAACCACCAGGACCCAATTTAGAAGGTTTTATTTTTAAAATTTTCCATACGCCTGATCCTGAAGTAATAGTTTTTCCATTACATTTTAATTCACAAAATAAAAATACAAGAGTGTTTGTTTTTTT
>Ga0315315_10004928_pt1 | contig 12305 bp, 8 predicted proteins | sample M140m3416metaG_FD_203699 | JGI IMG/M metagenome (GOLD analysis project Ga0315315, IMG submission 203699) | Ammonia-oxidizing marine archaeal communities from Monterey Bay, California, United States - M1 40m 3416 | ecosystem: Environmental > Aquatic > Marine > Intertidal zone | place: USA...
TTCTGGACCATCCCAAGTGTAGTTTAATGGGGTTACACCACCTATTATATCAACGGTAATTGAACCTGTTGGTATATTACTAGCACCATCACTTACTATTGTATTTGAGATGCATTGGAAATCATTATCTACTTCAACTATACAAGGAGTTAAAAAGTCTCTAACTAGTTTTGTTAAAGCTGTATTATTACCATTTAAACCAAAATAAAAATAATATGAATTATCATATTGCCAAACATTTTTTTTATCAACATTTCTGAAATCACCATAATTTGAGTATTCATAATTTTGACTATTACTTTGATTTACACCACTATTAATTGAGTCTATATACACTAAATTAATATTATTAGTCGTTGTTTGTGAATTTACATGTGTAAATAAACCTCTAGTAAATGGATTATCAACATCATTATTATTTATTATTCCATCAGCTGCACCTAAACCTTCATCAGTTCTCTCTTCATCTAGACCTATTCCTAATTCACAAATTCGTTTTATATTATTACATTGTCTACTATCTAATGATGCTGTTATTGAAAATGTACCTTGCCATACAAATGCCCAGCTAAATATTAAATTATCTCTACCAGTAAGTCCAGCAACATCAACTATAGACGGAGTTTCCTCGTCTATTTCATCAACATTTGGCGGTAAATCATATGTTGAATTAATAAGGGATTTATATATTTGAGGTTCACCTTGCCAATCATTTTCATTTATACCACCAAGACTAACTATATCAGTGGCAAATAATTTATAGTTATTAGTTCTAGAGTATACTGAATAGTATAGTTCACCGTCAACACCTCTTTTTATATAACCTTCTTCAATTAAATCTGTTTTTTTACTATTACTGTAATTTTCGTTTCCTAGACCATCATCTTCTAGTTGCGGAAATGCTGAAGTACAGTTATCTACAATATGGTTTTTTCTACAATTATTATCAGCATTATTATCATCGTTATAATCACCTAACGAATCATTATCACAATCTACATCACAGAAAAATTCTTTACCATTTTTTTTGTATTTGTATTTTAATAAGAACAAATATAATGTACCATTAACCCAATCATTATAAAAATCAAATTTAAAAACATTTAAAGCGTCACCTATCTGAACTGCATTACATTCTAGATACTTATTAACTGATGTTGATACGCATGGTGGGTTTGATTCTTGACAATCTCTTCTTTGACCACCAGCGGTACCTAAATCACTACAAACACCTGTTTGACCTAGTTCTGCTTTCCATAAAAAATACTTATCACCGTTACAGTTCATTTTAATGTAAGGTATAATTGCCTTGGCTTCAAATTCCTTACAATCATTATTATCACAATTAGAATTATCATCACAACAGTCTTGATTACCCTGTGTACCATTACTTATATCGATTAAACCACAGCACCTACATTGGGCTGCTTTACTACTTGAAAATAAATGTGATAACCCACAAACTATTTTTTTTATACCCCAGACTAGTTTAACAAATACTATTAAAAATACATTTAATGCATAAATAATACTTCTATTTAAAAACCAAACTAAAAAGGCTATTGTGCTTAATATAGCCATTATAATAAAGAATAATGGATTACCTTTTGAGTCAAACTTATTAAATGGAAATGGGTTATTACTTTCCGCATCATCAATGTTTTTAATACCTATAAAATTTCTATTTTCAACTGATTTATTGGGTTGTACCCTGGCTATATGGTTTTTTACTGTATATATTTTATTCCAATAAAGACTTTTAAAACTAGTAGACTTAGTTGTGGTTCCAAAAGTATAATCAGCATCATCGTAACTTGTTGGGTTATGTGGGATTAAGTGTTTTGCTCTCCTTCTTAATCTTCCTTCAGTACCATTAACCTCCATACCAACTCTAAATCTAATATCAGCTCTAGTTGGAATTCCACTTTTACCATCTGGTGACGATATTAATTCTCCAGATTCTGAAGTTATTTTATAATCTAAATTCATAGGAACTTGGTAACACCATACTCCATTCTCATCAATTAATTGCCCTCCGTTAACATCTAAAAATTCTACTGAACCCGTTTTAGATTTTCTAATCATCTCTATAGTTCCAGCCCCAGTAATTAATTCTGACATTTTACCTAATTTTTTTCTAGGTCTACACTTTTTATTTATACTATTTTTTTCATTATCGGTAAACGCTGAACCCATGAACAGGGCTGTAGGTGTTATATTTATTAATAAGTCAACGTCTAATCTTGTTATACCAACCTCGAATTGTTCTTTATCTCCCCAAAATGGTATTACATTAACTGAAACTGGTGAAATTCTTTTATTCTGCATTGGTGCAGAACTTTCTTTGGAATCCTTAAATTGGTTTGGTGACCTAAATAGATTTGGGCTTGAGCCCTCACTAATCATGTTGTATGGTTTTTGACTAAGTATTCCAATATCTGATAAATCAGTTTCAACATGGATGTTATGTGAACCATTCGGTACTCCGAATATCATATAATCACCAGAATTGTTTGTTGTAGTTGTAAATTTATAATATTTACAATATATTTCTTCACTTTCTGGATTATCTTGTATTTGTCTTTTTGAGGTAAATTTACCTACACTAACATGACACTCATCATTTCCATTCCTACTTGAGGATAGTAAACTATATGAATCTCCTTCAGAATCTTTGTCTGTAATAAATTCATACGGATATAAACCAAATATCTCTGGGTCTAATTTATCATCATCATCTACTGGTACAAATACTGAAACTTTTGCGTTTGGTACACCAACACCATTGTTTACTATTACCCTACCTACAATAACACCATAATCAGAACTAAACCTTCTGTATGCTTCGTCTTGAGATATTTTTAACGACAGTATCTCAATAAAATCAAAGTCTTGACTTATTGAGACGTTAATATTTTTATCCCCACCACCAGGTGTGGTTTTTAACCTGATATTATTAGACATATTTACTTTTTATTATTTTTCATCATTTAATAATTCAATTTGAGAATAATCAAGTACTAATTCGTCATCATCATTGTAATCATCGTCATCATCGTCATCATCGTCATCATCATGCTCATCATCTTTAGCTTTTAGACGTTTACCTATTTCCATTAATTTATTAGTTATATTAATTTCTCCACTACCGAAGGCCATTTTAAAACTAATATAAATACCTATAGGTAAAACAATTAATGATACTGTTATTGATGATAATATAAAAGCTATAACCTTAAATAAAAAGATTGTTGGTTTAGCAATAATCGGATATTTTTCTTTTAGGTACTCAGCATCAACGTGATTTAACCCTTTTACTTTACTTTTGTTTTTACAATTACAACCCATAATTTATTTTTTATATAATTAATTATAACGTTTTTAATATCAAAGTGAACAATTATTAATTATTACTTAACACGAACTTTAATATCAGTTTCTGGGTATTTTATTTCAAACATTCCGATAGGGTCACCATAAAGTGTATATTCACCTAATAAATCAATTTGTCTTGTTGCATTATCAATATATGGTTGTGATATTTCATTTGATGAGTATTTACCTTCACCAACTTTGTTATAAATCCTTAAATCAATAACATTTAAAACTCCTGGAACATTATTTATATTTTCTATTAACTGAGCAACATATATATTATCACCCATACCCCATTTATCTATTTGGAAATAATCTGTTATATTACTAATACATTCAGTTATTATTTCTGATTGTGAAAATTGTTTATCGATAAATAAATCAACTTCAAAACCAAGATTATAAACTGTACCGTTATCAACCTCTATATAATCATTTAGCATTCTATAGTCTGATAAGTAAGTAGCTATATTTTGTTTCAATGTTGAGGTTGATTTAGTACTTAATTTAGAGTCATTATCTAAAGTTAAAGTATATATTTTAATTTTATTCTGCTCTTCCATAACATTATTCCTAAAAGGAATTCCAAATTCTCCAGGCATTAAAGCTATTCTTGTTTTATAATCTTCAATTGTTACACATCTTTCTTGAGATGCGAAATTATATCTAACTAGGTTTCTTAGCTCTTCAACACTTGGTTCATCCTTACCACCTATAGCTGGTAATGGGTTATTAACAGTTAGTGAATTTGTAACTTGCTGATTTATATTTTGGTTACTACCATTAACAAACATTTCCTTTTTAGTTACACTTTTTATTGTGTTTGGACCTATATTTGTTTCTTTTCCACCACCTACTCTATAGGACACAAACATAGTTTTGTTAGCACTTACAGTTAGACCTAAAGAAGTGTTGTTTATAAAATCACCTATTCTACCAACTAATTGTTTATTTATATCAAAATCACAAAGTGCTGATATATCTTCAGAACCTCCACCGAATATTATCTTAGTGAAACCATTGTCTGTATACTCACTTATAAATCTTTGGTCAACTCTTTTAAATTTACCAGGTTTTACTGTTGAGTTATCACTTAATTTTGTATTGTCAGGTATAAAAACTATATCATCAGCTAGTGCGCTTACTTCGTACCATCTAAGGTCTTCATCGTAAAATTGACCTGTAACTGGTACTGTTGTGTAATTAGTACCCTCAAGTGTTACTATTGAATTAATAGATAGTATGTCATTATCTGGTAATATAGTTTCAAAGAATGGTCTAACATCTGAACTACTTATAGTTCTAGTGAATATTTTTGTTGTACCATTTACAACCATTTCTCTTTTGGTTATTGTATAATTAACAATATTACCGTTGTTATCTTCATTTGGTATTACTAACCTATTTGGTATTCCTCCTGTTGTAAATGGTGATGAGAAGTCAATACTTTCATTTGTTTCAAATATTTTACCAGCACCGCTAACTTGAGTACCTATAGATAATAATGGACAATAAGAAACATCAAATGTGTCACCAAGAACAGGGACTTTTACTGAAAAATCTACTATAGTTACAGATGGTCTTTTTCCTGGTATTTTTAAACCAAATGTTCTAGCCATAGAAAGAATTGAACTTCTTTCCTGAGCAAAATCTATTTGGGTTTCTTGAAACATTCTATCTGTATTAAATGATAGCATGTCACCAACAGCCGCATTTAATTCTAATAACATCATACCAACTGAAGCGTCATTAAAGTCATTAAATGTGTCTGGGTAATATTCTTTAACAAAATTTATTAATTCTGTTCTTACATCAGCAAAATTTCTGCTATAATAATTAATTTTTTTAGCCATAATAACTATTTTAAATTTCTATAATAATGAAGTCTTTTTCTTGGAACACACCTTCTGTTACTGTATAGTCAATTCTAACCTTAGCATGATATACGTTGTCTTCACTAGGCTCAACAATAACTTCATTTATTTGTAGGTTTGGTAAATATTTTTTTACCGTATCTGTTATTTCATTTTTTATATCGTTTTGAGTTATACTATCGTTCGGTTCGTATATAAACTTTAATAAATTAGTACCAAAGTCTGGTAAATATAACCTTTCACCTTTTCTGGTTAGAATCAAATGCATTAAATCAGATTTAATTGCCTTGTTGTCATCATTGTTTAATAATATGAAATCACCTCGATTACTTTCTTTAAATGGGAACGCTATATTAATAAATTTACCTTTTTGAGCCATAACAATTGCTTTATAGATAAATATGATAATAAAAATTTTTGAAAAATAAATAGACCTATAAAAAGAAAAAAGGGGAAATCTTTCGAAATCCCCTTTAATTTTTTATGTAAAAGTGGGCATCACGCCCTAAAAAATTTAAGCTTCACAGCCTCACGCATCGCAACCCCCACCAGCACAAACGAACATTGAGTTCTCTGGTCTTGATGGTGCGTTAGCTACAGTGTTCTCAGATGCTGATAGTTTTTTGTTTTTACCTAGTTTTGATTCTGTTCTAGTATAGTAAGAACCAGTTTTAAGACCATTTTTCCATGCGTAAACTAAGGCGCTTGATATTTTACTGTATTTAGCATCCTTATGGTAAACATTAAGACTCTGTGATTGGTCTATGTATTTGTTCCTAGAAATAGATAAGTCTAACAATACTTTTTGTGGTACTTCCCATACGGTTTTATATCTATATCTAATATCTTCTGGAATTTCTTGGATATCTTGCACACTCCCTTCATTAGCTACTATCTGGTCTCTAATCCCTTCAGTCCATAAATCTAATTCATCTAGTTCTCTAGCTAAATACTTATTTACTACAATAAATTCACCGTCACCAACCATTCTTGTAAAAATATTTGAAGTTACAGGTTCAAAACACTCAAAGGCACCTAGTAATATAGCACTTGAAGCTGTTGGCATAAGACCTAGTAATAATGAGTTCTTCATTGGTATTGGTTCCCCTTCTTCTAATGGTGACCAACCTTTAATATATGTTTCACCTTTAGAGTATTTGCTACCTTCCCATGCTGGGTAATTACTTTCATCCTCATTAGCTATTAACATACTTTCTTCAACAGCAGATTTATACATTGTTTCAAATATCTCTTCATTCCATTTATTAGCTTCCTCACTTTCGAATGAAATCTTTTTCTTAGCAAAGAAATCTGCTAAACCAGCAACACCTACAGCAATCGCTCTCTGGTCTTCGCCAGCGTTCTTACTCCACTCATCAGACCATTTATTATTGTCAATTACTTTGTTTAAAGCTCTAACCAAAACCTTTACAGATTTAGCAATAGTTTTAAGATTGTCATGTTCAGCTAGGTTTACTGAAGCTAAAGTACATTGTGGTGTATATGTGGGTTTACTTGCTTGCATAATTTCTATACAAAGATTACTTTGATTAATAATACCTATATTATCTTGCATATTTCTTCTATTAGCATTGTCTTTATAGAAGGTGTATGGTGTACCACTCTCAACCTGAGAACGAATAACTGCATCCCATATTTTTTTAGGTTCTATTTCTTCACCTAAACCTAATTCAACCGCTTCGTTATAAGTTTCTCTAAACTCTTCACCGTGAATCTCATAAAATGGTTTTAACCCAGCTTTTTTAATATCGTTAGGGCAAAATAAATAATATTTATTACCATTTATTAAAGCATCCATAAAGACATCGTCTATAGTAACAGCTGTAAATAAATCTCTAGCTCTATTTAGTTCTTCACCGATTGGTAGTCTTAATTCTAAAAATGATAAAATATCCTTATGCCATGTTGATAAGTATAATGCGCAGCTACCAGACCTATTACCTTGCTTAAAGAATCTCATTTTAGATTGTACCATATCTGCAAATCTAACAACACCACCAGCATAACCTTTAAAGCTACTTACCATGCTCTTAGAGCTCCTAAGTCTATCAATACAAAGACCAATACCAGAACCTTCTTTAGACCCATGAGCAATCTTATCTAGAGTAGCATTAATACCTTCAATACTATCATCCATTAATGTAGTTAGGTTACAACTAATTAAACCGTTTCTACCTTCAATACCAGAATTTGATAAAATAGGTGTAGCAAAATTAACTTTCTTTTCATATAATTCATTAAGTAACTTTCTTCTATCCTTAAATGATTCTGGATATAAATGATTAGCTACTCTATTATGCATCATTGATGGTATCTCAACTGGTTTTTTATTATCATCTTTTCTAGAATACTTTTGTAGGAAAGTTGATGCTGCAAACGAGTCAAATTTCTCGTCAACTAATTTTGTTTCAACCTCTAACAACTTGGCTTGTCTAGATATTAATATTCTACCACCTAGAATTGCATAATCTGGGTGCTCAATTTGAAGGTCAGCGCACTGGAATGCGATAATCTCATCAATATCTGTAGCGGTCATCTCGTCCTTAATATGAGGTACTACTTTTTGAAATAGTTTATCTGCCTTAATGTTTAAATTTTTAGATTGTTGTTTAATCCTAGTTAAAATTTTATTAGGCATAAAAGACTGACGGCTACCGTCTCTTTTTATAATTTTCATAAATTTATTTTTTTATATATTAATTAAGATTAAAAATCTGCATCATCAAAAATACCTACATTACTAGTAGGGATGTCTACTCTTGTGTAACCACCACCAGTTCTTCTTTCAAAGAAATTATTTTTAGATGATAAACCAATCTTTTTCATAAAGTCAAGTGGGTTTTTTGTGTTAAACTTTGTCTCCCCAAGAAAATCATTAAGTACGATATCGGTAACAAACTCAACGTATTTACCCATCATTTCTTTAGTCATTCCTTGCAACCCATCTGGTAAACTTTCGTTTACAAATCTTTTTTCAGTTTCAAAACAAGATAATATAACTTCTCTAATTCTTTCTGGTGAAGGTTTGTATTCATCTTTAACATAGTTTTTAAACATCTGTAATGCGAATTCGTAATGGAATGATTCATCTCTTAAAATTAATTCATTCATTTCAGCTAAACCTGGCATTTTATTTCTACTTCTAAACCAGAATACACCAGCGAATACAGATGAAAAGGCAATACCTTCAACACATGCGAATGCTACTAATTTCTCAACAAAAGTACCATTATTTAACCAATATTCAGCCCATGATGCTTTAGCTCTTACAGCATCGTTTGTTAACATAGAATTAAATAATTCAGACTTTTCTTGTGGGTCTTCAATGTAAGTGTCAATCAATAAGGAATATCCGTTAGCATGAACTTGTTCCATAAACATCTGGTGGTTGTAATAATATTTAGCTTCTGCAATTTCAACGTTATCTATAACGTTATCACATAGATTATCAATAACTAAACCATCTGATATTGTGAAAAATGCTAATATATTTTTTAAATAAAACTTTTCACCATTAGTTAATGAATTATAATCGTCTTGTGCTAGGTTAACCTCTTCAGCTACCCACGTTTGTTTTTCAGCCGCTTTATATGCGTCCCATAAGTCTTGATTTTTAATTGGAAAAATGGAATACCTTTTTTCCGTATCTGAATTTTTTAAATACATACTTTATATAATTATTTAATTATTATTATTATTATTTTGTGTATCACCACTAACTCTATTCAACATAGCTACTCTTAATGAATTAGCTCTCTCGACCTCTCGCTTTTGGTTCATTTCATCTGTCTGTAAGAAAGTCTTTCCTTGCTCACCACCTTCAGTCATGTCAATTTTTATTCTACCGTTATCAAAAACTATATCTTCGAAAACAATACCATCTTTACCAAATCTAGATTTTAATATAGCCATTGTTGCGTGACCACTTTCTTTTTGTTCTAAAGTTTTAGCAATAGATACTATGAAGTGTCCAATTTGACCTTTTTTAATAGAACCACCTATCATTGTAGCATCTACTTTGTCAGCACCTATAGAACTTCTATTACCTTGTACTGCGGTCCAACCAGCTATATTCATTTCTGATAACATAGTTTCAAATTGCCTCATAACGTTACCTTCAGCATCCCAACTTTCTTTATATTGTTTTGTTGATTGAACGCAATCTATATAATCTAATAAAACCACATCTGGCATAAACCCTTTTGATATTAACTTTTTTAAGTATTGTTTAATATGAGGTATGGTAGTTCCATCACTAGGAAACTTTTTAAGTTGTATGTTACCTGGTTGGTCACATCTTTTATCCTTTATACTAAACACCGTTTCACTATTATCATTTAATTCATTAAGTGTTAGGTCTAAATCATCTTCCAAGTTAACCCAACAAGCTAAATGTTTCTTTTGAATAACCTTAGGGTTATCCTCAAAAAATATTTGAACAACGTTCTTACCTATGTTTTTAGCGTGGTTAGCCAATTTAGTCATCATGGTTGTTTTACCAACACCGAATGGTGCTAAAATAACGCCTAGCTCTGTCTTAGACAGTCCTCCATCCATGTAACTATCTAAACCATTAATACCAGTTGCGATAGGGCTTCTAAAGTCATCTTCTAATACAGATTCAATGTCTTCAAAGACATCAATACCACTATCTTTGTTTTCACCAACCTCTAACGCTTTTTTAAGTATCTCTTCACATTTAACATAATCCTCTAAATCACCTTTATCAATAATTTTTTGTATCTCAACAACAGATTTTTTAAGTTCTTGTTGTTTACAGAATTTCATTGCAGTGTCTTGTGTTCTTAACCCATTATTAAGATTAGCATTTTTAACCATATCTAAATGGTCTTCATACATTTTTTTATCTATATCATCATTAGCTGTAGATAATATAATGGATTCTAAGTTGTTAATATCTGGAATATTACCATACTCATCATAGTTATTAACTATTTCACTAGACAAAGCTTTAAGAAAACTATCATCAAAATAATTTGGTTTTAATATGTCAATAATTGACTCACCAAATTTTGGGTCAACTATTATTTGTTGTATAAGTCGGTACTGAAAATCCTTACCTAAATAACCTAAATTGTCTTTATTTATTTTGCTCATTTTAAAACTTGTATTTAATAAATATATTAATCAACTTTAAAGTCAACCTCTTCAATTACCTTTTTTAAATCATACCCCTCATACGTAGTTGTATAGGCTTTTTGTGAAAAAGTATTTTGAATTTCTTCAATAATTGTAGGTATAATTTTTCTAATATTTACAGCATACCTAACATCTGTCTGGAACCAATTACCAGAGAAGACTGATTTAGCAATTGTTTTCTTATCTAACTTAATTTCAAAAGTAAATAAATCTTCATTTTCAAAGATATCTCTACCAGGTTCATTTTTACTAACTAAGTATGGTTTGTATAGTTTCCAACAAACATCTTTGGACTGCTCCTTAAAGAATTTTGGTATTAGTCCCATGTCACCATACCTACCGTTGTGAACGCCAGCTATTTCATCCATAACTTCTTTTAATTCTAAAGAAGATAACACCTCTTCGTTAAAACCTTTTACATCGAATAACCTTTGACAAATAATGTGGTCACTCTCTTCTCTTCTTCCGTTGTTAATATATAGTACAAACTCAAATCTAAAGTTTTCCCAAAAATTCTTTTTTCTATTTTTTTCGTTTTTCATAAATAATAATTTAATTTAAAATTTCATTATTTTTCTTTTCCCTTTCTATTAATTTTTTAAAGGGTAAAAGATAATTTTCATATCTACTCTCACCTAACATGACATCAATGCCATCTGTTTTAAGCATTTTATAGACGTTTTTTATACTTCTATCATCACTAAGTGGGTTATCTATTAATTGATTAATATTTTCGATAGCACTTTCAGTTAGAAGAGGTTTTTTTAAATCGACCAATTTTTTATTTATATCATATAATTGGTCTCCTTGAACACCATCCGTTGTTCCGTTAATGATGTTTGTTAGTACAGCGAGAGGTTTCTTTTTCTCACTCAATCTAACATCTTGTAATTCTTTAGCTCTTTCAATTATTTCATATAGCTCCATTTTTTTCTCAGTAATCTTAGGGAAAAATTTAATAAGGGTTTCCTCACCGAGACGTTTAACACCTTTAATACTATCACTCACATCACCTGTAAGTATTTTAACTAACGCAACATTTTCATAATGATGTTTAAAATAATCTTTAAAATTATTATGCGTAATATATGTTTTTAAATCTAGTAAATACATTCTAACATCATGATTAACTAACTGACATAAATCCCTATCGCTTGTTGCTATAGTTATTTTTTCATTTTCTTTTTTTGTGTTACAAATATAAGCAATAAAATCATCAGCTTCAACTTTTTCATCAACTAATTGTCGAATATATAATTCCTCTAAGTAATTAAAGACTACACCTCTTTGTGCAACCTCCTCTAAGTCTTCAGGTTTAGTCCCATTTATATAGTCTTTCCCTCTACCACTTTTATAGTCTTTATATATTTCCCATCTTAACTTACCAGAGAATTCACCATCCCAAAAAACGAAAACCTTATGATAAAGATTTTCGTCAATTAATTTTCTTAATACTGTTATAAATTGGTATATACCGCCAATATGTTGGCCGTTTCTGTTGTATTCGTTTCTGGCACCGATAAAGCCCCTCTTATAAAGGGCGTTACCGTCTACCAATAAAACATTTTTACTTTGTACTACCTGTCCATTCTTGGGTGGTCTTCTTTTCATTCATCTTAATTAGAATGTTAATAAAATAGTTTACTCTCCAAGGTCGTCCATACCGAACCCTTGCTCTTCTTTTTCGATTACAAAATCATCAAGGGTTGTGTTTAACCTTTTTAGAATATAATCTTTGTGTTGTTTTTTATAATCATCAATTTTAGTTGGATTCCAATAACCATGTGGTGTTGATGCTAACTTTCCATGTTCCTCAATACCATTAACTTGGTTTTTTTCACATCTAACTTTAGTTTCAATACCAAACTGGTAAGT
>Ga0315315_10004929_pt1 | contig 12303 bp, 10 predicted proteins | sample M140m3416metaG_FD_203699 | JGI IMG/M metagenome (GOLD analysis project Ga0315315, IMG submission 203699) | Ammonia-oxidizing marine archaeal communities from Monterey Bay, California, United States - M1 40m 3416 | ecosystem: Environmental > Aquatic > Marine > Intertidal zone | place: USA...
TTTAACAGCGATGTAGGCATTTTTACTATATTTGGAAGTAACATATTTTTCTCCAGCATAGGTAATTTGTCCTTGTCCATTTGGATTCCATTTTTCAGCTTGAAGCGAATATCTCCCTTTCATAGATGACGAACCAAAAATCAATGTTTTGCCTTCTCCATTTTCGAATCGAATCGCAATTTTATTTTCGGAGATAGATTTTTCAAGAATTCCTTTTGTCCCAGATCTAAAGATTATTTTATCTGTACTTTGCTCTTCGTTAATCACAATTTCTCCATCCACAAGTTCAGTGTTGCTGCCTTCTGTTGATGCATTGTAGATAACCACATCATTCACTAAATAATATTGCAGCTGATCTATCTCACTATCTGTCAAATGATACCTTTTCAGAACATCCCTAGTGTAAGATATTTTTTGTTTACAAGCTCCAAGACTCAGTGCAACTGTAAATAAAATAAGAAACGATTTTATATTTTTCATATGTATTTTTTTTATGTGATTATCAAGTTTTATTCCGCTTTTTAATATTTGAAAGTGGTTGAAAATTTAAGGGGATAAATGTAAGTAAATATTTTGGAAATTTTGATGATTCAAATTTTCTAGGTTTTTTTTAATATATGGAATTCAAGAGGTTTCAACTAATCATCAGATTGCACCCTCTTGTGTCTGAATTGTCGAATCGGCCAATAATTTCGAATTGATTATTACTTTTTGACCTCCCCAAATCTTGAGTGCTAATAAAGCAGCAACTATTTAAATTAGCTAAATCAATAACATTAACACCTCCCGTTTTATTCACCTCGCAAAGAGAAAGAGGATCACTTATTTGACGGATAAAAATTTTCACCCAGGGAGGGGCAATAAATACGCCGTTTCCAGATGAATATGCTTGAGATAGAAGTTCTGTCATGCCATATTCACTGTGTATTTGAGATACCCCAAAGCCAAGGCATAGAATGTCATGCAGTTCCTTCCTAACAATCTCTTTTCTTCTCCCTTTCATGCCTCCTGTTTCCATAACAATAAGGTTGTCAAAATCAATGTTTTGTTTTTCGATGAAATCTAAAAGGGCATAGGTCACTCCAATTAATAAAGTTTTGGTTTTTAATTTTTTTAATTCTAATAAAGTTTCTAAAAGTATATTTTTTTCATTTAAATAGAATCCACTTTTTGAATGATTAGATCCCTTAATTAGAGAATCTATCATATAAACTAGTGATGAGTCACCTTGCTCTTGATAGTTTGGCAAAAGAGCAATTACACAAGTATTACAAACTTTACCATACGCTAACTCAAATCCCTTTGTGAATGATTGCTGATAGAGGTTTAAGTCTGCCACAAAGTGTTGACTCCTTCCCGTTTTAGTTGTGCCACTACTTTTGAAGATTGTCTCCGGAGCCTGACCTTTTTCAATTACTTCCCGAGATTTAAAAAATTGAATTGGAAGGAAAGGTATTTCTTCAATTTTATTGATGTTGTTTGGATTCAGGTTTAATGATGAAATGTATTCTTCATAAACAGGAATATTTTTGGCTTGCCAATGAAATATTTCCATAGCTATTTCGTTAAATTCATGGTCTGAGTTAATGTCGAAAATAGCTTTTACGTCAAAGGAAAGTTTGGTCATGTTTGTAAATAAAATTGTACTTTTATAGTTCTGTATGAAGTTTATCACAAAAATAACGGTTGTATTTGTAATTTTGGGTACTTTATTGATTTCATCTTGTTTAAAGCCCGAGGAATATGCCAATGAGCCAAAAATTGAGTTTGTTAGTTTCGAAGCTCAAGGGGACTCCTCCGGGATAGTTGCTGTAAGTTTCACCGATGGCGACGGCGATATTGGTTTAAATATTGCAGATACTTTGACTCCTTTTGAGCCAAGTTCCTACTACTATTATAATATGTATTTTGACTATTATGAAATCGTTGACGGTGACACGGTAAGGGGAACTTCTGATCCTAATGGAAATAATTTTCCTGCAGCTGATCCAATTACGTTGGCATTTAGAATTGAAAATATAACGCCAATCGGCCAAAATAAAGCTTTGAAAGGCGAAATTAAAACAACCTTGGAGCCACGGTATTATAATTTTGGGGCAACAAGTAATGATTCCATCTTATTCAAGATAGTATTGATTGATAGAGCTTTAAATGTAAGTAACGAATTGATTACTCCTATTATTACAAGGTGATAATTAAATCAATAACTTTGGCGCCAAAAATAAGTAGAAATTGATTTTAAATAAGTGGTCATACGGTTGGTTTTTTTTATTGATTTTAACTCTTTCTTTTTTTAGTCGATGTAATCCAAGTGCATATAATGCAAATTATGCCCATCTATATTCTGGAACGGCAAGTATATTGCAGCCCGATTATATGATATATCACCACGAGAATGATTCCAGTCAAGTATATTTCAATATCAACTCTTCTGAATTACTTTATGTAAGGAAGGATAAATCTGAACCTTATCATGCTTCTGTTCTTGTTCATTTTAGATTATATAATGGAATCGATTCCAAAATTATTTTGGATAGTGCTTCCCGAAAAATTGAGGATATAACCGATGAAAAGTCGGTTAAGTCAATACTGGGAAACTTTTCTATTCCTGTTCCGATGGGGGGTAAATATTTTCTGAAGATACTGACAACGGATCTAAATAGGGGTAGTGTTGATGAAGCTCATTTACTCGTAGACAAAAGGAAAACATCTGGAAGTCAATTCTTTTTATTAAAAAAGTTGCCTGAACAAGTCCCTTTATTTGCAAATTATATAGTAAATGACAATGAATTTGTTGTGGAGTCAAAAATGAATAAGAATGCTGAATTTCAAGGAAGGTTTTATAACCGAAAATTCCCATTAGCCGCACCTCCTTTTAGTGCCATTGTTTCAAAACCGTTTAAATACTATCCCGATAGCATTGTCCTTTACACGTTGAATTCTGAAGGGAGAATGAACTTTACTGTTCAGGATTCTGGTTTCGTTCAGTTTCAAACAGACACTTCTTCTAGAAATGGATATACGTTGTTTAGGCAAAAACCTGATTTCCCTTTAGTAAAGACGGTAGAGGGAATGTTTTATCCATTGCGGTATATCTGTACTAAGAATGAGTACAATAGTTTTTTGTTGAGTAGCGATTTAAAAAAGAGCGTAGATAAATTTTGGATTAATAAGACTGGAAGTAAAGAGAGAGCCAGAGAGTTAATAAAAAAATATTATAATAGGGTGCAAACAGCAAATCAATATTTTACCAGCTATATTGAAGGCTGGAAAACAGATAGAGGGATGATTAGTTTGATTTTTGGACCTCCAAAGATTGTCAATAAATCCAATGATTCTGAAACATGGATTTATGGAGAAGAAACAAATACGCTTTCTTTAAGATTTACTTTTTATAAAGTGAATAATCCTTTTACAAACAATGATTATAAGTTAATAAGGGGTCCTGGATATCGAACACATTGGTATCGTGCAGTAGATGCATGGAGAAATGGACGTGTATATTGGATTAATTAAAGTTATTTTAATGGAGCATAATAAAAAAGACACGTATTTTATTTTTGGCATTCGTGCTATTATCGAAGCTATTGAAGCTGGGAAAACGATAAACAAACTACTAATGCAGGCCGGAGTTCAAGGGGATTTACACAACGAATTGAAAGACGCAATTAAAGGGCATGATATTCTAGTGCAAAGAGTTCCAGTCCAGAAATTAAACAGTTTGACGCGAAAAAACCATCAAGGTGCTATTGCGTTTACTTCTCCAATAGACTATTATTCTTTGGAAAATGTGTTGCCTCAAATTTATGATAATGGAGAAGATCCATTTATTTTCATTCTTGATAGAGTTACAGATGTTAGAAATCTAGGTTCAATTGCAAGGTCTGCAGAGTGTAATGGTGTTCATGCAATTGTACTCCCTTCTAAAGGATCTGCTTTAGTAAGTGCAGATGCGGTCAAAACATCAGCAGGCGCATTAAATAAAATTCCAGTCTGTAAAGAACATAATCTAAAGGATGTTATTCAATATTTGAAAGATTATGGAGTTAAGGTGGTAGGTTGTACGGAAAAAACGGAAGATTTATTGCCTAATACCAGTCTTACTGGACCAATAGCTGTGGTAATGGGGAGTGAAGAAAATGGAGTATCTTCTGAGTATTTAAAAATGTGTGAAGGAAGAGTTAAAATACCCATGTTTGGTACGATTGAGTCCTTAAATGTAGCGGTTTCAGCTTCAGTTGTAATGTATGAGATCAATAGACAAAGAGCAAATGATAAATAATGTTTTATATGTACTTCTCGTTTTTTTTGTATTGAGTTGTTCGCATAACAGCTCTGATAAAAAAGAGCCTTTAGATGTAGAAATAGACCAATCAGATGAAATGTATTCCATTGATAATCTAAAATGGATTGAAGGTGCCTGGCTGGATTCAACTGCGTTTTCTTTCAGAACACCTAAAGTTAGTTTTGTTGAGAAATGGAAATATTATCCAGACTCCATCAGTGGAAAAGGAATTTCTATTAAGGGAAATGACACGACCATTACATCTTCACTTTGCATTCGAGAAGTGAATGGGGAAATAAAATATATTGCCCGCCCCGGGGGTGAAGCTATGATTCCATTTTCCTTAATATTGATGACGGATAACGAAGTCATTTTTGAAAATTTGGTGAATGATTTTCCTCAGAAAATTCGGTATTTTAAAGCTTCAAAAGACTCTTTAGAAATTATGATTAGTGGGTTAAGGCCAGAAGGAGAAAGAAGTGTAACTTTTAAGATGAAGTCAGTTTCTTTTTAATAGCTTCCGGGAAAGAAGTATTGTCAATTTTACTGTTGTACCAGCCTAAAAAATCAAAATATTCTTGAACAATTCTTTCGTTAGGGTCTTTGAAGAGGTTTTCTAGCTCTAGTTTTCCATTGATAAAGTGTTGCAGTTCATCTTCTCTCTTATCGAGTTTAATTAATTTTTTAATAAACTTTATAATTGAGTCCTGCGCTAAGTAGTCCTTATTTGTTTTCTTTAGATGTCTTGAAGTAGATTTAATAGTGTATTCAAGTAAGTCGATGTTGCCTAATTCGTAATGAATAATAAGATTGAATATTTTAGAAAATGTATACACATCTTGTCTAAGGGTTTGTTCATTGTCATTCAAAATCTTGTTTATCCATTTTAAAGCTTCTTTGAAGTTTCCAACTCCAAAATAGATATAGGCAATATTGTAGTAAAACAGAATTGCTTGTTCTTTGCTTAGTTTGTTCTCATATTTCTTTAGACCATCAATCATAGAATCAACAGTTACGATTGCTTCTTCAAACTCTCCTCTTCTGTCATGCACCATTACCTGCGTATTATGACTAAAAGTGAAAATTTTAAGCTCTACATCAACCGTACTAAATCCTTTTTGGGATGGCAACTTTTTCATTTCGTTTATAAGTTGTTGCGCTTTGTCAAGGTTTCTAGTAGAGATGTTCATGAAAATTAAGTTTTTCATGGTGCGGACATATCTAGTTGCTAAGTCTTGCTTTATTTTAGGGTTATTATCTAAAATAGTTTTGGTACGATTTAACTTTTCTAAAGCAGCGTGAAAATCTCTTCTTGTGATATTACATAACCCTTGAATATAATAGCAAATTGAGGTTGCCCTTTCTGAAATAGCGGTGTTTTTACCTTTAATTAAGTGGTGGTTGGAGATGATTTGAACTTCTTTTTTCTCTTCCTCGTTGTTGGTGAAACTTCCACCTCTGAAAATGTAATTGATACGGGAGTAGATCATTTGGTATTCTGCAAGATTTCTCAGTTTTTCAATTACTAATAGTTCTTCACTAATTAACTTGTTAAGGTCGTACGTGAAAATTCCTCTTTCATACTCTTCTTCGATCAATTGTTTTTCCCAATTTATAAGTTCAAACCAATAATAGAATTTTTCATAATCTTTGGCTACTTTTTTAGCCCTTGTTAAGAATTTTTTACATTCCTTATACAGTGCTTTGTGGTAGAGTATTTCAACGTTTTTTATTTCTTGCTTTAAAACGGAGTTTATGGAGTTGTCGGAATGAAATCCGCGTAAACTTTTAAGAATCGTTTTGTAAAGGTGATTTTTTTCAGAAGGGAAATGTTTAACAAAAGTTTCTTTCTCAAATTGTTTTTTTAACGCTGCTTCATCATAGCTATTCTGCTTTTCGATGGCATCAAAAATTTGTAGATAGTTTTTTTCGCCAGTTTGTAAAGAAGAAGATAATTTAAAAAATCTCTTTTCTGATTTGCTTAATGATTTAACGAGATCAAATAACTCCGCTGATGGCTTCATTGAATTTTTTTATAAAATGCAGACTCTAAAAATACGAAAAGAATTACATAGAATCCATTTTCAGCGATAAAGTAAGTTGAAGTTTTTTCAAAATAGTGTTTTCTGAAATTTAATATCTTTGATCAAACTAAAGTGCATTGATGTGAGTCGAGTTTTATTAAGTATTATTTTTTATGGAGTTTTATTTTCTGTGAAATCACAATATCACTGTAATCACAAATATCATAGTACTCAATTAAATCAAAAGGCCTTAAATACGCGCAGTGATACTATAGATGTGCTCAATTATAATGTTTACTTAGATATTACAGATTATGGTAATCAAAAAATTGCAGGCTCATGTGAGATACAATTCGTTTCCTTAAAAAATAATGTGGCGATTTTGGACTTGGATTTATTGCAAATGGTGGTTGATTCGATTACCTCACAAGGGCAGTTGCTTTCCTTTACCTATAACGATACGTTACTTTCGGTTGCTTTACCGGTAACATTAAATATTGACGATACAAGTGATGTAGTCGTCTATTATAATGGCTCTCCTCAAGGTGACCCGTCTGGATGGGGTGGATGGTATTTTCAAGGCAGTTATTCTTACAATCTGGGTGTGGGGTTTGAAGCTGATCCTCATAATTATGGTAGGGTCTGGCACCCATGTTTTGATAATTTTGTTGAAAGGGCAACATATGATTTTTCCATTTTGACTAATGCTGGTAAAACATCTTATGCAAACGGATATATAGTAAATGATCAAGTTGTTGGAGTGGATTCATTGATGAGAACTTGGCGAATGGATTCTCCAATTCCTACCTATTTAGCCTGCATAGCTGTGGGCAATTATACGCATGTCTATCAAGATTACGTTAGCAGCGTTACTACGAACACTACTCCGGTATTTTTAATTTCGGAGCCGGCTGATACGAATAATTTTAAAGCATCATTTATGAATCTTCATAGTGCAATCGAAGCTTTTGAAGTTGGTTATGGTCCATATCTCTGGGATAAGGTTGGGTTTCATTTAGTTCCTTTTAATGCTGGTGCAATGGAGCACGCTACTTCAATAGCATATCCTCGTTCAACAGCCTCTGGAGCATTGACTTACGAAACATTAATGGCTCACGAGTTGGCGCATCATTGGTGGGGTAATCTACTAACATGTCGAACTGCAGAAGATATGTGGATTAATGAAGGTATGGCATCTTACTCAGAGAGATTATTTTTAGAGTATTTATATGGTTACGATGCTTACATAGATGATATTAAATCGAATCATAAAGATGTTTTGCATCATGCGCACATAAGGGATGGTGGGTATTTTCCTTTAAGTGGTGTTCCGCATCAAATTACGTATGGCGATCATTCCTACAATAAGGGTGCAGATGTAGCGCATGCATTGCGAGGATATTTAGGAGATTCGTTATTCTTCGCAGGGTTAAAATCATTTTTGGCAGCGAACTTATATCAGGATGTTGATGCTACTGATTTTATGAATCATCTAAATACAATTAGTGGAATAGATGTAACTGACTTTTTTAACGATTGGATTTTTAATCCAGGTTTTCCCCATTTTAGTATTGATTCTACATTAATTTCCGGCTCATTAGGAAATTATACGGTTGATGTGTTTGTAAAACAAAAGCTGAAGGCGGCTCCTAATTTTTATGCAAATGTTCCGCTAGAGATTACATTTATGGATGATAATTGGCAGGAATATACCGCTTCTTTTATAATGAGTGGTCAGTCCGACAACTTTCAATTTACAGTTCCATTTTCTCCAGTGATCTCTTACTTAAATGGGGCAGATAAAATTAGTCAAGCAGTTACAGGTGAGAATATCGTAATTACTGCGAATGGTATTAAGGATGAATTTTATCCAATGTTCAAGGTAACAACAACAGCTGTTTCGGATTCAGCTTTTTTAAGACTGGAACATCATTGGGTGGCACCAGATCCTTTTAAGGACAATTTGAAAAGCTATAGATATTCTCTTTCCCAAGAAAGGTATTGGAGAGTTGCTGGCCTGACAAATAATGGTCACCAAGCTGCGGGGAGAATATTTCTAAATGGAACCACTGGAAGTTCCGGAAACCTCGATAATATTTTGGTGTCTGAGGCTGGATTTACGGAAGATAGTTTAAGAGTGTTTTATAGAGAAAATGCTTCTAGTGATTGGGAGGTTGTCTCTGATTATAATGTCAATACGTTGGGTTCAGCAATGAATGCTAATGCATATGTGGACATTGACAATCTTTTGTCTGGAGAGTATACATTTGGTTGGGAAAATGGATATGTCGGATCTGAAGAGAAGGTCATGAAGGAAGTATTTAGTATTTACCCAAATCCGGTTCAAGAGATTCTAAATGTTGATTTATCTGAGTTTGATTCAGGAGAATATACAGTTGGTATATACGATATGAATGGAAAATTATGGATAAATGAAGTTTCTGTAGCAGCTCAAATTTTGCTAGATATTTCTGGCTTATCAAATGGACAGTATCTCGTTTCAGTTTTAAATTCAGGTAAGTTTATTGGTTCTAAAGTTTTACTGAAAAACTAGTCTCTAATTTTGAATCCAACACTCTCTAAATCTTTCCAGTAATTTGGATAGGATTTAGAGACGACTTCAGGATTGTTTATACTAAAAGAACCTGCTACTAGAGAAAGAGGAGCGAAAGCCATTGCCATTCTGTGATCATTGTAGGTGTCAATGCATGAAATAGGCTGTGTAATTGTCTGCTTGCCTTTTAAATAAAGTGTATGATTTTCGATTATTTCTAGATCAATATTGAATTTTCGCAATTCCTTCTTCAATGCTTCTAGTCGGTTCGTTTCTTTAATCACCAAAGTTTCCAAGCCAGATATTGTCGCTTCAATTCCAAGTCCAGCGCAGGTGCATATAATTGTTTGCGCCAAATCGGGAGTGTTGTTGAGGTTTAATTTGATTTTCCTCAATTGAGGGGAGTTACCTTTAGAGATGCTAATTGAATTTTTCTTGTATTTTGTTTCTACAGCAAGTTGTTTGAAGATATTAGCGACCTCCGAATCGCCTTGAAAACTTTGCTTTTTAAGCCCTTCAATTTCTATACATGAATCATTACTAAAGCTAACTATTTGATACCAATATGATGCTGCGCTCCAATCTGATTCAATGCTTAAATTATTCGTTTTATACGGTGTTTTTTCAATAAGAATAGAACCGTTTTTCCACGTTGTTTTTGCTCCAAAATATTCCATTATCGCAAGCGTCATGTTTATATAGGGTTTAGATATAATCCTGTTTGTAAAGGAGACTTTAGTAGTTTTTTCCATTGAAGGTGCTAAAAGTAAGAGAGCTGAAATATACTGGCTACTTACGCTTCCATCAATATGTATTTTTGATAGGTCAAGATTGGCTCCTTTTATAAGCAGAGGAGGATAGCCATCTTTCTCTAGATAATTTATTTTTGCTCCATTTTCTCTGAGGGTTTCAACCAATATTTTAATGGGCCTTTCTTTCATTCGTTCCGACCCTGTCAAGGTCCATTCACCAATTTGACAACTTAAAAAAGCTACTAAAAACCTATATGTAGTGCCTGCGTGTTGTGCGTCCAGAAAATTATTATTTTTATAATTATCTAGCAATAATTTTAGCGTATTGGTATCATCAGAAGTTGAAAGGTTATTGATTGTAATTGTTTCATCGCAAAGTGCTTGAATTATTAAGGCACGATTACTTTCACTTTTGGAAGAAACGAGATGTATAGTACCTGTTATTTTTTCGCTGTATGGTTTTGAAATTTTCACAGATTAGCTTTGTGCATAGTAAGATAAAGCTTCTATAATCATTTCTTCAGAACAATTTTGATCATAGATGCCTTTTCCGATACTGTCTAGCAATGAAAAATTGATCTCATTTGAAATGTTTTTCTTATCGTTTCTCATCAATTCTATCAAGGTTAAAAAAGTAGACTTTTTCAATTCTATTTTTGGAAATAGTTTTGATATGTTAGTTGTAATTTCTTCTAATTCTATCTTTGATAATTTGGCCATTTTTGTACTAATATAACTTTCACAAATAATTCCAATTGCAACCGCTTCTCCATGCATTAAAGGGGTTGATTGGTTCATCATAAAGGTTTCAATTGCATGCCCAATGGTATGTCCAAAATTGAGGAGTTTTCTTTCACCTTTCTCATATGGGTCTCTCTTAACAACGGCGCATTTGATTTCTACAGAACCTAAAATTACATCTTCCCAATTCAAATTATCAAAACTAACATTAGTACATTTTTTCCAATAAGATTTGCTTTTTACTAAACCATGTTTTAAGACTTCTGCAAAGCCAGAAATTAATTCATTTTTTGGCAGAGTCGAAAGAAAATTCGAGTCATAATAAATTCCAATTGGAGAGCTGATCATCCCAACTTGATTCTTAAAATTATCTAAATCCACTCCTGTCTTTCCTCCAATTGCAGCGTCCGTCATTGCAAGCAATGTTGTTGGAATATTTAAAAAGTCAACACCTCTTTTGTATGTAGAGGCTACAAATCCTCCTAGGTCAGTAATAACTCCTCCTCCTAAATTAATTATAAGTGCTCTTTTATTTACTTGGTTATTGCTTAATTTTTGCCAAATATTTAAACAGGTCTTAATGGTCTTGTTTGCTTCACCACTTGGTATTTCAATTGTAACAGCATTTTGAAGTTTTGAAATGGTCTTAATTAAATCTGGCAATAAAGCTGCAGTATTTTCGTCAGTCAGAATAAAAGTATTTTCTGCTGGGTAGTGGTAAAGTTCTGTTTCAAGATCTAATTGGGATGTAATAATTGGAATATTGAAACTCTGATTGTCTACTTTTTTTGACATTACACAAAGAAAGTAAAATGCTTTGATATGTGTATTAAAATAATTACTTAAAATATGTATAAAACATAACAAAATGAATCAAGATTGTGAAATTTAAAATGAAGTTATTGCAGGAGAATAGTTACGTTCCGCATCATTGTTTAGGGATGAGAGAGTTCTTATTGCTGACAAGTATATGCTTATTAAGGATTAATCTTTTAGCTAGTTAAGTAAGGTTGAGTTTAAATGATAAAGTAGCTTAATTTATTGAGGCAACCATCTAGTTTTTAAGCGTTATATTTATATATTTATAAAATATGATTCTAGGCATCAGAATTAGTCAATATATTAAGCAATAATTAGAAGTTTTATTATGTTAAAAATTATTTCAATTGCGTTTTTTTTGTTTGGTTTGACAAGCGAATTTTTCTCTCAAACGAAAATTGTTCCAAAATCTGTGGAAGATAGAATGAATCAAAATCGCAAGTCACAAAAATCTACTTTTGAAGGTATTTCTGTAATTTATTCATTTAATAATCTAAGGTTGGAATCTAGAGATCAAGCTCAGCAATTTGATAAATACGTTTCAAGTAATTATGGCATGAAACTTAAATCTTGCGCAACATCAGATGGGGCTAATGGGTTTAACACTGTGATAATAGGAGAAGGTTATGTTACCGCAGATGATTTAAAATTTATCACTATGAGAGCTGGAGGTGCTGTTGTTGCATGGAAAACTGTTTATGCTTTAAATGAAAATGTAAATATTCCGAAATCAACAATTGATGTGCGTCATGAAATTTCCAAATCAGAATATGATCAAATGCCTAAGGAGAAAAAAAATCACATCGACAATAATCCGAGTAAATACAGAATTGTAATAAAATAATTAGCATGATGTCATTAAGAATTTTTTTTACCCTATTAATGTTGTTTTTTACTTGGTCGTTCAGTCCAAATGTTTTGGCGCAGTGCAACAATACTTCATCTTACGGTAGTGCCGTCGCACCAATTAATGGTACTGTAAATGTTAGTACTTGCCAATATCAGACAGAGTACAATACAATATCCAGCGCAGTTGCAGGAACGACTTACGAATCTGCTTTGAGTGCTGGTGGTTGCATTACCATTACAAGTGGTAGTCCGACCGGTCCAGTTGTTAGTTTTGGAACT
>Ga0315315_10004930_pt1 | contig 12302 bp, 12 predicted proteins | sample M140m3416metaG_FD_203699 | JGI IMG/M metagenome (GOLD analysis project Ga0315315, IMG submission 203699) | Ammonia-oxidizing marine archaeal communities from Monterey Bay, California, United States - M1 40m 3416 | ecosystem: Environmental > Aquatic > Marine > Intertidal zone | place: USA...
AAAATTATAGGTTTTGTATGTCAAAGTGGAAAAGAGATAAGAACTAAAGAACTAATCTTAACTACTGGTACATTTCTTAATGGATTAATACATATAGGTGAAACTCAAATACCAGCGGGTAGGTACGATGAGAAACCATCTACAGGCTTAAGTGAACAATTATCAAAATTTAAAATGCAAATAGGAAGATTGAAAACAGGAACCCCACCTAGACTAGATGGTAGTACAATTAACTATGATGATTTGGAAATGCAACCAGCTGATGATGATCATTACTACTTTTCTTTCCTTACAAACAAAATTGATAACAGACAAATCAAATGTGGGATGACTTATACTAATAACGAAGTTCATAAAATTATAAGTGACAATATTTCTCGTAGCGCTATGTATTCGGGTAATATTAAAGGTGTTGGACCACGTTATTGTCCTTCCATTGAAGATAAAATTGTAAAGTTCAAAGAGAAACAACAGCATCAAATATTTCTTGAACCAGAAGGATTAAAGGACAATACTATTTACCCAAATGGGATATCTACTTCTCTACCAGAGGAGATACAGCTTAAAATATTGGCTAAAATCAAGGGTTTAGAACAGGTTAAGATGAAGAGAGCTGGGTACGCTATAGAGTACGATTACGTGGATCCAAGAGAACTTAATGCTACTTTAGAGACCAAAAAAATTAAGTCATTATTTTTAGCAGGTCAAATTAATGGCACTACTGGTTATGAGGAGGCAGCTGCTCAAGGTTTGATAGCTGGAATTAATGCTGCTTTAAAAATCAAAAATAAATCTGAATTCGTTCTAGATAGATCTACATCGTACATTGGAGTCATGATTGACGACTTAATTACCAAAGGTGTTACGGAACCTTACCGTATGTTTACATCGAGAGCAGAGTATAGGTTAACTTTAAGAGCTGATAATGCAGATCAAAGGTTAACTGATCTTGGTATACATTTAGATCTTGTGAGTTTCGAAAGAAAAAAAATATTTTTACATAAGAAAAAAAATATTTTCTTACTTAACAATTTTCTTGAAACAAACTTTTTAACACCCAATGAAGCAAAAAAGCATGACATTAAAATAGCTATGGATGGAGTCAAAAGATCATGCTTAGAGGTAATGGCTCAACGAAAAGTAAATATGGCAAAAATAAGGCAGATATTTTCTGATATACCATTGTTTCCTAGGTCCATTGAAAATCAGGTTGCAACAGATGCTCATTACATGGGATACTTAAAGAGACAAGAGCAAGATATTAGATCTTTTAAGAAAGATGAGTCTGTAACTATCCCAGAAAACATAAATTATGAAAATTTAAGTGGTTTGTCTAATGAGGTTAAGTCAAAACTCATTTCCATCAAACCAAAAACACTTGGTCAGGCTCTAAGAATAGACGGTATCACTCCTGCCGCTATAATTATATTATTATCACACATTAAAAAGCTAAAATATAGAGCTTCTGCTTAATGCAGGAAGAAGAAGTTATAAAAATTCTTCAGAAACAGTTCAATTTTAGCTCTAAATCCATATTTAATCTCAAAATCTTTGTCACCGAATTGCTGAAGGTGAATAAAGAACATAATTTTATATCCAAAAGTACTGAAACTGATGTTTGGCATAGGCATATTCTTGATTCTGCTCAAATAATTAAATTTATCGATTTTACAAAGGGTTCTTTATCAGATTTAGGATCCGGAGCAGGTTTCCCTGGGTTGATTTTAGCAATATTTAACAAGAATAAGGACTTTCACGTGAAATTATTTGAAAAGTCGCCTGTTAAGAGAGCTTTCCTGGAGGGAATATGTAAGAAATTATCAATTAAGGTTAAAATTTATGGAAATGTATTCGAGGAAATAGTTGATTCTGACTATATAGTTTGTAGAGCTTTTAAAAAATTGGAAGTAATAATACAAGTTTCACGTGAAATCATCAAAAAATCCCATAAATTGATAGTTTTAAAAGGTCAAAACGCACAGGAAGATCTAAAAAAAGCTTTTAAAAAACAAAAATACGCTTATAAACTTGAACAAAGTATTACTAATAAAGATTCTAAAATAATTATAGTCGACTTTAAAAAATGACCACAACGATTTCAGTTATTAATCAAAAAGGTGGGGTAGGCAAGACAACAACAGTTATAAATTTAGCAGCTTCACTGTCCATTATGGGTCAATCAAATCTTGTTATTGATTTAGATCCTCAGGGAAATGCAACAACTGGCCTAGGTAAAACTAACAGCGACGAAGATAAAAATATTTATAATCTTCTAATAAAAAAAATAAATATCAAAAATGTAATTCAGAAGACAGAGATTGAGAATTTAGATTTAATCGGTTCCCACGTTAATCTATCGGGACTCGAGGTCGAAACCGCTGCAGATTCTAATAGAGCCTTTTTACTTAAAGAAATTTTAAATACAGAGAAAAAAGGTTTATTAGATAAGTACGATAATATTTTTATAGATTGCCCTCCTTCTTTAAGTCTTCTAACAATAATGGCTTTAGTTGCATCTGATGAATTGTTAGTTCCGTTGCAAACTGAATTTTTTGCACTAGAAGGCATCACCCAGCTTGTAAAGACTATTGATAGAATACAAGAAAATCTAAACCCAGAATTAAAAATTAGAGGGATACTTTTAACAATGTTTGATAAGAGAAACAAACTTTCTACAGAGGTTGATCAGGAAGCTAGAAATTATTTTAAAGAAAAAGTTTATGAAACAGTGATTCAAAGGAACGTGCGCTTGTCTGAAGCTCCATCACACGGTTTACCATGTGTGGTTTATGATAAAAATTGTGTCGGTAGTAAATCTTATTTTAAGTTAGCAGAAGAATTTATAAAAAAAAATCAAATTGAGAGTGCAGCATGAGTACGGGAAAAAAGAAAGGTTTAGGAAGAGGATTGTCAGCTTTATTTGGTGATCCAACACCAAAGGAAAAACCTCAAGTTAATACACAGTACAATGTATCAATTAGTGATATAAGTAGAAATCCCTATCAACCTAGGCAAAATTTCGTAGAGGAAAAATTAGAAGAATTAGCTAATTCTATAAGGAAAAATGGTATTATTCAGCCTATTGCAGTGAGAAACAATAAGTCGGGAGAAACAAAATACGAAATTATCGCTGGAGAAAGAAGATGGTTGGCAGCTCAAAGGGCTGGCTTACATGAAATACCAGTAACAATCTTGGACTTAAATGATGCGGAGTCTTTAGAGGTAGCTATAGTAGAAAACATTCAACGAGATGATTTAAATCCAATAGAAGAAGCAAAGGGTTACAAAAGATTAAACGAAGAATTCAATTATGACCACGATAGTATTTCAAAATTAATGTCAAAAAGTAGAAGTCATATCAGTAATACATTAAGACTTTTAACATTACCAAGTGATGTAATATCCATGTTAGAGGAAGGTTCATTAACATCTGGCCAAGCTAGACCATTAATTGGTTTATCTAATGCCTCAACAATAGCTGAGGAAGTTGTTGCAAAAAATTATAGCGCTAGAAAAGTAGAGTATTTAGTCAAATCAAAAAAAAATACTAGCAAAGAAAAAGTTTATGATCCGAATATTTTGAAAGTACAAGAAAGAATTGAAAAGATACTCGGTTTGAAAATAAATATTTCAAATAAGAAAAATAATTCAGGAAGAATAGTAATTGAATATAAAAATCTTGAACAATTCGAGTTAGTATCAAATTTGCTTAAGAAGCATTAGCAAGGGTACAAATATCTACCATAAGTTTTTTAATTAAATTATTTTTAGTAATTTTAGAGTTCTTCTTAACGTTTAATTCTATCTCATAAAGATTCTTAAGCAACAAATTAGTCTTTCCTTCTTGCCATTTTTTTAATTGATTAATAAAATTTGGCTTTTCTTTCCAAAATATTGGGGGCTTAATCTTTGTAATAGCATTCTCATAACTGGTTCCTTTAAAATTTTTGTTTATTTGATTAATTTGATTAGCTCGTTGACTGATAACAGATAAGTACAGTATTGTTTTATCCTCATCTATTATGGTCTCTGATAATAGTTTGTTTGTTAGCTTTTTATCCCCGTTCAAAGCTGCATTTTTTAATGTGTTAAAATTGTCATTTTCAACAATATTTAGCAGATTAGCTAAATTTTCATCATCTATTTTAGTTTTATTAAAAAAAATAATAATTTTGTCTAACTCGTTATAAAGTTTAACCCTGCTACCATTACAGTTTTCCACGATCATATTAATAATTCTTTGAGAAACTGGTTGAAAATCTTTTAATTTATTTAATGTAATTTTTCTTAAAGTTATTTCATTATCATCATAGCAAGCAATCGATGAGCAGTTTTGTTCTATTTCAAAATATTTTCTTAACTTTGATTTTTTTTCTAAAATATTTGCAAATAAAAAAAATTTACTACTTTCTGCTGCACTTAAAATTTCATCAATATGTTCTAAAATTTTATCCGTCGTTTGATCAATTATAAAAATTCTATTTTCAGAAAATAAAGATTGATTTGTTATTTCGTTTTTAAAAACTATCTTATTTGATAAAATTTCATCTTGAGTAAAATTAATTATTTCAGCTTTCTCTTTATTGTTTAGTTTAATTTTATTTTTAAAAGAATTTAGAAGCCCAATGTTCTCTCCATAAAATAAATTTATATTTTTATCTATAAGTTTAAAATTTTCTTCAACTAAATAGCTCTTATATATCATTTAATTCAAATAAAAGATTATCGATTATTTCATCCAATGTTTCATCTATTAATAAGTCTGTAACCCTTTTTTCAATTTCATATGTTCTGGATTGTTTTGTATCAACCAAAAAATCTCCGGTTTTTTTTATTGTAAAATCTAATATTTTTTCTTTATTAATGGAATTCACTTCTAGTTTAACAATTATATCTATTTGATATTTGCTTATTTCATTCTTCGTGTCTTTCTCCTTAGCAAATTTGTTTTTTGATGTATTCAAGATTATGTTGATTTTATTTTCATTTCCTTCCCTAGATAAACTATTTAATTTTCTTTTTATTTTAAAATTGAGCATACTATCTCCCACCGTCTCAATTTTATTTATTTCAAATTTAGCTAGTTCTGAATATTTTATTACCTTGTAGCCGCAAGCCGATAAAATAATAAAACTTAACAATAATTTTAAAATTATCTTGTTCATAAATTAAATTAGTAAATTAATAATTTTATTTTTGACGAATATAGTTTTAACAATTTCTTTGTCTTTTATAAATTTTTTAATTTTTTGGCTATTGAGAACTAATTTTTTAACAACTGATTCTTCTAAGCCTTTGTCCATTTGAATTATTTCTCTTGTTTTTCCATTGATTTGTACCACTAAATTAATTTTGTTTACAATTTTAGATTTATCTACCGTTGGCCACTTATCTAAATCTTTACAACTCAATAATTCTAAGCATTCACTTGAAATATGCGGAACGAAAGGGAGCATTAGTTTCATATATTTTGTAAAATTCTCTTTTAGAACATTATTATTTATTTTGTTATTTAACTGACTTTTAAACAAGTTAAATAATTCATAAAAAACAGCGATACATACATTAAATCTAAAATTATTAGTCGCAACCTCAACCTTATAAATATAGTTATTAATCTCTGATAAAAATTTTTGTTCAACATTGATGTCTGAAACGTTATTTTTTCTATTTAAAATTTTGTTATTAAGATCCCAAATTTTTTGTAAGAATTTATTAGCTGATGAAACTCCAGTATCTGTCCATTGGATATCTTTCTCAGGTGGACTGTCAGATAAAATAAATAATCTTACAGCATCCGCCCCATAATTTTTAATCATTATCTCTGGATCAATGGTATTTTTTTTCGACTTGGACATGGACTCCACAGGTCCTATTGCGACATTGCTTTTATCAGTTTTTTTTATTGCTGTAGAATTACTAATTTTATTTATCTCTTCAGGGTACAACCAATTTCCTTTTTCATCTCTGTAGGTTTCATGACAAACCATTCCTTGAGTGAAAAGATTTTTAAAAGGTTCGTTGAAATTAAATTTTTTACTATACTGATTTATTGCTTTTGTAAAAAATCTAGAATAGAGTAGGTGCAATATAGCGTGTTCAACTCCCCCAATATACTGATCCACAGGCATCCAATGATTAATTTTTTTTATATCAAATGCAGAGTCTTTATATTTTGGTGAGCAAAATCTCATAAAATACCAAGACGAGTCTACGAATGTATCTAAAGTATCAGTTTCTCTAGTAGCTTTTTTCCCCGTAGCCCTGTGAATTGTATTTTTCCAGTTCGGATGACTTTCTAAGGGATTTCCTGAACTGTTTAAATCTATATCTTCAGGCAACGTAATTGGCAATTCGCTTTTGTCCACCGGCTCAATGCTACCGTCCTCGAGATAAATCATTGGTATAGGACATCCCCAATATCTTTGCCGAGATATACCCCAATCTTTTAATCGATATAAAACTTTACTTTTTCCTATCTTTTTTTCTTCTATTTTTTTTATGATTTTGTTTTTAGCAATTTCTATATCAAGACCATCTAGGAAATCAGAATTAATCATTTTGCCAGTTCCTGTATAGGCTTCAGTCAATTCGGTTTCTTTACCATTATTTGAAACTACTTTAGTAATTTTAAGACTATATTTTTTTGCAAACTCAAAGTCTCTCTGGTCATGAGCCGGACATCCGAATATAGCACCAGTACCATAGTCCATTAATACAAAGTTTGCAAAATATACTGGTAATTTTTTATTTTTAATAAAGGGATGTTCTACAAAAAAGTTTGTAAAAAAACCTAATTTTTCAGCATTAGCTATTGCTTCTTCTGTTGTGCCGGTTTTATTACATTCTTTTTTGAACTTAATAAATTCTTCTTCATTAATAAAACTTTTGCTGAAAGGATGATCAACAGATAAAGCTAAAAAACTAGCACCAAAAATTGTGTCAGGTCTGGTTGTAAAAACTTTAATCTTTGAGTCTTCGTTGATCAAATTAAAAATGATTTCGCATCCAAACGATTTACCAATCCAATTTTTTTGCATTAGTTTTACTTTTTCAGGCCAACCCTCAAGTGTATCAAGATCACTTAAAAGTTCTTCTGATAGATTAGTGATATTGAAAAACCATTGAGATAATTTCTTTCTTTCAACAATTGCATTTGATCTCCAACCTCTTCCATTAATTACTTGTTCATTAGCTAAAACTGTTTTTTCAACTGGATCCCAATTAACATAGGTCTCTTTTCTTGATACAAAACCATTTTTATAAAGATCAATAAATATTTCTTGTTGATGTTTATAATAATCAGGATCACATGTAGAAATTTCAAGGTCCCAATCTATTGATAAACCGAGCATTTTTAGCTGATTTTTCATAGTATCAATATTTTTTAATGTCCATTTTTTAGGATGTAGATTATTCGATCTTGAAGCATTCTCTGCAGGCAACCCAAAAGAGTCCCATCCCATAGGATGTAAAACATCAAAACCATTTAGATATTTGTATCGTGCTATAACATCACCAATTGTATAATTCCGAACGTGACCCATATGGATCCTACCAGAAGGGTAGGGAAACATTTCAAGACAATAAAATTTTTTCTTATTACCTTTAACTAATTTAACTTCACTAAATCTTTTTTGCCATTTTTTTTCAATAGCATTAAATAAAACTCTTTCCATTTAATTAGTAAATTTAATTTTTCTTCTTTTTATCTTTATTTTCTTTTTCAAAAAGAACAGCTTTCTTTAAGATTACTGCGTACAATTCCTGTTTAATTTTAGAGTTCTCTAGTAAATTTATTGAGCAAGCACCACTTGCCGAACATATTTTTTGGTGAACAATTATTTTTAAACTATCTGTTCTAATTTGATTAGACAAAAATCTAACAGTGATTTTAAGTGATTTTAAATTGTTTGTATCATCTGAGTACCAGTCAGTTATTATCATGCCACCAGAATAATCTACTGTGGTTAATGGTAGAAAATCTAAAGTTTCTAATGAAGCTCTCCACATTGGATTAGAACTACTAAATTCATAATTTGTCCCACCGCCACCACCTCCAATTAGTCCCTTTAAACTTGCACCTCTACCTTCTCTAATATTTCTCTCTCTCTTTTCTTTGGAAGACATCTCAGGGTTAGTGTTCTGAGCATTCTTGTTACAAGCTGTAAAAAACATAGCGATAATCAGGTAAAAGCCTAAAACTTTTGATATTTTGATGAAATTTTTGATGTTTTGAAGCATAAATATTAAGAATAATAATCTTACTTACATTTATAGGTAATTCATTGCAATTAACATTTTAATTTATGTGACATAAATGTAACACTAGAAGAAAAAGTGTGAAAAATAGCCATTTAAACAAGAAAAATGTGAAAAATAAGATAATTTCACATTGTTGATTTTATAAATTTCAACAAATTTAAGAAAAACAAACAAAGGAAATAAAAATGAGAAATATATCTAAATTACTAGTAGGTATTCTATTTTCTGCATTAGTTATCTCTCCATCTTTCGCAGGTGAACTGAGTGTAACTGGTGGTGCAACAGCAACGTACGTAACAAACGGTGACAATGCACATGACGGTAAGAGCTTAGGTGTCTCTAACGAAATAGACTTAACTGCTAGCGGTGAATTAGACAACGGTTATACTTGGAAATACCAAGTACAATTAGACGATGCTAATAACGTTAACGACGATACTAGATTAGAAATCGGAACTGATATGGGTACTATAGGATTCTATATATCTGAAGGTTCTGCTTCAGCGGACTTATCAGGATTAGTAGGTGCGTTAGGTGGTGGTTTCGATTACATATCGCCAGCAACTTTTCTAACAGCATATGATGTTGATGGTTACAATAACATTCAGTACCACACGCCAGCTGACATGTTACCATTCGGTACAAAGATCAAACTTGCTTATGTACCAAACATGACAACAGGTATGAACTCAGCTAAAGGTGCAGCAACTACAACAGCTTCACAAGCAACTGGTAGAACATTGACACAAGGTCATATTTCGATGGCACCAGTCGATGGTCTAACTATCAATGCTTCAGCAGCTGAAACAGGTGATGAAACTGGTTTACCAAATACAGCAAACAATAGAGAGACTGGTGTATCTGCATCTGTAGGTGCTAAATACACAATGGGTTCAGTAGCTATTGGTTACGGACAAACTGGTTACCAACCAGCTATTGCTTCTGGTGAAATCGCGTACTACGAAAACACATTTATGGGAATTTCATTCGACGTGAATGACTCATTATCTGTATCGTACAACATAGATGAATCAGACAAGAATCAAAAAGTAGCAGTTGCTAACGGTTCAAGTGCCGGTACAACAACTAATACTGTAATGGAACAGGAATCTTTCCAAGTAGCTTACACTACAGGTGGTGCTACTTTAGGTTTCGCTAGAGCAGAAGTAACTAACTCTGACTATTCAGCAGGAAATACAGAAACTCAAAACGTAGTTTCAGTAGCTATTTCATTCTAATTTAAGAAACTATTAGAAACTAAAAAAGCCGGCTAAATATTTTGGCCGGCTTTTTTTTTATCTCTGACATTAAAGCAAAACCTTTACAATTTATAATATTTAAATAATTTAAATTATTCCAATTTATTCCACCTAAGGGAATTAAATTTTTATTCATTTTGAGTAAATTATTAAATTTAATAATACCTAAATAAGGTGCATTTTTATCATAGTTGACCATGAAAAGTTTTGAAAACAATATTAATTCACACCCTTGTTTAATTTTAATTGAGATTTCTTTTAAGTTATGAGCAGAGCCGATTATTTCAAAATTATATTTCCTTAGAGACAAAAGATTAAGAGATTTATTAAAAGCTGATAAGTATATACCATCTGCTTTAAGTAAAATTGAAAGCCTAGTGTTATTGGCAACGTAAAATTTTATGGATTTTAATTTACAATTTTTTCTGAAAGTTAATAAATCTCTAATATTTTCATTTTTATTATTATTTCTATAAATTATATGAAATTTATTGTGTTTTTTTATGTTTTTTAAATTTATATCTTTGATACTTTCAATTATAAAAAAATATTTTTTTTTAAAAGCAAACATATGAGCATAATAATTCAAAGATTTGATAAAATAAATTCTAATATTTCATCTTCTAAACCTTTAAAACCAGTAAACGTTATAGCTGTAAGTAAAACTTTTACATTGGAGCACGTACGACCATTAATTGAGTATGGCCATGACCATTTTGGAGAAAATAAAGTCCAGGAAGCTGCTGCCAAGTGGACAGAAGTTAAAAATGAATACAAAAATTTAAAACTCCATATGATTGGAAAACTTCAGAGTAATAAAGCTAGAGATGCAATAAAAATTTTTGACTATATACACTCTCTTGATAATCAGAAATTAGCTGATGCATTAGCTAAGCATCAAACTAATTTAAATAAAAAACTAGAATATTTTATACAAGTTAATATTGGTAATGAACCACAAAAATCTGGAATACCTGTAAGTGAATTAGATCCATTTTATAATTATTGTGTAAATGAAATTAATCTTAAGATCATTGGTTTAATGGTAATTCCGCCAAATGATAAAAATTCTGAAAAGTATTTTAAATCTATTAATGAATTAAGCAAATCTCTTGGTCTTGAAAATTTAAGCATGGGGATGTCAGCGGATTATATGTTAGCAATTAAACATGAGTCCACGTTTGTAAGAATCGGAAGTTCTATCTTTGGCTCACGATCTTAACTCTAGTATTAATTTTTATCTCTTTGATTATTTTTAGCAGCGCATTTTTTTTCAGCGCAATACAACCCTCTGTTTTTTTAAAATTTTTTCTTGCAACGTGAATAAATATAGCACTTCCTTTATTTCTTTTAATTGGGTTCATATTGTAATTTAATACTAAAATAAGATCATAAATATTTTCTTTGCGGAAAAGTTTTTCATAATTAAAATTAAATGGTAAGTAAACAAGCTGATTATATTTCTTTGATTTAGGGTCATCACACCAACCCATGTTTTTTTTTATGAGAATTCTTTTTAATTTTGTTTTAATCTTTTTGACTCTATCTTTTCTATAAAGAATATATTTAATTTTAAATTCTCCTACTGGTGTAATAAAATCTTTTTCTTTTCTTTTATGACCAATTCCCCTTTTACCTACAGCACATTTTACTTTATAGTTGTTATAGGTAAGATAATTTTTATTTATTAAAATATGCATAAATACAAAGTGCTCATTTTTGGCCCTCGATCATTTATTAATACAATAGATGAACTAAAGCCTTTTTTAAAGTTTATTCCTTTTTCAAACGATTTTAAAAAAAACTGTGATCTTATTTTGTTCCATAAGGAGGCATTAAAGCACAAGGAGCAAAAAGATTTTATAAGTAAATGCAATTCAATAAAAATCTGCGCTTCAAATGAAAAAGAATTAGTAAATGATTGCGATGCTCATTTAGAACTCCCAACGAGTATTAAGGAATTAAATATTGCAGTTGAAAAGTTAGCTGCAAAAAAAAAATTTACTAAAAACTCATCAATAGAAGTTAAAAACTATTTATTAAACAAAAATGAAAAAAAACTAACAAAAGAAAATAAATATATAATTTTGACGGAAAAAGAAATTCAACTTCTCGAACTACTTCTGGAAAACAAAGATCCAATTCCAAAAAATAACATTTTATCATCTGTTTGGAACTATTCGGCAGATGCAGACACACATACCGTAGAGACACACATTTATAGATTAAGAAAAAAAATTTCCGATAAATTCACAGATGAAAAGTTTATACTAAACAATAAAGATGGTTACTATTTGTGAAAAAAAGAAATAAAATCGCAAAAGATCTTTTTACATTGAAGTATAGAAAAAGAGTTGTGAAGCCAAAAAAAGGAAAGGGCAGTTTCAAAAGAAAAAAAAATTAATTTAAATTTTCTTTAAAAAAATTTATTGTCAAATTAATTACCTCATTTAATTTTTTTCTATTTTTACCAGCGCCTGCCTCCAAGGTAAAACATTTTCTTTTTGCATCTTTTTTGGTAATATTAGTTCCATCATACATTTTTACTGACCCATTTGGCATTATAACTAATGGATTGTACCTACAACCATTGACTGCGACACCTTTTGTAATTTTACCATTTGTACTAAAAAAGTGATTTGCTTTTGGAATACTTATCAAGGTTGTTCTTATACCAGCCTTTGTCATTTCCTTTTCAAGAATTCTGCATGGTTCCATATAATAATGACTTTCCTCTCCTTTAATAATTAGAACTGGAAAGTTTACTTTAATCGGATT
>Ga0315315_10004931_pt1 | contig 12299 bp, 11 predicted proteins | sample M140m3416metaG_FD_203699 | JGI IMG/M metagenome (GOLD analysis project Ga0315315, IMG submission 203699) | Ammonia-oxidizing marine archaeal communities from Monterey Bay, California, United States - M1 40m 3416 | ecosystem: Environmental > Aquatic > Marine > Intertidal zone | place: USA...
GCGATCCTTGAACGGCTGACTCAGCACAGTCACTTGCTGCCCCAGCACGCGGAGTCGTTCACGTTTCACGCCGGAGTCTCGCTCCAGCCACTGGTCGAGTTGCAATCGCCCCTCGACGTGCACCGGCGTGCCTTTTCGGACTTGTGCTTTTGCAAAGTCGGCTTGCTGGCCCATCACTCGGATTTCCACGAACGTAGTTTCTTCTCGCCATTCGTTGCTTCGTCGTTCCTTCCAGCGGCGGTTAATGGCAAGTCCAAATTCAGCGACAGGAGTGCCCTGTGCGGTGTATCGGACTTCAGGGTCACGGGTAGCGTTTCCAGCGATCACAACAAGATTCAGGCTATGCATGATTGAGGTCCATTCTTTAAATTCGGATGAGGAATACCGCGAACGTCCGAGTCATGAAGACGTACCGCGAGCGCAGAAGTCAGTGATTGAAAGTCTCGTTTGAGTGGCAGCGACCACTCTGAGTAGAAGGCGTCAAGCCAGACGTTCTCAAAATCAACGTTCAGGAGAACGACGGTCGCCGCTACCGAACTGGCGGCGGCATCTCGACAATGTCGGCGAGCCGAAGTTCTCTCTGGACGGCAATGAAGTGCCAGCGTGCGTCAGTTGCAGCCATCTTTGCAGTCCTTTGCTTTTGGAAGTTTAAGAGTCAGAGTCTCGTTCCTGTTTTTCGTTTCGACTCGGGTTCGCTTCAGGTGGCGTGAGTCTATGATTCATATCGACACGCACAAGATTGATACAAACTGATAATTCCGGCTTTTCTGCCAGGTGGGACAACAGTGTGTCCCACCTGACGAGTGGCTTGTCGAATCCCAGCCAAACCTCAAGGTTCTGGACGCAAAAATGCCGCTGTCCGACTCAAAACTTCAGCCTCTGGCCCGCCAGTGGCGGATTGTCAAACTGCTTTCCAAGCCGAGCGGCCTTTCGCTGGATGAGCTAGCTGGAGAACTCGGCGTCTCGATCAAGAGTATCCGCCGCGATCTGAAAGAATTACGTGAGGCCGACATCCCGTTTGCCGAATCAACTGGTCCACACGGAAAGAAAACGTGGCGGCTGGACATGAGCCGCAGTGTACCGACGACCTTCAACTTCGACGAAATTGCCGCGCTCTATTTCGGTCGATTATTTTTCGAACGACTGGCGGGCACGTCGTTGTGGGCGTCCGCGAACTCAGCGTTCCAGAAGATCGAGCAGTCGCTGGGAAAAACCGGCCTGACGTACCTCGACCAGCTAACGCCGCTCTTTCACCAGACAGCGGTCGGCATCACGAACTACTCATCGCGAGCTGACAAGATCGACATTCTTCGCACGGCGTGTGAAGACCTGCGAGTCGTTACTGCCGATTACGAATCGGTCGGTGCGGAAAAACCGCGTTGTTACACGCTTCGGCCTATCGGAATCACCGAGCACGAAGGATCACTCTACGCCGCGGTGTCGTCACCAGACTGGGACGGTGTTCGAAATTTCAAAGTCGACCGCTTTCACAACGTCGAACTCCAGACCGAACATTTCGATCGTCCGGCAGACTTCGATCTGAAAAGCCACTTCGCTTACAGCTTCGGAATTTACCACCAGGATGGCGATCCGTTTCGAGTACGAGTTCGGTTCGCTCCGGAAGCCGCACGGTACGTTTCCGAAAAAGTCTGGCACGTCAGCCAGACACTTGAACAGGAAGACGACGGCAGTGTCATTCTGATTGTAGAACTTTCCAGCACCCGGTCATTCATGAGTTGGGTGCTGGGCTTTCGCTCGGCCGCGACCGTACTGGAGCCAGAGTCGTTCGTTGAAGAAATGCGAAATGAAGTCGCGGCGATGGGCAAGAATTATGCCGCAAGTTAAGCTCAGTTTTCACGTCCGGGTTCGTGGTCGTCGAACTTTTCATGGCGACCGCGGCAAAGACGCCTAAGGCTTTATTTGGTCTGTCGCATAGCCGGGTTCTAACGGACTAATGCGTGATTCTGGAGAATCGTTAAATTATCGAACATGGACGAGGTTTCAGCGTGCTGAAATTTCATCATTGACGCGGCCTCGGATGAACCTTGTTCCATGCTCCGAGATCTCTTACCGAAACGGGCGAGTCCGCAAAAATTCGCAGAGAAATTATTTTGCAGTGACGCTGCGTCTTCGCCTCAGATGTCTGGCATGACACCGGACAAAACTCAACAGACCACCAGGACAGATTCACGATGAAAGTTTTATCCGGCATTCAGCCAACCGGTCGATTTCACTGGGGCAATTATTTCGGGGCCATCCGGCAGTACATCGATCTGCAGGACAACGAACAGGCGTTTTATTTCATCGCCGACTACCACGCTCTGACGACCGTACGCGAGCCGGAAATCCTGAAAGGCTACGTCCGCGATGCCGCTCTCGACCTGCTGGCTTTAGGATTGAAACCTGAGCAGGCGACGCTATTTCGGCAATCGGACGTACCGGAGGTCACCGAATTAACATGGCTCCTCATGACCGTCACACAGATGCACCTGCTCGAGAAGTGCCACGCGTATAAGGACAAAAAGGCGAAAGGCATCGCCGCTGATGCTGGACTGTTCACGTATCCGGTTCTGATGGCCTCGGACATTCTGCTCTACGACAGCGATACCGTTCCGGTCGGGCTCGATCAGGTTCAGCACATCGAAGTCACTCGAGACATTGCCTCACGTTTCAACAACATTTATGGAGTCGAAGCTCTCAAGCTTCCGAATGCAAAAGTTGTCGAATCTGCCGCTAAAGTCCCTGGCACAGACGGCGAGAAAATGTCGAAAAGCTACAACAACACGATCGAGCTGTTTGACACGCCGAAGCGGATCAAGAAGAAAATCAACGCGGTCAAGACGGACTCCAGCGGCGTCGAAGATAAGAAAAACCCTGAAACCTGCGCCGTCTTTGATCTCTACAAACTATTCACCACTGAGGACCAACAGGCGGAACTCGCCGAACGTTACCGAACCGGCGGTATGGGTTATGGCGAAGCAAAGAAACTGGTCAACAAAGCCGCCGACGAACACTTTGCCGAAGCCCGTGAGCGGCGAGAGCAGCTCGAACAAAACTCCGACACACTGGAAGACATCCTTCGGGACGGAGCCGGAAGAGCACGGGCTGTTGCTTGCGAAGTCCTTGATCGAGTCCGCTCAGCTTGCGGTTTGTAGAATGACAAGTCAAAAAATATAACTACATCGGGAGAAGGTCGATGCTTACATCGACCTTCAAGGACATTGTTGCGGCGGCCTTGGCATCCCTGATTTCGGTTTATGGGGCATGATCAGTCGATTCAGTGAATCCGGCTCAGTCGTTATCGGCAGTTCTGTTCAGATTGCGGCAGCAATCGTTGCCAATTCAATTAAAAGCGTTCGCGAAGTCAGCAACGCAGCCAAACCAGACTGACGGCAGTTGATACGTCTCGACTCTTAAATCTGAATCGTGCTACTGAAAAATCGTCACCAGGTTCATCACTTCGGAGGCTACTGGGCCATGAATAACAGTCGGACCTGGGCAGTTGGAATGCTTCTGGTCACTTTTGAGGTTTATCACGCGTACCTCGGAAGTGGCCCCGATACCAAGACTGATCCTTTGGTGGCTGGTAATGTTCTGATGGCGAGCGTTGAACTTGCGACTCGATCGACGCATTCAGGAAATCCTCTTCGGGCTGGCTGAATGGTTCGGGCGAAGAAGAAGTTGACCAAACCAGAGAAGTCGGATGCACCTCTACTCTCCCGATACTTCCAATTGGTGCGTCGAGACGCACCCTACGATTGACCAACCCATGAAACATTTTGCACTTACCATTTGCTGCCTGGCTTTTATCTACCCGGTCAGCGCGACGTTCGCTGCGGACAAGACGCAACGTCTGCTGTTGATCGGTCAGGCTCCAGATGGCCACCCGCCGGGGACTCATGAGTACCGTGCTGCGGCGAGTTTGTTTTCGAAGATGCTCGCGCCGATGGACCGGCTGCAGACGATTGCTGTTTCGGCAGACGGCGACTGGCCGGAAGGTCCAGAGTTGCTCGACGGAGCGGATGCGGCGGTCGTCTTTGTTTCCGAAGGAGCGAAGTGGCTACAGGCTGATGCCAAACGTCTAGCGGCGTTTCAGTCTCTGGCCAAGCGTGGCGGAGGACTGATTTGTCTGCACTGGGGCATGGGCACTCGTCATGCGAAGTTTATTCCGGCCTGGGTCGAACTGTTCGGAGGGTGCCACGGCGGGCCGGACCGGCGATACAAAGTCGTCGATGTGAAAACCCAGCTTGTGACGCCGAGTCATCCAATTCTGCGAGGTGTCAGCCCGGTCGAAGTTCACGAAGAGTTCTACTTCAAGCTGAAGTGGGCTCAGCCTGCCGAGCAGATTACGCCGCTCATCCAGGTCCAAATTGAAAAGGAAAACCACACTGTCGGATGGGCCTGGGAACGCCCGGATGGCGGGCGGTCGTTCGGTTTCAGCGGCCTGCACTTTCACGAAAACTGGAAGCTCGAACCGTATCAGCGAATGCTGGCTCAGTCCGTTCGCTGGGTATTGAAGCGAGCGATTCCCAAAAGCGAAGTCCGCGTGAATCTCGATGCCGCCGACTTCGTCCCTCCGCCTCAGCCTGACTATAAAAAGTAGGCGGGCAGGCACTGTCAGCTTCTTCTTCTGGAGTTTTGCTGCCCGGAGCGAAGTCGAAGAATCAGGCCGTCCGGATTTCTGTGGATATGTGAGTGTGCTATGCAACGCTCGGAAACGTTCGTCGGTTCGATCCGGAATCATCTTATGAGACAGGCCTTTGGATTTGTGTTGTTCGCATCTTTGCTTTCTTTGGTGCCAAAGAAAGCCCTTGCAAGAGTTGAGTACCGTCCCGTTCTGGCGGCGCTATATGCCAACTCAATGAACTCACTGAATGCTTGTCTGTTTTGTCATCCGAATAAAAATAAAAGATTTCGCAACGAGTACGGAAAAACCCTCGCGAAGCAGCTTGGGGGCAAAGCGTGTCAAAGATGAACTGGTGGTCAAGGCGGCGATGCTGTCTATCGAAACGAATTTTCCTGAACTTGCCGCCGCACACGCGAACGACTTGCGTGCGGGGCATTTTGAAACGCACTATAAACCGTCGAAAGTAGAAGGCGAGCTGGCAGTTGAGGCCAATTACTTTCTGTGGATTCCGGAAGGTGTCACGAAGCTACGCGGGATCATTGTTCATCAGCATGGATGCGGGGACGGTGCCGAGAAAGGCGGCGTGACAGCTTCGCACGATCTGCACTGGCAGGCATTGGCTCGAAAGTGGGACTGTGCGTTGATGGGGTCTTCGTACCGGGCGAAGGGCGAGAGCTGTCGCCTGTGGTGCGATCCTCGCAAGGGTTCCAACAAAACGTTTCTGCGAGCGATGGACGACTTCGTCAAGCAGTCCCACCACACGGAGCTGACGGAAGTTCCCTGGTGCCTGTGGGGGCACTCGGGCGGAGCGTTCTGGTCGAGCCTGATGCAGACTGATTTTCCTGAACGGATCGCTGCGATTTGGCTGAGATCGAGCACGGCTTTCGGGTACTGGGAAAAGGGCGAGATTGAGGAACCCGTCATCCCCGATGCCGCCTACCAGATTCCCGTGATGTGCAATCCAGGCTCGAAGGAACGTGACGATGAGCGTTTCCGTGTTGCCTGGGACGGCGGCATGGATATGTTTAAGGCTTATCGAGCGGAGGGTTCGCCGATCGGATTCGCTCCGAATCCAAACACGGCGCATGAGTGTGGCGATTCGCGGTACCTCGCGATTCCGTTTTTTGATGCGTGTCTCGCTCAGCGGCTCCCCGAGTCAGACACGGCATCGCAGAAACTGAAACCTGTTCGGCCCAATGAGAACTGGCTGGTTTCGCCACTTGGCATGGACATCGCGCCGGCCGGCAAGTACGAAGGGAATCCTGGTGAATCCGTCTGGTTGCCAAATGAGTCGTTTGCAAAATCGTTTTTAGAATACTCCAGGACGGGTTCAACAACCGGCACGACTCCACCACCCGCGCCGTACCACCTTTCAGTTCAGAAGTCATACCGCACGGCACCGACCACTCTAACCTGGCAGGCCGAGGCGGATTTTGAGAGTGGGATTCGGCAGTTCATCATTCTAAAGGACGGCGTCGAACTTTTGCAGTTTCCTGAAGAACCTGAGAATCGATTCGGCCGGCCACTGTTCCAGGGAATGTCGTATCACGACACACCTGCCGAACCGCTTGTGGAAATGAAGATTGTCTTTCCACGGTTGGAGATCCCTGCAGGAAGCAAGCTGCAGGTCATCGCGGTCAACAGTGTTCAACTCAAGTCTTCACCGAGTGAACCGGTGGTTGTCCATCGTTAACCTGCAGATTCAGCGGACTCACAATGCCCATGCCAATCGGTCATCAGCACGCTTCGTGTATTTTCTGTTTAGCAAGTACTTTGTTGAACGCTGCCAGCTTGAATGCGCAAGAGAAATCAGCACAGTCAGTAGACGGCAATTCGGTTGTTCGTGCTCCGTTGGGCGATTCGGAGATCGTAATAAGGACGACGTCGCGATTGGCTGGAGCGATCGATTCTTTGACCTGGAACGGGCAGGAATTCATCAACAGCGCCGATCACGGACGGCAGTTGCAGTCGGCGGCGAATCTGGACTTCGGGTCGATGATGACTCCCGAGTCGTTTAATCCAACCGAAGCCGGATCACGACTGGACGGTGCCGGGAAGGCTTCGACGAGCCAGTTGCGGCATCTCATTGCGGACGGAAACCGGCTTCAGACAACGAGCCTGATGGCGTTCTGGCTGGCTCCAGGTCAGAAGTCTGGCGGCATTCATCTCGCCAAAAACAAAACGAAGCTTTCGAACCATCTGCTGACCAAACACGTGCAGATTGGGTGGAAGAATCTGCCCAACGTGATCTCGTACGATGTAACGTTCGGGCTGCCGATCAACGAGCATCATCGATATGCGCAGTTCGAAGTTTTGACCGGTTATATGCCGCCGGAGTTCGAATCGTTTTTAAAGTTCAATCCGGACTCGAGCGAGTTTGAATCATTGACGGACGGCCCTGGTGAGCAGAAGTGGCCGGTCGCTCTTTCAACAACGGATGGACGATTCGCGATGGGCATTTACACGCCGAATCGACCGGGAGAAAACTGGACCGGTCCGGGCTATGGACGTTTTCGGTTCCGCCCACAGAAGGTCGTCAAATGGAATTGCGTCTTCCGATATCGCGTGGCAAAGGGCGTGCTTCCGGGTGACTACTCATTTCGGACGTTCGTGATCGTCGGGACGCGCGAGATGGTTCAATCAGCAATGCAACGTCTACATGAAGAGCCGGTTTCGACACTCAGGCAAGATTCCGCTGGTTAGTCACCGGCGTTGCGAGTTGCCAGACGCTGAAGAACTTTGGTAGACGTCTTGTTCGAGAAGAATCGGACACTGCCGTCTCCTTGAAGAAAATGGGCTCCGGTTCCCGCGGCGTTTCCGAAGCTTGACAGTCGTTTGTTGAGCGGGCCTTCGATGGTTCTCCAGTTTTCAGGATTGCCCCAGGCAGGAAGTGCCCTCGCGATTTCACCAGCAATCAGAGTTTGCGACATCCCGTCTAAGACATCTGCGGTTCTGATCGCGGAGTTCTTGTTGAAAATTCCGGTCGGTAGCAGGCCCAGGTCAGTTTGAATGAGGCCGCCGACGCCGGCGAAGTGAGTTGTTGCCAGGCCTCGTGCAGTTGGCTTGTGCTCCATCGTTGGAAGCAGAAAAGTAGTGACCCGTTGTTGCATTGCAGGCGCGTTTGCTTCGTCGTTCCAGGGCTTTGAAAGCTGGATTGAATCGTAAATTCCCATATGTCCGAGGTATGGAAGCAATGATGTCATCCAACTGTGCATGCCAGTTTCCATACCTGCGTCGTCGACGGCAAAAGTTCCACCGGCTGGAAACTGACCTTTTTCGATGGCGTAGTCATCCAGAGCTTTGTTGATGCTGCTGAGATTCGATTCGATGACTTCTTTAGCCGAGCGGTTTCGCCATGACTCGCCGAGTTCGTTCAGGTAGGCCGGTCCGGCAAAGATGCCAACCAATCCGAGCAGCAATCCGACAGGAGCCAGCATTTGCGGAGCTGACTCTTTAAGTCGACGGTTGGAACCGAGAGTTTGATAGCCGAGCAGCAGTGCGTAGCTTCCCACAAGCGTTGCGGGGAATTTGGCGAGCATTGCTGGCAACAGGCAAAGTCCGCAAAGGAGCACCGACAAAACTCCCGCTACAACCGAACCCGTACCTCGCGGAAACTTTGGTGAGCTTTCCGAATCGGCCGATGCGTCGGCGGTTGATCGTGAGAAATCCGCCGTGTCGAGATCGCGCAGCGGAGAATCGACTTCCCAGCCGTCTTCCTCATCGTCATCCGCGAGCGAGAAATCGTCGTCGGATAGATCGTCATCGAAATCTGATGGGTCGTCTGAGCCTGCGAACTCGGAGTCCAATTCTGAAACGTCATCGTCTTCGTTCGCAGGGTCATCTTTATTCTGAGCGAAAGATTCCGAGATGTCTTCGTCATTCTCGGGTAACACCGCATCTTCAGCCTGTGATGCCCCCATCATGGCCCACAGGCCGCGAGGTTGTTCGTTGGGCTCTGGTGTCTCTGCTGTTGCAGATGCTTCTGCGAAAGTGGCTGAACCTGCACCATCACTTTCGTCCGCATCGTCAACTTCTGATGAAGGCTCGTCAGTCGCCGGTCGCCCCATGACTTCCCACAGACTGCGAGCGGAGCCTGCCGGCGAAGCGGCGTTTCCGATTGACACCTCTGAGCCGCATTTCGGGCACGCGAGACTTCCGCTCGATGGTTCTTGCGTCTCTGCTTCGAAGGTGTGGCCATTCGGGCAAATGACGGTTTGAACGTTGGAGTCAGGCATCCGGAGCGAGTTTCAATCTTGGTCGGGATCAGGTCAGTTAATACCTGTTTCGTAACCTGCCGACCAGGGAGAAAGCAAGCATCGTCACGTTGGCTTGTGTAGACGCGAGCTGACGTCGCGGAGGCGGCTGACCTGCTGGATCAACCGTGGCAGCCCGTCAAGTCCCATGAGAAGAAGCATGAGGTAGCGGAAGACGGCGAAGATGTCGCCTGCCTGGACGGTCGAAAGGTGGCACGCTCGGAACAGAACCGCGACGATCGCTCCGAGAATGAAACATTCCATCAGACCGAAGTTGATGGCCTCGGCGTTGGAAAGCTTGATCCGCCAGCGAGCGACTTCGTCGAAGTGGTTTCTGATGTCGATCTCATTTTGAGCATGGATGACGTGGACCTCTTTTTCGAGTTCGTCATGTAAACCTCGGCTGAGACGACGAGTCCACTTCGAATAGTGGTGACTGAGCAGCGCCGCCGGGATCAGTAATGCCAGACAGTAGGCGACGATCATCCAGTCGTACCACGCCAGCATGATTACCGAACCGGCGACGGAGAATCCGACTTTCATCAGTATCGGGATTGAGTGTTCGAAGAATTCAACGAATTCGCGAGAAAGCGACGCGTGCGCGGTGACGCGTGAGACGTCAACTCCGAATGCTCTCTGAGAAACAATCATTTGTGTGGCGAGGGCTGAGTAGATCGCTGAGAACATTCGCGTATCGTAAACCTGACGAACAAGACCGACTAAAAGATGCAAAACATGCTGCCCAATGAGCATGCCGACTCCGAGCATCTGCTCGTTCAGCAGATCGTTGATCGCCCAGCCCAACGCAAACGGCTGAGCGAGACGGAGCAAATTCTCGATCGCGAACAGTGTGTAAGTAGCGAGAATTCCAAGTCGATTCTGTGTGAATAATGTTTTGAGGCGAAATGGAAAAGTGTCAAACATCGGTCGGCGGATGGCCGAGGGATTGGACTTAAGCGAAGTCGGAATCGGGCTGGCGTCAACGTGTGAAATGACTGGAATGTCGATGGGCACCGCACGTCCTCCTGAATTCATTTCGCTCTACTTCTTCTTGAACCGGGGCCCGTAAGCTTGACCTCAGCTGCTCATCGTCCACTTAGCTGAAAGCGATGAGACCGACTTCGCTGCAGTCGTTCAGTATTTCCATGAGCGACTCGTCGTCGAACGACGTAGTCAGATCGAGTTGCTTTTTCAAACTTGCGAGCCGGCACGGGCCGATTTCAGAAAGCGTCTGCACGACGGCTCGGCCTTCCCGTTCAAGAATCACCGTTCGTACTTCGATTTGAAATGCGAAGAATAAAACTTCAACACCGTCAGCCGGCGATTCTTCCTCACCGATCAACAGGCCAGTTTCGAACACGGCTCGAGTTTTCATTGGGTTGAGATGAATTCTTAAACCTTCGATCGACTCAAGTTCTGAAACGAGTCGGTCGTTCAGACTGGCCAGTTCCTGGAACCTGATATGACCGAGACGGTTTCGTCGTCCTGCTTCTTCAACGGTGAACCGACTCTTGATGACCAGAATAAGATCCCGTTGCTCTGGAGTCAGCTTGATGACCGTCGGCAACCAGCGGACGAAGCGGTCCGTATCGCTGGTGCCGGTGTCGTACGCGGCGAGGGGAATTTCTCGGATGTACCGGCTGATCAGGCCGGGCAACTCTTCCATGGTCTCTGCAAACATGTCGAGCTGGTCGTTCAGTTTGTCGGCACGCTTGTCGAGATTTCCCGACGTAAACATCTCGACGAGACAGCACGACTGTCCCGCAGCAACGTCGCCGTGTACGACGCCGTTCTTTGCAACTGCCAGCGACGTGGCGATGCGCGAAAGTTGTTCCGTGTAATCTTTTAAGAGAGTGTTGTCACTCATGCTGACACCTCGGCCTGTTCTGCGATTTCGCGAACGCGGCGAATTTCTGATCGCCAACCGGCTTCGTCCGGGAAGTCCTGGTCGCGCTCGACGAAGACCGCATCCACTTTGCCACGGCCCTTCTCGAGCGAAAACCGATACAAATCCCAGACCGTGTCGGGAATCGGTTCGGAGTGACTGTCGATGTACATTTTCGATCGTTCGTCGAAGAAGCCACCAGCCAGGTGCATTTGCACAGACTCGGCGTGCGGCATCACGGACTCGATGAATTCGTACGCGTCGAAATTAAAGTTCTGCGCGTTGGCGTAAACGTTGGTGACGTCGAGCAGCCAGCCGCAGCCCGTACATTTCAGCATTTTCGAGACGAAGTCGGCTTCGGACATCGTGCCTTGAAATTCGAACATGTACGCGATCGTTTCGACGTAAAAGCGAGTGTCGCCAAGTCGCTTCTGAATGTGGTCGATGTTTCTGCAGGTTGCGGTTAGCGCAGCTTCGGTCCACGGCGGCGGAGCGAAGTGCCCCATTTCAACGCCGTTGTCGCCGTTTCGAGTAAAGCTTAGATGATCGCTGACGGAAGATGCTCCGTTTTCGATGGCGATCGCTCGGAGGGCTTCGAGGTAGGTTTGATTCGGTGGTTCCGGGCTGGCGACAGAAAGTTTCAATGCGTGAACACTGACATGGTCGATGTCCAGATCCTGAAGGTAGCGGTCGACTCGGAGTGGATCGTCGGCTCGTTCGAAGGTGATTTCGGCGGCGTTGATCGCCGGGTCGTCCATGATTGGCCGATTCTGCTCGCGAATTGCATATCCGATAGCGGGGGTTGTGGCGGAATCGTGCACGGCTGGCTCCTGTCGAAATTCTGCTGACGGCTTAACAGGTCGAAGATACAAATCCAAAATCAACTGCCGTGCTGACAACCGGTGTCTGGTATCAGCCCGGCAGTCGGATTTCGAGTCGCCGATTTACCAGCGACAACGACAGCAACGGCTGGCGGCTGCTTTCTTTGCTCGTTCTGAAGTCCGCAGCGATTTAATTTCGCGAACGGCTCTCTGTCTTTTTTGAGTGGCTGAGTTCGTCATGGGGATTTCCTCTCCATCGTGCCTCAAGCTGACCAGTTTCTGTCTTCGCACCACACAGGGGCGGTCCGCTTGAGACCTCACCGTGTACAACGTCGACCAGAGAACACCTCAGCCGACATTCCGGAAAGCTCCGGATTTACGATGGTCCACAGAAGGCACGAGCGATGCCCGAATCACAGAAGAAATAAGCGTGAAAATTCCTAACTTGTTGTTGTCAAGTGAGTTGTCGAGTCCTCAGAAACTGCCCGGCGGTGAATCCATAGTGAACTGGTAGTTGTCAGAGCGACCACAGAGGCAGTCCGACTGACGACATTTCGAGTGGATTCCGGCGAGATTTTCTCCAACGGCAACCGCACGCTGTTCGCGTCAGGAAACTTCGAGAGCTTGAGGCGACGGGTCTGCAGTGTCGCTGTAGTCCAGCGACACTGCAAAAACAGGGTAATTCTGGATGGATACCACGTGTTGGGCCATTA
>Ga0315315_10004934_pt1 | contig 12297 bp, 9 predicted proteins | sample M140m3416metaG_FD_203699 | JGI IMG/M metagenome (GOLD analysis project Ga0315315, IMG submission 203699) | Ammonia-oxidizing marine archaeal communities from Monterey Bay, California, United States - M1 40m 3416 | ecosystem: Environmental > Aquatic > Marine > Intertidal zone | place: USA...
CCATCAAGGCTACCTGCATGGGACCCAGTGGGTGGTCCAGAGTGATCGTCGAGAAGCCCTTCGGGCACGACCTAGAGAGCTGCGAGAAACTCCTTGCCATGCTCGACAACGAGTTCGACGAGAGCCAGATGTTCCGCATCGACCACTACCTAGGGAAGGAGATGGTTCAGAACCTCATGGTGCTCAGGTTCGGAAACACCTGGTTCGAAAGGCTGTTCTCTAGGGACGATGTCCAGTGCGTCATGATCACGTTCAAGGAACCGTTCGGCACTGACGTAAGTTTTTGCTTTTGCGGCCATATCTGCAACGTCAAAGGCCTTTTCTTGTTGCCAATTATATCTAAACACTGCTGTTCCCATTTTGCTCTTATATCACACAGGGACGTGGAGGATACTTCGATAATATTGGTATTGTCCGCGACATCGTCCAGAACCATCTCCTGCAAGTATTGACGCTCCTAGCTATGGAGGCCCCGATCAAGGCCGACGGCCCGGACGCCGGGGAGAAGATTCGGGATGCGAAATCCCAGATCCTCCAGGCGATCCCCCCCATTACCATTGACGAGGTTCTTTTGGGGCAGTACGATGGGTACGCAGACGATCCCACCATCGAGAACAAGGACACCTGTACTCCTACCTATGTCGCACTCCGGGTCTTCATCCATACCCCCCGCTGGGCTGGTGTGCCCTTTATCTTCAAGGCAGGCAAGTGCCTGAACGAGCGTCGCGCGGAGTGCCGCATCCAATTCAAGGACTCGCCCGCCGCTTCGTTTATGTTCGATACCAGGGTGCCCCGCAACGAACTTGTTCTTCGCATCCAGCCCAATGAGGCCGTCTACATCAAGACGAACCTCAAAAGCCCAGGATTCAAGAGCGGACCTGTCCAAGCCGAGCTGGAGGTTAACTACGACAAGCGCTACTATCAGTTCGCATCGGAGAGCAATCCCGATGCCTACACGAGATTGATCCTTGACGTTCTCAGAGGCCGGTCGGCGAATTTCGTACGCAAGGACGAGCTCCTTCGGGCCTGGGAGATCTTCACACCGCTCCTTCACCAGATCGAATCGAAGAAGATACGCCCTCTCCCTTATGCCAGAGGCTCTCGTGGCCCAGCCGAAGCCGATGCCTGGATCAACATGAAGAGTGGCTACATTCGCAACAAGGACTACATGTACTACGGCGAACAGGTGGCGAGGAAGAGCCGAACCCGAAGAAAGATGGCTCTGTGCGATATTGGTATCTTCGGCATTGACCCCGCAGGTGAGGCCTTTGCGCTCAACGTGGCAACGAAGGGATTCAACACCTGCATCATTGATGGCGACCTTGACACGCTCAAGAAGACGAAGCTGCAGGCAAAGAAGGAAGGAATTACTGCTCACGTCACAGCCGAAACGGACATTACCTCGGCGATTGCGAAACTGAAGAAACCTCGACGCCTTGTCATATTCCCATCTGCTGTCAATAGCTCGGATATGGAGAAACTTAGCGAGCTTCTTGAACCCGGAGATGTTGCTGTCGAGGCCACATCCGACAGCGGAACAAGCCCGGACAGTTTAAACTCCCTCAAGATTCTCAAGGACACTGGAGTGGAGACTCTTGGGATGGGCATTATTGAAGCAATGGCCGATGAGAGGGATCCCAAGCCTGTCCTGAACGTCCATGGGTCTAAGGAAGCCTATGAAATGATGGCCGACATTCTTACTGCCTGCGCAGCCGATGAGGCTGTGCACCACACGGGTCCTCAAACCGTCGAGGCGCAGTGATTACACTAGGATAAAGAGAATCATGCATGGGAAGGGTGCACCCTTCGATTTATGTACTTTCTCCTACCAATTCACCAATTGCTCATTTCAATTTTTAGGTTAGTTGTTACACAAACTTGAGATACTGCCCCGAGTTTGCTTTTTTATAGATCAAATGCGTAAAACAAGAACAGTTCAGTAACGAGGGCCACGTCTCGTACGCTCTTACCTGAAATTGAAATAGTATCATAGCATACTAGGAGTATATATTACTAGCTAGTACTAATATATAGTACTGTACGCGCTCATAGTAATAGTAGCTTCATGACATGGGTATCGTAGTGGGTACTTCGGCTGCAATTAACCACCCGGATAATCACTTTGTTTGTTATGACTCCATGACACGTGACCGGTGACCGCAGACCCTCCCTCCCACAACCGTCCTTGGCGCCACGATACATGTGGCCACCACAGGGGTCAGCCGCTTCTACTGGGCGGAAGCGACCTCTCCAGAATTCTTTGGGGCAGTACCTCTCCCGCACTGGCAGCTTGGATGACGCTGATGCCAACTCCGTCCGCTCGGAGGCCTCGCGATCGACTTGGTTCAGCGCTGTGACGGGCACCTCCTCGCTCCCCTTGCGGAGGAGGGGGCGCGCTGGCAAGGTGGCCTGGCGACGGTTGGCTTTCACTGCACTATCGGCCGGGGCGCTCTTTTCAGGCTCCCTGTGGGCTTCGGACTGGCTGCGGGAGGGGCTTTACTATCGCGGTGACAGCGCCCCGGGAGGGGACCCACCCCCACCCTTGGACCCGGCGGAGGGTCCCGCCTTCCGGCCGCAGGGGGCGGAGGCTATTTATGCCCCTCCCGATGCCATCTCGGACGCCGATTTCGCCATCCGGCTTTACCAGCTCAGGCAGGCCCTATCGGTGTACTCAGAACCGGGGTCGCTGGCCGTCGGAATGACAAACCCCCGAACCGCCGCGCTGCATTGGCTCGCCGCGGTCGATCCGCGCAGGCTGAGCGTGGATGATCCCCATCTGCCCCAGCGCTACATCCTCGCCGTTATATACTTTTCCACTAACTCAGCAGAATGGCCCGAAGGGGGGTGGGATGAGTTATCGAAGGAGGCGGCGGCATACGATACCGGCGAGAATACTATGGAAAACGGAGGCACGTTGCGGAAGGAGGTGCCCCCATTCGTTGCGGCATCCCCGGACGGATGGAAGCAACGCCTCCATTTCCTATCAGAACTGCACGAGTGTGATTGGAACGGCAATGGAGGAGTACGCTCGTGCGACTCCGAGGGGTATGTGATGGACCTGAGCCTTTGGAACAATCTCCGGGGTACCGTCCCTCCTGAGATCGGTCACCTCAGCAGCCTAAAGTTGCTCTACCTGTCCCGCAACGAGCTTAGCGGGACAATTCCCGAGGCCCTTGGGAGGCTTGTTCAACTCCGCTATCTGGGCTTATCGCACAACCGCTTAACAGGGACGGTCCCCTCGCACGCGTTCGGAGGACTGCTAAGGCTGACAAGATTCACCCTGGAGAAAAATAACATTAGGGGAGTCGTCCGGAGGATCGATCCTCTCTGCCAGCTCATGGTAGATGCCAAGCCCCCGAGGGGGGGCGCGTCCGTCGGGGGCAGCCTCATCCACCTAACAGCCGACTGCCAGCAAATCGTGGGGTGGAAGGAACCGGAGGTAACTTGCGCCTGCTGCGACAAATGCTACCGCGCGCGGTGATCAATAATTAGAAAAGTAGGATATTTGCTTCACACAATGTATAATATATAATATAAATCATATTATATATACATTGCCAAGTGCATGATAATGTAAGTAATTAGCATAACTTGCCATCTCTTCTGAAATCCGATCAATATCAATATCAGGTTCGGACAGAGAAAAAAAAGTTACAAGTGAAACGTACCCCCAAATCACCACCTGCCTGTGTGTGGGGGGGTTGGGGGGGGGGCATTTCCGTCACGATCGGGGGACCCCCTCCGTCCTGATATCCGATGGGATTTGCATACTCTCGTACATCATGCTTTGATAACATTTATTTATGTCGCACAGTCATCAATTCTGATTGCTTCGCGGATCCGTAAGCACAGCATGCGCCCGCCGCTCCAACCACCCGTTGCGATTGCCTTTTATCGAGCGTTGCTGCGATCATGTGCGAATGGGCGACGACCTGAGGTATTCGGACCGAAAGCTGCTGCCTTCTGGAAAACAGAATCATTCTTCGACTTGAATGAGTCAGAGGCAAAGTACGATTCTCGTTTGAGGTTGGATGGTGTGGAATTCAATCCGACCGGAAGGATACCGTTTGATGCGATGGGGGTGAGACGTCACATACGGAACGTGTTCAATACCACAGTTGTCTCAGGTGGTGTTTCTCCGTTCGAAGTCCTTAAGGAGGCCAATGCTAGCGCTGCCATTCTCCTACCCTCTTCATTACCAGCCGAATTGCCAATATTTGACTACGAACATGCTGCTTTGATTCCTGGAGAGAGGATTGTGTTTCGTTTCTTTGAGCCAAGATATCGCCGTTTGGTTGAGGCCGTGACAAACAATCCGGATGCAAATGCCTGGTTCCTCCTTCGCTCGCGCCCTACTATGTATCAACATCACAGTGTCCTCTTACGAATAACCCAACATACGAAACTTGCAAACGGTGACTATGAAGTGAACTGTATGGCAGGACCCCGAGCCTTGGTGAAAGATGAAAATAATGTCAAGATAGACGATGGACAGTCTCTTGCATGGTCTTCACGGCATCAGTTAATGTCTGATGACGACAACGAAGAAACTGACGATCTCTTTTTCAAGCGAGAAGCGTGCCTAGGTCTCCTCTTGGAGATTACCACCTCAGAGAACCTAGCATCGGTTTCTGTGCCGCCTATAGATTCTGAAGCCTTTTCATTCTGGGCTCTAAGGTTCGTTCTTTCAGATTCGGATATTGCCATTAGAATGAAATGGCTTTTGAGCCGATCAACGTCGATGAGGCTTGGATTTGTGATCGAGCTCTTGGAGAGCGTCCGATTACGCAAGAAGCGCAGTGAAATATATTGATTATGGGGCTTGGCAATCCTGAGCTACACCTAGTAAATATTACACTTAATATATTGTACATTGAATATTCATAGCAACGATAGCGTAGTACTCGCGCATGTGACTGCTTTTATACCTCTTCGACCCAGTCGTCAAGCAGCGCTGTTAAGTCGTCGACATTATGCTGATTCAAGTGACCGGTACGGCCTGCTCCATTTACATCTTGGCTTTCCCGAGCATCATTTAGATCCTCTCCCGTTCTGATGATGTTCCATATTGTTCTTTGCCGACCTTCTCCTTCTTGTATTGTGGGATTCGCACCTATTCCATCGAAAAGCGCACCGATGTAAGTATCGTCTACACGGATAGCAGCAGATGGGCTGGGTTTGTATTCAACTGCTTCAATTGTGTCGGAATGATTCCGGTAGATAGGAGGGTACGCGACCTGCGGACTGTATTCAATATACCTTGAAGATATTGGTGACGGGGTGACATCATTGCACCTATTCTCGGTTTCGAGGACGAACGGTCGCCCTGGAGTCAGTGGTGCATTATTGGTTGAGCGAATGGCATAGTCATGTAGGTCCAGAGGAAGCTCGATGTCACCACTCGATTGATCCTTTTCAGCACCAATGAAACCCAAGTCTGGCCTGATATCTAACTCTTCACCGAAGGAGTCTTCCGAAGAAAGAAGTTGAGAATCGATTATACTTTCGTTGGATTGTTTCGCGGAAGAAGCTGTCTCGTCGTCGATAGGTGGCATGGCGTATAGGTTCGGTTGCGTCTTAGCAATTTCGTTCGGCTTCGGGCGTGCGCCATCGGCTCCCTTGACCTTGACCCTTACCATTCCTTTAAGAACATGGGGCTTGCCTCTCAGGAAACATTCGTGGTAGTAAGATCCCCCATCTGGCCCTTTGATCATTCGGCTAAAGCCGTACAGGTTGAGTTGTCTGTAGAAACTTGTTATCTTGGTCTGTTTGAAGCCATACTTTGGGAGAATTTCGGCAACGAAAGGTTTGACCTTCTCAACTCTAAAAGCGCGCCCGTGGGGGCGCCACGACACGATTCGAGGATCTGCAGTGTCTAGCATTCTGTGAAGCTTGGCGGGAAAATGATCCAACGGATTAATAGCTTTGGAGCACGTGAGCGACATGTCAGTTTCTAAAGATGCCGCCATCTTTAGCGAGTTGTGCTTGCGACGCTTGGAAGACCTCGATGGCATTATATCGGGGAGAGCTTTCTTCTTTTGCTTCGATCTAATCTTCTCTTTCTCCCTCTTCGCGCCCGTCGTCAACCCGTGTTCGCAATTTGATTGTTCTTCGATTGGGATATGGATCCTGCCTTGAAGTTGCTCTTGACGTCGCATTCGGATTTCTGCTTCCGTGGCCGAGCTTAGGTCGTGGTAGGGCATAAGTTGTCGAAAGGTGACTGCCTCTATTTTGGGAGCACGATATCTAGCGATAGATTTTGACCTGGAGTGGTTATCGTTTAGGGAGGGCAGGTTCTTGTCTGCTCTTTTGTCACCGGACCTCTCAAATCGAATCTTTGCGTATGACTGAGATGCATGACGAGTGCCTCGCCCAGACTCTCTTCGTCGGCCTGCCATAGCGGACTCGAGGGCCGGATTGCACACCCTTAATTCTGTCGATGGTGCCATCGTCGTTGTTGCCATAGTTACTATTCGAGAGTACGACAAGAGAATGCGTTAATGGACGGAGTCAAGCCGCCCCCTGTCGCAATGTGTACAATATGTTCAGTATAGTACACAATATTGATTGATTTTGACATGTATGCATGAAGAGTTTGAGGCTTGCGGCGTGTGTTGCGAGAGAATGGAACACTTTTGTCGTGACCGGATAGATTCGTCGGAACGTGGCGATATTGTCTTTGATGCGATGATTCCATCTCTTCAACGCTTCAATAGGATTAGATACCTTTCGGAGACCTTCGAAGCTGAAGGTCATTATAACTTCAACAGTTGATGCCGCATGTCAGATTATGGATCATATCATAGGCCACAAAGCCTCTTCATGAGGTCACTTTTACCAGAAAACTTGTGCCCAGAAGAGTATGTATGACGTAGAAAAAAAATAGGCGTGCCCTTCTTCAACTTTTCTGAAAGTGTTGCTCTAGAGTATGCATATTATTAATGGCCTATGGAATAATTCGGAGTCGTGTATATACCAGCCAGTACAATTCGACAATCCAAGAAGCCACGAAGTTTATCGAAATCCATTGTCCTGCCTCTCCCATAGCCACTCCACAGGGGAAGGGAAGAACGATTGAGTTCAGTAGGATGGGCGAGATCATATTGTAGCGTAGAGGTAAACTTTTGTTTGGAACCGTAGCAAAAGGAAATCCACTTGCTAGCTAGACCCGTGGAAGGAACGTTCCTACAACCTGCTCTCAGGTTCCGCGTCCACCTTGCCCATCGACAAGGCCCTATATGCGTCCGTATAGAGCTCGATTTTCATTTGCCTAAAGCTCTGCGCATCAAAATTTACAGCACCGAGGTTTTCTGGCAGACCCTCCTCGGCGATTACAATTGCCCTGCTTTCCAGTTCATCAAAGGGACATTCGAAGTCTACCAGGCCCGTCCGAATTGCCTCGGTACTCCCATATCTCCTCCCCGTCAATACCCCGTCCCTTAGTGTCTCAGGCGATAGCTTGGCTTTGCTTATCTCCGCGAAACCCTTGGCGAGTCGCATTCCAAGGTTAAGCTCCGGGAAGTTGACGAACCCTCGCTTTGTTCGCATCAAACGGTAGTCACAAGCCAGGGCCAGGAATAGACCGGCTCCGAATGCATGGCCATTGATAGCCGCCACTGTTCGGCAATCCATCACAAGTATCCGCCCTAGGAGGCGCCAAAATGATTCTATCAAAGGGGAGGTTCCTTGGGGGGTGGACAGCATAAACTTCAGGTCTAGTCCGTTGGAGAAAAACTTCCCACGCCCTATGATGACAAGAGCCTTAGGATGCGACGCACACTCGACAATATTGATGGAGGCGGACAATGCTCCTACGAAATCTGGATTCACCACGTTCTCGTTCCGATCGAGAGAGAGTACGAAGATTCCGCATTCCTCTGAGGACGTTAGTTGGATACCGTCTGCGTTATATTCCACGTTCGGCATTTTACGTGTATACTGCGATTGCAGCAGGGGCTGTGGCGCTGCGGCCTATCCCTTCTATTCCTGTTGGGGGACGTCTCTCCACTAGCTAGAGAACAATGGTAGGAGTGTGGGTCGCGACTACCTGAACGCGAGCATCAGGATTCGAAGCCGCGATCAAGGATGAAGACAACGGAGGGAGGTAAAAGGGAATGGGAATCATCGAATTATCATCCGCTGATGATCGGACGACGGACGAATGCAAGACGGCGAGAAGCATAGCGCGCGCGCAAATCCGCCGAAATCCGCCTTGGCTGGTTGCTGCAACTCTTTCGCTCCTCCGTCGTGCATCACACCAAACGACTACGTCCAAGAGAGAGGTCTCGTCGCAGTCCGACTGACCGCTTTGTTAGCGACAATGGCAGACGCGGGATCCACCTTTGTTTCCGGGATCAACTTGGATGGCGGTAAGTCTGCTTCGCCGTATGTCGCACACCTTCATGGTGATATTGTATCCATGCACATGAACTCGAACGCCCTCTCTACCAGGAAACTAACATCCCACCCGGTCATTGCTTTGCACGTCCTTCTGCGTCATCTATCTGATAAAATAAAGATAATGCCGCCCAAAGTCTCCGGGCCGGCAGAGCAGACGGCTACGATTTTGTAACCGCGAAGCTGCCTTCCTTCTCATCGACGCTCGAGTCTCAAAAACCTCGTGTAGACGTCACGGAACTGGAGAGTAAGTGGTGGAATACATCTATTGTTGGGACGATCAACGACCCCATCGGGCCATCCCCTCGGACATACCCTCCTAGCACAGATGTGGACGCAAACAGAATACCAAGTAGAGGCGAGAATATTGTAGGGGCATTATGTGGCCAGAATGTGGCCCAAGCTGAAGAGGCCGAGAGAGATTTGCGCTTCATGTTGGATTGGGCAGGGCACATGTCGATTCCTGCCGTGATTATTCCTCCGATTCCTACAGACCCCTCCATGGCGGCGCACTACGCCCGCCTATTGGCTACGATGACTCTTGAATGCTCCACGACCAACATTCAGCTATGGATTCGAGTCGATGCCTGCGAGGATGGGTTGGCTGCGTACGAACTGTTACATCGGCGCTGCGGCAGTCCAGCCAATTTGGGATGCATGGTCTGCTTCGGCAGCAATATCGTCGTCCCAGATAGCATCTCGCGAGAATATCTAACACTAGTGCACCGCTTCATTGGGTGCAATACCAGAGCAGTATCATTTTCGACTTCAGCTTTCCTTCGAAACAAGGCGGGCTTCCCCACCCTACCCAAGCGCAAACAAGTATTTTTCACCGAAATTCTCAAGCGATTGGGTCGCACAATCCGTGTTGTAGTGGAAGGAAATGCTGAAGAGGAAGGTTCTGAAGGCAGGATACAAACTGGTGATGCTGGAGAGACCGGCTGCTTGGCGCATTTACAATATCTACGGCATATCCGTACTAGACCGGATGTCGTGTCAGTACTCGATACCGAGGAGGCACAAATGGAAGCATCATATCTGGATCATCTGCAAAGTCCGTTGCAGCCGTTGGGCGACAACCTGGAGTTTGCGACCTACGAAACATTTGAGAAAGATCCAGTGAAGTATGCGCGTTATGAGGATGCCGTCTACTTTGCGTTGAGGGATGGAGCGCACGACATGAAAGGCGCAACCGTCGACGTCCATATAATGGTTGTCGGTGCTGGGCGTGGCCCACTAGTGAATGCCTCACTTCGAGCTGCGCAAAGGATAAACACAAAGAGTCAAGCAGTCAAGGTTCGAATCACTGCTGTGGAGAAAAACCCTTCGGCGGTGGTGTACCTGCGCTCGCTAGCCGCTTCTCCTGCTTGGGCGGGCGTTGTGCAAGTCGTGGAGTGCGATATGAGGTTCGCATTTCAGAACCTAGTGCTCAAGATGATGATTGAAAATGAGGGCATGAGGGCTGATATTGTGGTCAGCGAGCTTTTGGGGAGCTTCGGTGACAACGAGCTCAGTCCAGAATGTCTTGACGGGGTTCAGCGCTGTGGACTCATGAAGAAGAGTTGCGTCAGCATCCCCCAGAGCTACACCTCGTTTGCGGCTCCTGTCACGTCGATGCGGCTCTATTCAGAAGCTCAGGCGCAGGCTTACACCCCCTCAAGCGGCGCCGAGGGGCCGTGGGGCAAGCCCAGCGGATCGCTCCAGGCCATGGAAACACCGTACGTGGTGAGGTCGCACGCCGCGTCACAGACCCACGCCGAGCAGGCCTGCTGGGACTTTGTCCACCCTTTCCCTGGATCCTTCTCTGAGTCGACCAACGTCCGGTCGGCGCAGCTTACGTTCTCGCCGGATCAGTCCCACGGGAGCGGTCGAGGCTCCGGATACCTGGCGCACGATTCCAAGGCGGCCGGGGAGGCCTCCGCGGCCGGAGGCACGACCGTTCACGGCTTTCTGGGCACCTTCAACGCGACGCTGTACAAGAGCCCGAACGGGGGGGAAGAATCCGTCATCAGCATCGCGCCCTCGACCTTCAGCGTGGGCATGTTCAGCTGGTTCCCGCTCTACTTCCCGCTCCGGGAGCCCCTGCACGTGCCGGCAGGCGCCAGCGTCGGGTTGAGCATCTGGAGGCGGTGCAGCAGCGACAGGGTCTGGTACGAGTGGTGCTCCGAGGTCTACTCCGAGAAGGACGAGCGAGAGGGCGGGAGGGAGGCCAGAGACGTCGTCAGCGCGAGCACCGTCCACAATCCCAACGGGCGATCGTACTTTGTGAGATTATAGGCCTGGCCGGCGGGGGAGGGGCGGGCATACGGGGCGGCAGACCTGTTACGCTAATAAGCTCATAATATTGGAATCTAAATAAAAAAAACATAGCGACCACTCGCTTTCAAATTGCGTCCGGGGGGGGTATCATATATATATAATACATCTGCTACGCTCGTACGTATATTGTGTAGGTTTCCGATAGGGGACGCGACGTGCCTGCGGTCGCAGCCCTTGCCAGTGCCCCCAGGAAGGCGGGCCGGGCCCGTCACGAGTGCCGGTCGGCGAGCCTGCCGAAGCTGTCGCTGGCCCCGACGAAGCTCAGGATCATGTCGTGATCGTCCGTCTCGGCGACCGCGTTTATCCTGAGGATCTCGGCGACCGCCTCCAGGTGGTCCCGTATGGCGTAAAGGTTGGGCACCGACCCCGCGGGACCCGTGGACATGCACCCCGTGATGCCCGCCATGTCCCCGAGCTCGAGCCCCACGGCCTCGAACAGCGTCGCCAGCCCCTCGGCGTCGTCGATCTGGGCCGACCCGAAGAGGTCGGCGACCCCAGCGAACACACCCGCAGCGGCCGATATCTCTTCCGCGACCCCGTCCCATTCCCCCCGGTCCTCCCAGGCATCGGAGGCCGCCAAAAGGTGCGTCCCCGCGGCGAGGAGGGACGCCTGCACGTCCTTGTGGTCCAGCCCCCCAACGTTGTAGAAGAGCATCCCCATGGACTGCGTGGAGGCAGCGACGAAGGTCTCGCCCGCCTCTCGGAGGGGGTGGGTCCGGCGGCCCAGGAAGCGCCTCCTCCTGGACCTCCGGTCCCTCCCTCCCTCTGCCTCGGAGCCCTCGCCCCTCCTCGCCGGAAGGCTTGCGGAGGGAGGCTCCTGGCCGCGGCCGGAACATGGAGAGGGAGGCTGCTGATGGAACGCACCCACCGCCGACGGCGCGGCGAGGGCGAGGGCGAGGGCGAGGGCAGCGCAAAGGAAGACGGCTGGCGTCCCGGGGAAAGCTCTGGTCATCATTCACTCAAGCCGCCACAATGCCAACATTCTGCCATCCAGCTACTACTCTAGACTAGTACTACTACTAGAGTAGCTAGTAGGGTGTGTGGAGTGAAGTGCTCGTACTACTGTACTAGCTAGTACTAGAGTATGCATACGACTCTCTGTCTGGCTTCATTGCGTCAGCAGACAAAAAAAAAAAGAGTTTCTGAATTTTGTCGTCTACGAGCTCGTAATGCATAATATAACTACGTGTGGCTAGATAAATAGCTGCGTTAGTTTGTGAGAGTATATATATGAAGGCATAAGGATGATAAAAAAAATACCTTACCAAAGACGGACAATCGTCCGAGGCCGTCCGATATCTTCCGGAACCCCATCCCTAATATTTTCATTGCTCAACCAACGCGCGACTCAGGTTTTGATCGGTCTTTTTTACAGTGTTATGGTACGAGTATATTGTGAGAGTATATATATGAAGCCATATCTTCCGGAACGGTATCCCGAATATTTTCCTTGCACAACCAACGCGCGACTCAGGTTTTGATCGGTCTTTTTTACAGTATTATGGTACGAGCGAGTATATTGATCGGTTTCTTTTAACATCTCTTGGAGCTGTGCCTTATTACTACTTTCGATGGAAAAGG